>Ga0326728_10011878_pt1 | contig 19657 bp, 17 predicted proteins | sample MB3enrmetagenome_FD_207602 | JGI IMG/M metagenome (GOLD analysis project Ga0326728, IMG submission 207602) | Lab enriched peat soil microbial communities from McLean, Ithaca, NY, United States - MB31MN | ecosystem: Environmental > Terrestrial > Soil > Wetlands > Peat | place: USA: New York... | reverse complement strand
GCATCAACTGACCCGGTTAAGATTCGAGTAACGTCTGGAACCGCAATCCATGGAGGCGCAACAGGGTAAAAGAGGAAAGTTATCAAGGCACTGTAGGTTAATACGCCGAAGGCAACGGTGTATTTCCAGTAGTTCTTAGGACTTTTCTTCCATACAACATAAGCAAAAACGGTTGGTACAAAAAAATATATGCCGTAGAAAAAGGCGCCCACGTAATTTAAAATAGGCATCTTTATTGTTTCTTGAAGAATGAGGCTGGGAACTCGGCCGAACATGGTCACATCCAAATTGTATGGTCCTGTATTAAGGCTGTACTGTGAGACCGTGCCTATGAAACTATACATAACTTCGTAAGAGACAAACACCGTAATGAATGGAAGCCAATCTTTTAAGGTACGCCAAGTCCGTTCATTATAGGTACAGTAAATTAAGATGCCTAAAACTAGAAATTCAGGCCCAGGAATAATTTTGTATTCCACGCAGAAGATAGCTACAGCTACTACGTATACTGCTAAGAAAAGAATAGAGAATAAGCGCGACGAGTGATAATCAAAATTTTTTAATGCCGACCTGAACTTGTCTTCGTCTTTTTCTTTTTTAGCCATTACGGAATCGTTACCAGCAAATTAGCTTGTATGTTTCTTTTTAAATGCTTTTTCCCAATTCCACCCCTAAAAAACAAAATACCTAGGCAAATGAATGGAACAAAACCAAATAGGCTCTTAGCCATTTAGCGGATGCGGCTTCATTTTTCAGCGTTAGCCGCCGTTCAAATAGGGTATACTTTTTGCTTGGCTACTTAGGTAGTAAAAAGACACTGGAGAAGAGGATAGTTTTTTTAAGATAGTGAAACAGCTAAAAAATGAGGCACTTGTAGGGCAACGCAATTTGTTCAAGAAATTTTTCTATCACTTGGAGTATCCCTCTGTATCAGACAATGTAGGAAACGGACTCCTTCAAGTAGCTATGAGATGTAAAGTAGGGTTTAGGTGGCTATTTGCTGTGCTTTAAAGAGTGCAGACAAAAAATTTAGGCTGGCATCAAATAGCATGCGTCGCCGTAATAAGCAACGTTTCTGGCCACGGTTCCAGCTGCGTGTGAGCTTTGCCAAAGCTTGCTGATGTTTGTCATAAGCTGATAAGAAGCCTTCAATGCTAAGTTTAAGTCGTTGTTTGTTAAGAATTTTGCTTCTATGTTAAGCGCTGTTCCCTGAATGTTTGCGGCTATTTGGATGCCGCCGTCTTCCGTGATCCATTTTAAGGTGACGCCTTGATTATTTTCTGATATGCCCAGCCAACGTAGCAAACCAAACCATTTGCCTTTAAGCGCCAAGATTAGTTGCTGCGTCATAAGGTCTGATGGAAGGAAAGTCTGAATCAGCGGCGTTGTCGGTTCTTCTTTGCGTGCTTGGTGAAGTTTTAGTTCAGTTATCTTTGGAGTGACCCTGTAACCTTCGGGTCCTTTTTTCACAATGCCCTCTTGCTCCAGTCGGACAAGTATGCGAGAGAGCGTTTCCGGATGCAGTCCTGTTCTTCGTTTTAACCCGTCGAATGTAAATATAGCTAAGTCTTCGTTTTCTATTAGCGCCAATACGTCAGCATCGCGTTCGCTAAGGGAGTATTCGTCTGGAAGGCTTTGCCAATTAACATTCAGAAGAGGTATCATTATTCTAATGTTTGGCTAAGACGTCTCTTTTGAATGTTACCCCAACCTTGCAAAAAAAGCAACGTTCAACATGGTTTGATACATTGGTTAACTTAATCAAAATTGCATTCGATGGAAAGTCTAAACAAGCCCTTAGTCATAAGAAATAATGTCTATGAAGTCTTCAGCTGATTTGGGGTTTTTGTGAAATTTTGGTCGCGATTTTTGTTTTGATTGCTACCTTAAGGTCACTTTTTCGCCAGTGGCAATGTAGACTACGGCTTCCATGATGTGCGTCGCATGATCCGCAATACGTTCAAGATATCTTACTACGAGCGTACTGGAAACGGTGCACTCGTTTGTGATGCCTGCCTCCTTCACAAGTTTGCCCAGATACTCGAGGTACATATCATCCACTCCTTGCTCGGTTTTAGTCATTTTCTTAACAAGTTCCGTATCAAGGCTTTTAATGGAGTTAATGCTTATCGCGACCATTTTGAGAACTTTTTCAGCCATTTTCCCTACGTACTCAAATATCCATTTATCACATGTGTTTTGTCCATTGAAACGTGTGCTGATAAAGGATATATCCCAAGCATATCTGCCGTAACGTTCAAAATCGTAGGCGACTTTCATGTAAGAGTTTATGATACTTTGCTAAATCTAGCTTTCAAGTCTTTCGTTGCTAGCTTAACTGTCGTCGAATCCAGAAACTCGGGCAAAATCAGAGATAAAATTTAGACTGAAATTTCCTCAGTTAAACCAGCTTCAGGATACACGAAGAGATGAGCCTTTTTAAGGGGATAATTTATTGTGACTTCTTCGCCGATTTCAACCCATTTTTCTGCTAATGAAGGCCGGTTTATTACCAGTCGGTCTCCGTTTTCAAGCCTAATTTCATAACGAACCAGAGTTCCTTCAAAAGTAACCTTTTCAATTTTTCCAAGTAACCCGTTTTCAGTCGTGTCGTGTCCTTTTTTCATTTCGCAGGTTTCAGGTCTTATAGCTAAAACTATTCTTTCGCCTTGCTTTATGCCTGGATTTATGGCTTTAACTTTTAATCCCTCCCGTAACTCTACTTCAGAATATCCATCTGTCTGAGTGATGTAGCCTTCCAAAAAGTTGGATTCGCCAATAAAATGTGCAACAAACAAGCTATTTGGATTCATATAAAGTTCCTGTGGTGTTCCAATCTGCACGATTTTCCCTTTCTTCATAACTGCAATCCTGTCTGAAATGGACATCGCTTCCGCCTGGTCATGAGTAACATGTATAGCTGTTAGTTTGAGATCTTTTGTCATTCTTCTGATTTCATATCGTATTTCGTTTCTTACTTTAGCATCCAACTGACCAAGGGGTTCATCTAAAAGCAAGGTTTTGGCGCCTGCAGCCAACGCGCGGGCAACGGCTATTCTTTGCATCATGCCGCCGCTTAGCTCGCTTGGGTAAGCGTCTAATCGTTCATCAAGTTTTACCAGTTCAAGAACTTCATGCCCAATCGTGTCAGCTTCTTTAGCATCGTAATTTTTAACTTTTGGTCCATAAAGAACGTTGCCCCAAGCGGTCATATGCGGAAACAACGCGAAAGTTTGGAAAACAAAGCCGATGTCTCGGTCTTCAGGAGGAACCTTATCAACGCGTTTATCCTCGATGTAGATTTCACCGCTGTCTGGCTCAATTAGTCCCGCTATAAGCCGCAGAAGTGTTGTTTTTCCACATCCGCTTGGTCCAAGCAGAGCGAAGTATTCTTGGTCGTGTATCGTTAAGCTAATGTTGTCTAATGCATAGATTTTTCCGTACTTTTTGGTTACGTTTACGATTCGGACTTCAGGCATAAGTTAACTCTCCCTTTTGAAAACCGTTTTATTGCTTTTATTAGTTATCATTCTAAACCTTTCCTTTTCGAGTTAAAAATCTCAAAGCTAGCAATATTATGAAGCTGAACATTATCAAGAAGCCGCATGCTAGACCAACTGTTAGCGCGTTGACTCCCGGGATTGGCGGTGTGACGCCTCTAAGTGAATTAACCCAGTTAACAAGCAGTACAGGCGCCGTCTGCAGATTTGTAGTTACAGCTAAAGTTGCGCCTGTTTCGCTTATACTTCTCGTAAAAACAATTATTGCGCCAGAAAGAATCGAGTACTTTGTAAGCGGCAACACAATTGACCTGAAAACAGTAAAGGGTTTAGCGCCTAAGGTTTTGGCTGCTTCCTCCATGTCCACGCTTATTCTCTCTATCGCCGCCGACATTGACCTGACAAAGTACGGATAAGTAATTGCCAAGTGTGCAAAGACCAATAAAAGAAATTCAGGCATGCCTGAGATTCCTTGCCAGAAAAACTTCAGTGAGATTCCTAAAGCAATGGATGGCACTATTATCGGGACGTTAATTAGCGTGTCAAGGATTGTTGAGGGCAATTTGCCGAATGTTTTACGCGCAATCAGTATCGCCATAGGTATGCCGAGGATGATTCCTAAAACTGTTACTATAGCGGCTAAGACATATGAGAGAAGTAGGCTTTGCCAAAAACTTGACCATATTCCTGAACCAGTGAAAGCTTGAATTAAAGTGGTTCCGGTAGCGATTGCTTGAAAAGCTGGCAGCGCCACGAAAAGTGAAGGAATCAACACTATCACTATGAAAACCAACAATGCCAGGCTGTTACGTGTGGCTGCTGGTTTTTGGTAGCTTAATTTCTTTTCCAAACCTGGCAAGCCATGACCAAAGGGCAGCTTTATTCTGTTTCCTACGATTCGTATTAAAGCGAAAATAGTCAGTGAAACAGTAATTAAAATTAAGCTTGTAAAGACTGTTGCTCCTTCATAGGTGGCTTGAGGAATTAAACCATTTTTAAATTGATTGCTTAAGGTTTGGAGGAAGACTGGCCCATTCAAGAAGGCTCCTGCTACAATAAAGGTGGCTCCTGTTTCTGAAAGAGACCTAGCAAATGCGAGCGAGAACGCTGCAATTAATGAGGGTTTAATAATGGGAAAAGTCACTGTTCTTGAAGCTGTTAACGGTGGAGCACCAAGAGTTCTTGAAGCACGTTCGTACTCCATCTTATAATCGAGCAATGAGCCTACAATAACTCGGACGACGACTGGAAGTGAAAACGTAAACTGCAAAAGCATAACAAGAAGCCAGCCCGGAGAAACAAGCGACGAACCAAATAGTGCCGATATTCCCCCGCTTGAACTCCAAAACAGCAAAAGCGAATAGCCCAAGGCGGCTGTTGGCACAACGAAGGGAATGTCCGCCAAAGTGTCAAGAACGCTTAGCCACCTCGATTTTCCTCTCGTGATAAACCAAGCCAATGGGACGCCGGCGATTAGGTCCAATGCAGAAACACTCAACGCTATTATGAAGGAGTTTTTAATTGCGCCTAGAGCTGTATTCGTTAAGGCGGGTTGGTTTATGACGTTTTGAACTGTTCCGATTTTTATCAATATGCCAATTATGGGTGGAATAAGAATTATTGCAAAAAAGACAATGACTGCGGAAAGGTAGAGGGAGTACTTTAAAGGTTTTTTAGAAGACAATGCGTTGAGTGTGTTCCACAGTTTGCTAAGCACGGTACAGCTCCCAATTTTAAGCGCGCATTTTCTTAAAGGGAACGTTAATTAATCGTTCAAGTATATTAGCTGTTACTTTAAACACGCTTTTTTTCCATAGTTTTTCGATAAAGTATATAGTTCAATGCTAAAACAACTAAAGTATAGAGGGGCGTGGTTTTTTCAGCGTTAATAGTGACAGAATCTTTATCAATTTTAAACTCTGGCTGCTCAATTTTAGGTAATGCGTTTTGCAAGAGAGGCTGTTTTCTTGCTTATTCGCTAAATTAGAGCTAGTTTTGGTCAGGAAAATGATTTACAATGTATTACCTGATAGGTAGCATAGAAAATAATCAAAAATGGCAAAATAAAGCTCCTTTACGGCTAAGAAGCAAAAATAACGCCTTACCAAAAAACTTATTACCTAAAAATTAAGCAGTTAGGGTTAAAAAATAAAAACAGTGTATTTTGTTGATTTAGTAGGGGCAATGTTTCTCATTGAGAGGGTAATCAACTGAATAATTGCCTCACTTTTGCATGACCTTTAATTTTTGTTTTGAATGTTACCTTAAGGTCACTTTTTCGCCGGTTGCAATGTAGACTACAGCTTCCATTATGTGGTTCGCGTGATCCGCAATACGTTCAAGATATCTTACTACGAGCGTACTGGAGACGGTGCACTCGTTTGTGATGCCTGCCTCCTTCACAAGTTTGCCCAGATACTCGAGGTACATGTCATCCACTCCTTGCTCGTTTTTAGTCATTTTCTTAACAAGTTCCGTATCTAGGCTTTTAAGGGAGTTAATGCTTATCGTGACCATTTGGAGAACTTTTTCAGCCATTTTCCCTATGTACTCAAATATCCATTTATCACATGTGTTTTGTCCATTGAAACGTGTGCTGATAAAGGATATGTCCCAAGCATATCTGCCGTAACGTTCAAAATCGTAGGCGACTTTCATGTAAGAGTTTATGATACTTTGCTAAATCTAGCTTTCAAGTCTTTCGTTGCTAGCTTAACTGTCGTCGAATCCAGAAACTCGGGCAAAATCAGAGATAAAATTTAGCTTGAAATTTCCTCAGTTAAACCCTCTTCAGGATACGTGAAGAGATGAGCTTTTTCAAGGGGATAATTTATTGTGACTTCTTCGCCAATTTCAACCCATTTTTCTGCTAATGAAGGCCTGTTTATTACCAACCGGTCTCCGTTTTCAAGCCTAATTTCATAACGAACCAGAGTTCCTTCAAAAGTAACCTTTTCAATTTTTCCAAGTAACCCGTTTTCAGTTTTGTCGTGTCCTTTTTTCATTTCGCAGGCTTCAGGTCTTATAGCTAAAACTATTCTTTCGCCTTGCTTTATGTTTGGGTTTATGGCTTTAACTCGTAATCCACCCCGTAACTCCACTTCAGAGTCTCCATCTGTCTGGATGATGTAGCCTTCCAAAAAGTTGGATTCGCCAATAAAATGTGAAACAAACAAGCTATTTGGATTCATATAAAGTTCCTGTGGCGTTCCAATCTGCGCGATTTTCCCTTTCTTCATAACCGCAATCCTGTCTGAAATTGACATTGCTTCTGCCTGATCATGGGTAACATGTATAGCTGTTAGTTTGAGATCTTTTGCCATTCTTCTGATTTCATACCGAATTTCGTTTCTTACTTTAGCATCCAACTGACCAAGAGGTTCATCTAAAAGCAAAATTTTGGCGCCTGCAGCCAACGCGCGGGCAACAGCTATTCTTTGCATCATGCCGCCGCTTAGCTCGCTTGGGTAAGCGTTTAAACGTTCATCAAGTTTTACCAAGTCAAGAACTTCATGCCCAATCGTATCAGCCTGTTTAGCATCGTAATTTTTAACTTTTGGTCCATAAATAACGTTGCCCCAAGCAGTCATGTGTGGAAACAACGCGAAAGTTTGGAAAACAAAGCCGATGTCTCTGTCCTCAGGAGGAACCTTATCAACGCGTTTATCGCCGATGTAGATTTCGCCGCTGTCAGGCTCAATTAGCCCCGCTATAAGCCGCAGAAGCGTTGTTTTTCCACATCCGCTTGGTCCAAGCAGAGCGAAGTATTCTTGGTCGTATATCGTTAAGCTAATGTTGTCTAATGCGTAGATTTTTCCGTACTTTTTGGTTACGTTTACGATTCGGACATCAGGCATAAGTTTAACTCTCCTTGTAAAAACGTTTTCTTGTTTTTAATAGTTACCATTGTAAGCTTTTCCTTTTCTGGTTATAAGTCTCAAAACGAGCAGTATTATGAAGCTGAAAAGTATCAGGATGCCGCATGCTAAACCAACAGTTAAGGTGGTGACTCCTAGAATTGGTGGTGAGACGCCTCGCAGTGCATTAACCCAGTTAACAATCAGAACAGGCGCAGTTACAAGATTTGTGCTCACCGCCAGAGTTGCGCCTGTTTCGCTGATGCTTCGTGCGAAAACAATTATGGCGCCAGAAAGAATCGAGTACTTTGTCAATGGCAGCACAATTGAGCGGAAAACAGTGAAGGGTTTAGCGCCTAAAGTTTTGGCTGCTTCCTCCATGTCAACGCTTATTCGCTCCATGGCCGCCGACATTGACCTAACAAAGTACGGGTAAGTAATCGCCAAATGCGCAAAGACCAATAACAGAAATGCGGGGACACCTGGGACGCCTTGCCAGAAAAACTTCAGGGAAACACCCAGGGCAATTGAGGGAACTATTATTGGGACATTGATCAATGCGTCGAGGATTGCTGAGGGTGTTTTGCCGAATGTTTTGCGTGCAATCAGTATAGCCATCGGTATGCCGAGGATTATGCCTAGCACTGTAACTATGCCTGCTAAAGTGTATGATAGAAGTAGGCTATGCCAGAAGCTTGCCCATATACCAGCGCCTGTTAAAGCCTGAATTAAGGGGGTTCCTGAAATAATTGCTTGGAATGCGGGTAAAGCGACGAAAAGTGAGGGTATCAAAACAACGGCCAAGAAAATAAACAAAGCGATACTGTTTCGCGTCCAAGCTGTTTTTTTGTAGCTCAGTTTCTTTTCTAAAAGGGGCAAGCCGTGACCGAAAGGTAATTTTATCCTCTGCCCAAAAACGCGAATTAAGGCGAAAATAGTTAGTGAAACTGCAATGAGAATTATGGTTGTAAAGACCGTTGCACCCTCATAGGCGGCCTCAGGAATTATGCCGTTTTTGAATTCGTTGCTTAATGTTTGCAGGAAGACTGGTCCGTTTATGAAAGCTCCTGCCACGATGAAGGTGGCGCCTGTTTCTGAAAGTGACCTGGCGAATGCAAGCAAATATGCTGCAATTAAGGATGGCTTAATGATAGGAAAGGTGACTGTTCTTGAAGCAGTTAACGGTGGAGCACCAAGGGTTCTTGATGCCCGTTCATATTCCATCTTGTAATCTAGCAGAGCACCTACCATTACTCGGACCACAACTGGTAGCGAAAAAGTGAATTGTAAAAGCAGTACAAGAAGCCAGCCTGGAGAAATAACAGATGCGCCGAAAAGTGTGGATATTGGTCCGCCTCTCGAGCTCCAGAACAGCAAAAGCGAGTAGCCCAACGCGGCTGTCGGGACTATAAAGGGGATGTCAGCCAAAGTGTCAAGGATGCTCAGCCACCTGGATTTTCCGCGGGTAATAAGCCAAGCGAGTGGGACACCAGCGATTAGGTCTAAGGCGGCGACAGATAAGGCGATTATGAAAGAGTTCCTTATTGCGGTGTACGCCGTGTTCATTAGTGCTGGTTGGTTAATAACATTTTGGATAGTTGGCGATTTAATTAGGATGCCAATAATGGGCGGCATCAGAATTATTGCGAGGAAAACGGCAACTGCCGAGAGGTAGAGGGTGTACTTTAAGGGCTTTTTAGAGGACAATGCGTTGAGCGTTTTCCACAGTTTGCTAAGCACGGTACAGCTCCCAGTTTTAAGCGTGCGTTTTCTTAAAGTGAACGTTAATTAATTGTTCAAGTATATTAGCTGTTACTTTAAACACGTTTTTTTTCCATAGTTTTTCGATAAAGTATATAGTTCAATGCTAAAACAACTAAAGTATATAGGGGTGTGGCTTTTTCAGCGTTAATAGCGACAGAATCTTTCAATTTTAAACTCTGGCTGCTCAATTTTTAGGTAACGCGTTTTGCAAGAGAGACTGTTTTCTTGCTTATTCGCTAAATTAGAGCCAGTTTTGGTCAGGGAAATGATTTACAATGTATTACCTAATAGGTAACACGAAAATAATCAAAAATGGCTAAATAAAGCTCCTTTCCAGCTAAGAAGCAAAAATAACGCCTACCAAAAAACTTGTTACCTAAAAATTAAGCAGTTAGGGTTAAAAAATAAAAACAGTGTATTTTGTTGATTTAGTAGGGGCAATGTTTGTCATTGAGAGGGTAATCAACTGAATAATTGCCTCATTTTTGCCTGACCTTTAATTTTTGTTTTGATTGCTACCTCAAGGTTACTTTTTCGCCTGTGGCAATGTAGACTACGGCTTCCATGATGTGCGTCGCGTGATCCCCAATACGTTCAAGATATCTCACCACGAGCGTACTGGAGACAGTGCACTCGTTTGTGATGCCTGCCGCCTTCACAAGTTTGCCCAGATACTCGAGGTACATCTCATCCACTCCTTGCTCGGTTCTAGTTATTTTCTTAAGGAGTTCTATATCTAGGCTTTTAAGGGAGTTAATGCTTATCGTGACCATTTGGAGAACTTTTTCAGCCATCTTCCCTATGTACTCAAATATCCATTTATCACAAGTGCTTTGTACATTGAAACGCGTGCTGATAAAGGATATGTCCCAAGCATATCTGCCGTAACGTTCAAAATCGTAGGCGACTTTCATGTAAGAGTTTATGATTCGTAAGTCAGAAGCTACGGGCTGATACTTGGCTATCAAACTAAAAGCTTTTTCCTCAACCTCAACAGTGTTGCCTACGAGAATTTCGGAGAGTTCATGCACAACGTTGGAGGTGTCTTTTCCATCAAGGAAGCCTCTTATTGACGTTGCCACGGCTTTCTCGGCGACTTTACCCATCTTGTAAACCATTGTTGTTAATTCTTCTAAGCCTTTATCTAACAGTCTTTGCATAATGTTCACTTTATCCGAACTTTCCAGTTATGTACTTTTCTGTTAACTCACTTTTTGGGTTCTCGAATACTTCTGAAGTTGTGTCGAATTCTATAAGCTGACCTAGATACATGAAAGCGGTGAAATCCGAAATCCGAGCAGCCTGCTGCATATTATGCGTCACAATTATAATCGTGAACTCCTTCTTAAGCTCAACAATTGACTCTTCAATTTTAGCCGTCGCGACAGGGTCAAGAGCTGAGCATGGCTCATCCATAAGAATAACTTCGGGCTCAACCGCAAGAGCCCGTGCTATGCATAGTCTCTGCTGTTGTCCTCCAGACAAGTTGGATCCCGATTTCTTAAGATCATCTTTGACTTCGTCCCAGAGAAACGCCATCCGAAGACTTCTTTCTGCCATGCTGTTTAGAGTCTCTTTGTTTCTTACGCCAGCGAGTTTCAAGCCTGCTACCGCATTATCGAATATAGACATTGTTGGAAAGGGATTGGCCTTCTGGAAGACCATGCCTATTCTTCTGCGGATTGCAACTGGATCAACTTGTGGAGAATAAATGTTTACTCCATCTAAAATGACCTCTCCTTCGACTTTTGCGTTCGGAGTCAATTCGTGAATTCGGTTGAGGCATCTTATCAATGTAGTTTTTCCGCATCCAGATGGACCCATTATTGCGGTTACCTTATTTTCAGGGAAGTTTAAGTTAATCCCTTTCAGAACTTCTACTTTGCCAAATTTGGCTTTCAAGTCTTTCGTTGATAGCTTAACCGACGATAAATCCAGGTTTTTATGTTTACTTATTTTAAGTTGTCCCTCCTAACATGATTTTGTATGCTGCCTATTGAATTTTTAGTCGTTACCTTACAGCTCCATTCTTGCTTTTGTTGGATTTCTTCCTATAGTAAGCTTGACCAAAAGATTCAGTGCCAGCATAAGAATTATTAGGAGTAAAGCTGCACCCCACGCCTGATTTATCCAAGATGGAACCGAAGAAAGGGCATAATAGTAAATAAGAGTTGTTAATGAAGCCGTAGGCTGCATTAAAGTTTTTATAAAAAGAGTGCTTGTAGCCGCTGTAAATAGTAATGGAGCTGTTTCTCCTGATGCCCGCGCCACCGCCAGCAGTATGCCAGTTAAGAGCCCGTTTTTCCCCGTGCTTAAAACGACTCTGAGCACGGTTTTCCACCTTGGAATTCCAAGAGCCATTGAGGCTTCTCTTAATGTCGTTGGGACAAGCTTAAGAGATTCACTTGTTGTCCTTGCGATGATAGGAGTCATTATAAGACTCAAGGCGACACCACCTGCAAAAGCAGAATATGTTTTTGTAGTCAAGACAATTAAAATGAAAACGAACAGCCCTAACACCATTGTAGGAAATCCGGTAAGCACATCGTTCAAGAAACCTGAAACTGTGGAAAGCTTAGATGTAGACCATTCTGAAAAAAAGATGCCTGCCCCAACACCGATTGGTACCGAGATAAGGGCGGCTAAACCCACCATAATGAGAGATCCTTGTATTGCAGGGGCTATTCCTCCACCTGGAAGATTTGGTGCAGTAGGCTTGTGGGTCAGGAAGACTATACTTATGGCTGGCGCCCCTTTCACGAAAACGTCTCCGAGTATGAGTATTAGGGGTACTAGCGCAAGAACTACAGCCAATAAAACTAATATGGTCATTGACTTGTTAACGATTTTTCGCCAGAGTGAAATATTCGCCGTAAGATTAGGTTTTGTCATTACCGCAACACCTCTCAAACCCTAACCTGTAATCCACGACTCATCCTCCATAGCAGAAGTCGGGCAATAACATTAACTATTAAAGCTACGGCAAACAGGATTAGTGCTATTTCAAGTATAGAAGACTCATAAAGTCCTGAAGACTCGCCGAATTCATTTGCTATCAACGAAGATAAGGTGTAGCCAGAGGAAAACAAATTTGCAGTAATCGTAGGAATGTTGCCTATCACCATGACAACAGCCATTGTTTCGCCGAAAGCACGTCCCAGCCCCAAAATGAACCCGCCAAATATACCCGACCTGGCATAGGGCAAGACGCTTTTCTGCGTAACTTCCCAGTTTGTAGCGCCAAGCGAGTACATTGCTTCCCGCTGACTGTTTGGAACCGCGTTTAAAACATCTCTAGAAACTGCAGACATTGTTGGAATAATCATTATAGCTAACACGATTCCTGCACTAAAAAAATTAAATCCCTCAGGATTGCCTGAGAATAATGGGATAAAACCTAGATAATGATGCAGGGGTCTTTCTACATATTCACGTAAAAGGGGGATTAGGACAAACACTCCCCATAAACCGTAAACGACACTGGGCACAGCTGCCAGTAGATCAACAATTGTTCCCAACGAATAACCAAAGGTTTGATGACCTTTTAGTTTCTCTGAGATAAAAACAGCTACTCCCAGACTAATTGGGAATCCTATGAGAATAGCAATTGCTGATGTCACCAAGGTTCCATAAATGAACGGCAAAGCGCCAAATTCATTCTTATTTACTTTCCACTTTGTTCCAAACAAAAAGCCTATTCCGAATTTGTATATTGAGGGGGCTGCGACATGATAAAGCTCAGCTGCAAGTGCAACAACAAGACCTATAATGAATAAAGCTGCAGCTGCAAGAAGGATTGTTAATATTGTGTCTCCTCTTAGTCTGAACTGCAACTTTTTGTTGCCTCAGTATTTTTGGTTAATATAAAAAAATAGGGGAATAATAGCTATTAAATTCTACTCTATTGCCACTCCGTTGTAGGTTATCAACATGAGTGTTGCGTTGGCATTAGCGACTATGTTAGCTGGCAGTGGAACGTAGCCTTCACTTGTTCCATAATTCTGGCCGTCGTTCACGATCCATGAAAGGAAGTTGACGAGAGCTGCACCTTGATCATAATTAGTCTGTTGTTCATAGATTAAAGCGTATGTCATGGTCACAATTGGATAGATGTTAGTGTTTGTTGTATCTTTGTATGTGTTGTCAATTATAGATACAGTTGTCCAAACTGCGTTTCCCGCTGGAAGACCAGCAGTTGCTCCTGCCGATAGTGTGGCTGCTATGGTTGTATCGGTAGCTTGGATGAAGTTGCCTGCAGCGTTTTCAACGTTGCCATAGTAGATTAGGGTTTGGCCTGGGTTTTCAAGTATGTAAGAAATTTCAAGCGGACCGATCGAGCCAGTTGTTTCACCAATGTCAGTTGCTACGCCCGCATTCTTGGTTCCCTCTAGTTCGCCCGGAAGTGTTGGCCAAATGCTTGCACTCGTACTTGGCGGCCCAACAACTGCTGCCCAGGAATTTGACCCAGTGTCAAGGGTTTCATCGTATAAGTAATCGGTGAAGGCGAACATGGTTCCGCTGGAGTCAGCTCGGTGAACGCAGATTATCGGTAGATTAGGTAATGTTATTCCTGGGTTGATGGCTGCAAGTAAAGAGCTGTCCCAGTTGGTTATGGTTCCATTAAAGATCTCTGCAAGAATAGGACCTGTAAAGTTTAGAGTTGGAGTAGAGGACCCTTCTCCAAGGTTGTATGCTGGTACGACTGCGCTGGCAGCTATTGGGATGGTGCAAACGGTTTTACCTGCGGGCACTTCAGCGTACTGTGCCGCGGTCATTGGTGCATCTGATTCGCCGAAGTTTCCTAATCCATCGACTACAAAGTCAGTAATTCCGGTACCGCTTCCAACGGCATTGTAGGTAATTGATATTTGGGGTTCGGCTTGTGCGTATAATACTAGCCAAGTTTCCATTAGCGGGTAGACAAGTGTACCTCCATTTCCGCTTAATGTTGCTGAGGCTAGTGGCGTTGCTGTCGGAGTTGGAGTTGCTGTTGGAGTTGGAGTTGCTGTTGGTGCAGCTGTTGGTGTTGCTGTTGGTGCAGCTGTTGGTGTTGCTGTTGGTGCAGTTGTTGGTGTTGCTGTTGGTGTGGCCGTAGGCGTTGCCGTTGGCGTTGGCGTAGGCGTAGGCTTCGTCTTTGCTGGAGTTGATATGGCTATGTAAGCGAAAGCTCCTCCTATGATGATAACGATTACAACAATTGCTGCTACAATTATGTAAGTAGTTTTCATTTTTTTACCCTTCAATAAAGGCTATTTAGTGTTTTATTATATGAGTGTGCTCTCCATAAACACTATAGTATATATATAAAATCAATGGACATATGTATAATACGTAATATTATATAACGACAGAGAAATCTGACTATAAAACGCATAAAAAACGCTTCGATGTGACAATTGTAAAGGCAACAGAAGACAAGGAACAAAGAAAACTCCAGTTTACAAGTGGATCTGCATTTCTTCTCTCACTGCCAAATTAACGGATAACGCGAAATCAGCTTAAAGCACCGAGCGCCAGTTTCATTTGAGTTATCGATGGGAGTGGGTTGGTTTGTGATAGGTAAGCGTTTGTTGCTACGTGCCTATTATTGTGGCGACTGCAAATATTGCGATTATAGCTTTGTATTTAGTTCATCGTATTTTTGTTTCTTCGTTTTTTTAACGAAGAAGAGGCGAAATTTTATATAGTAAATTTAGTAAATATCCATAAAATTTATAGTCTATATAGATATAACTAATATATGATGCACAATAAAAGAGCTAACTTGGAGTCAAACGTGACTAAAGAAGTAGAAAAGCGAAACGAAGAACAACGCAAACTTCAGGTAACAGGCGGATCAACATTCATACTCTCATTACCCAAGGATTGGGCGATTCGAAATGAGCTTAAAAGAGGAAGTTCAATGGTGGTCCGCGAGGAAGACGATGGATCCCTATCAATAGCACCTTCAAAGTTTGTAAAGAAAGAGAAGCAAGATGAAGCCTTCATCAAGGCATCGTTAAACGACAATCCTGACGCCGTCATGAGAACGGCAATTTCCGCCTATTTAGACGGCTTCAACATTCTGCACATTAGAGCGCAAGGACAAAAAGTGCTCTCCTCAAAACTTCGAAACCACCTCAAAAATTTTGCCAGACACTACTTGGTTGGAACAGAAATCGTGATAGACACCCCGACCGAATTGACTCTGCAGGTTCTACTCAATTATCCTGAACTCACAGTTCAAAATGCACTAAGCCGAATGTCAATAATAGCCTCCTCCATGCATAAAGAAGCCATAACAGCACTAAAGAAGCTGGATTATCCAGCTGCAAAATCGGTTATTGAAACCGACCGTGAAGTCAACCGCTTCGGCTTATACATAGTGCGGTTGCTGAAGCTGGCAGTTTCAAACCCAAGAATCGTCAAAGAAATCGGGTTAAACAACCAAAAAGACTGTTTGGGTTATAGGCTTATAGCGAAATCCGTTGAGAGAACCGCAGACCACGCAACCAAAATCGCTGAAAACACTCTTCTCCTAAAAGAGGCGGTAAATGCGGATCTTCTGGAAAGAATAGTTCAGTTAAGCACTTTGGCTGATTCAATGTTTGAGAACGCAATGGACGCGTTATTTCGGCATGACTTTAACTTGGCTGAGAGCGTAATTGAAAAGATAAGCCAAGTGCACAAATTGGAGAAAGAAACAGTTCTTTACACCCAAAATGTCAAGATTGAAGAAATCGCTAACTTGAGACTACTGATTGAGAGCGTTAGGAGAACAGCAGAATACGCCAGTGACATTTCCGAAGTTGTGCTAAACTTAAATGTTGAATCAGTTCTGAGCTAGTTTTTTAACGACTTTTTTTCTTTACGCCCAGTTAAGAATGCTATCTCTTTGCGGTTATATGAATGAAAAATAACGGTTGGTTTGATAGTTTATTTTGGAGATAATATTTGTCCATTAAAAGTTATTGATTATTAAATGGTGATTCACCTATTTGGATAAAGTTTGATGGCAACATAGGCTAATTCTGGCGCCAAGTTTTACCGCCTCAGATTTTACATGCTTTATTTGTTTTTTCCTTATTTTTCGATTTTAAGAAAATAAAGAATTATAGGCCTACTTTGTCTCTCATTTATTTAGAGACAGATTAAGTTAAGCTATTCCGGTTCATTGAAAGGCTTCAAAGAAACAGATTAAATCGGCGCTTTGATTTATGCTGTAATTGTCAATCAGGTGAGCTGTTCCGTCTGGGCAGTAGACTTTTTCGCCTTTTAAAGTTTTTTTGAATCGTACACTGCATTCCTTAAGCATGGTGCAGCCATCGCAATCTCTTGAGAGCATTCTTTTTTCACCTCTACTCATTTTCAAAGTAGAAATTATGTTGAGGCTCCTATAGAGATTCTCTTCATACTCTATATAGAAATAATACAGCAAGATTAATTTCTCAAAAACTATAAGAAACATTTAAGAAATAAGGAACCTCCTCTCAAGAGCCAGAGACAACCTGATGAACGAAAACGGATTTAAAGTAAAGGGTATTTTCTTAGACTTAGACGGTACAATAGTCGACTCCAAAGAAGCCTACATAGAAGCAGCAAGAATAGCATTCCAAACAGTGGGGCAAAAACCGCCAGAAATTAAGACCGCCCTTGAGATTCCGAGAAGGCTTGAGCAGGGTCTCGCAATCAGCGACCTCATTGAGGGCGACCGTAAAAAATTCCTGAGCACATATTTTGACGCTTATTATTCGATCACCCGAGAAAAAACCAAACTTATACCGCACGTTTCAGCAACACTTGAAACCTTATCGTCAAAAACTAAACTGGCCCTAATAACCATGCGATATGTCCCGAAACAAGCTATAATAAAAGAGTTAGAGTGCTTTGGTATATCAAAATATTTCACTCATGTCGTAACTGCGCTGGATACTTCTAAGCCTAAACCTTCGCCTGAAGCATTAATTAAATGTGTCCAAACCCTAGATGTTGAAATATGCGAATGCGTTATCGCAGGAGACTCAGTTAACGACGTGCGCGCGGGGAAAGCCGCAGGCGCCAGAACTGTAGCACTTTTATCTGGGCTTTTTCAATGTGAAGAGCTTTCCAAAGAATGCCCAGATTTGATTTTAAACGATGTAAATGCACTTCCAAAGTTTATCAAGTAATTCTGTGGCATATATCAGAATTTGAAATATTGTTAGAACCTGACTAGCAAGTTATATTCCTCAAGAAAAATAAAGTTTAATAAAACCCTTAATGTTAAATCAATATTGGAGAAGGGTTTCGGAGCGGGAATCAGTATGAACTTTGTTGAATTGATGGTAGGGGAGAAATTAAAGGAAGCAGATTCAGCTCTTGATGTTATGGGCTCAGACCGCAAAGTTTTGCAGGTTGCTTGCCAAGACTTCACGAATTTCCTTAAATTCCATTGGGATCTGATGGGGAAAGAAGCAAGCCATTGTGAACTGGTTGAAAGATTGGAAAAGGTTTTCAAGGAAGATTCATCGGAACTAGACGCGTTCTTAACTGTTTGGATTGGCATCTGGTTCAAAAAATGGAAGGAGCGTGTCAAACTCCTTATAGGCGACCAGAACGCTAGCCGATGGAATAAGATTTCTAAAAATCTCACTAACGCTGAACCATTATGGAAGAGAATTGAGAACAAGCAGGAACTCCAAGAGATCATAGTCTCTACGCTTGTTAAAAACGGAGAAATATGCGGAACCGAAATCCTATCTGAAAATCTACTGAAGATGGAGCTCGGAGAAAGCGGCGTTCAAAACCTAAGCGACAGAGAAAGAGTTTTCACGGTAGTTAATGAGGCGTTGAGGAAAGCTCGTGAGATGGCGCAAAGTAAAGGTCCCCTAATCTTTGTCAAGATAGACAAAGGCTACTACAGCTCAGGAACCGAGTAAGCGTTCGCTTGCTCTTCAGTTTTTTATAGGAAAAGCAAATTTATTTAGCTATCAGCATTACTGTTTTTTATGACTCGTTTCATTGTTTTCCTTCGGGCGATTAACGTCGGCGGCCACGCTGTCACTAAGGCAAAGTTGCAAGAAGCCTTTACCTGCTTAGGATACCAAAACGTTTCAACACACAAACAAAGCGGCAACGTAATCCTTGAAACTGACGAGGCAGATGCAGCTGAAATTAAAAGAAAAGTAGAGAGCAAGCTTCGCGGGTTGTTGGGTTACGATGTGGCAGCGTTTGTGCGCACCATTCCCCAACTCAAAGCAATAGTCAAGCTTGAACCCTTCAACAGCTATGATAAAGAAGGGACCAGTTTTCTGGTAACGTTTCTTGCTGATGCGCCCTTGGAGTTTCCGCTCAAGTTGCCCTTGACCATTCCGAAATCGACGGCGCAAATAATTTCAGTGAGCGGCAGCGAGGTTTTCAGTGTGACTCATGGTGGCGGTGAAGGAGGGCTACCTAACCCTTTTCTTGAGTCGAAGCTAAAACTGAAGGCGACCACCCGAAACATGAACACAATTGCTGAAATAGTAGAAAAGTTCCCTGAAAGAGACGCGGAGAAAAAAAGCTAAAAAATGTTTGGCAGAAACTGCTTGATGATTCTTTTTTAGCTACGAATAAAATTAATAATAAAGTATTAGAACTGTGGATTAGACGACTCTTACTCTTTGAAGAGTCTTTCTCATCCAAGTATAATGCCGCATGGTTGTGGTTTCTCCGTAGCCGCAGGCTGCGCAACGCTTATGGCGTACGTGGTATGCGCGTCTTCCGCAGCGCCTGCATTTTATGTGGACGGTTTTGCCTTGGCGCTTGCCCATTGATGGTGTGCCTTTTCCCACGGCGGTCACCTGGGCGAGGGCGAAATAAGGACTACGTTGTCTCCGCGGACGATTATTAGTCCCAGTCTCTTTTGGTTTTCAATGTTTGTTGTGTCTTCTGTCTCTTCTAAAACTAGGTTCAGGTGCTGGTCGAAACCCTTCAGTCTTCCCCTGAGGCTTTTTCCGCCTTTGAGTCTTACAAGTACGACTTTGCTGAGGTTCTGCTCAAGGATTTCGGTTGTCATTTCGCTCATTCTGGAATCCTCATGTAGCTATATCTCTTCTATACTTGAACTCTCCACATTTAAACCTTATCTAGCATGAGTTAGGATTCTTTTAGCTGGCTTAGGTTAAGTTAACTTCCTTTTCCGGCAAGCGTCTCTTATCGTGGATTGATTTAGAGGTGTATTTAGCCGGTGCCTTTAGTCCAGGTCGGTGAGTTACGCTTTTAACATGTCATTTCAATTGTGCCGAGCAATCGATTTTTTAACCCTTCGTTACTTGCTTTAAGACAGTTTTTCTCCTTTAGCGGTTTTTGTCAGTATTTTTGGTTCTTTCCATTCTTCTCTGAGGATGCTATACAAACTAGTATCTCTGAGCTGCCCTCTGAGGAAAAAGGGTTTGCGAATTGTTCCTTCCATCTTGAAACCTGCTTTTTCCAAAACCTTCTGTGAACCCACATTTCTCACATCCGTTTGGGCTTGTATGCGCTCTATATTTCTTGAAAGAAACAAATAGTCAACGATGATGTTGACGGCTTCTGTGC
>Ga0326728_10011874_pt1 | contig 19666 bp, 16 predicted proteins | sample MB3enrmetagenome_FD_207602 | JGI IMG/M metagenome (GOLD analysis project Ga0326728, IMG submission 207602) | Lab enriched peat soil microbial communities from McLean, Ithaca, NY, United States - MB31MN | ecosystem: Environmental > Terrestrial > Soil > Wetlands > Peat | place: USA: New York... | reverse complement strand
AAGGACCCTGGCGGCAAGATCCTCCAAAGCGCCGATGTGGCGCCTCAGAAGAGCGTGGAAGTCAAGGTCGATTTTCCCCATGTCGGCATCTACCCATTCTATTGCGATAAGCCGTTTCATCGAACCCTGGGCATGGAAGGCAAGGTAGAGGTGCTAGCGAGATAGAGGATGAGGGCGAAAGCCTGCGGAGGGGGCGCTGAGCCCCGATGACTGTCTGTTGCTTTTTCATCGCCGGGTCGGTCGGCTGATAGACCCGGCGGCGAATGGACGGTCCGCATGGAGGGATCGATGAGATGTGGATGCCATCTGAGCCGTGCTGCCCGAGGATAATACTTTCGTATATCCGAGCGGCGTGCGGCGAAGAGGGCGCCACAGATCGCGATTCCTTCATGCGGACCGTCCGGACCTGCATGTCGACCCCAAGCCTTTTCTTCCGGCCCGCCGCTCCCCCGCCCTTCCTCACTCCAGCCGGCTTTTGACGATGCTACAAGCTTGCCATGACGCTATACTCTGGCGCAGGCGACCGCGTTCCAGGGGCTAGCGTCGCCCCCTCCACAGGCGAAGCCTGCGGAGCCTCCCCCTCAATAACCTCTATACTCTGGCGCAGGCGACCTCATGGCCCCCGCCCACATCGCGAAGGGCAGGTACAACCTGGCAGCACTCAGGCTCAGCCATGGGACAACGGGTGTGAAAATGGCAGCCGGGAGGGGGATTGAGAGGGCTCGGCACATCCCCCTGCAGGATGATCCTTTCACGAGTTTCTTCGATGTGGGGATCGGGCACGGGGATGGCCGACAGCAGGGCCCGCGAGTAAGGATGCAGGGTATTCTCGTAAAGCTGGGCGGAGCTTGCTATTTCCACGATGCGTCCCAGATACATGACCGCTACCCTGGTGCTGATATACTGGACCGCCAGGAGATCGTGGGAGATGAACATGTAGGTGAGGCCTTTCTTCTTCTGCTGCAGCTCCTGGAGGAGATTGATGATCTGGGCCTGTATGGAGACATCGAGAGCCGATATAGGCTCATCGCAGATAATCAGGGAGGGGTCGCCTGCCAGAGCCCGGGCTATTGCGATGCGCTGGCGCTGGCCCCCGCTGAATTCATGGGGGAAACGATCTGTCATGCTCGGGTCCAGACCGGCCATCAGGAAGAGTTCCTCTATCTTCTCTGCGCGCTCCCTGTTGTTCTTTACCAGCCCATGCACCCCCAGGGGCTCTCCGACAATGGCGCCCGCGCTCATACGCGGATTGAGCGAGCCGTATGGGTCCTGGAAGACCACGGTCATCCTGCGGCGCAGCGTCTTCAGCTTGCTCTCCGGCAGCCGGGCCACATCCTCGCCCTCGAAGAATATCTGCCCCGCCGTCGGGCGATAGAGACGCTGAGCGCACCGTCCCACGGTAGTCTTGCCGCAGCCGCTCTCCCCGACCAGACCCAGGGTCTCTCCCTTCCTTATCTTGAAGCTCACGTTGTCGACAGCCTTTACATCGGCGACCTTTCTTCGCAAGAGACCCCTTGTCACCGGGAAATACATGCGCAGGTCCCGAACATCAAGGACTAGCTCGTCGTGCCCCTCAGACGGGCTGCCCTTTTCAGACGCAACCTCCACCCTTTCCCCTGATGCAGCCCTATCGCCCTTATCTTTCGGCTGTCTCGGCTGAGCCGACCTCGTGTCAACGGGACACGCGACATAGTGGCGCCCCTCCACGTGCCTCAGTGTGCTCCAGGCGTCTGTCTCGCAGCTGTCCTTGCGAAAGCCGCATCGCGGCAGAAAGGGACACGTAAGACCCATATTGATCAGGTGAGGGGGGAAGCCTCTTATGGGCGTCAGCCTGCTTCCCAGCTTAGGCACACACTGAAGGAGGCCGATGGTATAGGGATGGAGCGGATTGTCCCATATCTCCTTAACCGTACCCGACTCCACGATGCGCCCTGCATACATGACATTGATGCGGTGGGCGTAGCGGGCCACGATGCCTAGATTGTGGGTGACCATGACCATGGACGTGTTGAAGCGGACCACTATGTCCTTCATGAGCTCCAAAAGCTGCGCCTGGATCGTGGCATCGAGGGCCGTGGTCGGCTCGTCGGCGATTATGAGACGGGGATTGCACGAGACCGCCATGGCCACCATGACCCGCTGCCGCATGCCTCCGCTGAATTGATGCGGGTAGTCGTCGATGCGCCGCTCCCCGTCCGGGATGCCTACGAGACCAAGCAACTCGATGCTGCGCTCCCTCGCCGCGGCGCTGTCCATGCTGAGGTGCAGCTGCATCACCTCGGTAAGCTGTCTGGCGATGGTGAGGGCCGGGTTGAGCGAGGTCATGGGCTCCTGGAATATCATGGCTATCTTGCCGCCGCGTATGGCGCGCATCTCGGGTGAGTTGGCTTCGAAGCCAAGTAGGTTCCGGCCCTCGAACATGACCCTGCCACCCACAATCTCGCCGGGAGGACTGGGTATCAGGCGCATTATCGAGAGCTGACTCACCGACTTGCCGCAGCCGCTCTCCCCGACGAGGCCGATGATCTCCCCCTCTTCGATATCGTACGAGACCCCGTCGACCGCCCGCACGAGGCCGCGCTCAGTGGTAAATTGTGTCTTCAGATCCTCAACCTTGAGCAGCAAAGACATGACTATCCTATTCCCTCGAGACGGGCAAAGACGCTTTTCCCGCTCCCCATGTTAGAGGGTTCCCCTGAGCCGGGGATCGATGGCGTCGCGCAATCCATCGCCAATCATGTTGAAGGCGAAGACCACAAGCCCGATGGCCACCCCTGGCGCTATGGAAAGAATGGGCTTCATGATCAGATACTTATAGCCGTCGTAAACCATCGAGCCCCACGCGGCGCTCGGGGGCTTGATGCCCAATCCGAGAAAGCTCAGCGTCGCTTCCGTGACGATGGCGAGTCCCATCATCATCGTCATCTGTACGATCAAGGGAGAAAGGCAGTTAGGCAGGATGTGGCGGAACATGATGCCCATCTTGCTCACTCCCACGGAGCGGGCCGCCATAACGTACTCGTTTTCCTTGACCGAAAGCACCTGTCCGCAGATCAATCTGATATAGCCGGGAAATAGCGCGAAAGAGATGGCTATCACGACACCCTTGACCCCTGTGCCGAGGAGGGCCGCGATGACAAGGGCCAAGAGGAGAGGCGGCACAGCCATGATGCCGTCGGTGAAGCGCATGATGACAGTAAATGTCCAGCCGCCGAAGTATCCGGCAATGAGGCCGACTATCGTTCCGAGACAGGCGGCTATGAGCACGGTCCCTACGCCGACCAGAAGAGTGATCCTCGTGCCGAAGATGATGCGGCTCAGCGTGTCCCTGCCAAGCGCATCGCTTCCCAGCAGGTGCGTGAGGCTCGGTGACTGAAGCACGGCATCGAGGCTCTGCGCGTAAGGGTCGTAAGGCGCGACGAGGGGGGCCAGCATCGCGGCCAATACGGCCAACGCGATCGTCACGATGCCGAAGACAACGACGCCCCTGCTCAGGAACACACGGACGAAGCGGCGAAACTCGTCCACCCGCGGCAAGGGTTCTTCCCGTATCACTCGCGCCTCTTCACTCATATTGTATCCTCGGATCGAGCCACCCATAGAGCACATCCACAACCAGATTCGACAAGACAACGACGACCGCCAGCACGAGGATAACCCCCTGGACGATCGTGTAGTCCTGAGAGAGCATGCCGTCCACCGCGAGCTTGCCCATGCCCGGGATGGCGAAGACAGTCTCGATCACCACCGACCCTCCGATGATGTTGCGCAAGAGCATGCCCTGCAGGGTCACAACCGGCATGAGGGCATTCTTCAGGACATGTCGCGTGATGACGACCCTCTCGCTCAGCCCCTTGGCCCAGGCAGTGCGGATGTAATCCTGCTGCATGACCTCGATGACGCTCGACCGCATCTGGCGCGCAGCCGACGCTATGGGGAAGGTCGCAAGAACGAGGATCGGCATGACACATTGCTGAAGGTTCTTCCAAAGGTCCTCAAAGGGAGAGGTATAACCGTAGATGGGAAGAAGCCTCAAGTAAAGCCCGAGCACGTAGATCAATATCACGCCGATCCAGAAGGAGGGCGCCGTGATGCCCACATTTGCAAGCACGGTCACCAGGCTGTCAAGCCACTTGCCGCGCCGCACTGCGCTCACCACCCCCAGAAAAGGACCGATGATGCAGCCTATCACGAACGACGCGAGGCCCAGATAGAGGGTGACGGGCAATCGCTTGCCTATTTCCTGCATCACATCGTAGTGATAGAGGAGCGATTTCCCCAAGTCCCCCCGTACTGCATGGCCGAGCCAGTCGAGATACTGGACAGCCAGAGACCTGTCCATCCCCAGCTCGTGCCTGAGTTGTTGAATCTGTTCTTTGGAGACCGACTGGAGGTCCCCCGCGGTGACGTACATGAGGATAGGATCGCCCGGAAGCAGACGCATGATGAGGAAGACCATGAGGCTGACAATGAGAACGACCAGGACCGCATGGAACAGGCGCCTCATGATGTAGGTTGTCATGACCCTCCCCCTTCCGGCGCGCCCAAGGCCTGAGCATGCATGGCAGGCGTCTTTCCCTCGCTCACTTGCTTATCCTTGGCTTCTCCGGCGCAGAGACCGTGGCAACCGGCCAGTCGGTGTGGCCCGTGTGCACGCATCACTCTTTCCGCAGCGCCCTCCTGACAGCCTCGGCAAGATCCTGTCTCCCGAGGGGTTTCATAAGGAACTCCCTCACCCCGGCTGTCTTCGCGCTTGCCTGGCTCACCGCGTCACTGTATCCGGTGCACAGGACTATGGGGAGGTCGGGCCTGACCTTAAGCAGCCTCTTTGCCAGCGTTATGCCCGTCATGCCCGGCATTGTCTGGTCGGTGATGACGATATCGAAGGTCTCAGGCTGGGCGCAGAAGAGCTCAAGGGCCGCTGACGCGTTCATCCTCGTAATGACCGTGTAGCCCAGCCTGCTAAGCATGCCCTCGGCCAACTGGGTCAGAGACTCCTCGTCATCCACGAAAAGGATCGTCTCTTTCCCGCGCGGAGCCTTCCTGCTCTCCGCAGTTAAGGCCCTGACCGCGCCTTCCGCTTTCGGCAGGAATACCCGGAAGAGGGATCCCTTGCCCGGTTCGCTCTCCACGGCGATCGCCCCTTCGTGGTTCTTTATTATGCCGTAGGCCACCGTAAGACCGAGCCCCGTGCCCTCAGCCTCTCCCTTTGTCGTGAAGAAAGGCTCGAAGACGCGCCGCCGGACGGATTCCTCCATGCCGGTTCCCCTGTCTCTCACCCCTATGACGAGATAGGGGCCTGGCCGTAAATCGGGGTCGGGCATCCCCTCACCCCTCACTAGAAGGGCTTCGGTGACTTCGATCTCCAGGGGTCCTCCCTCGGGCATGGCCTGGGCGGAGTTGGTGGCCAAGTTCATGATCACCTGCTGCAAGTCCGACGCATTCCCCGTCACGATGTCGTCGCTCACCCGGATATCCAGCCTCACATCGACGAAGGCAGGGAGGGACGCGCGGAGGAGCTTATGCGTCTCTTTGACCAGGGGTGTCAGCCTCATGGGCTTTCTCTCCTTCTCCGACCGACGGCTGAATGTGAGTATCTCCCTCGTGAGATCACGGGCCCTTATGGTCGCCTTGAGCACCTGGGCCAGACGGTAGGCCACCGGAGAATCGACGGGTGTCTCGTCGAGGGCCATCTCGGTGTTGCCAATGATTGCACCCAGGACATTGTTGAAGTCATGGGCGATGCCCCCCGCCAGGACACCTATGGCCTCCATCTTCTGGGCCTGACGAAGCTGCCCCTCCAGAAAACGTTGAGCCGTCAGGTCCGTATGCGCTTCCATTACTCCGATCGGATGCCCTCCGCTACCGCGCCGGACTGCCCACCTGCTCGATGCAACGATCTCAGTTCCGTTCTTCGTGCGGTGTCTCAGCTCACCCTCCCAAAAGCCTGATTCGAACAATCCCCTGGTCATCTCGTCAAGGGAACCGGGGAAATGCGTCTGAAGCAGATCGTGGCTCACCTGTCCGACCGCTTGGTCCCGGGTCCAGCCGAAAAGCCTTTCGGCACCTCCGCTCCAGAAGACGATCCTGCCATGAAGATCGCGGGAGAGGATCGCATCGCGGGAAAGATCGAGGAGTTCCACCTGGCTTTGCCATTCCGCCGTTCTCTCTTTCACCTGGAGCTCCGAGCCACTCCGTGCCCGAAGCGCTTCTGCGGCTCGGTCGAGATCGAGGAGAGGCAGTTCCGTGTCCGGGCGCCGCAAGCGGCCGTTCTCCCTTTTCCCCAAGGTTCCTTCCGTCTTCCTTCTCTTCGCCATGAACGATCCTCCGCATCTTGAGCCACGCCCAAAGTGAAGGGCTATCAGACCAGGGGTCGCCAAGTGGTCGCATCCCTGTCTACGGAGCGCTATGGGACGACAAAAGGGGCTCCTTTGATTCTACACGAGCCTTCGAAGTCATGCAAGGGGGCCGTTTTAGTGCCGCGTCAATCCTGGGATGTCGGCCGCACCTTGCGTCGAGGAAGGCCGGTTTCGGGCAGGGATTGTTTGGGTTCTGCGGGTCTGCACGCAGGTCCGGCCGGTAAGGTAATCGGCTGGGACCGTAAGGCTTGGCATCATAAGAAAACCAGCTGATCTTCCTTTGGGCTGCCCGGTGTATGTGGGATCGATAGGGCATGTCCGTAAGGCGGTCCCGTCCTTATCTCCCCGTGCATAGTCCGCGGAAGACTTAAGAATTGCTCGCGACGAATCCGGCACGAATAACGAAGCCCCCTTAGCGCAGCGTGGGGGATGGGGGGAGTGAGGGCCTTAGATGAGCTAGTGACAAAACGAGCGAAGCGAGGGTGAGGGGGGAGGCTCTGGCGGCTTATGCTGCCGGAGGGGGCGCTGAGCCCCTATAACTGCGGCGAGCACGAGGAGGTAAGGATGGGACCGCCTGCCGGTAGGGAAAAAGGACTCTCGTACGTTCTTTGAGTCTTTGAACGACTCAAACTCATGTTCGCGGGAGCAAACTTGGGCGACACTAATAGCTTGACACGACGCTAGTCCGAAAGGCCGAAAAAGAGAGTCAGAAAGGGCATCCGCTGAGGGACGCCCCTCGCGAGGCTATCTTTGCTTCCCGGACGTCCCGGCCGTCACCTCTGCCGCGATCGCCTGTGCCTCCCCGTGTTGCGCCCTCGCGAGGGTGAACCTTATCGTTCTCTCGGTCTGTGAGGCTCCGATGATCCGGAATTCCAAAAATGAGCGGAACAGCCCACGCTTCACCTCAACGGCGGCAATTGATCGATAGGGGATCTCGAAATTGAGGCGATGAAGCCCCAGGACCTCATCGAGGCGTTTCTCCTCGTGCAGAGTGCGCCGTTCTCCGATGAGTCCTGCCTTGGCTGCCCGCTCCTTGAGCTTGGCGAACTGGCCGCCGATGAGCATCTCGGTCATGCCGAACCTATTGGGTGCGTCTCCCGGGTGCCACACGATGAGGGCCAGCATCCGCTCGGTCGTGAAAACCAGGTCATAGACGATGTCGTACGTGTGGCCGCTCACGTGTCTGAGTAAGGCTATCTTTTTTTCCATTCTCCCGGGACCGTTTCTCAACAGTATATCACAGTCCAAGAAGGCGGAACCCCGGGCGGACTCATTGCCTCTCTCGGGAGGGTCCGAGCCATGCCGATCCAGGGAATGCGCGAAAGAGGGTCCTGAAAAAGGGGGTAGTGGGTCAGTTGACCCACTACCAAAAAGGGGTTGACGGAGAAGTCTTCCCAATGATAGGAGTACCAAGGGAGGTATACGGGATGACTTCGACAAAGAGGACCACCACTGAGAAGAAGCTCGTCGTGCTGAACCCGAGGGGCTCCCCTCCTCCCATACCGATGGCGTCCATGGCCGCCCGCTCAGGCAGCCTGGCGGGCAAGACGGTCTACTTCGTCGACGTACGCTTCATGAACGGCGATATCCTTCTTAAGGAGATGGAAAAGGCGTTTCTGAAGGCGCACCCGGACGCCCGGACGGCATTCAGGCAAAAAAGGGGCGGATACGCAGAGGACGATCCGCAGCTGTGGGACGAGATCAAGGCCAACAACGGCGTGATGGTCATGGCCATAGGTCATTGAAGCACCTGCGCGCCGGCGGTCGCCGTGCACTGCATGACCGTAGAGAAACTGGGGGTACCTACCGCCCCCATAGTAACCCACGTCTTCCGCGACCTGGTGGAGGCCGTCGCTTTCAAGGGCGGCATGGCAAAACTGCGTTTCGTCTTCGTTCCCCATCCGGTGGGCGGACAACCACCCTCCGGCTTGAGGGCGTACGCTCTCGGCAGCGACTCCCTGACCGGCCGACCCGTTCTGGACGAGATCAATGAGGCCCTCGCCAAGCCGCTCACAAAGGAGGATGAAGCCGCTCCTACGGATAGATCCGTCCCGCGCCTCGTCGAGCCCGATACAGAGGAGCACCTTCATCGTCTGTTCCTCGAAAAAGGATGGACGGATGGTCTGCCCGTGGTGCTCCCCACGGCAAGGAAGGTTGCGGAGATGCTCTCGGCCACGAGCCGTAGACCGGACGAGGTGGTCGGCAGGATGCGGCCGACTCAGACGCAGGAGGACTGGGAATACACCGTGGAGAAGGTCGCAGTCAACGCGGTCATGGCAGGGGCCGAACCCAGCTTTTTCCCGGTGATCCTTGCGCTCGCTGCCACGCAGGAGACCGCGCTCCACAGCTCAACCAGCTCGTTTGCGTCCATGGCGGTGGTGAACGGGCCCATAAGGCACGAAATCGGCATGAACGGAGGCATAGGTGCGCTGGGTCCCTTCAACCACGCCAATGCCTCCATTGGCCGCGCTTATAGTCTCCTGTCTCGAAACCTCGGGGGAGGCGCCGTTCCCGGGATCACCTACCTCGCGTCTCAGGGCAACCCTCTCACCTACAACGGCCTCTGTTTCCCCGAGAACGAAGAGAGGAGCCCCTGGGAGCCCTTCCACGTGAGCAGGGGCTTCAGATCCGACGAGAGCGTCGTGAGCGTCTTTAGGGGCCGGGGCATGAGCCATCTCCTTGACGTCCGGTCAAAGACGTGGCGCCGACAGTTCACGGACCTCGTGACAGGCATTACGCCGTCGCCCGGCAACAACCTTACCCTCCTCCTCGATCCCCTCGTAGCGAGGACGCTCAAGGAAAGGGAGGGCTTCGATACGAAAGCCAGGCTATCCGAGTGGTTCCACGAGAACAGCAGGGTATTGGCCGAGGTCTACTGGGACTATCAGCTCGTGATCAACTACATAGAGCCCCAGGCCCGCAAAGGCGTCGAGCCCTTTGCCTCGTGGCTTAAGGCTCCCGGGGATGCCCTCATACCCCGCTTCTCCGACCCTAGGGGCATCAGCGTCGTGGTCGTGGGAGGGGAGACGAATGCCTATTGGTTCGCCGCCGAATTCGCCTATCTCGCGAGCCGATCGATCGACGAGTGGAGGTAGAAGGGGCCCAAGGTCCGGCTTACGGCGCACGTGAGGCATCATTCCACAAGGGTTCCTTACAGTCGGGCCGCGATATGATAATGCAAACCAAGAGGAGAATCCGTGAATAGAAGAATACCCTTTCTTGCTTTTTTGATGATGTTCTCTCTTCTTTCGTCGGCAGCCCTATCAGCCGGGCAACCGGGGACGACCGAGACGGTCTTTAACAAAAGATTTCTTTACAAGACCAAGCCGATGATGCCGTACGAGCAGCTGGTTAAGGATATCGGGACCCCGGGCAGGAAAACGGGAGAAGAGAAAGGCTCATCACAACCCATCGTGAGCTATTGCTGGGACGGCGGACGGAAATCGTCTCTGGAGGTGAAAACGACGGGCGGCAACGTGATCGGCGCCACCATGGTCTCGCCAAGAGGACGCAGGCTCGTCATGGACAAGAACGGAAAGATAGGGGATGCAGAAAAGTGAGTGTTGCCCGCCCCTAGAAGTGGAGTATCACCCCTGCCCTTTCGAGACTCTCCTGCACGTCGGATGCGGCTACCTCCGTAACCGCCCGTTTCTCCTTGATAGCCAGTGCAGCAGCGGTGCCGGCTGCCTGGCCGGTGACGGCCGCAGGCGGAATCACCCGCAAGGCTTCCCAAGCATCCCCGGAGGCCGAGACATTGCGCCCGGACGCAAGGACGTTGGCGAGGCTTTTGTAAAGGATTGCGCGATAAGGTATCTCGTACACGATGCCTGACTTCAGCCAGTGTCCTGTGCAGCCGATGGAATCCTCGAAGTGCTTGTCCGCATCCGCCTCGGTGAGAAGATAATTGCCTTCCACGCGCCGCGTTCTCCGATACTGGGGCATACCCGGGAGGGCCAGCAGCGATCCGTTGTTCTTGCGGTTCTCCGCGATCTGCTCTTTCAGCAGTTTCCGGCCGTTCACGATGAAGCGCGTATTGTCTCTCGCGTCGCTCATCCTATATTCCTTCTCCCCGAGCGTGTAGGAGCCATCTTGCAAGAACTTACCGCGCCATTCCAGCGAGATACCGTCCATGACGTTGCCGGTCTCCACCGCCTTTCGCATCTTCGGCATGTCCGTCGAGTAGAACCAGTAGGCCAGATAGTTCTCCTCCTCCGTACATTCTGCGCCGGCCCGGAAGAGAAGATCGGCATCGCCTGAGGCATCCACGTACATCTTTGCAGTATAGGCGGTCCTGCCCGACTTATTCTCCACTATGATCGCCTCGCAGCGGCCGCCCTCCATCACGGGGCGGGAAAAAACCGTATCGAACAATACGTCGACGCCTTCGTCCGCCATCAACTCATCGAGGGCATAGATGAACTCCGGCGGAGAAAAAAATGTGCGGTAACGCTTAGTGGTACCTACGCCCTTGCCGTCTCTCCACTCCGGGGGCAAGGTATCGTAGCCGTACTTGATCGACAGGTGGAGCAGCTCTTCGGCGATGCCGGCCGTGACTTTCGTGCCGCGACCATCGCACAAAGGCAAGTATTCCGCAATAAAGCCAAGGGTTGCCAATCCACCCAAAACGACGCTCTTTTCTATAAGCAGCACGCGGCACCCGTTGCGCCGGGCGGCCACTGCCGCAGCAACGCCTGCAATACCACCTCCCACCACGATCACGTCATAGCTTCCCTCAACAGGAATCTGATTGGACTCATTGAGGAATTCCATCCTAACTCTCCTTTCCATTCACGGGGCAAGCGTCGCCCCCTCCACCGGCGAAGCCACGACCCGCTTCGCGGGTGCCCCGGCCTCCCCCTCAATAACCACTTTCCGTGGGCGGCTCACCCGGCAGGCACTGTTTCGCCGTCATTTATCGAGGTCGCACAAGCTGTTTTAGCCGGGTACCCGCGTCATCCCTGCCCGGCGATGAGCTTCCCGCAGAGCCAGGGGGTGGCAGGCCCCTTCCGTTATTTGTCCAGGTCGCTCCATCGTACCGGCCAGCCCGCCCCCTGGTCCGCCTGGAGGGCTTGGGTGGCGTATATGAGGGGGGTCCCGGTAATTTTCGATTGGTCGATGGGCTTCCACACGGCCTTCCTTTTCTTCATTTCTTCGTCGGATATCTGCAGCTCCAGCCTCCGGTTAGGGACGTCTACACGGATCTTGTCGCCCTCCCTCACCAGCGCAAGGGGACCTCCCACCTGGGCCTCGGGACAGACGTTTCCTATGGCGAGGTAGCCCTTGGTCCAGCCGGAGAAACGGCCGTCGGTGATGACCGCCACGTCCTTCACCTTTCGAGACTTGAGGGCGATGATGATGCCGAGGCACTCCGTCATTGCCGGCCCACCCCTCGGTCCCTGGTAGCGACACACGATCGCGTCCCCGGGTTTGATTCGTCCCCCTTGTATCGCCTCCATCACCTCCGCAGTGGTATCGAAGACCCGCGCGGGAAACTCGGCGTCGAGGAGCTCCTTGTTGTCCACGACGGTGTGACGCGTGACAGCTCCTCTCGGAGCGAGGTTTCCTTTGAGGATCGCCAGTGCGCCCTCACCCCACACGGGGTTGTCAAGGGACCTGATGACATCGGAATCGACAGGCTTCACCTTGGCCAGGTTTTCACCCACCGTCTTCCCTGTGACCGTGGGCCGTGTGAGGTCCAGGTATTTCCCGATCTTCTTCATCACCACCGGTACTCCTCCGTTCCGGTGCATGTCGAAGAGCACGTACGGACCCGATGGGGCAACGTAGACGAGGGCCGGTACTTTCCTGCTCATCTCATCCCAGTCATCGAGCGTGCAATCGATGTTCGCCTCGTGGACACAGCTCTGGAGGTGAACGAGTGAGTTTGTCCCACCGCATATGGCCATCTCGACTGCCATGGCGTTTTTCATGCTCTCTTTGGTGAAAATCTGCGAAGGCTTGAGTTGCTTCCGGGCCAGATCGACGATGCGCTTGCCCGTCTCTTTCGACTGCCATATCTTCTCGGCGGACACACCCACCGACGTACTGGACCCCGGGATAGAGAAGCCGAGGGCCTCGGTCAGAAGCTGCATGGAATTGCCGGTAGTCAGCTCGCCGCAGGCGCCGCAGGATGAGCCGCTGCAGTCGGTAATCTCCTCGAGCCGGCTCTCGTACTCCTCGACCGAGATCTCGCCTGCCTGGAGCCTATTGAGATCCTGTGCAACAACCTCTTGCCCCCTCACAAAACCGAACCTCTCTCCCTCGTAATCGCTGGGCAGCATCTGGCCTCCCCCCAGGAAGATGAAGGGGCGGTCCAGGCGCAGCGCAGCAAGGAGCATGCCCGGGACGATCTTGTCGCACGACCCTATGCCCACCCATCCGTGACAAAAGCCCACGTGAAGGGCCGATTCGATGGAGGCAAGGATGGCCTCTCTCTGGGGAAGGTCAAACACCATGTCGCCGGGATTGGCGCCCAGAACGCTGCACGGGCCTATCACGTTGATCTCGAAAGGCATGCCGCCTGCCATACGAATCCCTGCCTTTACCCCTTCGGACAAAGCCCGAAGGTGGCTGTGACCGGGAGATTGCTCGCTCCATGAATTGACTACGGCGATCCTCGGCAGTGCAAGCTCCTCGCTCGTAAAGCCCATCGCCTTGAAAATGACTCTGTGGCCATAGTCCTTGTGGAGGTTGCGTGCCTCCACCTGCTCCTTCTTCCCGTCCTTCATTCATTTCCTCCGTATCGGTTCATTGCGTCTTTTCAACATATGTCAATGCTTTTTCGACATCCTTCTTCGGAATAATCCTGTCCATGCCTCCTCATCCGTAGGCGCCGTATTCCTTCGCTGCCTCCATCATGGCACGGAGATTGTCGGGGTTGCCTTCGTCTATGGCCGCCGCAGCCGCCAATATGTAGCCGCCCCCGGGCGCGCACGCCTCGATAAGCCTGCGGCAGCCCTCTTTGACGTCCCCGGGCGCTCCCGTGCAGAGGAGGGACACGGCCAGGTTGCCGGCGATGCAGTTGTCCTTGCCGACGATCTCTTTGGCTTTGGCCATATCGACAGCCTCGAAATACCATACTGTCGAGCCCCTCGGCATGTCCTTGATGACATCGAGACGGGGCATGTAATCCCCTTCTGCAAAAGGCATGGGCACGAGCCCCTCTTCGATGAGTCCCAGCATGACCTTCCTGAGGCTCGGCCAGTAGAATGTCTCGAACTGCTTGCCAGACATGAAACCACCGGGTCCCTTGTGGAGCGTGATCGTGACTACCGGGCTCCCTGAGGCATTGGCAGCCGCCACAGTCCTGTCGACGATGATCGGGGTCAGCCGCTCAAGGGCCTCCTGAAGCTTATCGGGCCGTCTGTACATATCCATCATGATGCCTTTGGTTCCCCGGAGCGAGTCGCCGAGGAAGTCGAAAGGTGCGCGGCCCCTACCGCCGTAAAGGGCAGGAATACCGGCCTCCAGCGCGGCCCTGCCCACGTCTGCAACTGCAGAGGCCCATTTTGCCCCTTCCTGCGCGGCTTCAAGCAGGGCAAGTACCGATGCCCTCACTTCCGGATCCGCGAACCGGCTGATGTAGAAGACCGGGAGATTCTCCAGAAGGGGCATGGGGCCGAGCTTCCGAAAACCGGCAAACTCCCCGGCAACGCGGGGCAGCCACGTGCGAACCAGATAATCAAAAGGCTCCTTGATCAAGGCATCATATTCATCAGGGAACATGTACTCCCCTTCGACATACTGATAGGAGGGTGCGTCTTTCCCGAGACCGTGGCCGGGCCACTGCATCAACCTGTAGTCGAGTATCTCGAACATTCTGCCCGGATAGACGAGGGCCGGGCTAACGAAGGTATCCATGTCGAAGTCGCGAAGGAATTTCAGCCACGTCCGGCGAAGCTCATCGTAGTCATACATAACGGTCCCAAAGCTGCTGCCGCCGTATGACGCGGGAAAAAATCCGGACGGGAGCATGACGGGCACCCGGTCGGGCTCCTCGAGCTTGATAGCCTTGATGAACCTGGAGACCCTCTCCTTATAACCCCTTTCCGCCTCGGATGAGGAGAACGAACCATCAGGAGGCGAAAGCCATTGCTTGAAGCGCTCTTCCCGCCTTTGCTCGGGCGACATATCGGCCCATATAGTATCTGCACTCATGGGTCAGGATCTCCGCTCTCTTTTAGCCCGTTTGGGCCGGATGCCTCTTCTTGCGGCGCCCCCCTGGGATGCGCCGAAAGCCCGTTTCCTTGCGCCCTTGTCAGTACGATCGGGTAGGATTCCACCTTTGAACGAGAATAGTTTACAGCTGTGGAAGCGTCAGGAAGCATTCAACATCAAGCCAACGGTTTCCGGAGATGGTCAAGCCATCCTCCCTGCAGAAGGGCCTGAAAAAGCTCCTCGACCACGGCGTCTTCCCCGCCCTTTACGATCCTTCCCTCCCTTCTTCTTATCGACCCCTCACGCAGTTTCTCGCGCCGCTCATAGGCGGGAAGAGAAGAATCGGGAGCTGCGATGAACTTCCCCCGCGCTTTCGGAAAGCCCAAAGGGCTGAAGGACAAGAGGGACTCCACCTGCCGGACCCACTGAGCAGGAATGCCTATGTCCGCAAGGTCGATACACGGAATCTCCCGGGTCGCCTCCCCGAGAAGAGCGGGCAAAGACGCATACCTATCCGGCCGCTCATTGTCTGACGCGACCATGGTGACCGCAAGCGGCGTGGGCGCCTGCACCTCCTGCCGATAGCCCCGGGCAAGCCTCCGGTCGGCCGCGACGCCCCCGAAACCTGCCCTTCTGAGAGCGGTTGCGTGAGTTATGGAAGGCAGTTGCAGAGAAGAGGCAAGGAGGAGTCCGAACTGGGCCGAAGCCGTATCCTGGCTTCCCGCACCGGTAAGTATCAGGTCGAAAGGCAGCGTGCGCGCAACCCGCGCCAGAATCAGCGCCTTTGCCGGCGCGTGCAGGCCTTCGAGATCATCGTCCCACACGCGCAATCCTTCGTCACAGCCGAGGCAAAGGCCGTCCCGGATCATTTTTTCCGAGGCCCGCGGTCCGAGATTGATAAGGGTAATGCGGGTTTCAGGAAAACGCGCCTTTAGTTTGAGGGCAGCTTCAATGGCGGCGCCATCATCCGGATTGAGCACGGGCACATTCCACTCCGCCTTGACCGTTCCCGTGGCCGTATCGCACATCACCGGAACCCTAATGTCCTCGACCTGCTTGATGAAGACTAGTATGTTCAAGGAGCCTCCAATTATTGGGGTTCAGCATCCCCTCCGGCAGCGAAGCCGCCGGAGCCTCCCCGCTCACACCTCGCTCACGCTCGGTTTTGTCCTTGGGCTCACCTTTTACGTGAGCCTGAATCTCACTCCGAACCCTCCCCTGGGATAATTCCACTCGAGGGCGCCTTTGTCACAGATGATGAGGCAGGTGCCGCATTCGAGGCACGCTTCGTACGCGAAGTCGATCCTCCCCCTGGCCTCGTTCCATTGGTAGCAGCGCGCAGGGCACGAGAAGGTGCAGGCCCTGTGGGTGCATTCCTGGCAGACGTCCGGGTTCACCCTGATGTGGGGCTCCTCGTCTATGTTGTAGCTCGCCAGCTCAAAGATGTCATCCGTGATCATATGAGCGAACCGCCTCCTTTCAACAGATCCGAGATGACGACCCTGAGAGGCGCCGCCTCCCGTGCCGCGTCCCAGGCGACCTTGCCCATGGCCTTCTTGGGCTTCCCATCAGAACGGTAAAGCTCCTCCATGACGGTCCCCACGAGGTTGGGGTAGACCGAGAAGAGGCGATCGTTGTGCATGAGACCGGCTGCTCCGGCGAAAGTAGACATATCCTTGAGCACGAAGCTTTCCTTAAGCCGGCTCTCGTACCTGGAAAGCACCCGCTCCGAGAAATCCCCCTTCTCGAAGGCTTCGAGAACGGTCTGGGCCGCGAGAAAACCGGAGGTAATGGCGAGGTTCATCCCTTCCTGGTTGAGTCCATTCGTGTAACAGAGGCCCGCGGCGTCGCCCGCGAGAAGCACCCCCTTGCCGAAGAGCCGCGGCACAAGCTTGTAGCCGCCCTCGGGAAGCACGTGCGCCGAGTACTCTATGAGCTGAGCCCCTTTGAGCAGCTTGGACACCGCATCCCGCGCAAGAAAGCCCTGGAGGAGATCATAAGGAGCTATGCCACTTGCTTTCAAGGAATCAAGGTGCGTCACGACACCCACCGACAGGGTCTCGGTTTGGGTATAGATGAAGCCCCCGCCCCTGATGCCTTCGGTGCAGCCGAGGAATTCTTGGGTGGCCCCCTGACGCCGCACGAGGCCGAACCGGTCATTGATCTCTTGCTCTCTTAACCGGAACAAGGCCTTGACACCGAGGGCCACGTCATGGGCGTCGGCGGCTTTGCTCAGCCCCTGCTTTCTCGCGAGCAATGAGAGGACACCGTCGCTCAGTATGGTGACAGGGGCTCGCAGCTCCCCCTTGTCTCTCTTGATCCGCACTCCCACGATGGAGCCGTTCTCGACAATGAGCTCCTCGGCAAGACAGTTCGTAAGGAGGGTTGCGCCGGCCTCTACCGCCTCATTCGCAAACCATCGGTCAAAGACCGGCCGAAACAGAGTGTACCCGTTGTAGGGTCTTGAGTCGAAATTGTCTGACTCGAAGGCCAGGGAGGTGGCCGAGGCCTCCGAGAGGATCGTCAACGTCCTCTTCACCACGTGGCGCTCCCAGGGCGCCCGCTCCCAGAAACCCGGCAGCAGCTCTTCGGCGGCAGGGCAGTTCGGGATCATGCCGCCGAACATGTTCTTCGACCCGGCCGTCTCTCCCCGTTCCACGATCACTACCCGCAGGCCCTTCCGCGCCGCACCAAGCGCCGCGGATGCCCCTGCGGGACCGGCTCCTACCACGATCACATCCGGTCTTCTCATCGGAGACCCTCGTCCCTGTATCGCCTTATCCGGTCGATGAGCTTGGGCAATAGGCTCCTCAGATCGCCGACGAACCCCTTGTCCGAGAATCCGAAGATGGGCGCACTCGGGTCTGTGTTGACGGACAGGACCTCTTTCGATCCCTGTATGCCGGCGACGTGGTGGGGTGACCCCGAGACGCCGAGGGCAAGGTAAAGCCCGGGCGAAACGGTTTTTCCCGTCTGTCCGATCATCCTTATCTTCGGGAAGAAACCATCATCCACGACAACCCTTGTGGTCCCTACGGCTGCCCCGAGAAGGTCGGCAAGCTCATCGACAAGGGCGAGCGAGTCCCGCGAGCCTGAGCCGACGCCGATGATGCGCCCTGCGTAGACGATGTCTACGGTCTTGAAGTCCGGAGCCACGGGCGGCAATGCCGCGGGAAGGGCTAGGTCCGGTGGAACCTCGACCGGGATGGTCCTGATCTCGAGGCGAGCCTGACCGGTCATCTCTCTCTTACCGAGGGCCTCTATCGTGATCGTTGCGATTTCACGGACCGGTTTGTCATAGGAGACGACCTGCTCCAATTGATCTCCAAACAGGTGGCGCACATAGAGAAGCTCGCCATTCGCAACCCGTATGTCCCCGCAGTTCGTCACCGCTACTGTCCCGAGGCCCGCGGCAAGCATAGGGGCGAGGTCCGCGCCCCAGTCGCTGTGGGCCATGAGAAGAAGCCTGAAAGGGACGCTCTGCATGGCGGAAACAGCGGCAATGGCGACCGGCTCGCACCCGCTATTGACGAGGCCCTCCCCTTCCAGGCTGTAGAGGATGGAAGCCCCGTATCTTTCTATGGGCCCCGTGTCCGGCTTGCCCGGGCCGCACATGACGGCTCCGAGCCTCGCGCCGAGAAGGGCCGCGATCCTCGCGCCTTCCGTAAGAAGCCCCTGGTTGATCCCTTCCCCCGAGCCGTTGTCAGGCTCGAGGAAGACGATCACATCTCCTTCCCGGTTCATACCCGTCTGCCCACCGTATAGCCCTCGTGGATCGCCATGTCCACTTTTCTGGGTGCCACGCAGTCGCCCGCCCGGTAAAGCTCCTTCACCTTGCCCTTCAGAGAGAAATAGAGGGAACCGTTCACAAGGTTGCCCATGGCAGCGACAACTGTATCGAAGTCGGAAAAGACCTTCCCGGCGTTCGAGTAGACGTCGAAGCCATGTACCTCCGTTCCCCTGATCTCCGCCGCGTAGAAATCGGGCGTGAACGTGACCCCCTTCCTGAGGAGCCTCTGCTTCGCGAGCGTGATATCCTGGGTGGGGCCGAGGTCCCCGCCGATGTAGTACGCCGTGGTGATCACATGGACGGCCTTGCCCAGGTCAGCGAGATGCTCCACGGTGCTCGTGGCCTGATGGCCTCCATCGTCATCGATGAAGAGCACGCGCTTACCGAGGTCTGCTTCGCCCTTTAGGACCTGCCACACGGTGAAGACCCTCGGTCCGTCGCCCCCGGAAATAGCCGGCCTCTTAGGGGTCGATCCCGTGGCCACGATCACCGCGTCCGGCTCCTGGGCGAGGACGAATTCGGCAGTAACTGCCTGCCCGAGGACGACTGGCACCCGAAGAGCGTTCAGCTGGTTGCGCTCGTTCCTGATGATGACCCCGAATTCCTCTCGGCCTGCGCCCTTCATGGCAATAGCCACCTGCCCCCCTAAGGCGCTCTCCTGCTCATAGAGAGTAACGTCGTGTCCCCGCAGGTAGGCGATCTTCGCGGCCCACATGCCTGCAGGCCCTCCCCCGATCACCATGACCCGCTTCCTCCATTTGGTGCGGGGAAGATGGAGCTCGTCCTCCTTCCCTTCGTTCCCGACAAAAGGGTTCTGGACGCATCCTATGGACCTGTTGAAGGCTATCCTGCCGTAGCAGTTCTGATTGCACGCAATGCAGTAGCGTATCTCCTCCAGCCTTCCGTCCTTGGCCTTGTTTCCCATGTTGGGGTCGCACAACTGGGCTCTCACCATGCCTATCATGTCCGCCTGTCCGTTGGCGAGCACCTTGTCGGCCAGGAGAGGGTCGTTGATGCGTCCCGTGGCGAAGACGGGAAGGCCCACTGCCTCCTTGATGGCCGCGGCAAGGGGGACCGCGTACCCCAGGGGCATATGCATGCTGCCGCCCACCAGGTAGAGGTTGTGGAAGGTCGAGAGGGTGAGATCGACGAAGTCGATGGTCCCCGACGCTTCGAGAAGCCTGGCGATCTGCTTGGCGTCGTCGAGGGTGATGCCGCCCCACGGGGTCATCTCATCCGCGCACAGGCGCACGCCGACTGTGAAGTCTTCCCCTACCGCCTTCCGGACGCTCTTGAGAAGCTCGAGGGGAAAGCGCATGCGGTTCTCGAAAGTCCCTCCGTACTCATCGGACCGGAAGTT
>Ga0326728_10011872_pt1 | contig 19669 bp, 14 predicted proteins | sample MB3enrmetagenome_FD_207602 | JGI IMG/M metagenome (GOLD analysis project Ga0326728, IMG submission 207602) | Lab enriched peat soil microbial communities from McLean, Ithaca, NY, United States - MB31MN | ecosystem: Environmental > Terrestrial > Soil > Wetlands > Peat | place: USA: New York... | reverse complement strand
GGGGATGCCTCCCTCAATTGCCGCCGCGCGCGGGCGCGGGCGCCGGCGCGCCACGCGCGCCGCGTCCCCCCCCGGCGGGCGGGGCGGTGGGCAACCTGTCGGCGCACAACTCGAGCACGGCCATGGCGTTGAGCGCGGATTGCGCGGCGCCGTTGGTGTCAGTGCCGTCGTCGGTTGGGGCGAGGGCGTTGGGCGGCTCGGTGCGACCGCCGCGTCCGCCACCGCCGCCACGCACGGAGGCGATGGCGCTTTGCGCGAGCGCGGGATCTTTTGTCACGGAGTAAGCGTAGGCCTGCAGCTTGCCCGCGCTGATGCCCGCGCCGGAGTTGGCGCAGAAGTCCGCCCAGGTTTTTTTCCACGCGGGGTCGTCAATGCTCAGGTTCAGCTCAAACATCAGCTCCGCGCCGCCCATGATGGTGGCGAGGTTGTAGGTGCCGAGGGTGTTGTCGCGCGCGGTCAGCCCGCCGGTGGCGGGGTCGAAGCCCATGAGCATGTTTTTCCCGGTGCGAAAACCGTGCGGCATGGCCTCCATGGATTTCATGCCGGTGACGATTTTGTCGCGCCACTTCGTGTCGCCGGTGCGCTCCCACTCGGTGAACCAGTTGCCGGCGAGCGCGAGCCAATCCGGGCCGGAGCGCACGCGCGTGACATATTGCTCGTCGCCCGCGCGCGGCGGGTCGGCCTCGCGCATCGGGTCGAAGGCGATCACGGACTGGCCGGCCTGCAGCGCCTCGCGCATCACGTCGCCCGTGCGCTCGTCGGTGGTGAGGTAATAATAAAAGCGCCGGAACGCCGCCTGCCCGATGCGGGCCTCCTTCGCCCCGTCGCCCCACGGGATGACGCCGTGCCGCGTGCCCAGGCCGGCCATTGGGCCGAAGTGGTAGGTGTCCACCTCGCCGGTCTGGCGCGTCATCGCCTCGGCCAGGCGGAAAATGTCCGCGCGGCCCGTGCGGAGAAACGAATACCAGAGCCACGAGTCGGTCCCCAGCTCCGAGTTGTCCCACGCCATGCCGCCGAGGTCGTAACGCCAGACGTGGCGCGCGTTGTCGAAGGAGTGCATGACGTTGCCGTAGTTCCAGAACCCGTACCAGTCGCGCTGGTCCACCTGGCCGAGGTAGAGCTGAAGCGTGGCGTCGAGGCCGCTCTCGACCGCCGCCTTGAACGGCGTCGAGGTGTCGCGCACGCTCCACAGGCCGAAAGCGCCCGCGTCGTGGTAATACTGCGGCGTGGCGACGAGCGCCGGCGGCGCGGCGCCGGCCCGCGCCATCGCGGCGGTGGCCGGCCGGGCGGGCACGCTGCCGGACGGCCAGAGCATAAGCTCGCTCGTGCGCGCGATGCCGTAGGGTGTGCTCAGGCCCGGCTGCACATCTTCGTAGGAGGCGTTGAGGTCGTGCGCCCGCGTGTCGTAGTGCCGCAGGTCCATCGGCGCCGCCTCGGGCGACCAGAGCCACGCGGTGAGCCGCGCGGCGGGGCCGGCGGCGTTTTCCACCTGCAACTCGGCCGGGTAGGACTGCCAAAAATTCTTCACGCCCACGCCCAGCCCGCCGCTCACGTCGCCGACAAACACGAGGCCCGACGCTCTCCGGCCCGCCGCCGAGAACAGCCAGGTGCTCTGCGGGTTGGTGCGCTTCTCGATGGTGAAACCGCCGGGGTTGAGCTGCACGAGCTTAAAGTCGTCCCACACCGCCCAATTGCTGACCAGGTTGCGGCCCTGCTGGCTCATCTGCGCGCGGTTCGGCACGCGCCCGCCCTCGAGCTGTGTCGGATAGGCGTCCCGGCCATTGGCGTCCGTGACGATCCGCGACGGGCCTGAGCGGCCGATGAGCGGTTGGATCGGCTCGGCCCAGAGACCGTCGCCCTCGCCGGAGAAACGCACATGGCGGTTCTGGATCTCCTCGCGCATCGGCACGGCGAACGTGACCCCGAGGCCGTGGATGAAATCCTTCGCCTGGTCGCCGTCGAAGAACATCGTATGCACCATCCGCACCGACGTTTCGCCCGCGTAGAAATACAGCCGCACGTTGAACGGCAGCCACTCGCGGCCCGACCTCACGCCCCGGTGGACGCCCTCGAACTTCACGACCGCGCGCACCGGGCCGCTTTGCTCGACGGTGACTTTTTTCACGAGGCTCACGAACTTCTCGCGCGGCTGCACTTCGTCCGCATCGCCTTCGGGACCGTTCTGCAAAATGCACACGAGCTGTCCCGCGCCGACGACCGTGCGGCCCTCGACCGTCATGGAGTCCACGAGGTTGGAGCCGCCCGCGAGCGGGATGGAGCATTGGAGCGCGCCGGTATCAACGACCACAGACTGGCCGTCGTTGGTAACGCCTGTTCGCTGGATTGTTATGACTCGCACTGTATCAACGACGACCGACTTGCCGTCGTTGGTGACGTTCAACGCGCCGGAGGCCGCGGACGGACCCGCTGACAATGTCACGGGCTCTGCCAATCCGGCCGGCACGACGGTGGCAAAGCCGGTCCATTTCATGGAGCCATCCGGCCAGGAAGCCAGCGGCCAGGACTGCGCCGGCAAGGGCTTGCCGTTCGCGCTCAAGCTGAAGGTCGAGCCGCGGCCGACGGCGCCCTGCGGCCAGGGCACGCCAAAGCTGACACCGGAATCGAGGCCAGGGGCTTTGCCGTCAAGCAACCGGAGGGAAACATCCCCGGCACGGGCCGGCGGCAGGGCGGCAAAAGCACTGGCCAGGGCCGTGAAAAGCCCAAATGGCCAGAGCCAGTTTCTTTTTGACAACAATTTGTTCGTTGCGCGGAAGTTTGGAATCATTGGATAGAGTTCAACTCTGGAATGGGAATGTCCACCCCAATTCTTACAATTTCGTTGTTTCTGGAATGGACTGGGGCGGCACCGATTATCCGCCCGACTTGAACTTGAGAGAATCCACCGCCGTCGGGTGCATTTCACATTTTTGGGTTTTCTTTCTTAATCGTAATCTTAATCTTGCTCTTAATCCGAATGCGGGAGGGCGATGAGATTGAGATTAGGAGTAAGATTAAGAGGGGAACCCAAAAATGTGAAATGCACCCACCGCCGTCCTGGGGGCAAATGGGGGCTTGAAGGCGGTGGCAAGGTTGGCGAGAATGGATGGGCGAGCGTTGAACAAGCATCACACATTATTCCGGCGGGCTGCCTGGCTGGCCGCCATTTCTTTTTTGGCGACGGGGATGGGGGCGGCGGATGAGGGCGGCGCTGCCGCCTCCAAACCGCTGGCCGATATGCTTTCCGTTGGCACGCGGCGGCAGGTGGAGGATTCGGTGGACCGCGGGCTGGCCTGGCTGGCCTTGCAGCAGACGGCCGACGGCTCCTTTCCCACCCTGGCGCAGGCGCAGCCGGCGGTGACCAGTTTGTGTGTGCTGGCGTTTCTTTCGCGCGGCCATCAACCGGGCCTGGGACCTTACGGAACGGTGATGGAAAAGGGGATTGATTTTGTAATTTCCTGCCAGAGGTCCAACGGCCTTTTTTCCTATCAACCGCCCCAAACCAATCATGTGGACAATCAGGCGTCGCACACGGCGGTTTACAATCATGCCATCGCCGGGCTGATGCTGGGGGAGGTTTACGGGCACGTCACCGGCGCGAGGGCGGCGGGGGTGAAGCAGGCGATGGACAAAGCGCTGCTGTTCACCCGCGCTTTGCAAACCCGCTCGAAGGCGCTGCCGGGCGACGAGGGGGGCTGGCGGTATCTGCAACTGCGGTATGACGCCCGGGCGGCGGACTCCGATTTGTCGGTGACGGCGTGGCAACTGATGTTTTTGCGCTCGGCCCGGAACGCGGAGTTCAGTGTGCCGCAACAGTACATTGATGAGGCGATGGCGTTTGTCCACCGCTGTTGGAATGAGAATCAGGGGGTGTTTTATTACGCGATTGACGGGAACAATGGCGGGGATATCCGCACGGGGCGGGGCATGGTGGCGGCCGGCACCCTGTCGCTGGCGCTGGCGGGACAACACCAAACGCCCATCGAACTGGCGGCGGGCGACTGGCTGCTGGCTCATCCCTTTCGAGGCTTTGGCGAAGTGATAGGGGCGCCCTATGACCGCTTTTTCTACAGCGCCTATTATGCCAGCCAAGCGGCGGCGCAATTGGGCGGACGCTACTGGGAGGGAATTTATCCCCCGCTGGCGGTGGCGGTGATGAGCGCCCAAGCGGCGAATGGTTCGTGGCCCGCGGAGGTGGGACGCATGGACCAGGTTTTTGGCAATACCTACAGCAGCGCGCTGGCGGTATTGAGCTTGACGCCGGTGTTGCAATTGTTGCCGGTGTATCAACGCTAATTCCATTATTTACTTCTGGTCCCAATTCTTCACCTTCAACTTCAGCGTATAGACACTCGTGCGGGCGGCCATGAACAGGATGTTGTGTTCCTTGCCGCCAATGGCGATGTTGGCCGGCTGCTGGCCCCCGGGCGAGGGGATGTGCTCAATCTGCTTGCCGGTCTTGTCGAACACCCGAATGCCGCCCGCCGTGCAATAGATATTGCCCTGATTATCCATCGTCATGCCGTCGGAACCGGCGTCGCAGAGGTAGGTCTTGTTCTTGAGCGAGCCGTCTTCCTGAACGTCATATTTCCACAACTTCCGCCCGCCCATGTCGGCGGCATAAAGGATCTTCCCGTCCGGCGTGCCGCCAATGCCGTTGGGCAACACAAAATCATCTATCACCCGCGTCAGGGTCTTGCCGTCGGGAGTCAGATAGTAAACGGCATTTATGTCCTGCTGCGGGGTGGCGTGTTCCGGGCCCCACCAGGGACGGTGGAAGTAGGGATCGGTGATATACATTCCGCCGTTGGGCACTACCCACACGTCGTTTGGGCCGTTCAGCAGCTTGCCTTGGTAATCCTTGACCAGCACGGTCACTTTCTTGTCGGGTGTGATGCGCCAAAGCTGGCTGTGCTCGTCCGAGCAGGTGATCAGGTCGCCGTTGGGGGCGAATCGCTGGCCGTTGGCCCGGCCGGTCGGTTCCAGCCAGACCGTGATTTTGCCGTCCTCGGCCGACCAGCGCAGGATCTGGCCGCCCGGATCATGGTTCTGATCGCTGAAGAAGACATTGCCGTCCTTGTCGGCCGTGCAGCCTTCCGTGAAACCGTAGCCCGTGCCGATTCTTTCCACCTGGGCGCCATCGGCGATGACCGGACTGACGGCCGGCGTCTGGGACATGGCGGCCGGGGCCGTGACGCCCAGCAGCACTGCTGCCAATGCGAGTTGACGCGCGGGGAGTTTCGTTTCTGAAAAGCAATTGTGCAGATGGGTTAGAGATGGAGGCATGGCAGGAGTGGTGTTGAAGCTGGGCGCTTGTTGTCGTTGTTTCATTTTCTCGCGGGCCGCGACCGATCTTCCGTTCGATCTCCGGCGCGCTTGAACCGTAAGTCACGCCCGCAAGGAAAAGGCAAATCGGCCTCCGTGTAAAGCCCAAACGAAATTCCTGAAACCAAGGGCGGACTGGAAAAAAGACTTGCCAATGGGTGAAGCAGGAAGAAAATCACGAAAAAGGCCTGCGCTGGTCGTGGGCAAGATGCCAAATGGGAAATGTCAGAATGCACCCCATCGCCATCACAATTAAAAGTCCCGTGAAAAGAATAGTTGCAACAAGTTTGTTCGCGTTGGTGCTCTCGGCCAGCCCGTTGCTGGCGGCGGTAAAGCTCGCCAGCCCGTTCACCAGCCACATGGTCTTGCAACGCGAAAAACCCGTGCCGGTCTGGGGCACGGCGGAGGCAGGGGAAAAAGTGACGGTGGAATTTGCCGGGCAAAAGGTTTCTGCGACGGCGGGTGCGGACGGCAAGTGGCGCGTTGACCTTCAGCCGATGGATGCGTCGGCGGAGAGCCGGACGTTCGCCGTCACCGGCTCGAAAACCGCGCAGCCTGTCGCGCTGGACGACGTGCTGGTCGGGGAAGTGTGGCTCGCGTCCGGGCAGTCGAACATGGTGTTTCCCGTCGCGGGACAGGGCGGGCCTTACGGTTTGCTCAACGAGGAGCAGGAAATCGCCGCCGCCCATTACCCGCTGATCCGCATGTTCACGGGACGCGACACCAAGGTTTATGAGCCGCAAGCCACCGTGGCCAGCGCCGGCTGGCTGGTGTGCAGCACGAACACGGTGGGGGGGTTTTCCGCCGTCGGCTATCTCTTCGCGCGCAATCTCCAGAGGGAACTCAACGTGCCCGTCGGCATCCTCACGGAGGCGTCGGGCGCGAGTTGCGCGGAGGCGTGGATTTCGCGCGAGGCGCTCGCCGGCGATCCGCAGCTCAAGTTCATGCTCGATTCGCTTGACGCGTGTGAAAATTATTTCCGCGCCTCGCCGGCAAACCGTCCCGCCGTCGCGCCACTTCCCCCGACGCCGATCAACAAACCCCGCGCCGGCGGCGGCCGCGGCGCGGGCGGCGACCCGGCGCGCGACCAGCATTTCGCAACCGTGCTGTTCAACGGCATGATCAATCCCGTGATCCCGTATGCGATTCGCGGCGCGCTCTGGTATCAGGGGGAATCCATCGCCTGGGGCACGCCCGGCCTGAATCTTTACGGCGCGGTGCAGCGCGCGTTGATCAAGGACTGGCGCGCGCGCTGGGGCGAAGGCGATTTTCCGTTTTACCTGGTGCAGCTTCCCGGCCAGCAAAACATCAGCAACAACCCGCGCATCCGCGAGGAGCAGGCCAGCGTGCTCGCGCTGCCGAACACCGGCATGGCCGTGACGATTGATACCGGCGAGGCACGGAACGTCCATCCGAAGAATAAAGAACCGCTCGGCGAGCGTCTCACGCGCATCGCCCTGGCCAACACCTACGGCCGCAAGATCGAGTATTACGGCCCGATGTATCAATCCATGAAAGTGGAGGGCGGCGCGATTCGTGTGACGTTCACGCATCTCGGCGGCGGACTGACGGCGAAGGGCGGCGCGCTGAAGGGATTTCAAATCGCCGGTGACGACAAAAAATTCGTGATCGCCGACGCGAAGATTGACGGCGACACGCTCGTCCTCAGCAGCGCCCAAGTGGCCGCGCCGGTCGCGGTGCGGTACGCGTGGGACAATTATCCCGAAGGCATGGGCTGCAATCTTTACAACGCCGCCGGCCTGCCCGCCGCGCCGTTCCGCAGCGACCAATGGGATTACCCGATTCCCGGCATCGTGGAGAACTGATTTTCCCGTGAACAAACTCGTCCTTTGCCTCGAATATGAACGAACTTCCACTTTCAAAGGCATTTCGACTAATCGAACCGGGTCCGGTCGTTCTGGTAACGACGGCGCAGGAAGGCAAAGCCAATATCATGACCATGAGTTGGCACATGGTGATGGATTTTACGCCGCAGATTGGCTGCATTATTGGCTCTTGGGATTACAGTTTCAAGGCGCTCTGCGCGACCAAGGAATGTGTCATCGCCATTCCCACCGTGGATATGGCGGGCAAGGTGGTTGATATTGGCAACTGCTCCGGGCAGGAGGTAAACAAGTTTAAGACCTTTGGCTTGACGCCGGTGCCTGCCGAAAAGGTCCAGGCGCCACTCATAGCCGAGTGCCTCGCAAATCTCGAATGCCGTGTCGTGGACACCACGCTGGTGGATAAATACAGCCTCTTCATTTTGGAAGGAGTCAAAGCATGGATTGACCTGAAGCGTAAAGAGCGGCGGACGTTCCATGCCAATGGTGATGGTACTTTCGTCGTGGATGGCCGAACCCTGAATCTCAAGAAGAAGATGGTGAAGTGGGCCAGTCATACAACCGATTAGCCCGCTCTTTATCCCATTCTGCGGCCGGTCATTCCGCCCTTCTTTTCCACGGCTCATTCCTCCCGGTGGGCTTGGCCGTGGATGTGCCAGCCTGATGGCGCGGGACTCCCGATTGAATATAAAGAAGATGGTGCGCGGTACAGGACTTGAACCTGCGAAAAACGGCAATTTCCCTGGGGAAGACACTTTCTGACGCACCGATAAGCGCACAAATTTCTCCGGCCTGCCCGGACTTGCAGAAAGTCATCGAGGCTTGGCCGGAACTGAGCGAACCGTTGCGGCGGGCAATTCTCGCCATTGCTGGCACAGTCGCGGGAAAGGACAGGCCCCGATGAAAGAGACATCCTCGCCATCATCGCGGCCGCCACCTAATAACCAGTGAGGCCGATGTGAGAATTTCACTTGCGGCGGTGCTGCCAATAGTCCGGGTCACGATGCAGGTGCTTTACCGCCCAAATGACGGCGACGTCTTCTTCGATTGTGTAGTAAATGCCGTATGGAAAACGGCGGATGAGATACCGCCTTACGTCGTCTTCGACCACACGCCAAACTTCAGGGCCATTGAGAATGGCCCGGATACCGGCTTCAACCTCGTCAACAAAGGCGTCACCCAGGCCGGGAACCTGCTGGTTGTAATACCGCCCGGCCGCAATGAATTCGTCCAATGCCTCCTCAACGAAGCGATGTTTCATCTCCGCACCGCGGCGCGGGCCTTCCTGATTGCTTCTGTCCCCTCAACAAGCCTCGACTTGCCGGAGCGCACAGCGGCCCGGCGCTCCCGGACATCATCCAAATGGGCGCGTTCCACCGCCGGGTTTGCCTCGCCTGCCAGACTGGCAAGGAGCTTTTCCACCAGCAACTCGCGTCCGCTTGCCGGCAGATTCATCGCTTCTTCCGCGACCATTTCAACTGAAAGAGCCATGTTGAAAGCTTACAGCACGGGACATCGTTTGCAAGCCTGCTCTTGGTTCAATTTTGGCGATAGGGGCAACGAACGATGAGCGTGGCAACCTGTAATGGGTTTGGAAGTCCGGAAACTCCCGGCAGCGAGATAAAGCGAGCAGAACCGGACATTGAGCTTCACTGCTCGCCGGTTCTGAGGTCGTATGTGGTGACAACCCGCCTTCGCGAAGGCTACGGCGGGCAGGCTGGCGACAGCGAGAGGCGGCGCGGAGTGGCGCCCAGCGCCGCCCCCCGCCTCCGCTGGGCTTGTCTAAAGCGCATATTTCGGCGCGACAATGAAAGGAACTTTGTTTTCGGTGTTCCCTGGCGGTTTCGCTTCAAGGAGGAGCGTGGGGAATCCGCGCGTCTGCGCCGGCTGCGTGTTCACGCGGGCGGCGAACACTGGAAAGAGGAGATTCAACTGGACGGCTCAAGACAGAGTACGGTGATAAGTGTTTGGGCCGAACTGCCGGACGGCGGGGAATTCCCGAATGGCGAAGTTTATGGGGCGGACTCGTTAAAGTGCTGGGCGTCCCGCAATTGGTTTGGGGTGGTCGGAAGCGGCGATTTCGCGCACTATCTGGCCGGGACTCGTGTCGAGCGTCTCAGGACGATTAAAGGGGCGTTTGCCTACGCGGGCAAGCGTTACATGGCGAAAAAGGAGGAAATGCCGGTGATGGAACAAAAGCCGGGGCGGTATTGGGGCGTCATTGGCCGGCAACACCTGCCGCTTGGGAAGCGGGAAGATCGGGAAGTGACCGCCGGCGAGGCGGTGAAACTGCGGCGGGTGATGCGGCGATACCGTTTGGCAAACACGCCGCCGGAGACGCGGAAATTCCTGCGCAAGAGCCAACTGTGGTCGGAAGATTTCACAGCCAGGCTGTTCTGCAACGTCGAATTGTGGCTTGAACGCCTACCAAAGTTGATCGAGCCTCAGCCGGAATTTGAGCGACCGGTTGCGGCGGGGGGAAGTCTGGTGGCTCGGCGAAGCGATTAAACTTGACCTCTGGCGGTTCCTGGGCGAACCTTCTGCGCGATGCGGGACCCGTTTCCAGGTCTTGAACCTTAAAATCAAGCGCCGCAAGTCATAAAAAGGCATGGCTTAAATGAAAACATACATTCTTCCGATCAGTTTAACTCTGGCAACCCTTGTGTGCGGTTGTGCTTCGACTCAGTCGTCTCAGGTTTGGTATCAAGCTGGCAAAACCGAGGCAGATGAGCGCAGGGATTTAGCTGAATGCCAATATGATGCGGCGAAAAATGCGAATCCTTTGGCAATGGCAAATTTAGGTTTTGCCCTTGCAGATGACGCGAGAAAAAAAGATATGGTAAAGAATGGCATGATCGCTAAGGGCTACGAGTTGGTGGATATGAATTCCTTATCCAAAAGGAAGGCCTCAGCGCCGCCGACCGCAGAGCACCGGAATGATCGTAGCGAAAGCGTTGTCGTCGAGAGTAATTCCTTCGAGCGAACAAAAGCCGCGGCAGAGCGTGGAGATCCAAGGGCGCAGTACCAATTAGGCGTGTGTTATGCCAGCGGACACAATGTGGCGAAGAATGATAAGTCGGCTTTCTTGTGGTATGCCAAGGCGGCCAATGCCGGGAATTCCGACGCGGCGGTCGAGGTTGGTGCTTGTTATATATCCGGCATTGGCGTGTCGCAGAATGAGGCCGAGGGCGTAAAATGGTTTCGTGAAGCCGCCAGTGCTGGAAATGCCGCCGGAAACAGCGCAATGGGATTTTGTTACGAGAATGGGCGTGGGGTTGCACAAGATGACCAGCAGGCCCTAAAATGGTATTTGGCAGGTGCTGAACAAAATGATCCGACGGCACAAGAGGCTTTGGGGCATATCTACAGGTTTGGGAAAGCCGTTCCTGTTGACTACCGCGAAGCCGCACGCTGGTACCGTTTAGCCGCCGACCAAGGAAAGCCATTGGCGCAAGAAAGCCTCGCGGCCCTATATGGCACAGGGCAGGGAGTGCTGCAGGATTACGTCGAGGAAGCGAAGTGGAATAGAAGAGCCGCTGAACAAGGAAGTGCTGGCGGGCAACTGGCGCTTGCAAAATGCTACATGCTCGGCTTGGGGGTCTCAAAGGACTCCACTGAAGCCTACAAGTGGTTGAATTTGGCAATCGCTGGAGGCGTTTTGGACGCCGCGAAGATTCGGGATGACTTGTTGAAGCAGATGACGCCGGAGGAAATACGGGACGGCCAAGAGAGGTCGCGGACGTTCAGGCCGCACCCGGAGCGTTAGTAGGCCATGAGCGTCGGCAAACGACAAATTGACCTCGCGGTGGCTTAGCCATTCCGAGACTCAAAGAGCGTGACGACTGCGAACCAGAAGTTGTTAGACTGGATTAGCGAAATCGAGAAGCAAAACGTCCAAGAATAAGAAGGAGGCGCCTGGTTACTGATGAATTGTCGGCGGTGCGCTTCCGATGGTTGGAAATGGCTTCAAACTTATTTCCTTCAAGGCATTGGGTTGGCTTATAGCGGCGGTGTAAGGAAGGCCTTCTGGGTTTGAAATCGCCTCAACGTGAAAGTTGCAAAATGACAGGTCTCCTAAGCTGCCCGCTTGCTTCGCTACCAATTCCATGCCTCTGAAAACCTTAGCCAAGTCATCACTCTCACACACGAATGACCTCGTTGCCATAAACTTCCATCCCGCTTGAATCAGAGCGGCATTCAAAGTTTGGGATCTGTGATTTTGCTTCGCCCGAGAATTACCCGAAAAGTCTATGTAAATGTGCGCGCGATATTTCATATGCGTGGTGGTTTTCGGTCCGCCGGTCGTCGGCCTGGTTAAGGTGTCTTTTTTTGCTGAATGTGCTAAAATTTAAATTTACGCTTCAATAAAATCAACTCGGCTTCCTTTTTATCTAAATCTTTAATTTCGGCCGGCGTTGGATGTTTCTTGTTTTTCAAGGCAAGCACTGCTTTCTCGAATTCTTTGGCCTGTTCTTTATTCATAGATATTTCTGTTTGATGTTGATCATTGTATATTATTTCCTCATTTATTGGCGATATAATTCGCTTTATACCGCCAACCCATAAAGCAGGAATCGTGCCACTCGATTGGAGCTATCACTAAGGCATCGGATTGCTGATAATACTAATAGAATTATAGAAAGACATGAAGTTGCTGATAACACCAGGCCCAAGCCGAATTATGGTGGGAGATCAAACGGTAACACTACCCTGCTTTTCGCCGACGTTCAAACACGGCGACCACGTATTGACGGACCCCTGGTGGTGACGGCATTGGCCCCAATGTTGCGTGGGAGCGGGGGCGCAATCTTGGGGACAATGACGACACGACCAGGCACTTGTCGGGGCGGCTTGTCCCGCCGTAGGCTTTGCGAAGGGGGAAGCGTTCGCGTGTTGGCATTCCGCCTTCGCCGGGCTTTCCGGCGAGACAAGTCCGCCTTCGCCGGGCCTACGGCGAGACAAGTCCGCCGTCGCGCAAGGCGCTATGGCGGGACAAGTCGGCTTGGCCTTCGTGCCTTGAGCAAGCCGGATGATCCGCCGTCGTGCTCCGCACTATGGCGAGACAAGTCCGCCTTCGCCAAGCCTACGGCGGGACTGACGACACGGGAACGAGCCGCGGGGAAAATGCCTTTATCGGAGGGGGATGGCCGGGGCATCGGCCTTGTGTTCAAAATTGTTGAAAATAGGGGGTTGACAAGTTGCAAAGACGAGCCGGGTCGCATACGAGAGCCACATTGACAAGGCCATTGGGAATCCGCTTGGCCGCCTGGGTGCCAAACTGTTCCTGAAAGAGGATGTCGTGTCGGCGGACAGAATTCTTCGGGCGAAGTGGTTTTGTATCAACACGGAAACCCGGCAGAAGGCCAAGCCATATCTTGAAAGCCGGCTGGTGGTTTGAGGTGAACTTGTCATTCCGTGGCGTGGCCTGCGCAAATGGTGGTTCCTCGACATTATCAGTGGATCCGTCCACAAGACTGCAGGGATGGGGGAGCGCGACCGTCCCGGTCGCGGTGTTTGGCGTCCCGCCAAACACATTCCTGCCTCCCCTTGATCCCTGGCAAAGATACCGCGAAGACGTGGGGAGCGGGACGCTCCCCACCGCGAGCGAGACGCTCGCGCTCCCCGGACCTGATCCACTGAAAACGCCGAGGAATTCGAATGGTGGGATGGTGCGCGGTACAGGACTTGAACCTGTGACCCCTACCGTGTCGAGGTAGTGCTCTACCACTGAGCTAACCGCGCTTACCAATTGATGATCAATTGTTTACGCAAAAAACCGGAAAGTGTTGTGCTCACCGCTAACCCGGATATTTCATATCTCCGCCGGAAGTTGCCACACCCTGAATGGTAGGGCGGCGCTGCCGCGCCGCCCTGAATCAGGGCGAAGCAGCAGCTTCGCCCTACCAGACTTTGAAATGTCCGGGCTAAACCGTTGTGAAATGTCCGGCAGAGGGGCAAATCAGCACGATTCTTCAGCACAATTTGCAACCCGGCAAAAAAGCGATATGAGCAAGAACGCATCATCGGCAGGCAGCTTAAAGGGAATTTACAAAAGGGGCAAGAAATATTGGTTCCGTTACAGCGACGAGGGCGCTTCAAACCCTGGGTGCGGCGACGGGCGGCGGATTGAGGCGACGGATCAGGTGCTTCTTCGCGCTTGTCAAGACCGGGGGCTGTCTTACCATTTTGGTATGCGCGAGACCATTACTTTCCGCCCCAGCAGGCCCAAGAGGCAACTGCAGGAAGCTTTTGGCAACGTGAGTGAAAAGCTCAACGAATTAGTCGAGCGCGAATTGTCGCTCGCCCCGCCTCCGGATTGGCGGGAAGTGTTAAAGCGGCCGGCGCGGGCCGCCGACCCAAAGGCCTACGAGCTATGCCTCAGACCCGAATAGCCTTTGCCGATACCAACTGGCTCTTCTCCCTCTATTACCAAACTCGGGATCGTCCTGCCATCACGGCTTGGAGATTCAGCTTGACGGTTTCAAATGGCCCGCTCACCGGATCGCATCCCGCACCGGCGCGCCCGCCTCGTAGAGTTTGATTTCCTTCTGCAACGTCGCGGCCAGTGCGCCGTTCTTTTGCTCCACCGCCAACTCCAGGCCGCGCCGGGCCGTGTCGGCCGCCAACCCGAAGCTCCCGGCCTCCGCGTAAGCCGCCGCCAGGGTGTGCAGCACCGTCGGATTGCCGCCCCCGCTCAACTGGCTGGCCTGCGCGGCCAGCGCGATGGCTTTTGTGCCATTGCGGAGTGAGGCGTCGGGGGTCGTGGCCAGCAACCAGGCCAAGTTGTTCAGGACATAAACTTGGTTGGGATTGATCTCCAGGGCCTGTTGCCAGGAGTCCATGGCTTCCTTGATTTCTCCTTTCTTGTAGAAGGCCATCCCAAGATAGGGGAAAGCGTCCGCGGAGCGGGGGTTGATTTTTATCGCCTGTTGATAGCAGACAATCGCCTCATCCAAATCTTGTTGTTGCAGCAAGTCGTTGCCGAGATGGTTCCATTTTGTCAGCGGGTCCAGGCTCAGGGCGGTGGTTTTTTCAAAGCAGGCCAAGGCCCCGTCCAAATCTCCCTTTCGGAGAAGGGCTTTGCCCAGGTTGTTGCGGGCTGTCAAGTAATCAGGATTGATTGCCAGCGCCATGCGGTATTGGGCGGCGGCTTCATCCAACTGTGCCCGGCTGAACAGAACCACGCCCAGGTCGTTGTGCGCCTCCGCCGAGCCGGGGTTGATTTGCAGGGCCTTGCGGTATTGCGCGGTCGCTTCCTCCATGTGCCCGTTTTGAGCCAGCGCGACGCCTAAATTCAGGTGGGCGTTGGCATAGTCAGGGTCTATTTCCAGGGCCATGCGGTATTGGGCGATCGCTTCATCCACGCGCGCCAGGTTGAGCAGAACCACGCCCCAGTCGTTGTGCGCTTCGGCGGAGCCGGGGTTGATTTCCAGGGCCTTGCGGCAATGCGCGGTCGCTTCCTCCACTTGCCCGCTTTGAGCCAGGGCGACGCCTAAATTCAGGTGGGCGTCAGCATAGTCAGGGTTGATTTCCAGGGCCTTGCGGTATTGCGCGATGGCTCCCGCCAGATCCCCCTGGCGCTTGAGAACATTGCCCAAGTTGAGGAGGGCCTCCGCATAATTGGGCATGATTGCCAGCGCCTTGCGATATTCGGCGATGGATTCATTCATCTCTCCCTTCTTGAAAAGAGCAAATCCCAGGTTATTCCGGGCCTCCGCATCATCCGGCGCGGTTTGCAGGGTCTCGCGAAATTCGGCGATGGCTTTCTCCAGCTCCCCAGTTCGGAGGTAAAACAGGCCCAGGTTGTTGCGCGCCATCCGGCAGCCGGGATTTCGGGCGAGGGTTGTGCGCCAGAGCGTTTCCTCGCCGGCATACATGCCGCATTGCTGCCACGTCAACGCGCCAAGTGTCAATAATAGGGACCCCCGGAGGGCCGGCTGCAGCAACGGCCGGCCCGTCTTCCACCGTTCTAATGACAGCGTCATCCCGCCCGCCGCCAGGACGATCATGCCGACGCCGGCCAAGTACTGAAAATGATCCGCCACAAATGAGTAGCGCATGTAATACACGTCCAGAAAACCCAACACGGGAAAAAGCGTGGCCGCAAAAAACAAAATCGCCGCCAATGGTCCTCCGCCAAACCGTTTTCGCCCAAACCAAAGAGCGGCCACAACGGCCAGGGCGGCGGCTGGAAACAACCATTGCCACCAGAGGCGGGCATCCAACTGCCAGCGCGGATAGACAAAGGTGAGATGCGCCGGCCAGAGGAGTTTGCCCGCGTAGAACCACAACGCCCTCCCCGCGATCAGGCACCGCTCCGCAAAGCTGGAAGACCAGGCCGCGCCGCTCGCCCCAACATGGTGCTTTTCCAGCCAGGCCGTTTGCAACCCCAGCCAGAGGCCGGCGATGAAAAAAGGAACCAGCGGCAGCGCGTCGCCCCACTTCAGTCGTTTTTCTTTCCACCAGCGGGCCAGCAACAACGCCACCGGCAAGGAACAGGCCGCCGTCTTGCTCAACAACGCGCAGATAAAGAGCAGCAGCCCCGCCAGCCACCAGCCCCGGCGCTGCCTGGTGCGGCCTGATTCCCCGGTAAAACGCAAATAGGCCCACGCGGCCGCGAAAAAGAACACCCCGGACAGAACGTTCTTGCGTTCGGTGATCCAAGCCACCGATTCCACGTTCACAGGGTGCAGGGCGAAAATGGCCGCCGCCAGCCAGGCGCCTGGCAACGCCAGGCGTTTGAGCGCGCGCCAAAGCAGGATGGATCCCAGCGCGTGCAGCAGCACGTTGACAAGGTGGTACCCCAAGGGGTTGAGCTTCCAGGCGTGGTATTCCAGCCAGAAGGTGGTGTAAACCAGCGGGTAGTACTGCGGCGTGGCCTTTGTGTCAAACCAAATTTGCCTCAATCCGCTCCAATCATGGAGCGTGCGGTTGCTGGTGAGGTAGGTGTCATCGTCCCAGATGAACCCCGCGTGCCAGACCGGCGCGTAAGCCATCATGGTGGCGGCCAGCAAGAGCAAGCCCAACAGCCATTCCTTGGGCCAGGCATAGGGGGCTTTTGCTTTGCGCGTCGCTGATAGGTTGGTTGGCTTCAAAATTCAGTTTTCAGGTTGTAAATTGCCCTCACACCGGGCCGGGGTGCATTTCAGATTTTTTGGGTTCCCCTCTTAATCTTAATCTTACTCTTAATCTTAATCTCTTCTCCCTCCTGCCTTCGGATTAAGAGCAAGATTAAGATTACGATTAAGAAAGAAAACCCAAAAATGTGAAATTCACTTACCGGGCCGCGTCCCGCACCGGCGCGCCCGCGTCGTAGAGTTTGATTTCCCTTTGCAGCGCCGCAGCCAGCGCGTCGTTCTTTTGCCCCATTGCCAACTCCAGGCCGCGCCGGGCCGTGGCCGCCGCCAAGCCGTAACTGCCCGCCTCCGCGTAAGCCGCGGCCAGGGTATGCAGAACCGTTGGATTGCCTTTCCCGCTCAATTGGCTGGCCTGCGCCGCCAGTGCGACGGCTCTGGCGCCGTTGCGCAGGGAGGCGTCGGGGTTTGTGGCCAGCAGCCACGCCAGGTTGTTCAGGACATAGATCTGGTTGGGATTGATTTCAAGGGACTGTTGCCAAGAGTCCATGGCCTCCTTGAATTCTCCCTTCGTGGAAAGAGCACTTCCCAAGTTGTTGCGGGCCTCAGCATTATCCGGCGCGCCTTGCAGGGCCTTGCGGTATTGCGCGATGGCTTCGTCCGTCTCGCCCTTCGTGAAGAGAGCTGTTCCAAGGCTGACTCGCGCCTCCGCGGTGAATGGCGTCTCCGCGGAATCGGGCTGGCTTTCCAGGGTCTTGCGATATTGCGCAATGGCTTGGTCGGTCTCTCCCTTAATGAAAAGAGCCAGTCCCAGATTGTAGTGGGTGGCTGGGTCACCGGGCTTGCTTTCCAGGGCCTTGCGGTATTGCACGATGGCCTCGTCCGTCTCGCCCTTTCTGAAATAAGCCAATCCCAGGTTGTCGCGGGCTTGCACGTAATCCGGCTCGATTTCCAGGGCCATCCGGTATTGTGCGATGGCTTCATCCATGTGTGCCTGGCTGAACAGAGCCATGCCCAGGCCGTTGTGGGCTTTGGCCGAGTCGGAATTGATTTCCAGGGCCATGCGGTATTGCGCGATGGCTTCATCAAATTTGCCCTCCTTGATCAGAGCATTGCCCAAGTTGAAGCGAGCGACCGTAGCCAATCCCAGATTATAGCGGACGCCGGGGACCTCGGGCTTGCTTTGCAAAACCCTGCGGTATTGCGCGATGGCCTCGTCCGTCTCGCCCTTTGTGAAATAAGCCAATCCCAGGTTGTTGCGGGCCTCCATGAAATCCGGCTCGATTTCCAGGGCCTTGCGGTATTGCGCGACGGCTTCATCTATGTGTGCCTGGCTGAACAGAGCTCCGCCCAGGTCGTTGTGCGTTTCCGCGGAGCCGGGGTTGATTTCCAAAACCTTGCGGTATTGCGCGATCGCTTCATCGAATTTGCCGTCCTTGACCAGAGCATTGCCCAAGTTGTTGCGGGCGAAAGTGTTTGCGGGGGTGAGGGAAAGAGAGTGAGTCCACAACAACTCGCTTTGGCGCCAATAGAACGTCTGACTGTGCGCGCGGAAAATCAAGGCCACGAGGATGACCGTTGCCAATCCACTTCCCAACAGACGGCGGTGGCGCCAGCCAGCGGACAGGTCGGCCACCGCCCAAATCCCCGCGATGGCCAGGCCGATTCCCGGCAGATAGGTGTACCGGTCGGCACGGGCGTAGTAGGATATCTGAGCCAGCCCAATCACGGGAACCAGCATCCCCAGGTACCAGAGCCAGCCCACCAGGAGATACGGGCGCTTGCGCCGGCACTCCATCGCCACTGCCGTAACTCCGGCCAGCGCGAAAAAGGCGAGGCAGGCCTTCCATAGCGGTGTGCCGCCTGGGGGGAAGAGATAGGGGACGGACAAGTTCTCCGGGAAAACCATCTGCTGCAAATAGACAACGTAAGACACCAAGGCGTTCGCAACGCGTTCCAGAACCGGTTTGCGGTCGAGGTTCGCGATCTGTTCCGGCACATACGCCGTCACAAGGCATATCGCCACCGAAAGCAACAACAACGGAATCTTCTCCCTCACCAACCCCCAAAAAGTAACACCAGCCGTTTTCCGCGCTCTGCTTTCTTCATTCTTCATTCTGCATTCTTCATTCTGCATTCCCTTCATCCGCCCCAGAGGCCACCAGTCCAGCAACAGCAGGACAAACGGCAGTGTCACCAGCATGTTCTTGGACAAAAGCCCCATGCCATACAGCAGCGCCATCGCGACGTAGCGCCCGCGCGAGGGCCGGCGCGCATATCGCGCGTAAGCCCAGAGCGTGAGCATGAAGAACATCCCGCTGAGCACGTCCTTGCGCTCCGCGATCCACGCGACCGACTCCGCCCGCAGTGGATGAACCGCAAAGACCGCCGCCACCAAGGCGCTGCGCCACAAAGCCCCCGTCATCGCGCGCAACACCAGAAACAACAGCACCGCTGTGACCGCGTGCAGCGCCACATTGGTCAAATGATGCCCCCCCGCCCAAAGGCCGTACACTTGGCAGTCCGCCATGTGCGTCAGCCAAGTCAACGGATGCCAGTGGCCGATCTCCCCGTAGGTCAACGCCCAGAGCGCCCCTTTCCAAGTCAAACCATGCTGCACCACCGGGTTCTCATAAACATATTGGTTATCATCGTAATTGATGAACTCAAAATGGGCGGTCTGTCCAAACACCGCCAGAACCGCGAGCGCCAGGAAGACGCAAACGCCCGCCACCGGCAAGGCTTGCGGGCTTTTTGCTTTCCACGCCGCTATTGAGTTTGCCGCTTTCAAGTTTCAGCTTTCAGTTTTCAGCTTTCAAATTGTAAATCGCCCGCTCATGGCGGCGCATCCCGCACCGGCGCGCCCGCGTCGTAGAGTTTGATTTCCCTTTGCAGCGCCGCGGCCAGCGCGCCGTTCTTTTGCTCCATCGCCAACTCCAGGCCGCGCCGGGCCGTCGCCGCCGCCAGGCCATAACTGCCCGCCTCCGCGTAGGCCGCCGCCAGGGTGTGCAGAAACGTCGGATTGCCGCCCCCGCTCAATTGGCTGGCCTGTGCGGCCAGCGCGACGGCTCTTGTGCCGTTGCGCAGCGAGTCATCGGGGTTTGTGGCCAGCAACCACGCCAGGTTGTTCAGGACATAAATCTGGTTGGGATTGAATTCCAGGGCCTGTTGCCAGGATTCCAGAGCCTGCCTGGTCTGCCCTTTCTTGAAGAAAGCCACGCCGAGATTGGCGCAAGTGTCCGCATAGCGGGGATTGATTTTCATCGCCTGCCGGTAGGACGCGATGGCCTGGTCCAAATCCCCTTTTTGCAGAAAGCCATTGCCGAGATTATACCAGGTTTCGACCTGGTCCGGCTTGATGGCGGCGGCCTTCTGGAAACAGGCCATCGCCCCGTCCAGGTCTCCTTTGAGGAGCAGGGCATTGCCCAG
>Ga0326728_10011870_pt1 | contig 19669 bp, 17 predicted proteins | sample MB3enrmetagenome_FD_207602 | JGI IMG/M metagenome (GOLD analysis project Ga0326728, IMG submission 207602) | Lab enriched peat soil microbial communities from McLean, Ithaca, NY, United States - MB31MN | ecosystem: Environmental > Terrestrial > Soil > Wetlands > Peat | place: USA: New York... | reverse complement strand
CTACTCGGCTGTCGATTGGATCCGCCGCGCGCTGCTCGGCGGAGGCACCGTCCTGGCCCATTGCCACGCCGGCATCAGCCGGTCTCCGGTCCTGGTTGCGACCTATCTCTACACCTGCGGTTTCGACTTCGACCGCGCGCTCGACCGCATCAAGGCCCAGCGCCCGATCGTGCAGCCTGCACCTGTCGTCCTGGTCAGTGCCAAGCGGGCCTTTGGTATCTCCCCGCTTGCCATCCACACTACAGGCAGATGAACCCGTCTCGAAGAAAGGCACCAATGCGTAAAACACTGCTTTCAATTCTGTTCCTTCTGCTGCTGGCTGTTCCGGCGATCGCGCAGAAGCCTGCACCCGCGGCCTCCGCGCCGGCTCAACCTTCGATGGCGCCAGTCAAGCCCAGCGAAATCGAGGATCTCAAGATCGAGAACCTCAAGCTCAAGCTGAGCCTTTACACCCAGCACAAGGTGGACCTGCAGCGCGAGGAAGACTCGGTCAATCAGGATGGCGAGAAGCTGGCTGAGCAGATCATCGCCGATCATCCAGGCCACCACCTGGATTTCAAGACCTTGACGATCGTTTCCGATGCCCCGACGGAGACTGCCAAGCCCGCCCCGGCCGCTACGCCTGCCTCACCGGCCCCGGCAGATCCTCCCAAGAAATAATCTGCGCTGCCCCGACTCGCCGGTTCCCGCCGGCGAGTTCCTCTCTGTAAGAGCCTTCCAGTCAATGAACTAACTGCCCGCAATAATTCCTATACTAGGGAGGTATGTATGGCAACTCCTGGTCTTATTCCGATTCCGGAAGACCTGGCCCTTTTCCCCGTCCCCACCGAGAATGTGAATGGCCTCCTCGCCACCAGCGAGGACCTTGGCCTCACTGTTGAGGAAAAGCAGGAACTCGACAACTACCAGTCTGCGCTGCGGATTCTTGGTCCGGCAGCCGGAGCTGTGCTCATGTGTCCCGGCAACCAGGAGAATGTAGCGGACGAGGACAAGTGTCCGTACTCGTCGAAGTGTCCCTTGCTCCGGATGCACAAGGCCCCTGCGGACAAGATGTGTCCCGTTGAACGCCTGATTGTCGAAGAGCGTTTCAACGCATGGTGCAGAGAGCTTTCCACCGACCCGGTCCTGGCGAAAGAATCTGACCGGGTCGCTATTTCCGATCTCTGCTGGATCGACCTGCAGATGCAGCGTTCGCTGCACATCCTGAGCAAAGGAGATGAAGCTCGCCTCACGGTGACCAATCCCAAGGATGTTCACCCGGAGACATTCCTTCCTATCTCCTGGGAGAAAGTCATCCACCCGAACGTCGAGCTTTTGGTAACACTGCAGACCCAGCGCAGAATGATCTTGAAAGATTGGATGCTGACTCCTGAGCAGAAGTGGAAGAGGGAGAAGGCAGAGGGCAAGGGATCTGGTAAGGACATAGCCAGCAAGCAATCAGCGCGGGCCGACAAGCTCAGAGCGATCAAGTCAAGCAACGAGGATTAGACGGATCCCCACACGGAGATGGACCCAAATCCACCCGTACTCGCCGGGCCAACTGAAAGGTTGGCCCGGTGAATCCCCCAAGAGGTAAGAATGTCAGGACGCGGCAGGCCGAGGGCAAGCATTACCAGCGAGCAGGTTGCAGCCGAACTCAAGGCTGGGTTGAAAGTCAAACAGATCGCCAAGAAGTACAACTGCTCTCCTGACACAGTCGAGCGCAGGGCGAATCCAACAGGCAGGGCCGACAAACGGGTAGGGCATCACGGTTCCGCAGCGAAGACACCTCCTTCCCCAGTCGATATTGGAACCTTCAAGGCTACCGCCGGAAATGAGGCTGATGATTCAGCCAAGTCGGATGAGCAGCCCACCACTTCCGTCAACGGGCGGCAGTGGCTGCTTTCCAAGGTGGTGGGCAACGACATCCGCCAGCGGTACTGGTACAACAAGGATCAGGATCGCTACATCACGGTGATCCGCGGTGTGGGCGAGCCGATCGTGACCTCCGGCGCCGAGCATCGCGCCATCTGTGAAGCCTATTCCAACATGGTTGGAAAGAGCTCCACGTTGAACGAGATCGCGCGCGATTTCGGCATGCCCAGGGCCTGGTTGATTCAGTACCTGCACATCCACGGCATCACCCACGACAAAGAGCCGTTCTCAGCCGAAGAGCTGATGGAGCGGCCCACCGATGACCTGGTCGAAGATCTCTACAACATGAAGCGCCGGGCGGTCTTCACCGCAATGAACGAGAAGTCTTGGAAAGAGACCAAGAAACGGGCTGCCAAGTGGGACAACTTTGAGCATTCGGTGTCGCGGGTTGTCGACGACTGGGCCAACCGTTTTGTTCCCGACTACAGGCCGCAGTTGGTGAATCTAGTCCGTGCGTCACGGCCGTTTTCGGCCGTTCTCCTGCCGATGGACTTCCACTATGGCAAAGGGTCCTGGTTCGACGAGGCCGGTCACAGCTACACACGGCAGAGCTGCAAGGATCTTCTGAGGTTCCACACTGAGAACATTCTGAACAGCCTGGTGGTTCGCGGACGACCGACTCGGATCGTTGTTCCTTTCGGCTCGGACTGGTTTCATGTGGACAATCAGTTCGGCAGCACCACGCGCGGCACGCCTCAAGACCTGGACGGCACTCCCGAGATGATTCTCAGCGAAGGCCTCGAGTTCAAAGTCGAGTTCTGCGACTGGCTTCGCCAGGTTGCACCGATCGTGCTTCTTCCTTGCCCCGGCAACCACGATCACCACTCCGACATTGCCCTGATGAAGTACCTGCAGGCTTGGTACCGCAATGACGACGATGTGGAGATCGTCGACAGCCTGATGAGCCGCAACTACTACGTCTGCGACAACACGCTGATCGGTGCCACTCACGGCAACGATGTCAACCTGTCTGACCTGCCCACCCTGATGGCCAACGAATGCCGCCAGGAATGGGCCCAGACCGCCCATCAGATCTTTGTCACCGGACACACCCATAGCGAAGTGCTTGAGGAAGACGGTGGCATCATGCACTACACCTGCCCGTCGCTGTCGGCGGCAGATCGATGGCATGAAGGCCGCGGCTACAACCTCAACCGCCAGGCGATGGCTGCGATCATTCTCGATGAAGAGGATGGTCCCACCAACTTCGTCGTCTCAGCGCGCCAGAACCGGACCACCGTCGGCTTCAACATCAAGAACCGGTCGAGGGCGGCCTAACCCACAACAGTTAGGAACACCAACCGACAGCGCGCCTACCACAGGCGCGCTGTTGTTGCATTCGGCAGGACAGGACCATGAAACCCTTCTCTGCACAGATCAAGAAGCCCGCACGAAAAGCCGGACTGGTCGCGATGCCCACCCGTGTCATGAAGACAGGCGTGAGCCGGTCCGTGGTCGGCGGAGTCGCGTGTTCAGCCAGGACCGCCGGCGCTCGCAGGCTTCGCGGGGTTTGATTCCTATACTGATGCTGTTGGCGAATTCAGGCTGTCTCACTGAAGGCGCTTGAAACGGGACTTTGCAGGCGCTTCAGGAGAGCAGCTAAGGTCAAGGCTCGATGAGTGTTTCGGGGATTTCGCGCTCGTTGAGATCCTCTCGGTCTTGAACGCTCCAGCTGCCACCCATCGAGCGGCCTTAAGTTGATCAGTTCGTCCGCCGGCAAACCTGAAGTCAATCCAGGGCACGAGATCAACCGATCATGAAAATCCTTCCGCATACAACGAACTGGTTCCCGCAGTGCACTTCTCCGGTCGAGATCCCGGGGAACCGGAGTTTTGCAAACCATTTCCTGCAATGCTTCACCGGCCGCTCGCCGTCGGCGGTCTTCGTGCTTCGCCCAGGCGGACAGCAGCGCTTGCTTCGCGCCGCTAGCTTCGTCTCGCGTCGGGCGATTCTTATCGCCCTGGCCCAATGAGCAAGCCCCGGACGCCTAAGAGCAGAGTTCACTAGCCACAACGCTGTTCTCTTGATAAAGTAATGAGTAGGATGCTTTCCGCGCCGCGCCAACCCTTTGCCTCATCCGCTCGCTACTGGTGGTTGCCAGAAGCGGCTGCGGCGGCCCGTGCGCATCGGCGAATCTAATCGAAGAGCGCATCACCACCCAGGGGCCGCGACCACAAGTCGCGGCCTTTTTCTTGAGTGCGTTGAATCGCCGAAACGAATTCTGGAGGTTGAATTATGCCAGTACGAACTCTCCCGACACGACCTGCGGTGGGCGATACCGTCGACCAGGTGGTTGAATTCTACTACCGGTATCTGGCGCGGAACCGGGATCTTGCGGTCCATTTCGGTCAGTTCAAGAAGCGCCTGAAAGCCGACCCGCAGGCGGCCACGGCCGAAGCGATCGTCTTCTCGCACCTCCGTGCCGAGAGGCTGCACCCGGAACTGTTTGAACATTCGGCCAGTGGCGGGCCGGACTTTCGCTGCCATCCGACTGCCCCGTTTCTGGTCGAGGTAACCTCGCTCGACTCCGCGGTGGTCGCCAAGCGCTCCGGGCTGCCCGCGACAATCAGCGGCCCAGGTGGCGGAGCCTTCGGCCTGATCACCGACCGGCTTTTGTCTGAAGCCAAGAACAAGGCGCCGCAGCTAGGTCGGCACCCCCTTCCCGGAGTTCTGGCCATCGTCTCCGACCACGCCTTTTCGGGCATTCTTCTCGACCGTCTGGCCGCCGAGTACTTGATGACCTCGGCGCCGCAGTTCAACGTGCCCCTAGATGGTGGGCCCCACTACATGACCACGGACCTTAAGCATGCCGTGTTCTACCGGCCGCTCGGCGTCCTCGATTCCTCGGGCACGCCGATCATCGCGCCCTGCCGGCAGAGCATCGCCGCGATTCTGTTGGTGGCGATCGACCGCCGCCAGGTGCACGTAGTCGGGCTACTGCACCCGGAAGCTGCTTTTCCGTTCAGCCCGGCATGGATGCCGACGGTCCCGTTCGTGCAGTTTGACGGGCTGTGCACGCCCAACCACATCGCTACTCAGTGGATCGAGACCGATTCCGGCGAGCGGGTCGCCACCTTGCCTCATCGGCGAGTCCAGTACTTCTCATGACCGCTGCATCGTTGGGAACCCAGCCCGTGACGAATGCTTAACAACGGCCGTCATTCTAATAAGCGGCCCGAACCGTCGCATTAATCGCGTCATAAGTCTTGCGGCACTCCTAAGATCAGCACAAATGGGGGAAGCGATGCCCACACCCGAACAGAGAGGTGACTACGTCGAGAGGTTCATCGCGGGCCTCAGCTCGATGTTCTTCTTGAATGACTTCGTGTTCCGTCAACCTTCCTACCAGACCCATGGCCAGAAGCGGGAGGTTACAGACCTCATGTTGGTCCTCGGTCAGGAATGCATGTTCGTCAGTGTAAAAGGCACCGATGGAGAGGATAAAACGGTCGACCGTTTTCGCTTGTGGGCACAGAAGAAGGCCGGCCAAGCCGCTAGAAATGCCAGAGTCGCGTGCCATAGAGCCGCACGGGTGGATGTTTCTGGAGTCAACCTGTGGGGCGAGGAGCGAACATTCCCTGCCGCATCGCTCATTCCGATTTGCGGCTTGGGACTGGTCGAATGCACGCAAGAAATCTTCGCGCCGATTCCACTGCCAAATGTCCCGGGTCCAGACGGAACTGGCTCGTGCCCTGTTCACACGCTGTCGATCAATGATTTTCTCAACGTCGTGATGCTGCTTGGCTCAATCTGGGATGTATTCAACTATTTCAAGCGGCGTGCTACGGTATCGCAATTGCTTCCAGGGCTCAATATGGAGCGTCCGCTGGTTTGCTTTTACACGCTGAAATCACGGGAAGATTTTAGTGGGTTTCGCGCCGAGGACGCTGGTCAGTTGGCGGAACTGTATCAGCTTTTTCTGCTGGACAAACTGCCTGAGTTCGGGGAGCGCGACCGTCTCGCCGGCTATATCAACGCGGTCGTGCACCAATTGCACACGCGGCATCGCGACTTCGAGCAGTATGCTCCGCCAGAATTCCAGTCCATGATCGAACCCGCTAATAGGCGGCAAGCGTATCTGGGAATGGCTGCTCGATTGAATGCGCTGCCCATGTCGAACAAGGCGTGGCTGGGGCGACAAATCGAGAGCTGCATCGACGAAGTGCGGAAAGCACAAAGCTGCCGGTGCTTTCTGTACAAACAGCTGTTAGGCGAAATCGCATTTGTGTTCGCCGTGTTTATTGGCTGGAGCAGGCGCGAAAAGCTTCGTGGACTATCGAAACTCCTACCCGCAGCGCAACACAGTACCGGGATGATCGAGGCCCTGGGTGTGGCTTATGACGGGGAAGACGAAGGCATGGGATTCGATTTGCTGTGGCGTCGCGGCCCCATTGAAGACGTTGAAGGCGCAGCGGCTCTCGCGAAAGAGGTGTTTTCGGGTGAATTGGAGACCCAGTGCCCCACGCCATTTGGGGACCCCAGACCTTACGTCCCCAGAGGCGTATCCGGCCAAAACGCGGGAAGGAGAACGGAATGATCTCCCTCGACGAATTGGCACAGCTACGGTTTGGCATGAGCGACCTGCCGCAGCCGGGAGGCTCGCCCGGCGACTACGAGGAAAAGCTCAGTCAGTGGTTTCTCGAACGTTCCTTCTTCCGCGACTTTACCTACCGAAATCCGAGAGGCAAGAAGAAGGGAGACGAACTCGCAGATGCAGTCGTTTTGTTTGATGATGTCGCATTGTTGATTCAGGTGAAGGCTCAGCGTGGAAATCACGAAGCTCGGGCTTGGGCCACAGAAGCCATCTTGAAGGCCCTCAAGCAGGTCAAATCGACCCACGACGACCTCAAGTCTGGGGCCATCAAGAAGCTGAAGAATGATGTGTATGGAGAGCTGGAATTTAATCCGGCAACTTTTCCAAACATGATCGGGCTAATTGTCGTAGCACAGGATGCGGCACCGTATGACGCAATCGAATTGGTCCCTGAGATCAAAGGAGCAGGCTTTCCCGTTCTTGTTTTCTCCCTGAAAGACATTGCGTTACTCACGCAACGATTTGACACTGCGGCGGATTTTATTCACATGCTTGAGTTGAGGGTTGACGTTGGGACTCAGGAAAAGTTCTTTGTCAACGATGAGGAGCAGAATCTCCTCCGGATGTATAAACATGTGCCATCGATTTATGCCTATCGCATGCAGCCGATCACCGATGAAGTCATGGTGAGATCCGTGGAGGCCTTTCGACAGACCGCGTCAGGCCAATTGCTTCTATCGCCAGACTGGAAATTTGGAATGGCGATCGACGACATGATCGCGCGTGCCCATGACTTGGACCCCGATCTTGCGTGGAATCATGGACCGGCATCGGCATCAGCGGATATCGCGCGGTACTTGGGATGGCTCAATCGTGTGCGGAGGATCAAACTGGGAAAGCGCGTTGTAAATATGTGTGTGCACAGCAAGCAGACCGGAGAGCCCGAGTACTTTTCGCATTTCCAGCGAGCCAGAGGAACTGCATCCGTGTTCCTGGCTTCGAGCCTGAGCCGGGAAGAACGCGTAAAACTCCTCGAGTACCTCGTGACTTATGCCCACTTCAAGTACGGAGCGATCCAATCGTTCGGGGTTGCGACGGATGCCGGAACAACCGGACGGTCCTACGACTTCATGCTAACGAAGAAGCCGCTCAGCAAAAAACAGATCGAAGCGTTGAAAACGTTTGAAGATCCATTCACGAGTGGCAACACAGTGTTGTGATCCGGCGCTCTTCGACTCGCCGCGTTCCGAGTCTCAGTTGTGATCCTTGAATGGCTCCCAAACCTCTTTACGGTTTGAACGGAGGTCCTTCACGACCGGTCAGCCGCGCGCCATTCGATCATGCTGAACCGGGGCAGGTGGGGAAAGGAGTGCGAGAAGAAGGCGGTCTCCCTGCGGAGCAATTCCATTAATCGCCTAGCGGGCTGAGCCCGCTTTCAAGAGTTCTGCAAGCTCGATCTGTGTCTCGGTGCGCAAGGGAAAATGATAAGAGTCGTCCTCAGTAATGACGTAGTATCGGAAGCCCTCGTAAGGCATCCCTTCGTCGGCATACAAGCAATACAAATGCGGGAACGGATAGTACTCGTCGCCGCGCAGATCATAGTGCCGTATATTGCGCCAGGGAATCTTGCCGGTCTTGAAGACCTTTACGCGGTGAAACCCGTCCGGGAAAGGTTTGTCGCCTTGATCGCTCGACAGCGGACTCCAGTCTCCTGTTTCATCGGACATCAGCACGTATTCGATATTCAGAATGCCCTCGATGCCGTTGAAATAGAAATCGAAGACTTCGAGCTTGAACCAGCCGCTGATGCCCGGGTTAGGATCGGAACCCGGATAGGTCGAGTCATCGAGCCTGCGCACGATGAACTCAGTCTCTCTGAATTTGCGATACTGCGGGCCTCGGTGGTCGGTGGCCATGAGCTCCGCTGGCGGCTTCAAAAAGGCCTTGGTCATATCGTCGCGGACCTTCTGATCCCGCCGCAGTGCCTGCTCTACCTTGGCGAAAGAACGCACGGCTGACCTGGCTCCGGGTTTCCCGATACGCTGCTGCGCTTCCCGCTCCGCTTCGGCTTTCCATCTCGTCAAGGTGGCTGTCGTATAGAGAAACACATCGCTGTCGATCAGCTTGGCGCAATTCTGGCAAAGCCATATTCCATTGGAGGCGCTTCGCCGCTCCCGGTCGGTCAGGGACGGGTCATACCGTGGACCATTCAAGGAGGCCGCGGTAATATGGGCGGCCACGCCGACGTTCACCGCCTTCTCCGGCTGCGATTTCGGACCGCTGGTCGAGGCGCGGCAATCGGGATTGGAGCACAGGAGTCCGACGCGATGCGCCAGAGACGTTCCCACGGATTGAGCGAAATCGGCTCTCATGGCAATTCAACCCTTGCGTAAATCGAGTGAAGGCTCATCCAAATTCTATCTCCCGTGTCGGGGCCGGTGGTGGGGATAGACCGCCGGCACTCATGTGCCAAACTCCTTGTGAAGTAAACTGGATATCTGAAGCTTGGGAGCAAAGGTCACCCTCCTGGCCTCAGTATGGGTCTCGATCGGGGGAGTCGGTACTGCTCACGTCGCCGCGAGTTTTAGAACTCAAGCACAGGAGGCAGAACAGATGAAAATCTCGATCAATAGCAATGCCAAGGCGAAACAGGAGACGGCTTCCAAGGATGCAGGCGCGTATCATGGCGTACGGCATCGTAAAAAGTCGTCGAAGGTTTTTCACCACCTTGGCAAAGCGAAAAACGGTTGGATCGGAGCGGCGTTGCTGCGGGGCCGGGTGGTATAGCTCCCCTGATCGAAGGACCGTATTGAATCGCCAGCGGTGGCTGCCCAATGAGCAACGAATGAGGTTCGACTCCTCTACCCCGCTCCACGATTGAAAACCGGTCCCGCGGTCGAGGCCGGTTTCCTTTTTTCTGGCGATAGGCAACCTGCCGGTGGCAGAGCCGCCATCACGGTTGGTTGGGCGTCTCAGAGTGGGGATAGGCATACAGCGGCGGCTTCTCGCTCCCCTTTACGCTCGACGGTCACAAAGACAGAGTTGATCGAAGCCAGGGCCCTGGGATCGTCGATCTTGAGTGCTCACCGGCGGTTGGCCTCCGAGTTCATCGCACTAGCTAGGTTGAATTAGAGTCCGCGGCCAGAGTCCAGCCATCTGCAGGCAATTTAGAGTTCAACTGTTGACTTCAGCCCAAGTCACTCATTCAGGCACGTTTTGATCACGGTTGCTGTTTCGCAACGCCGGTAAAACGGCGTTTGCAGTAATTTGCAGAAGCCGGTTCGGGGATTCGCCAACAGAACCCTATACTAGACAGCTTCTAGGAGTCCGAACTGAACACCCCCTTCAATCCGATCATCAGCACACTGAGGGCGACGAACTGGCGAGCTGCCGGATTTGCCGCGGCCTCTGGAGGCGCTCAGTTTGCTGCCGGTGGTGTCGCAGTGGGTGCTGTCTTCGGACGGAAGAATCACAAAGGCAGATCCATGGGAAGAGGGGCATTGTACGGAGGTGCGGCCGGCGCGGCCGGCGCCGCAGGTCTCTCGATATGGGCTCAGCGTGCTCTCCGGGCTGCAGCCTAACCAACAGATTCGGATGGTCATTTGCCCAGACTCTCCCCAGCAACGCTCGCCGTCATGTCTGGCTCCGCAGTTCTTGGCGGAGCAGTAGGCTTTTCCCGCGCAAGTGCCGCCGCTCAGGACGATTCGGCTCCTGAGCGGCTGGGCTATTCGATCGTTCAGGGCGGCGCGACTGCCGCCGTGGCCGCCGGCCTCGGAGCATTCGCATGGAAAAGCCGTGACGTTCTGAGTTCAGCCGCCTGGGGAACTGCAAAGGGTATCGGCGAGAGCACCAGCCGGTCCCTGGGTCGAGCCTTCCAGGCCAAGGGATTCACGGGAATCCTGAGCCACCCTTTGACGATGGCCGGCTTCGGCGCGGCGGCTGGCGGCCTGATTGGCTCCAAACTGAGCGACGACCCCATCAAGGGAGCTGCCGCGGGCGCCGCCATCGGAGGCGTGACCACCCTCGCCGCCCGCGGAGTGACGAAAGCATGGGGCGGCGCGCCATGGTATGCAAAGGCGGCCATGGTGGCAGTTGCTGCAGTTGGGGCAGGCACAGCGACGCGCGCCTTTACACACGAAGATTCTTATGCCGCCGAGGACCACGCCGTCAGTGACGGGCGCGGAGACTACGAGACCGAGCCAGGTGTCCGCCGGCGGATGAATTCGATGAACGCTACAGGAGACGTGGTCTTCGGTCTCCATTCAAGGCGGCACTAATGCTGGCGACGCTCACTCAGTCTGCGCAGAGCAACTTCACCAACACCGTCCAGTTCATTGGATCGATCCCAGCGCCTTATTGGAAAAGAGCCGCTCTTTCTGTAGGACTTCCTGGCTCTACCCTCGATGTCCAATCAATGGCTCAGGAAATGTCTTCTGCCCAGCGTGGCGAGATCGTTCCGACGACTTTGGGAATCGGAGCAGGTGTAGCAGTTGCTCCGGTCCTCCAAGGGGCAATGGCAATGGGGATTTCAACTGCGGCGGCTGCAATTGGCATTTCTATACCTGGGATTGGGACTCTCGCATGGCTGGCGTCCATCTATCCGGATGCAGCGATAGGAGCGGGAGCCCGAAACACCGTGCGTACCGTAACCGACCTCGGCAAACAGATTCGTCATTTGGAATTCGGTGGTCACTACACCGACACAGGAACTGCCCAACGTCTGCGCATGCAGGCTTTCCATGAAATGAGCGGCGCCACTTCAGCGGCCCGCCGTTACCTGGGCCAAGAGGCCTACTTCCTTCACCGGTAATGGAGACAAAGTGAACAACCCTCTCAATGCTATTTGGAGTTCTCTCAGTTCGGCAGCCAAATGGACAGCCGGCCGAGTGTCGCAACCTGGAATTGCAAGGAACGCTGCAATCGGCACAGGCATCGTTGCTGGCGCCGGCATTGCAGGCGGCGTCGGTAATGCCTACAAGAACTGGGCATACGGCGGAAACCAGGACAAGGCCCGGTCCGCTCGGATCGGTGCCACCCTCGGTGTCCTTGGAGCAGGCTCTGTCCTCGGAGCCCGCGCTCTCGCAAAGCGTATCTAACCCAAACCTTCAACCCTTGGAAAGTGAGTGCCTCATGGGATCTCCCGTCACCATTCCCAACCCAGCTCCCGGCCGTTCGTATCTGAACTACCCGCGAGCCGTGTTGAATACACCCCATCCTATCTACGGCGGGGACCTTGCCGGCTTCGGTGTGGGTGATCTGCCGACTCAGTTCGAGTCAGGCATTCCTGTGTTCAATGCCATTACGGCGAACGCGACGTCTGGGCTGATCGATGTCGCTGCCAACGCAATCGAACTGACCGCAACATTCAGCGACCTCCACACCAGCTGCACGATCACGGTCTTCCTCGCGGACGGCGAAACGGTCGTTGCCACCTGGAACAACGTGTCGACTCTCAACAGCGGCAACTTGTATGCCGGCTTCGCTGAGCAGCGCAAGCTGATCGGCGGCGGCTTCCTCGTCTTCCAGGTCTCGAACTACGACGGCTCCGGATCCATCACCCTGTTGGTCAAGCGTACCGGATAAGACCGAGGTGTTTACCCAGAGTAGGCGCCCTCTCAAGGCTTCCGCCGCTGTGCCAGTCTGACGAAACAGCGGCTTCCTTTAAGGACACGAGTGAGCAGCGGATTCGTTCCGTTGGCAAACCTGGTTGCCGGCCTCACGCCGGACGATCAAGAGTTCTTTGCCAACACCATCAAACGAGATCACGAATCAGCAGGGACCGACCAGGAGGGAATCCTGCGTCGGATCTTGGGCTGTAAGCAATGCCAGGACTGCGTTGCTGCCTACAAGCAGAAGCATCCAGGCAAGGTGTTCGGGATCAAGTGCGTCGGTGTCTATGACATGGCTGATTACGAAGCCATGCAGGCTGACCAGAAGGCGATCGACGAGAACGACTTCGACAGTATCGACGAGATCCGCGAGATATACGACCCGGCATTCTGGGCCACCAGGTACATGGTTCTGAGGGACGACCAGGGCAACATCGAGCCCTGCGCGCCGCGCGCGTACCAGGAAGAGGCCCTCCGCTGCACTTCCCCTCGCAAAGTAGATCGGTGGGGCCGCGGTCTCGGTAAGACCCTCTGTGGCGTCATCGAAGAGCTCCACTTCATCAGCATCAACAAGAACACCGAAGTCATGGTGGTGGCGCCTTCCCAGGCGCAGGCCCAACTGTGGTGGGACGAGATTGTCTTCCAGATCGAGAACTCGCCGGCTCTCGGCGGGAACGACTTCCTGATCTCGAAGAAGCAGCAACCTTATTACTACATGCGGTTCGGCAACGGCTCGGTCATCAAGATCTTCACGGCCGGTTCGAAGTCCGGCAAGGGTGCTGATTCCGTCCGTAGCCAATCTCCTCGCCGCATCCGGCTTGAGGAGCAGGATTACCTGGCGGACAAGGACTACCAGGCCATCATGCCGCTGATGCGCCGGTTCAAGAACATCACCTTCCATGGTTCCTCGACACCGACCGGCCTGCGCGGAATGTTCTGGCAGATGTGCAACAAGTTGCCGGACTATAAGGAATTCTTCCACCCGATCATGGACCACCCGAACTGGGGGACTGATCAACTGAATGAGGAAGTCTGCCTGGCCGAGGCTCAGACCCTGGAGAAGTACCGGCATGAATGGTTGGCCGAGTTTGGTGATCCGACTGCCGGCGTCTTCAAGTCCGCGTTTGTCGACTGGGCCATGAAGCCCTACAGCCTCAAGACTCTGATCCACGATCCGTCCAAACGCCATGTCATGGGCATCGATTGGAATGGCAAGGGCACTGGCACCAGGATTGTGGTCACCCAATACGATCCCGCCACGCGCAAACGGCGCGTGGTTCATCACGAGGCGATCGACGACGACAAGGCAACGACCAAGAAGTCCTTCAACAGGATCGTCGAGCTGAACAAGCTCTGGCACTGCGACTATGTGTACGTCGATGCCGGCTTCGGCTTCGTTCAAGACGAACTCATCAAGGACATCGGTGTTCAGGCCGGCACCTTCGATTCCGATACCGCGAAGCTGAAGTACATCAATGTCATTGACTTCGGCGCCAAGCTGGAGACCAACGCAATTGTTCCCAACCGGAATCCAGATTCGAAGTATCTTGCCGACCCCAAGGACGACATTCTGAAACGGCGCACCAAGCCATTCATGGTCGAGGGTACGGTCATGGCCTTCGAGATGGAGCTGGTCGAGGTTTCGCGCGAGTACGCACTGCTCGAAGAACAGCTTCGTGGCTTCCGGGTCAAGACCTGGACCAAGGGCGGCGCGGCCGACACCTATTCCACTGACGCCGACTCCGGCGATCACGATCTCGATGCGTTCATGCTGTCGATGCTCGGCATCGAGCTGAACTACGGGCTCTGGCACACCAAAGAGACTGTCAGGCGTTTGGTACAAATCGCCCATGTGTCAGGCTGGGGATTGCCGTCCACTGTGATTTCCCAGCCGACGGCAGCGCCTATTCCGACGCCTGAGCCTCCCGCCGCGGCACAGACCGAGAGGATGCGGGAGCTGAAGCGCGATGTTTCGGGCGTTCCTGCGCGAACCAAGCCACAAAGCAGCCTGCAGGAACAATACAGGTTGCTCCATATGGCCCGGCAGAGCTACACCGTGGCGCCGATCAATCCCGGCGGCCCCGGCAATGGGCGTGTTCCTTCTCGCACGAGTTTCTTTCAGACTTCATCCCGGCCAGGGTTTAACAGCACAGGCCGGCGTTTCGGTGGTGGCGGTTAATGGCCAACGGCGATCCCCAGAACAACATCGCGGCGAGTGTAGCGGCCAGCTACGACATGCCGATCGCTGTCTCGGTCATTGAGAAGCTTTCCAAGTTCCCGTTCCTCCAGCAACTGGGCTATAACGGCCAGCTGAGCTGGTTGCAGGGGGGGTTCCTCGGGCTGCAGGACTTCTTCGACGAGATGACGACCTATTCGAGCGCCGCCGACATCCTGCAAGCAGCCTGGCAGCTCATTCAGAAACGAGTACCCCTCAACTTGGATGTGCAGAAGAGCCTGTACACAACAGACTCGATGGGGACGGTCGGCAATGCCTTCCAGCAGCTGGTCGGTTTCCAGCAGACCTTCGCCGTCAACCCTGACGACCTCTCCGATTCAACAGGCAGCGCAGTCGTTGCCAGCAATCTCCCGAGTTCCTAATGGCCTTCGAGTCGATCCAGTTCAAATACACCCCGCCTCGCACCGTCTCTGCGGTGATTCCCGCCACATCGGCAGCTCCGCCGGTGAGCCTGGCCACAGGCAACAGCCAGACGAATTCCGGGAACGCAGCGGCGAGCGCGTCGGCTGCCGGAAAGCTGATTGCCCGACTGGCGGACTTGCTGGACACCAACCAGTATCTGCAGCAGATGATCCTCGCACTGAGCACCGGGCTGGGAATCGAGTTCGATCCTTCAGTGGATCCGGAAACAGCAAGGGCGCTGCAAACGATCTATACGAACCTGCCAGTGCCGACGTCACTGACCATCAGCATGTACAACCGGCTCCTCGATGCCAAGATGACGGCGTTGCAGCTCGAGTCGGGACTGGGGAACGGTACTCCTTATGAGACCAACCCTTTTCAGGCATCGGCCGTCAGTCAGATCAATCAGGCCATCGAGAGCGGACTGGTCAATAGCGGTCAGGCCCAGTATCAGACTGCTCTCCTTCTGGGCCCGTTGAAAGGGGACGCCGTCCTCTTCAACAACATGACGGCCCAGCTGTCGCAGTATCCGGTCATCGCTTCGCCGGGAACCCCTTCGATCACCACCAACAATCCGAACCAGATCTCGATCTTGGGGCAGGATGTTTCCCCGGCCTTGGCGTGCACCATGAACAGCTCACTCGATTCCTTCCAAAGTTCCTACGCCTCGGTCTATCAGCTGAATGCCAGTGTCGGAGTCGTTGGCCAGGACGTCAACAACGTCCTGAATCAGTTCTTCCTGGAGCCTCCCACCAATCTGGTGCGGATGATTCCCATGATGCGGGCTCTCCAGGGATTCACCCAGGGGCCTCGTCTGGATTCGATCGTCAACGGATTGACCGGTACCTCGTTCGTTCAGCTCATTGCCGAGGCAGCCGGCATGGTCATGATGGCCGACCGGTTTATGCAAACGGCGGCGCAACCTCTCAAGGGAAGCACTTCCAACATCGGCCAGATGGTTTCCCAGATCCAGGCGGCGGCCGCCATGTCCAGTGTGGTGGTGAACGGGGCGAAACAGAGCTTTGTCAACACTACTGGTGGGCTCAAAGGCTGCTCCATGGCCTACAACAGCGGCTTGCCGACAGCGCCCAACAGTACCTCGGCACTGGTGCCATCGAGCACCTTCCAGGTTCCCGGAGTCGGAACGATGACTCCCGGCCTCATGACTCTGGCAACCCATCTCGATTGGGCAAACACGACAGCCAGCGCCAAGGTCATGGTGCTTTTGGAGTCCTTTCAGAAGCTGATGAATCGCCGGACCGGCGACATGAATGCCCAGATGGACATCATTGCCAGCACTCAGGCACTGAACACTTTGATCCAACTGGCCACCGCTGTGATGACCTACAACAGCAGCCAGCCCGCAGTAGGCGCTGCGAACTCTGTTGCCCAAACAGCTGCCGTGAGCCAGATCCTCAGCGGCATGCAGTCAACGACTGGCACTTCCTTCGTTGTCACCAACGGCCAGATGCAGGCCGTTCCTCCCACAGTCCCAGCACCGCCCAGCAATGTGCAAACGGTTCTGACCAACGGCGGCGTGAACCTGATTGTCGCCTCCTCGTCGACTGTAAAAGCACCCACCATTGGAGCAGTGAGCTAATGCCACGCACACCGGACACCACTCTTCAGGACAACGCCGCGCGCCGGCAAGAACGTCTCATGGCTTTCGTTGACGGCACGTCGACGAAGTCAAAACCCGGCAAAGCCGCAGTGATCCGCCGGACGATCAATGGCCAGGTCATCGAACCCAACATCAAGGGGCTTGGGCGCAGGACTGCTTCGTACTCTGGCGACAGGTTCCAGCCAATTGACCGACCGACCGGCGACCGTTGCATCAGCGACAAGCAGATGGACAGCATGAAGGTCGAGGACGCCGGCAAGATGCTGAACGGCGACCTGAACAAGATCAAGCTTGAGAAGGCAGCCGATTACATCGGCACCTACTACATGTGGAACGGCATCCTGATGCCGGAGTACGACATGCGTGAACCGCATGCCATCTCCGACACCGAGGTCTACGTCAAGCAAGCCGTGGCCCGCAAGCTGGCGCTTGCCGCGCGCGCCGGCTACGAGATCATGAGCGATCGGCAGGAAGATGCCGACTATATCCAGACTCGGATCGATGCCTTTGAGTTCGTGACGGAGCGCAGCTTCGAGAGCTTCATCAAGGGTGTTATGCGCAACATGTTCCTGTGCTCCAACTGCTTCCTCCTCAAGATTCGCAAGGAAGACGCCGCTCCTGTCAGCAAGAAGAAGGGTGGCAGGGTTCCGGTCGCTGCCTATACGATCATCCCGGCCCACACCATGCATCCTTATCTGGAAAAGGGGAGAATCGCCAAGTGGCGCCGCATCTTCGACCATGGCATTCCATGGATTGACTATCCGGTTGAGGACATCATCCATCTCAAGTGGGATGTGAAGCCTGGGCATATCTTCGGAACCCCGCGCACCATCGCCGTTCGTGACGACATCTTTGCCCTGCGCCGGCTGGAAGAGAACATCGAGCTTCTGTTCATCAACCACCTGTTCCCTCTGTTCCATGTCCAGGTTGGCAACGAGAAGGCGCCCTGCACTTACGGCCCGGGCGGTGAGTCCGAGATCGACATGGTGCGCTATCAGATTGAGAACATGCCCAAGGAGGGCGTGTTCGTCACCGATGAGCGCGTCACGGTCACCGCCGTTGGCGCCGAGGGCAAGTCCCTCGACTTCAAGGCCCTGGTGGAGCACTTCAAGTCCCGGGTCTACATCGGACTGGGCATGAGCGCCATCGACATGGGTGAAGGCGCCGACGCCACCCGTGCCACCGCCGACAACATCTCGCAGAACCTGAAGGATTCGATCAAGGCCGACCTCGACGAGCTCGCCGATCAGATCCGGATGCTCATCTTCAAGGAATGGTTCCAGGAGGCCAATTACTCCACCTCCGTTCAGAAGGGTGTGGCCCGGACCAAGCTGTCATTCCACGAACTCGACCTCGACAATCGGATCAAGGAAGAGACGCATGTGATGGCCCTCTTCAACTCCCATCTGATCACGGAGACGGAAGCCCGCAAGCGGATGAAGTACAAGCCGATGTCCAAGGCGGAGCAGAACGACACCCACTTCGCACTTCATGTGCTGCGTCTGGAACGGGAGATCATCAAGTACAAGACAGCTTCGGCCATCGAGATCGCTGTACAGGATGTCACGAACCAGAAGGCATTGGCTGGAACCCAGATGAAGTTGATGGAAGCCCAGGCCAAGCTGTCCGAGGCCAAGGCTGGCCACGAGCAGCAGAGCCTCGAGGCGCAGGCAAAGCACCTGCCCGTTATCGCCAAGGCCAAGGTGGCCGTGGCCAATGCCAGCGCGCGCCGCGCCAGCAAGGGTACAGGCGCCGGCCGCCCGCGCGGAGGCACCGCCAAGAAGACCACACAAACCGCCGCGGCAACCGCCAATAAGATGCGGCCGGCCAACCAGCATGGATCCAAACTCGGTCCAGGCAAGAACAGTGACAGCCTCATCGGCGAGATCTATGAAGGCTTGGTGCAGGGTCGGGAGCGATTGATTGCTGATGGTCTGAATGTGGATAAGAACTGGCGTGAAGCAAGCGGTCAGATCATCGATGAGATCGTTGCGCGACTCAACCAGCGCGAAATCACCGATTCAGTTGGTGATTCCTATACTAGACAGGAACGAGCCGCCGGATTGAATTCATTGAAGTCCGTGATTGCTGAAACTTCTGATCCTGAGCTTCTTTCCGTGATTCTTCGAGCGGAGTTGGAAGACGAGGTAGATAATGCCGAGCTTGAATATGCCGTTGCCGATCGCGCAGCTTAACGGCCCTGGGATGCAAAACTCCAGAGTGACTCCGCTGCAACAGGCACTTGCGCAGGATGCGTCCGCTCTGTTCCAGAGCAACGCATCGATTCAGCCCATCCCGCAGGGAGGTCCCTTCCTGCTTGAGATTCCTCTCAACCGTTAAGTAGTGGGGCGCCGGACTGAACTTCGTTACCCGGACTACTAACTAACGGTTGGTTTTATACAAGGTAGGACATGCTGAGCGAGCGCCGTTGGCTCAAGATCCACGACTTCTTGACGTTTCGTCCGAGCGCGGTTCTTGAGAACAAGAGATTCCTGTTCGAGTGCAAAGACTCGAAGTCCGAGACAGGCCACAGCCTGCTCGTTCGCGTGGACGCGACTCACGCCGGGATCGTTACGGGCAATCGCAAGTTCTACCGTCCCGATTGCATGCAGGACGCGGTTCAGACCTGGGTTCCTAAAGGGGTCGCCGCACTTCCCGTCCTTCGGGGGCACGACAAAGAAGGCGATGTTCTGGGCCGGATTCGTGAGGCCAAGTACATCGACGACTCCTGGAAATACGCCAGGGACTTTCCGGTTCTGAAGGAATCAGTCTTCTACAACCGTGATTCGAAGTCCGGCAACAAGTTCAGCCTGTTCAAGACGGTGGACTGGATCCAGGACAACCTGGCCCGAGTGAAGGGCTACCAGGGCATCGGTCATATTGAACTGGGTCTGCACCTGACCAACCCTGATGCGATTCAAAAGATACTCCGCGACGAGTATCTGTGCGTTTCGGCCGGCGCGATTACCGACTCGGCCACTTGTTCCATCTGCCACACCGACTGGGCGTCCGAAGACAAGTGCGAACACCGCCCCGGTGAGATTGTCGATGGACGCATGGCCTTCCTGATCTCGGGAAGGTTCAAGTACAAGGAGCTCAGCTTCGTCAACTTCGGAGCCGATCCGTTTGCTCAGGTGAAGTCCTATGAGTTGAAGGATTCCCTCGAGAAGATGTTCTTCCTTGGTCTGCCTCTCGATGACCAGCAATTTGCTATCGACAGGGGCCTCAAACTGACCGACAGCCTGTACGAGTCGGACATCGTGATTGAATACGAGGAACCAAAGATGACGATTGACGTGGCCGCCGTTGGGAAGACTCTCAAGAGCCCTGATCTGACGGCAGAAACAGCATTC
>Ga0326728_10011869_pt1 | contig 19670 bp, 13 predicted proteins | sample MB3enrmetagenome_FD_207602 | JGI IMG/M metagenome (GOLD analysis project Ga0326728, IMG submission 207602) | Lab enriched peat soil microbial communities from McLean, Ithaca, NY, United States - MB31MN | ecosystem: Environmental > Terrestrial > Soil > Wetlands > Peat | place: USA: New York... | reverse complement strand
AACTCAATCCCACAAAGGCTTAAATTCTATGTCAATAACTCCCAGAAAAAATCCATTTACAACACAGAGAACCTCCTGTAGCACCCTGGCATCACACCCACCGCGTCCGCTCATGGCAACGGCGGCGCGGAGGCCAGAATCCAGGCGACCCTGGCCGCGTTTCTATTCCACCGAAAACAGCGAGGAACCGGCCCGGCTGCGTTAAGATATTGATTGCGAAGAACTTACAATTCATCCATGGCCCAAGCCCGACACCCTGCCAGGCGCAAGCCTGTGGCCGGCCGTTTACGAGGCAAACCTCACAGCACAAACATGCGGTAGCGAAGCAAAGCAGAGTGTGTTAGGTTTTAAGAAGCGACCAAACAAGTCAATATATGAAAAATTTTATGAAAACAAAATTATCCACCAAAGCCATTCGCTCTCCACTCCTAAAACTCTCCGCAGCCCTCGGGCTGGCGGCCTTTCTCCTCGGCGGCGCTGAAGCGCGCGCCGTAAATTACGCCGGCAACGGCAATACGAGCTTCGGGGGCCCCATTGGAAATGGCACCCTGGGGCTGACGGACGACGGAACGAACATCAGCGGCACGCTGACCGTGGGCGCGAACATGAACGATGTTCTGGTCATATACATCGACACCGGCGCGGGCGGCGGTTTCAGCAGCACCTCCGGATTCCAGGATGACGGCGATGGTGGCCGCACTGCCATCTCCGGCTATAACTACGGGGTTGCCTCCGTGATGACTTTCATGAGCGGATTCAATCCCCAGTACGCCATTGCCCTGGGGCCTGCCGCCATTAGTTTCGGCGGCATCTGGAAGCTGGCGGACGGAGGCGCCAACAGTCTCCCGTATGTTGACACCGTGAACCTCGCTCCGGACAACAATACCGGGCCTTACACCTTTTCGTTCCCCGCCACCGACCTTGGCTTGACACCAGGGACCCAGAAAACCATAAAAATTTTTGGCACCCTCATTTCCGACTCCGCCTATCGTTCATCGGAAGCCATCGCCGGCAATGATAGCGGCGAAAATAACGGCTGGTATCCTTTTACCCAAACCGCCTTTGCCAGCTACACCTTTGACGCCGGCGCCCCGACTCTCACGCCGGTCTATTTTCAGGTGGATATGACAGAGCAGATAGCGAATGCGACCTTCACGCCGGGTGGCGGCAACGTGGTCAATGTCGCAGGCTCGTTCCAAACCAATGCCTGGGGCGGCTTCGCATTGACGAACGGAACCGGCACCAATGTCAATATTTACAGTGGCACTTATTGGGACGCGAATCCGACCAATACCGTTGAGCAATATAAGTTCAATATCAATGGGTCAACTTGGGAAGGCTCTGACAATCGGCTGTTTACCCTCCAATCGGGCGGACAGACCACGCCTCTGGTTTATTTTACCGATCTGTGGCCCTCACCCAGCGCGACCACCAACAAAGTGACCTTCCAGATTGACATGACGTCCGCGATCGCCTTGGGAGATTTCAATCCCGAGTCGGGATACGTCGAAGTTTTCGGGACATTCGAAGGTCCCCCGACGCAATGGGTGGCGGGCTTTGTCCTGACGAACAATCCAAACGGCACCAATGTGAATCTCTATTCTGGAAGCACCAATGATGGCAATTACCCCGGCACATGGGAACAATACAAGTATGTCATCGTGCAAGGCGCCACCACCAACTACGAGTCGATCAACAATCGGGATTTCGCCACGCCGACCAACGCGGGGACGCTCCCGCTTGCCTACTTTAACAACATTAACAGTACCACGTCGGTTCCCGTCACCTTTCAAGTAAACATGACCTCTCAAATCGAGGCTGGAAATGTCAATCTGGGTGCGGGCGATACTGTCGGTGTGGCCGGCACTTTTCAAAACCCCACATGGTCTGGCGCCACGCTCACCAACTGGCCGCCGCCCAACACCAACATTTTCTCCAGCACCATTGTGATCACCGGGGAACCAGGATATGTGTATGACTATAAGTTTATCTACGTCAGCAGCGGGACCACCAATTACGAGTTACCGGCCAGCACGGGAACCCAGAATCGCGTGTTTGTCATGCCCTCTTCCGCCCTGACCCTGCCCCTGGTTTACTGGTCTGACGAGGATCCTGCCAATATTCTGCCCGAAGCGACCGCGGTTACCTTCACTGTCAATATGGCCAATGCCGTGGATGAAAATGGCAATCCGTTTGTGCCCTCGACCGACGCTGTCATTATCAACGGCACCTTCCTGCCGGATCAGCAGTGGAATAACTCCATTTGGACAGACCCGTTCCCAAGCGGGGATTATCCAACACAACAAATGCTCGAGGTAGGCGAGTCGTCGTTGTACTCACAAACTTTTCTCGTTGCCGCCGGCAGTCCGCTGCAAATCCAGTATAAATATGGCATTTGGCATAATGCGAGCTCTGACACTGTCAATATCAATTGCGACAATGAAGCGCCCCCTTATGACAATCATTCCCGTTATATCCGCGCGCTTGGCACCTACAACATGCCGGTGGATGTGTTTGGCCAGCAGACCAACAGTAATCCGGCGATAGCGGCGGAAGCCAATGAAATCTCCTTCGGCGACTTGGCCATCACCGCGCCCTCACCGGGAACAATTGCGCTGACCTGGCTGGGGCGCCCCGGAGTTTACCTGCAAACTAGCACCAATCTGGGATCGGGCGTCTGGACGACCGTCACCAACAGCGACGGACTCAGCGCGAGCAATTTCCCGTCCAGCGGCAGCAGTAAGTTTTTCCGGCTGATTAATCCATGATCCAAGATCGCCTGCCGCGCCCGGCTCCGACCAACCGGGCGCGGTTTGGCGCTACCGAAATGAAATGAGAAAATCAGGCAACAGGGCGTTTACACTGATTGAGTTGCTGGTGGTCATTGCCATCATTGCCATCCTGGCAGCCCTGTTGTTGCCGGCGCTGGCGTCCGCCAAACAAAGCGCCCTGGTAAGCAATTGCATGAACAACAAGAAGCAAATGTTGCTGGCATGGGTCATGTACGCGGGCGAAAATGGCGATACCCTGGCGGATAATCATGACTACCAGCCCACCGACGGCAACGACCCGTATGCCCCGGGCACGACGACCCCCGCCTGGTGTGAAGGCATCCTCGATTGGAGCACGTCCGGACAGAACACCAACACGCTCTTCCTCATCGGTATGCAAACGTCTTTGCTCGGCCCCTACATCGGCAACGCGGTTAAAGTCTTCTGGTGTCCCGCCGACACTTACCTAAGCGCGGCGCAGCATCAGTTGGGGTGGGTCAGTCGCTGCCGCAGCATTACCATGAACGGCGCCGTCGGTCCGGGTCCGAAATATACGAACTTTACGTGGTCGGCCGATTATTTTGTCAATGTCTCAAAAATGGGCCAGTTCATCCATCCGGCCCCGGCCGGCACCTGGGTTTTTATGGACGAGCATCCCGATAGCATTGACGATTCACAGCTTTACGCGGACGTCGAACTTTCGGCCCTGCAAACGGGCACAGGGCAATTTACGGAACTTCCCGCCGCTTACCACAACAAGGCCTGCGGCATCTCCTTCGCGGATGGGCACGCCGAGTGTCATAAATGGCTCAATTCTCAAACGATGCCTCCTATCCGGACAGATCCGGAATCTGAGGCGCATGAAAAACCTACATACCAGCAGGTGCCTGTCACTTCAGACCCCGATCTCACATGGCTGGGGCAAAGAACACCGCGACCGATCTCTGACTATTAAAAGCCGGCGCGGCCCGGCCTTCAACCGCGCAGGTATTTGACCACCGCGTCCGTCCGCGAATGGACGTGCAGTTTCTCATACACCGTGCGCACGTAGCTGCGCACCGTGTCGATGCTGATGTTCATCCGGTCGGCGATTTCCTTGTAAGCGTAGCCTTTGGACAGTTGGTCCAGAAATTCCCTTTCCCCCGGCGCCAGGCGCGACACCGGCGAGTCGTCCCCGGCCGGCCTGGAAAAAAACTGCACCACCCGCCGCGCCAGTTGCGGCGTCATGGGCGAACCGCCGCCGTGGACGTCGTGGATCGCCTCGAGCAGCCGCGCCGACGCGGTCCTCTTCAACAGGTAGCCGCTGGCCCCGGCCTTCAAGGAATTAAACAGCGAGTCGCTGTCCTCATAGACTGTCAACATGAGAATTTGCGCCTTGGGCAGGATGGCTCTCAATTGCCGGACGCACTCCACGCCCTTCATCCCCGGCAGGTTGATGTCCATCAGCACCACGTCCGGCGGATGGTTGGGGATTTCTTTCAGGGCCGTTTCGGCGTCAGGATAGTCGCCCGTCAGGCGCAGCGCCGGCGCGCGGCGGATGAGCGTCGCCAAACTGGCGCGGATGCCCTCGTCATCATCCACGATCGCCACTTTGATCTGAGTCTTTTCTGTCATACATGAACGTGCGGCGGGGAAGTTTTCAAGCCGCGGCCTTTCCATTGCTGTGAACCGGCGCCAAATGCAGGCTCAATCTGACGGTGGTTCCCTGGCCGGGACGGCTCTCGATGGTCACGTTCTCGCCTATCGCCTGTGCGCGGCGGCGCATGTTGCCCAAGCCGTGGCCCCGGCTCTGTCCGTGGATGTCAAACCCCTTGCCATCGTCCTGCACCGTGATTTCCAGCGCACTGCCCGTCGCCTCGGCGCGGATGAGGACCTCGCGCGCGGCGGCATGTTTGAGCGCGTTGGCCAGCGCTTCCTTGACGACCAAAAAAATATTGTGCCGGACTTCCGGCGGCAGCGGGAGCGCCGGCAAATCGTGCGGCAGGTCCAGCCGGCAACGAATCCCGCCGCCTTCGAATAATTCATTGGCAAAGTGGGCGATGTATTCCACGAGGCTTTGCAGAGAATCGCTCCCGGGCCGGACCGCCCAGACAATCTCCTCCAAGGCCCGCACGGTTTGATCGGCGGACTGGGAAATTTTGACCGCGTGGCTTTCGATTTGACTGGGGTTGTCCCGGTCCGCCTTGAGCAGGCCGCTCAAAAGCGAAATGCGGGCCAGGGACGAACCCAAATCATCGTGCAAGTCGCGCGCGATGCGCTCGCGTTCATGGGCCAGGGCGCGCTCCTGCTCCAATTGTTCCAACCGGCGGTGAAGTTTGCGCTTTTCCATCACCCGTGAAATTGCCGCGATGATGGCCAGCAAACCCAGCGAGGCTGGCACGCGAAACCACCACGTCTGCCATAAATGCGGCTGCACGGTTACGGAGACGCTTGCGCCCGTCTTGCTCCAGCCCCCTTCCCCGTTTCCAGCGACGACCTCAAATCGGTATTTGCCGTACGGCACATAAGGAAAGGAAGCCGAGCGGCTCGAGCCGGCTTCCGCCCAATCGGAATCCAGTCCTTCGAGCCGATACCGGAAGCGCACCCTTTCGGGAGCATCAAAATTAAGGCCCGTGTATCGAAACTCGAGCCGGTGCTTGCCGGGTGCAAGATGCAATGATTCCGCGGCATCCGGCACCCCATCGACCAGCGTCTCCTCAAGCACCACCGCCGGCGCGGGAATCCCCGTCGTTTGGTGATGCGGATCAGTCACCACAATCCCCTCCTGCGTTGGGAACCAGAGCAGGCCCGATTTTGTTCTGAGGCCAATCGGAAAAAATCCACTGATGCATTCCTCGGACAACATGCCCTCTGAGCGGCCATAGACCTGCGGATACGCCGCCGGTATCTTTTGGGCCGCCAAATCCTCCAATTCATGCTTGCTGACACATACAATGCCCCGGTCGCCTCCCAGCCAAAGATTGCCCGTGTCATCTTCGAGGATTTGCGATATCGTATTGTCGGGAAGCCCTTCGCGGGTTGTAAAAGTCGCCACCTTCCCCTCTTTCAACCGGCTCAACCCGCCACCGCCGGTTCCGATCCAAAGAGTGCTTTCCGCATCCAGGTACAGTGTGCGGACCCAATCGCTCAACAATCCGTTCTGTTTCCTCCAATGCCCGTCCGCCTTGCCTTCAACACTGAACAATCCATCGCCGGCGGTTCCCACCCATGTGGAGCCATCCTGCTGCGGCACAATGGCTGTGATCGCATGGACATGCGGAACCATCCTTTGTGCCAGCCACTGCCCATTGTCCTGCCACAAAAGCTCTCCTTGTCGTGTCCCCACCCATAGCCTGCCCTGCGCATCCTGCCCCAACGCACTGATGTCCAGATTGGTCAAGGCAGGCAACCCGGGTTCGCTTTCAACATTGCGCGCGTCCTTAAATTGCAGCAACCCGCGCGCGCCGCCCATCCAGCAACTGCCGTCCTTGGCCATCAGCAGCGCTCCCGCTTGACCCTCCCCCGGCGACAAGCCCGCGGCGGGCAGCGGCCTGAAATAACGGCCATCCCATAGATAGAGGCCCTCGCCTGATTTGCTGGCCCAAATCACACCCGGCGTCACCTCCGCCAAGCCCTGCACTGCGCCGTTGCCCAGCCCCTCGTTGTAGCTGATCACGGACAGGTTTTTGGGTCGCAGCCGATTCAAGCCTCCGTGTGTGCCCACCCAGAGTTTTCCTTCCCGATCCACCAGCAGCGCTTCCACCAAATTGTCCGACAAACCGCTGCTCGCATTGACAGCCACCAGCTTCCCATGCTTGAACTGGAACAAACCCTCGCTCACGGAGCCTGCCCAAACCGTGCCGTCGGGATCCTCCGCCAGGGCGCTGACGTAGTGCCTCGCCAAATGACGGGGAAATCGGCAGCGCCGCCACTGCTCCCCCTCACGATACACCACCGAGTCATCGCCCGCGCCGACCCAGATGCGCCCTTCATGATCCACCAGCAGGCAGTGCGGATCCTGCAGCAGATTATCAAAGACCGAATCATGCACCTCCAATAGTTGCCCGCCTTGCAAACTGAACACCCCCGCACCCTTCGCTCCGATCCACATCGCGCCCTTGCGTTTGCTGAACAGCGAAGTGATCGGTTTTCCGGCCAGTTCAGCCGGGGCGCTGAAAGTATCCAGATGTCCATTCCGCCATACCGCCAGCCCGGCTTCCGTGCCGACCCAAAGCCGCCCTTCGCTGTCCTCCGCCAGCGCATTCACTGAATCCGACGGGAGTCCGTCCTGGGTGGTAAATGCCGTAAAGCGCCCGTTCTGCCATCGTCCCAACCCCCGGCCCACGCTCCCAATCCACAGCGCGCCCTGCCCGTCCCCCAACAGCGTCTGCACCGGCCCGGCTTGAAATCCTTCCGGCAAACCGAACGACACAAATCTCACCCCGTCGAACCGGCTCACCCCGGCATCGCTCCCCACCCAAAGGTAACCATCCCTGGTCTGCGCCAGCGCGCGCACGAAATTCTGCGGCAACCCTTGCTCGCGCTGCCACACCCGGAACGTGAATGGCAATTGCCCGCGCCCGATGGTCAGGCCCGCATTGCCTGATTTTATTCCGCTCTCGTCCACCACGAAATCGCTGAACGACGTTGCAATCGCCATCTCGCTGAACGTCCAGCCATCCCCGCCTCCGCCGTGGCGCAGGCGGATTTGGTTGAACGATGCGTTCGCGGCGAACTTCGTCGTCAGGCTTTCCATCTGGTTGGCCTCGGTCGCGCCCAGCCCAAGGTCCGGATCCAGCCACACGGTCACCAAGTCCTTGCCTCCCGCCACATATTGCACTTTGAAGACAATCGTCCGCTCGATCCCTCTGCGCGGCAGCTCATACAACTGCGAGGGCGCCGGCTTTGACGAGTTCAAGTCAATGCCGTAATCAGTGGTTGCATTGTTCGTCTTGCCGGTTTCGAAAACATTGAAATTGGTTTTGCCGACCTCAAAAACATTGAACGCGCCGTAGGCCCAGGCTTGCAGCGCATTGCCCACCGCCAGCCGCTCCGTGTCCCCTTCGTACAGCTCGAACGCGGCAAAATAAGGCTCCGTGCCCGCATCCGATATCGGGTTCACATGAAACTTGAAGTATAGCGTATCCGTCGCCGCATCATCCCGTTTGACCGACCCTCCCAGAATGTCCGTGCCCGGCCCCGTCTCGTGCGCGAGCGTCGCTCCCAAATCGCTCCAGATGATGTCCGCCGGGCAGGAAACCGACGCCAAAACCACCAATCCAGTCGCCACCCACACCCGTTCGAAGCGGCGGAGCGAAAACACGGCAGGCGTAATCATGCATAAAATATGCGTCAACCCGCGGCGCCTGACAAGGGCTGGCCTCAATTTTCCAGCGGGAACAAATGGGGGGTTCTGAACAGGAACATTACACCGTAAGAACCAGCTCGCAAGCGCGCCCACCCCCGCACGTTTATGCGGTTGCGCAAACAGGGCGTCTCCGATAATATGCCTCTGGAATTTACGGACACGGACAACAGCGCAAACAAGAATCAATCATTTTGAAAAGCAAATTTGCGTCGAGAATCATCATCGCCTCCCTGGCGGCGGTGACGTTATTGTGCCAGCCCGCGGCGCGAGCGGAAAACCTTTCCCAAATCCCGGCGCGAACGCCCCCGGCATGGCTGCGCGATGGCGTGGTTTATGAAATCTTTCCGCGTGATTTTTCCCCCGCCGGAAATCTCGCCGGAGTCACGGCGAGCCTGGACGAATTGAAGGATTTGGGCGTGACCATCCTTTGGACCATGCCGATTCATCCGATTGGCGAAAAGTGCCGCAAGGGCCAGTTTGGCAGCCCTTATTCCGTCAAGGATTTTTACGCCGTGGATCCGCATTACGGAACGGTGGACGATTTCAAACGGCTTGTCGCCGAAGCGCACAAGCGCGATATGAAGGTCATCATGGATCTGGTGGCCAACCATACGGCGTGGGACAGCGTGATGATGCGGCACAAAGAGTATTACAAGCAAGACGCGCAGGGCAAAGCCATCCCGCCAGTGCCTGAGTGGACGGACGTGGCGGGGTTGGATTATGGGAACCCGCAGCTTCGCGAGTACATGATCACGATGATGAAGTATTGGGTGCAAACGTGCGACGTAGATGGTTTCCGCTGCGACGTCGCCTCGATGGTGCCGACCGATTTCTGGGAGGCGGCGCGCGCCGAACTCGAAAGTGTCAAACCCGACATCATGTTGCTGGCCGAGGCAAGCAAGCCCGAGCTGATGGTGAAGGCATTTGACCTGGATTATTCCTGGCCGCTGATGGGCGCGCTGAATGATGTGCTGATCAAAGGCGCGCCGGCCTCCAAACTTCGCGCCTCATTGGAGGACAGCCAGCGGAAGTTCCCGCGCGAATCGCTGCACATGCGTATCACGGACGATCACGATGAACCGCGCGCGGTCTCGCGCTATGGCGTGTACGGCGCGCTGGCTGGCTCGGCCCTCATGTTCACGCTGGACGGTGTGCCGCTGCTTTACAACGGGATGGAAGTCGGGGACGCCACGGAATCCGGCGACCCTGCGCTGTTCGAGAAGCTGCCCATTGTCTGGTCGCCCAAGGACCGCCCGCCTTTGCGCAGGATTTATCACGACTTGATCAAATTGCGCAAAGAAAACGCCCCATTCCGCAGCGGGCGCGTCATTTGGCTGCACAATTCAATCGAAGACAGCCTCGTCACATTCAAGCGAGCGGATGAGACGAATGAATTTGTGGTGGTGATCAATTTCTCCAACCGGCCTGTTCACGGGCAGGTGGACGTCACCAATGGCGGGGATTTCAAACCGGTGCAGATTGCCGGTATGCCCCAGGTTCCGAATCAGGATTTTCCATCGGTTCATTTGGGGGCGTTTGACTGGCGCATTTATCAGCGCAGCCTGCCGTTCTTGGAAGCCAAAAAGCCGGTCTCAGCCGCGCCGGTCCTTCTCGCGCAACAAACGGCGGACCCCCCTGCGCCATTGCCTCAGATAAAGCCAGCCACTGCCATTCGTGTCGTCAAGAATTCGCAGTCCCGGGCCAGGTCGCCTTTCGAACATGGAGCAACCCTTTTGATTTTCTCATGGTGTCGCGATCAGGTCGTTGAGGCGCCGCAACCGGCACCCGAAGCGCTCCCTGCGGAACATGCCGTTGCGGACACAGGCGCGATCCAGGTTGGCTCGACACACTGATGCAAAGGCCCTCTGGTTTGTGACGCTATGAGCGCAGTGCGAGATGAACCCGCCGCCCGGCCAAAAACCGCCGCGCCGAAGCCACGGTTAAGTTTCTGGCAAATCTGGAACATGAGCTTCGGCTTCCTGGGAATCCAGTTTGGCTGGGGATTGCAGATGGCCAACATGAGCGCCATTTACAGTTACCTCGGGGCCAATGCCGATTCCCTGGCCATCTTGTGGCTGGCCGCGCCCGTCACCGGCGTGCTCATCCAACCATTGGTCGGGCAATCCAGTGACCGCATCTGGACCCGCCTGGGCCGGCGGCGCCCGTTTATTCTGGGCGGCGCGATTCTCGCGTCGCTGGCTCTGGTCTTGATGCCGAATTGCCCGTCGGTTTGGATGGCGGCGGGACTGCTCTGGGTGCTGGATGGAACCATCAACGCCAGCATGCAGCCTTTCCGGGCCTTGGTGGCGGACAATCTTCCCGAAGAACAGAACGCCCAGGGTTTCGCCATTCAATCCCTGTTCATTGGTCTGGGCGGGACCGTCGCTTCGGCTTTGCCTTGGATGATGACCAACTGGTTTGGTGTTGCCTCCGAAGGCGCGGGGCAGGGACATATACCCACTTCCGTCCGGCTTTCCTTTTACATTGGCGCCGCGGCGTTAATGGGCGCGGTGCTCTGGACGGTTGTTAGCACCAGGGAATATCCGCCCTCTGACTCCGAACTGGCCGCCATCCGTGCGCAGAAGTTTGATTGGACGCTCGGCTTGGGCGACATCTTCGCGCTGGTTTTTCACCTGCCCCGGAGGATGTGGGAACTTGGCCTCGTTCAATTCTTCACCTGGATCGGGATGTTTTCGATCTGGGTCTATTTTCCCCCGGCCGTTGCGAAAAATGTGTTTCATGCGGCGCCCGGCTCGGTGGAAATGGAAGCCTCCGGTTCCTGGTCGGGCTTCTGTTTTGCCACGTATAATGCCATTTGCTTCATTTTTTCATTCGTCCTGCTGTGGGGCACGAAACACACCGGCCCCAGGCTGATGCACATTCTCTGTCTGGCGGTGGGCGCGCTGGGGCTGGCGTCCGTTCCTTTGGTTTCAGACAAATACCAACTGCTGTTCTCCATGACCGCCGTCGGCGTCGCGTGGGCGAGCATTCTATCCATGCCTTACGCCATGCTGGCGCCCTCGCTGCCGAAGGAAAAAGTCGGGGTCATGATGGGCATTTTCAATCTGTTCATCGTGCTGCCGCAGATTGTCGCTTCCAGCCTGCTCGGTTGCCTCTTGAAAAATTATCTGCACAGCGAACCCATGAACGTTCTCTTCCTGGGCGGCGCGAGCATGGGACTTGCCGCTCTGCTGACGCTGTTGGTGGTGACCTTCAAGCCTCTTGAGCGTTGCCCTGCGGGCGCAGGTCCTGGCACAATGGGTGGATGAAAAGCCCGCGTCCGCCGGATCCCCGCCCATGAAAATTACCATTCGGTTGCGTTTCCATACGCGTTTTGGCCAGGCGCTGTTTCTTTGTGGCGATCACAAATGGCTGGGTGGCGGCCGACAGGAGCGCGCGCTGCCTTTGCGTTACGTGAATGAGGAATTCTGGGAGGTGGCGCTCGATCTGCCGGACAACCGCCGGCCCAAAGCGCCGGTGAGTTATTACTTCCTTTTGCGCAATAAGGACGGCTCCGTGATTGAAGATTTCGGCGGCGACCGAAAACTTGATCTTGCCGGCCTGACCCGCGGCCACACCGTTATCATGGATTCATGGAACGATTTGGGCGCGGTCGGGAACATTTTCTTCACCGAACCGTTTAAAGATGTTTTGCTCCGGACGGAAAAAGAGCCCGTCAGCGCCAGACCGCCCGCCGGCGCCACGCATTCGTTCACGGTCAAAGCGCCGTTGCTGCCGAAGGGACAGACGATCTGCCTGCTGGGCAGCGCCACCACGGTGGGCGGTTGGAACCAAGCCGCGCCGGTATTGCTGCGACGCTGCGCGGAGAACGGATGCTTCAGTGTGCAGCTTGATTTCGCGGGGGAACTATTTCCCGTTGCTTACAAATACGGCGTCTATGATATTGAAAGAAATGCGTTTGTTCGGTATGAGGACGGTGCGAATCGCCTGCTCGCAGAAGCTGCCCCCCCGGGCGGGCAGGTGATTGTAAACGACGGATTCGCTCGCCTGCCGGGCGCACCGTGGCGGGGCGCGGGCGCGGCCATCCCGGTATTCAGCCTGCGCAGCGCAAGAAGTTTTGGCGTGGGTGAATTTCTGGATTTGCCCCTGCTGGCGGATTGGGCGCGCCGCGCCGGACTCAAGCTGATTCAAATCCTGCCGGTAAACGACACCAGCGCCACACACACCTGGATGGACTCGTATCCGTACGCCGGGATTTCCGCGTTTGCGCTCCATCCGCTCTATCTGAATCTTGACCGCCTTGCCGGAACCGGCGCCCGGCATTTGCTCAAAAGCCTAGCCAGCCGGCGCGAACAGCTCAACGCGCTGGCAACGGTGGATTACGAGGCGGTGATGAAAGCCAAGCTGGCGTTCGTGAGGGAGATTTTTCCGGCGCGGCGGGAGGAAACATTTGCCAGCGCGGAGTACCGGAAGTTCTTCCCGCAAAACAAAAATTGGCTCGTCCCGTACGCGGCATTTTGTTTTTTGCGCGACAAGTTCGGGACGGCGGATTTCAACCAATGGCCGGAACATCGTGTCTATAACGCCAGGAAGATCAGCGCCCTGGATGGGCGTGATGCCGCCGCGGGCGATGAGATGGCTTTGCATTGCTTCATCCAGTTTCATTTGCATCTCCAACTGCGCGAAGCGGCCGATTACGTGCATGCCCGGGGCTTGATTCTAAAGGGCGACATTGCCATCGGCGTCCAGCCTCACAGCGCGGATGTCTGGCAGCAGCCGGCGTTGTTTCACACCGACATGCAGGCGGGCGCGCCGCCGGACGCCTTCGCCGCCAAAGGCCAGAATTGGGGCTTCCCCACTTACAATTGGCCGCGCATGAAGCAGGACGGCTTTGATTGGTGGAAGCGGCGCTTCGCGCAGATGAGTTGTTATTTTGACGCCTTTCGCATCGACCACATTCTCGGCTTCTTTCGCATCTGGAGCATTCCGCGGAACGCCGTCGAAGGCATTCTCGGTTATTTCGTGCCCGCCCTGCCGGTGCAGGCCGCCGAATTCGCCGCGCGCGGCATCGCGTTCAATCACCAACGATTCACCCGGCCCTTCATCAACGACGCCGTGTTGCACGAAATATTCGCCGACCGCGCCGGGAGCATGAAGCGCGAATTCCTCAACCCCGCTTCGCGCGGAACGTATTCGCTAAAACCGGAATTTGCGACGCAACGGGACGTGGAAAGACATTTTGCGTTGTTGGAAAAAGACAAGCGCCAAGCGCGGCTAAAGGAGGGGCTGTTTGATTTGATCAGCAACGTGCTGCTGATCGAGGTCCCGGGCAGCGCGGGCGCGGAATTTCATTTTCGGCTGGGCATGGAGCAAACGGCCTCCTTCCGGCAACTGGATCAGGCAACCCGGGCGCGGCTGAAGGATTTGTATGTGGATTATTTTTTCCGGCGGCAGGACGGTTGTTGGATGCGGGAGGCGCTGCAAAAATTGCCCGCTCTGAAACGCGTCACGAACATGCTGATCTGCGGCGAAGATTTGGGGATGGTCCCAGCCTGTGTGCCGCAGGTGATGAAACAACTGGGCCTGTTGAGCCTGGAAATCCAGCGCATGCCCAAGGACTTGCATCTGGATTTTTCGCGCCCGGCGGACGCTCCTTATCTGAGCGTGGTCACCCCCTCGACGCATGACATGAGCACGATTCGCGGCTGGTGGCTGGAGGACAAAAAGCTCACGCGAAAATTTTTCAACCAGGAGTTGCGGCACGCCGGCGCGCCGCCGTCCGAATGCGAACCGTGGGTCAGCCGGGAAATCATCCGCCAGCACCTGGATTCGCCGGCGATGTGGAGCATTTTTCAATTGCAGGACCTGCTGGGCATGGACGGCGCGCTCCGCAGCCCCGACGTGGACGCGGAACGCATCAATGTGCCGGCCATTCCCAAATATTACTGGCGCTACCGCATGTCTCTGCCGTTGGAGGCGCTGGGCCAAGCGGAGAATTTTAACCGGCTGGTGGAAAATCTGGTCCGGCAGAGCGGGCGCTGATTTTCCCTGGTCATTAATGGAACGGCGTCAACTTTTCAGGCATTTATCGATTTTTACGGCGCGGCGCTGGTTGCTGGCGCCCAGAGTCCCGACGAATCCCGGGTGGTTGGCGAGGCGCAACCGCACCTGGTTCATCGATTCCGGCGGCAGGCTCAAAACGTCGCCGGGCTTCAGTTCGGCCACTTGCCCGGCGGGAAGCTGGATTTCCGGCAATTCCGCCTTCACCTGGATCTGGAGTTCGTCAAATAGAGAATTCCATTTGGCGGGCGCGGTCTTGACGGCCGTGCCCGGCTTTCCGCCGCTGTTGGCCCCGGTGTTGAGCTTGAGAGTCAGAGGTTCGAGCATGGGGTGGGGAAAGGCGAATTGAATTTGCTCGACTGTTTCCGCCATGCGCACTTCCACCCCTGCCACGAGCACGCTGTTTTCCGGGGCGGAAGTGTGGAGATAGTGGCCGTTGCTCTCGTGCCCCAGCACGGCGGGTTGGATTTCCATGAGGTCGCTCCAGATGCCGCACCATTCGTTGACGATCAGGCCGACGACCGGGGAAAGCAGGCGCGCCTCGATCTTGCCGATCTGGCGCGTCTCCTCCGCCACCCGGCCCGGCCCGCCCAATTCTCTGTCAACAATGCACAGCCCCAGCCGCGGCGGGATGTCCAGCAGGCCAATCCCCGCCAGGGGTGGCAGTTTCAGCATCGTGAGCCAGGTGGGGTTGGACAACCCCTCGGTAAATTTCTGGAACGGCATCGCCTCCAGTTTCGACATCTGCAGACCCACTTCCAGGCCCAGATGGATCGAAAGCCGGGTGGCCAGCGCATTAATGAAATCCTCGTGCCGCATCCGCAGCGGGCGCAATTCCGCCGGGGAAAAGGGGGAAAGTTTGGGGAAGTCATGCCGCTGTACAATTTCCCGCTCGGCCGGATTGACGGGGGCCGGCGGATCGGCGCCCGGGGCCGGCGGGACCGCGCTTCCCACTTGCGCGAGAAGTTGCTCAACTTCCGATTGTGAAATGACTTCCTTGGACTCGGAGCCGGAAGGGGGCGAGTCCAATTCGGGTAAAGTGGGGGAGGGGTTCATGGGAGTTTGGCAGTGGCATCAGGAATGGCGCGGTCTATGACGCAGTTCCTCAAGGTTGATTTCACCTTCCGCCTCCAGTCGCCGGACGGTTTCGAGGATTTTCGATCTGGCGGCGTCAATCTCGCTGAGCTTGAGAGGTCCCATAAAACTGATCTCTTCGAGGATATTCTCGGCCGCCCGTTTGGAGATGCACGAAAGCAAAGCTTTCCTGAGTTTCTCGCTCGCGGTCTTGAGCGAGACGGCCAGCAGGCGCATGTCAACGTCCTGCAGGATGACCTGAAGCGTCCGGGTGTCCAGCCGCTCCAGTTCCTCGAATGTGAACATTTTTTTGAGGATGGCTTCCCCCAATTCAGCATTGCGTTCGGAGAGGGACGTCAGAATCGATTTGCTCATGTTTTGGGGCAGGCTGTTGAGCATTTGGGCGGCCACCCGCACTCCGCCCGTCTGGTTGAAGGATTGGGCGCGGTTGTCGCCAAACTTGCTCTGCAGCCCCTGGGCCACATTTTCCACCACTTGCACCGAAGTCGGCCCCATGGTGGCCAGACGTTCGATGATTTGCTCGCGAAGTTCCTCGGGGAACATCGCCAAAAGTTGAGCGGCTTTTTCCTGGCTCAGGTAACTGGTCACCAGAACGATGGTTTGCAGTTGCTCATGGGAGATCAGGCTGAAAATGTGGCGGGCGTCCATCTCCGCAATTTGCTGCATCGTTCCCGCCGGCTCGTGGTACGTGGAGACGCGGCCGATGATGTCGGAAGCGCGGAACGAGCCGACCGATTTTTCGAGCAGATCTTTGGCGCGATCCATGCCGCCGCTAACGGCCGTGGCGGCTTCCACCGCGACGCCGGAAAACTCGCACAGCACCTCCTGCTGCAACTCCTGGCTCACTGTGCCCAGCTTGACCATTTCCGACGATACCTCCTCCAAGTCCTGTTCATCGAGGGACTTCATAAGGTGCGCCGCATTTTCCGGCGACAACATGAGGAGAAACGCCGCCAGCTTTTGTATTTTCGTCAACTTGGCGAACTCGGCCGAAGCTTCGAGTTCAGCTTTAAACGTGGATTCCATATTCATTTCAAAATCATTTCAAAAGGGCCACGGCCTGTTCAAAAGTGCCGGCTAACAACCAGGGCTGGGTTTTTGCAAGACTGCGGCACTGGGTGTTGACCGCTTCCGAAGCCACGACCGCGCAACGCAGCGACAACTTGGTGGCCGCCTGAATGGCGGAGACCACCAATTCAACGACGGGCAAACTGGCGCTCTCCACCGACATGAGATCAACGATGAGCTTGTCCCCGCCCGCATCGACGGTGTTGGCCAATTGGCCATCCAAATGAGCCGAGACTTCCTGCGTCACGCCCGCATGGAAATCCTTCGGCAGTATCAGTACCAGGGCGCCGTCCCTTTGCTGGAAGTATCTGTACCATGTTTCCAGACCGAGGATGCGGCACACTTTGGCCTTGAGTTCAGCGGGGTCGATCGGTTTGGTGATCACGCCGGCAAAGCCGGTCTGTTGGGCGCGCGCCTGCTCGGCGGAGGCGGTGCGCACACTCATCCCCAGCACCGGGATGGAAGCCGTGTTGGCGTAAATGCGCAAATTATGAAAAAGCATGGAAGCTCCGTCATTGGGCAGCGACAAGCTGGCCAGCACCATATCCACCCCATTCTCCAGGCAACGGTCGAGCGCCTGGCCGGGTTGCTCGGCGCTGGTCACCTTCCATGGCGTATCGGCCAATCCGGCGCAAACCTGGGCGGGGATGGCGGGTTTGTCATCCACCACCAGGATGCTGATCGGGTCGTCGAACCGTTTGCTCTTTTTCGCGGCGGCGGTTCTGGGCTTGAGGTCCACCACGCGGCCGACCCGCTCGACGAGCAGTTCGCCCTTAAACGGCTTGATCAGGTAATCGCGCACGCCGAGCTGTGCGATTCTGAAGACTCTGTCGCGTCCCGCTTCCGTCGTCAGCATGATCACCGGTGTGGCTTTGAGGTCAGGGTCGGAACGCAGCTTCGTCAGGACCTCAAACCCGTCCATGACGGGCATTTTATAGTCCAGCAGGATGATGTCTGGTTTTTCGCGGCTGGCCACAGCCAGGCCGACGACACCAGTGTCCGCCTCGAGCACAATGCAGTCGAATAGTTTGAAAGCCTTCGCCACAATGAGGCGAATAATCTCACTATCATCTATGGTAAGGATTTTAAGGCTCACGATGTTGTCCGGATAAGCCCGCCGCATTGTTTCAAAGCGGTGTCTGTTTCGAGAATCAATGTGTCCATTTCCTTCGGGCTGATTTCCAGGATTTGCAGCGCCTCGGCCTGGGTCCGCGTTGCGAAAGATTCATACTTCTGGGCCTGTCCAAGACAGTGGGCGATGATGTCTCCCAGATGAACATAAGCGGCCAACTGCTCATGCGGCCGGGCTTGGGCCGGGTTGTGGTGATGCCGGACGGCGTTGACCAAAGTCTCCGGGAAATTCCACTCCTCCAGCACCCGTCCGCCGATTTCCGCGTGCTCCACACCAAGAACTTCCTTCTCAGCTTCGAGGAGGGAGAGGCCCGACGGCCCTTTTGTCCGGAACACCGTTTGCTCAGAATCCTCCAGAAACGTGCCCAGCACCAGCTTGCCGATGTCATGCAGCAGCGCCGCCGTAAACGCCACATTCTCCTCGCCGCCCAGTTTCGAGGCCATCACCCTGGCGGCCACGGCGCTCATGACCGAATGCTCCCACATTTCGCCTGCGGCGATTCCGTAGCCTTTCTGCTCCAAACCCAGGAGAGCTTCGCCGGTGACCATTGCCACCAGCCGGTAAATTGCATTGAAGCCCACTTGCGCGACGGCTTCGTTGAGATCGGAGACGGTACCGCCCAAGCCGGTAGCGGCGTTGTTGCATCGTTGCAGAACCTTGGCCGTCAGGGCCGGATCATACGCAATAAGCTCGACGATTTGGCCGGCATGGGCCTCCTCCTCGTTCAAAAGCACCAGCAATTGCGAGAGCACCCGCGGGGCGGGGGGCAATGTTTTTATCTCGTTGATATAGTTATCCAACGCTTGCATAGCCTTTAAACAGGATGCCTTCCTCGCTCTGGCTGGAACTCTTCACGCGCACCTCGCCGGTATCCGAGAAAGCCGCTCGCAATGTCATTTGCGAGTGCCACTTTCCTATCGCCAGAGATCGGGCAATACTTTAGAAAAATTTTCCAGCGCCTTGATTTCAATGGGACGGCGCGCTCTTTAAAACGCCCAAGCCCCAGGATCGGAGGGATGGTTGTCCCATACCCCCTTGAAAATTTCCTTGAAAACCTGCTTGACGCCACAACCCTTTGTTGTTAACTAATCGTCTGCCACTTTAAGTAGTGGTTTGTTCGAATTTTATGCGCTGTCCAAAGTGCGGCAATCAGGATGATAAGGTCATCGATTCACGGGCTTCCCGCGAAGGCTCGACGATTCGCCGCCGGCGCCAGTGTTTGCAATGCAATCACCGCTTCACCACTTATGAAGAAATTGAAAATGAGGGCTTGATGGTCGTAAAGCGCGATGGCCGCCGCGAGGAGTTCTCCAGGGAAAAATTGCTCGCCGGCCTGAAGAAAGCCTGCCAAAAACGTCCCATCAGCCCCAAAGCCATCGAAGATTTGGTCGAAACAATCATGGACGAAATCATTGACAAATACGATTGCGAAGTCCCGGGAGTGGCCATTGGCGAACGCGTCATGGAAGCGTTGCGCCAGATTGACAAAGTGGCCTACGTCCGTTTTGCCAGCGTGTATCGGCGATTCGAGGAAGCCACCGAGTTTGTCAGTGAAGTCAACAAACTGGAGTCCAATCATGATTCAACTCAAACCTGACTGCTTGATTTTTCAAACCAGCGACGGCGATCAGATTCCCTGTTCGGCTGAATGGGTCACCCTGGAACTGATGGGTGAAGGAGGCGCCTGGATTGATCCCGCGATCATCCACAACGTCTCCGCCGCCGTCCTCCATTATTTCAAACACGAGCTGCGCCGGGATTTTGTGTCCGTTGGCGATTTTGCCATTGCGCTGGAAAAGGCGCTGCGCGCATTCGGGTTGAGCGTCTATGCCGACAGCGAACCCGGCCGCGCGCCCGCCGTGGAAAAGTGCGTGCTGGACTCCAACCTGCAAGATCTGGCCGGCACCGCCGGCAAGGGGTTTGAACTGCTCTTTTTCCCCCACCTGCGCGAAGAACTGAGAAGCAAGATGGGCCAATCGCCCCGTGTCTTGCGCTTTCACGGTCTGCGCGGCTGTGTCAGGCAATTGGCTGGAACAGAGAGGTGGACCCGCCGTTGCCAGAACTTGAACGACCAGATCGTGGACTATTTGCGAAGTTGCTGGCAGACGGAGCGCGCCAGCCAATCCTGCGCCCTGGTCGTGTTATGAGCGCAAACGTCTTCGAGAAAATCGTCGCGCGCGAAATTCCCGCGGATATCGTGTACGAAGATGATCAGGTCGTGGCCTTTCGGGATAAC
>Ga0326728_10011868_pt1 | contig 19671 bp, 18 predicted proteins | sample MB3enrmetagenome_FD_207602 | JGI IMG/M metagenome (GOLD analysis project Ga0326728, IMG submission 207602) | Lab enriched peat soil microbial communities from McLean, Ithaca, NY, United States - MB31MN | ecosystem: Environmental > Terrestrial > Soil > Wetlands > Peat | place: USA: New York... | reverse complement strand
AGCCGGACGTCAAATTTTATAAACCCCGGTTTTTTTCAGACCCGGTCCACCTCAATCCTGAAGGAGCGACCACTTTCACACGGGAGATCGCCGAGGGGTTTTCTGAACTCCTGGATACTATTTACGAAAGAGAAAATGGCGCTACATTTAAATGAATACAACGCTCACATCGACTTGCAGCAAATTCGGAAGATCTCCTCGCACACTGCCAGCGTGACCGTTTTCCCGCCAAATTGTATCCCGACTTTGACAGCACGCTCGTAAGCCACTGGAATCCACGGATAAAATTCCCGGTTTCGTGGCTAAAGAAGAGATAAGTGACTAGATTTTGAGAAAGTCGCCCGTTCATGAGCCATCATGAAGCTGATCACTCAGATTCCAGACATTTTGCAAGCTGCTCGTATGATTTTCTGGACTCATGGGCGCAACCGCGGTATTTTCGGGTAGGAACCCGGCCACAATATGCAGTATGGGTGCGTGGCACGGAAGTTGATGCATTATTCCGGTTCGGACAATGAGGGATTGAGGCTGTGCCCTAGACATGTTCCGGCCCCTCTTCGGAATGCGGCATCTATTGTTTCGCTGCCCATGCTGGGTTATGCCATCGGAATTTACACAGACAAAAACGCAAGGCATTTGAGTTCTACTGTGGCAACAGGGTTTGTAGCCGGAATGGCATGGTGGTGCAAACGAACGGCACTGCCGGATACACTTACGGGACGGGATGTGAACTCTAAATACAGGAGATAAGCAGTGAAAACAATTCTTAAATCAGCGCTTTCAGTTATTTTTCCGGTTATGATGGCTTTCTCCATCCTTCCGGATGCAATCGGGCATTGTGAAAGTTTAGCCTCGGACTTTGGCATCTGCAATGTCAAAGTCGATCCTCCGACCCCGGCAGTGGGTAACGGGTCAACCGATGACACCGCAGCCATCCAATACTGTATTACCTACTACCCTGTTATTTTTTTCCCTGCCGGCACCTATTTGGTGGGATATACCGGAAGTCTGCCCTTTTCCATAACTGGGGCACAGACATTGTATGGAGTTGGCCGTTCAACGGCGGGCGGATCAATCATCTCGGTCTACTTAGGGTCATCAGCAAATGTGTTTACCGTAAATACACCTCAAGCCGCTGTCTTCCGTGACTTGCAAATTACTACCTCCAACTCCTCTACACGTTCAACGGGTTGCGGCATCGACTTGGAGGGCTATACAACGAACTCGATCATAGAAAACTGTTCCATAGCTTACCAGCAATATAACATTAAGATGGGCTATTCGAGTCAGTCCCACATAAAGGGTAACTACCTAGTGTCCGCCTACACCGCCGAGATATATGCCTCTGACAGTTCCTGCGCCGACTGCGGTGGTGGGGAGATCATTGGGAATGTAATGGCTGGCAGTGCGCCCTATGGCATGCTTCAGGAAAATGGCGGTGGAGTAAAGTTCATCGGAAATCAGGAAATGAGCCACCAGTATGGCTATGTATATAATTGCGATTCAAATAGCGGCGGCGACACTTCGGACGTTATAATTCAGGGGAACAGTTTTAACACGGCATCCGTAATACCCATCCTGTTTGAGCAGACATCGGGCAGTTATAATTTAAGCATTGTCACAATCGACGGGAATGTAATCTACAGTCAAGGCAGCGCGGGTATCTCCTTTACGGGTGGAACCGGATGGCTAAACTACGTCACCGTTTCAAACAATAATATTTTAGTGAATGCGAAAGGTTCAGTAGGGATAAACCTCGCAGACGGCAACTACGTTACAGTGACCGGGAACAATATCCGCAACCAAGGTTCGGCCAGTAACGCCGTTGCCGTGGCGGCGTCATATCCTCAATCCGCCCGGATAGAGGCAAATAATGCTGTTAATTTTACCTCTCCTTGGACGCTTGCCGGTAATACGAGCGTAACATGGGTGCAGGGGCCGATCACGAAGGCATACCTCACCGCTGCGGCACCGGGCTCATCGATGTACTGCTCGGATTGTAAAGTCCAAAGTTCGTGTGTGACCGGCGGTAGCGGAGCAATTGCTAAATACCTAAACAATGCTTGGGTTTGTAATTAGAGGAAGGCCGCGAATTCTAGGGGCCTGTCCCATATGTAATTAGGAATACAGTTAATCTTGTGCTGTATGGGTCACCAAAGGAGGTGGCCCATGCACAAGAGTGCTCCGAGAATTGAATTGACGGAACAGGAGCGGACCGAGCTTGAGACTATGGCACGCAAGCCTTCCACCGCTCAGGGAATGGCCATGAGAGCTAATATCATACTCATGGCAGCACAAGGAAAACAAAACAAAGAAATTCAAAAGACTCTTGGCGTGAATAAAAACGTTGTGAGCCTTTGGCGTAACCGCTTTCGACTTGGACGAGTTGGCGGTTTGCGAGACATGCCGGGACGTGGCAGGAAAAGAACCTATGGGCACGACGAAAGACTCAAAGTGATCGCGAAAGGATGTAAAGAACCCCTGCAGGCACAGACGTGGACGATCAGGGATTTGGCTGAGGCGCTTTCGTAGACCGGCATTAGCAAGAGTACCGTGGGGCGTATCCTTAAAGATGTAGATCTCAAACCTCACAAAGTGGAGTCCTGGCTGAACAGCAAAGACCCTGATTTCGAGCCCAAGGCTGCGCAGATTTGCGGACTTTACTTGGCCCCTCCGGAAAATGCTTTATTTGTGTGCGTTGACGAAAAGGCCGGAATTCAGGCCTTTGGCCGTAAGTACCCCGACAAGCAGGAAAGGCCGGGTAGCCGTCGAAAACGGGAGTTTGAATACAAACGCCACGGTACCGTCAGTCTGTTTGCCGCCTTTGTGGTCCAAAGCGGCAGGGTGATCGGAGAGGTCAAAGAGCGCCACACCGGGGTAGAATTTCTTGATTTCCTTGAGGAGTTGAATCGCAATTGTCCGGAAGACAAGATGATCCATGTAATTGTGGACAATTTGGCTGTACACAAAACCCAAGAAGTGAACGACTGGCCTTCGAGGCATTGGAGATTTGAATTTCATTACACTCCTACCCACGCAAGCTGGTTAAACCAGGTGGAGCTATGGTTTAGCATCCTGGCCCGGCGTTTTCTTAAAGACGGCATATTCAACTCCAAGGAGCAGCTGGTTGAAGGGATCATCAAATACATTAAAGAGTACAACGAGAAAGCGAAACCATTTCGTTGGACTTACGCGTCTGATCCCTTGCGCATATAATCCTCGATAATAATGGGACAGACCCCTAGTATTAAGGGCCAGACTCGTTGACTCGGGCTTTTGGAATGCGTTTATAATTCGGAATATGCCTCAGCCGAGTAGGCGGCAAAGGAACTTCAGGAAAACCTATTAAAGAACAGGGGCTACTACTACGTGATGGAACAGGCGGCAGTCGGCGGCAAGTTGCCCGACGATTACCTGCCGCCATACGTGAAAAATCCACCGCCGCAGGCCACCAAGGCACAGGTAAAAACGGTCGAGAAAGCGGACCCCTTTGGTGGATAAATTCTTTGAGCTTAATGAACGCAATGGGACCAAGGTTATCCTCATTGACGATTATTTCATTGATTACCAGGATAGGGTTAACAGGCCGCAGGATTCACATCCTGATCTCTGGCATCAATTACAGCGGAGACTTAAAACTGTTTATTTTTTGAAAGATCAGCCGGACGTCAAATTTTATAAACCCCGGTTTTTTTCAGACCCGGTCCACCTCAATCCTGAAGGAGCGACCACTTTCACACGGGAGATCGCCGAGGGGTTTTCTGAACTCCTGGATACTATTTACGCAAAAGAAAGCGGCCCTAAATTTAAATAAATATAATCCTGACACCGATTTGCAGTAAATCCGGAAAAGTTCCTCGTGCATCACCGGCGTGACCACTTTCCCGCTAAATTGTATCGCGGCATGAACGGGGTATGCTTATAAGGGGGCTACATGCCTCACCTTGTATAACTCATAGCCGGTTGAGTATTTGTAAGCCCTCGGGATTAGCGATGGAAGTCCGATTTCGATCCCTCTCCATTTTATCTCTCTTCCCGCAACTTTTTCCAGGTCGAATCCCTTCGCTTTCAATGCGGAACCGGTGACGTGCACGTAGGGACTCACTCCTCTGAGAATCCATTTCGACGGCACGTTGGCAGTGAAAACTAGGATGAAATCATTGTCTCTTGGCAATCTGGCCGCCCGGTCCGGCGCCGACTTTACGTCATAGAGCTTTAGGTCCTCAGGTGATATGAGTGCATCCTCCGCGATATCACTAATCCCGTACACTTGAAAGTCTTTATCGCCAAAGATTTCCCTGATCAACAGATTGGTTTCGATGACAGGCTCGCCATAAAATTGCCATTGTTCGACGAGCAGCCTTTCACCTGGCCGGCCCAGCTCCATATATTTATCCACCGCTTCATTATAGACTCGATCTTGCGCCCTCTGGGCATTTGCAATAAAACAGGAATACGGAATTGTGTAGAGCCTGAGCAGAACAGCCAGCAATATCACTACGCCGGCCGTGGCCCTGCCGCCGGACATGTTTCTCAGGGTGTAGGCTCCAATGACGACGGCAAGGGTTAGAAAAGCGGCCGGAATGAGCAGATAGTACCCCAGGGGCCATCTCCACACTAACTGTACGCAAAGAAACGCCGCACCGATCATAAAGGACGCCGATATAAAGGCGAAACTCCCCGCTTTCAGCACATCCCTCTTTTTGTAGAGGAGAAGAATCACCAGCCCACCGAGCAGAAAAAGCACGATAACGTCCGGCTGCTGGAAGATATAGAATTTCAGGTTGCTGGTTACAAGACTTGGGGTGACTGCGTATGAGACATACATATCAGTGGAATTCGCGGGCTTCAGTGCGTAGTATGCGCCGCGCGCCAGAGCCGCTAAAAGGCCTGCCAGAGCTGCAAACAGGGCGTAATTATTTCTTCCCGGCATCCCTGTTTCACCCGCCTGCACTCCCGGCAATCGGAATGCCAGCAAGCCCGCCAAACCAAAAATGAAGAAGACCAGCGCGGGCTCCTTGGTAAGCATCGCAATGGCCAGAGCGCCCGCTATGGCCAGCCGGCACAGCCACACAGCCGGCTTGTTTTGAACCGGCCTCGATCGAGCGGTATGGACGAACAGATATGTTGCCAGTACGAGGTAGAATAGGACCTTGGGGTCCGGCTTGCCGAAAGTGTACATGTTCTCCATAACGGGCGAGGCCGTGACAACCAGAAAAGCGGAAAGAAGCCCTGCCGCCGCGCTTCCCGTAGACCGTTTCGTTATGTAATAAACCATCAGCAACGTAAAGAGAAACATCAATCCCTGTATGAGGTAATGTCCGTAAAGATCGCGGCCGAAAATCTCATAGGCCGCCAGATTGTGAAAAAAATGACACGGTACGAATCTCCCTATGTCCATGCCGGCTCGCGGGAACTGAAATTTCTTAGCCAACAGTTTGCTCATCAATAATGTGGTGGGATCGTCAAAATAGCAGAACGACGGATCGAAGCACGAGGGAAGGATCGCCACCGACCACATAATAAAGATTACCATTAGAGGCAAAAGACGTTGGAAAAGCCCGCCTTTGCTGTCCGATTGCCGCTCCTGTGACATTGATTTTCTCCGGGAGTGCTGTGACCTGGGGTGGTTTATCCTACTCGCCAAGCATAAGGAATATCGAGGCCGCTCCGAGCACAATTCCAAGATACTGTTTCACATGGAGGCGTTCTCCGAGCAGAAGGCCGGCGGCGACGACAAGGATCATGACGCCGATGGTCATGATCGGACTGAGCCTGCTGAGGGCGATGTATTTCAGTGCGATGGCGTAGAGCCCGAAAGCCACCAGATAGAGGGATGCGCTCGTTCCCACGAAAAGAAACCACTGGACCGATTTCAGCCCATATGAGGAGGCGCTCTTCAGCATCACCTGCGCTGTTGCGGAGGCCACAATACCGCCGACGACGATCGCACAGTGAGTCATGAGTTCACTTTCCTTTCCAAACGATCCTGCATGCACTACGCGCGCAGGCGGTTGAAGCCTGGCGGCCGTTTGTTATCCATGCCGAAAGTACTCCTGATGACGTAATTCGGCCTGGATTTGACCTCCATCCAGACCTTGCCGAGGTATATTCCGATGACGCCCAAACTGAGTAACTGGACCCCGCTGAGAAAAAGCAGCGCAACCAGGACCGAAGCCCAGCCGGGTACGGCCTGGTCGGTGAAGAGCCTGATACTGACGGCGTAGGCGGCATACAGAAAACTGAGGACGGATACCGCCGCTCCAATCAACGTTGCTATCTGCAGGGGATGGACCGAAAATGATGTGATCCCCTCCAGTCCGAACCGCACCATCCTGGTGAACGTATATTTCGATTTTCCGGCATGTCTCTGAGAAGCATCGTACGGGACAAAGCACTGCCTGAACCCGACCCAACTCACCAGGCCCCGTACGAACCTGGACCCTTCCTTGAGCGATCGGAATTCATCGGCGACCTTTCCGTCGAGGAGCCTGAAGTCGGCGGAGTTCTCCGGAATGGTTATGTCTGAAAATGTATTGATGAGCCGGTAGAAAAGCCTAGCCGAGAACTTTTTCATCCGGGGAATGTCCGGCGGGTCGTTTCGAGTCGTGTTCACGACCTCGAAACCCTGCCTCCATTTTTCGACCAATAGGGGGATGAGTTCCGGGGGGTGCTGCAGGTCGGCATCCATCATGATGACGGCTTCTCCCCGTGCATAATCGAGCCCTGCGCTTATAGCCGCCTGATGCCCAAAATTCCTCGAAAATCCGATCGCTTTCACCCTGTGGTCACTTTCAGCCAACCTGGCGAGTTCCGCTTGCGTCTCATCGGTACTCCCGTCATCAATAAAAATGATTTCGTAGTCTTCAGTAAGGCTCCGCATCACGGCGGATAGCCTCCCGTAGACTTCTCCCAGATTGGCCCCTTCATTGTAGCAGGGCAGGATGATCGATATGAGCATGTGCAATCTCTCCTGCAGTTGACGGCCGGCCGGCGCACAACAACCACGAACGCCCCGGCACGCGTCAGCCGCTCGGATTCCGGTACTTCCTGAAGAGTCGCGAATCCACGACCCCAACTATCGTTTCTTTTCTATTCGAATCTCCAGTAAATATCAATCGCCATGGCGGGCGTCAGGGCCTTTGCCCCCTCCGAATATTCTGCCGTGTGCAAAGTGTGAGATCGATCTGTCACCCTCGCAGCCCCCTCGAACCGCAGGGGGCGCTGACAAAGAGTCCGGCCGTGACTCGGCGGCGGGTCCCGAAGCGGCGCAGTACAAGGCTATTAGCAACAACAATATTGCCCGATGACCTTAGCCGCAAACTTTATTGTTTTGCTCCGTGGGTAAAACAAGTAGTTTATGCAAAGTGAACCGTTTCGGAGAATGTACAATGGCAAAAGTTACGGAGAGACTTCGCGCCATTATAGAGAAGCTTAAGGAAGGTTGAGGCCGCCGGCGTGGCTGCAAACGCTACACCGATCTATCAAATACCAAAAATAGCCGGGCTCAGATCCAATGGTAAATGAAAATCAGCCAAGGGCGATCTTCAGGAAATTGCTTGTTTCCTTTATCGCGGTCTTTATCCTGGTTTCGCAGGCAGCCGCCCAGGTTGATTTAAGCGGCACGTGGCAAGGCAGATATTTGTTTACCGCCATAACGGCCCATGTGGATCATAGGGGAGACACTTTAACCGGGTTCGTCATTGTGCACGAACGGTGTGACGATACCGTCTATCATTTTAAAGGTACACTCAAAGGAAACAATATAGAAGCTTCCCACCACGACGGTCACACCTTCACGGGGCATCTTACTCCCGATGGCACGATTGCAGGCACATTGACCATGAAAGACAACGTTACCGTCCAACTGACCATGACAAGGGAATCACAACAGAATTGATCAGGAGAGCAAACACGAAAGCCTGGGGCAAGTCCAAAGCATTCCACAATGTGTAAAGGAAGAAATCGATCTTATTTTTCCTCACGTTGGTTCCTCAGATGAAATCCGGAACGAGCCTTGGCCTTAAACTCCTCTGAATCCACCAGTAAAATACAAAGCTGAGCTTTGGTTATGTGCTGGTTATCAAGAGCCGAAGCATACCCTTTAAGAGCTGATTCTTCAGGTTCTCGTCCAAGAAACAATCTAAATGACTTTTTAACATACTCTTCATTTGTTGTGTCCGGCTTATTTAGCTCCGATGAAATAATATCAGCCATTATTTTTTTACTTCCTTTGATAGTATCAATTACTTCACAAGGCAAACCTAGTTTTTCAACGAATAGCTTAATATACTCATAGGAAAATACTCTTAAATCGACTTCTCTTCCTTTCCAATTTGCGCATCCAAGGCTTTCATAGCATGGGTGATCCGGAAACCTTTTAGACACAAGTGATGGACGGCCGCCTCCTCTCCAAAAAGAAATAAAATCTACACCCGCCAGGCGCGCCAAATCGATCGCTTTATTGATTTCTTTTTCAGAGTCATTGTGCCTGAACACGACGTATTTCCATTCAATTGTAGTTATGGATTCGCGTCTATTTCTTTCTCGCGCCAATGCTTTCATGTTCTCAAACGACTTTTCGAACTTTCCGCCAACCTGATATTTTTTCAAAGATTTCTGCGATGACCCGTCAATTGAAAAATAGATATGATTCATCATAAGTGCTGCTTCCAACTTATCCTGTCTATCCAGAAGCACGCCATTCGTAGATGTGGTTATATGGATTTTTGGATTATAGTTCCGAATGATTTTGATCTCATCAAGAATGGATGGTGAAAAAAAAGGTTCCCCCAAGTTAAAGTAACTTACTGAAAATATATGATGTTCAGACAAAATCCGCGCAACCAGTTCCACATCCGCGAGACTCATCTGCGTACGCTTTCTGGTATTCAGCAGTTCGCTTCGCCGGCAACTGAGACACTTAAGATTACACAGCACGGTGTTCTCGACCATGATTCCGTTGTGAGGAACCCGATATTCACGCAGATATTTGTCGGGGTTCGCGCTATCCGCGAGGACAAGTTCAGGGCAGTTCTTGCAAACCGGTACCGGCAATCCGCCACGCAGGAGCGTCTCTCGAAATGATTGAGCTTTCTCTCCAAAAAAAACCTGATCGAATGATTGCTCGTGCAAATCGCCAATTTGACCGGAGCCGTCATAGTCCCGACAGTTACACGAAACCGTCATGTCCGAGTTTATACAAATATTGTAACCTGACTCGCCCTGAAGTGCTTTGCAATAGTAAGATCGGATCTGCATCGTGATACTCGACGGCAAAATATCCATGATCAACCGGCCGGAGACGAAAATCTCAATGTATCCTACGAAATTTGCTCCTTGGGTCCTGACCGGGATGATGCCCCACGCTCGGGCATCGATACGCAAATTCGGCGTCACCGGCATGGGAGCCGACGCGTGCAACTCCGATAGCATTCGAGAATAACGCGTGCCGCAGTTTCCCAGGTGAATTCCTTTGCCCTCTCCCTTTCCGGCCAGGTAGAAATGCCCACAGTCCGCCTGTCTTTGCCGACTTCACATCAATCCACGGTCCCATGCGTTCTCGTTCCCACAACCGTGTAGAGTTCAATGTCTCTGCCTTCGTATTTCTGCGTGTGGTAAGTTATTTTAGTTTTCTCAAAACCGAGGGCCCCTATGGCGGCCACAACCCATTCCGGTCTGACATCCCACCATGCGTCTTTGGGTTCAACCGTCTTGAAGTCCGGCAAAAAACCAAGATATGGCTCACCCGTCTTTATTTTTACACCGCGAAGAACGTCGGAGACGATCACTTTTTCCCTGGTCAGCCTGAGCCCATTTTGGAGCGCGAGAAACGGATCTCTCAAATGCAACAGTATGGACCCGTACACCGAATAGTCGACCGCCCCGATTGCTTCAGGTATAGCGTAGACGCTGCCGTAGGCGACTTTCGCTCTGGAATCCAGAAGCCTATGGGCGAGCCAGAAGGAGTTGTTCAGCCTGTCAACAATGGTTTTCCTCTCATTGGATATATGGTGCAGATGCTCCCACTTGGCGAACGGCACCATGTCCCAGTCCAGGTTCTTATCGAGGTCAAATGAGACGACATCTGCACCTTGCTTCTCCATATGAAAGCTCAAGAAACCACTGGCGCAACCCACATCCAGCACACGTTTTCCCTTGAAATCGGCCCTGCCCAGGTACTCGTCTATGTTTTGCCTGAGGTCCCAATTGCCTTTGACCATCCCTATCCCCGGAAGGTCCATCGAGTGGTAAAAATAGCATTCGCTCAGGCCGTTTACTGCGCGCGGTTTTGCATATTCCATTACCTGCTCCTCCAAATATTTCACATAACCAGAGACTCTTGAACAATCCTCAATGCAGCTCAAGAGAGACAATCTAGTATACTCGCGCCGATGGCGTCAGGCGCATGGGAGCCGGCGCGTTAAACTCCGATAGCATTCGAGAATAATGCGCGCGGCATTTTCCCAGGTGAATGCTTTTGCCCTCTCTTTGCCCCGTTCAATCAGAGATGCCCGCAACCCGCTGTCCCGCGCCAAGTTTAACATCGCGCTGGAGATATCGCCATCATCCAAAGGATTCACCAGTAGGGCGGCATCGCCCGCGATTTCGGGCATGGAGGTGACATTGGAGCTGATTACGGGCGCCCCAAGGCTCATCGCTTCGAGAACAGGCAGCCCGAACCCCTCGAACAGGGACGGGTACACCATGGCATAACAGTTCTGATAAAGCCACCGCAAAGCCAAGTCATCGATATAGCCGGTCATCACAACGTCTTCCGCCAGTCCGAGGTCCCCCACTATTTTACCGATGTCCTCCATCAACCACCCCCGCCCGCCCGCCATTACCAGGGGATAAGTTTTCCGGCTTGCGGCCTTAAGCCTTGCGTAAGCCTTCAGGAGGCGGAACTGATTTTTTCGGGGTTCCACCGTACCCACATTCAGCCAGAATTCGTCGGGGTTGAGAGACGCAAGAGAGGAAGGTCGGGCAAGATTCGGCTCATGGGAAAAACGGCTGGCCAGATGGGCAACGCGGATTCGATCCGGGGGAAAATGCGGGAAAATCTCCAGGAAATGCCGGCGGCTGTACTCCGAAATTGAGATAACCATGTCGGCATACAGCGATGCATTGAAGACCCCCTTGAAACACCCCAGCCGGTTGGGCTCGGTGTGCAAATCCGGGTATTCCAGAAACGACAGATCGTACAGGGTATACACCAACAGGGCGGACTTCAGCGAACTCGGGCAAAAAAAATTATTGCTGTGGAAAATTTGCGGGCCGCCAAGGTATGCTTCCAGACCTTCGGGCGGGTTAGCCCAGAAGGATTGAGCTTCTTCACGGGTCCTATGCCCCTGGGCCCGGCGAAAGTTGGGGCGGTCTATCCGGCGTGTCGATTTCCTCCATGCCGGGTCCCAGAAGAAATTACCGAAAGTGGGATATAGTAAGTACTCATTTTCAAAGTCAATTTCGGCGAGCTGTTGAATCACGCTATCGGCAAAATATCCGCAGCCTGCTTTCCCGCTTCCGGTTTGACTGATATCAAAGCCAATTTTCATAAGACCCGGTTTCTTGACAGATACGTGATGCTGATTCCATACGCGACGAGAATGCAGATTGGGTGAAGCGAACAGACCGGTTCGACCGGTTACCGGTGGGCAACGCTGCCTTTTGCCCACCCTACACGCTCCATCATTCATCATTCATTTGCGCCTCATCTGGAGGCACGTCCAGATCCATTCACCGAAAATCCCGGCCATGTCTTTAGAAACGTGTTTGTTCCAGTGCAAAGCTGCATAAGTTGAATAGTATATCAAGGTCGAAATATAACGTATTGGCTGACTTCTGCTGTAGCCCTTGGATTCTGCGACAGCATGGGCATAATTGAATAACCACTGATCCGGTGTCTTCATAAACAGTTTTTTAGTGAAATCGTTTATTTCCTTGTGACAGGCCAGGCGCCCGGCGACGCTGAATGCTCCCCGGTGCAGACGCGTTGCAGCCATCAACCGCGGAAGGTGCGCGAACCGGACTTCGTCCTTCCCCAATCTCAACCAGTACTCATAATCCATGCAACGAACACCCACCTTGAGAGGGCCGCAGCGGTCGAAGACCTTCCTGCGAAAAAAGGCTGCCGGCTGGCTGATAAAACAGGTCTTTTTGAGCCTTTCCCAGTTCCAGTCCTCAGTCGGGTATTTCTCTATGACCTCATCATTTTCATCAATATGGTTGGCGTCTCCGTACATCACATCAACATCAGGGTTTTTACCGAAGAAGTCGAGCACGGTTCGCAGCGCCCCCGGATAGTAGATGTCGTCCGAGTTCAGCCAACCGAGTATTTCCCCGGAAGAGCTATAAAAACCTTTGTTGATCGCATCCGAAGGACCTCTGTCCCGCTCGGAAACCCACGGGACCCTGTTTTCATAGCGTCTCAGGACCGACAGGGTCTCATCCGAACTGCCGCCATCCATGACCATGTAGGACAACCCTTCGATATCTTGGGATAGAACGCTTCGAATGGTTCTCTCGATATACTTTCCCTGGTTGTATGAAGGGGTGACGATACTGATCGCCGCGTGATCCCGCATGGAGAATTACACCTGTTTGCGTGACGAGCATATTGGGGTGAGTGGGGTCAGTCGTTTTCGCCCGCTCGGTTCATTTCCGCTTCAACCATCATCTTCACGACATCAGTCATGTCATGCTTCGCGGTCCAGTTCAACTTCTTTTCGGCTTTGGCGGGGTTTGCCCTGCTGATCAGAATATCGGTGGGCCGCAACAGGTGCGCGCTTTGCTCGACGTGATTGCGCCAATCCAACCCGACTTCGGAAAATGCCATTTTAAGGAAGTCTTCCAGGCTATGGGTTTTACCGGTGGCAATCACATAGTCCTCGGCTTCCGCCTGCTGCATCATCAGCCACATTGCCGATACATACTCGGGCGCCCATCCCCAGTCGCGCTGGATGGATATGTTGCCCAGCCGGAGTTTCTCTTCTGCGCCTCCGGCAATCCGGCATGCGCTGCAAATTATTTTTTTGGTGACAAACCGCTCCGGCCTTAGCGGAGATTCATGATTGAAGAGCAGCCCCGAACAGGCAAATATCCCATAAGCTTCACGATAGTTCGCCAGTTCCCAGAAAGCCGCGGCTTTGGCTACGGCATACGGACTCCTCGGGCTAAAAGGAGTACTCTCGTCTGCCGGAAGTCCTTCCGTGTTGCCGAAACACTCACTTGAGCATGCATTGTAAAGCTTCATGGGTTCGCCGATGAAACGAATTGCTTCGAGCAAATTCAAGGTGCCAAGGCTTACGCTTTCAAACGTCTCCACCGGCTGTTCGAAGGAAAGTCCAACCGAGCTTTGCCCTCCCAGGTTATATATTTCATCGGGCCGTATTTTATTGAGAACCTGCAACACACTTCGAAAGTCATTGAGGGCAACGGATTCGACTTCCATGTCCCCGCGGATGCCCAGAGTTTTCAGATTTCGAAAGGAAGTTATTTGTGCGTCCCTGGAACCTCCATAGACCCTGTAGCCCTTCCTTAACAGCAGTTCGGCCAGGTAGCCGCCATCCTGCCCGGAAACCCCGATGATGAGAGCTTTTTTCAATACTGAAACCCCTTTCCGGACTTCGCCGGCAGTTCAATTGGACAGCTAAGTGACCGGCATTTGATACCAAGTTACCTAGAAAATAGAATTTTCATGCTTCGCGGGTGACGCGCTGCATCATGGATAATTGCGTCCAAGATACATCTTTCGGGCACAAAAAGAGCGGGAGAAGATTCCGCGCCCCCCGGAATTCGGCCACGCGCGCGCGCGCGAGGCCGAGCCCTCGGCGCTGTCGGCGACTGGCCGAAGGCCTCCGCCGCCAGCGCCACATGGAGCCGCGAAGCGGCGGGGGGGTGTGGGGGTCCGTGACCCATAAGCGCTCAAATAAGGACGTAAGTTATTGAATTTATTGGGGGCCAAAATCACGGTTCTCGCCACCCAAGCGAAAGCCGGGGTCCAGTACCTTCCCATTGATTTTACTGTAAAAAACTAAAACCCCTGGATTCCGGCTTGCGCCGGAATGACGTATTTATGCGGCCCTTATTTGAGCGCTTATGGGTCCGTGACCCCCACGCTTCTATAGGTTTATCTTGAGCGCAACTTCGTATGAGTCGTGGGACGAGGTTGCCTCATAACATTCAGAAAAACGTCCAAATACTCTCGCGCCATTGTATCCGGCCCGCCGAAAACCTCAAGACGCCGCCGGCCCAAATCGATAAGACTCTTCCTCAAAGTCTCGTCGGTTGCCATCCGCTCCATGGCTTCAGCCATGTCCCGGGGGTTCCTTGGGTCTATAAACAGGGCAGCGTCTCCGGCGACCTCGGGAAGGCTGGTCACATTACTGCAAATTACCGGTTTCCGGAAGGCCATTGCTTCCAGGACCGGCATACCGAAGCCTTCAAAAAGGGAAGGGAAAACAAGGGCAAGACAGGAGGCCAGTATTGCCGCATAATCATCGTCCAACATAAACCCCGGCAAAACAATTCTTTCGCCCAGCCCCATCCGATCCGCGGCTTCGCGCCATGCCCGCCTTTCTTTCTCCAACGCTCCGGGACACACCAGGCGCAGGTTGGAACCCGGATTACGCGCATGGACCATACCAAAAGCGGTCAAGAGCATCCTGTGATTTTTGTGCTCCCAAAAATTGGCCGGATAAAGGAAAAACTCATTTTCCCTCAGACCCAAACGCCGGAGTACTGAAGAGACGGCCTGAGGCGCGGGCTCGCTTACCCGATTGGGCAGCCGGGTGTGAATTGTACAGACTCTATCGGACTTGAGGTCCGAGTTTTCGAGCACCGTCCGCCGTACATACTCTGAAACACAGATCAAACGGTCCGAAAGGCGGCACGCTTCCATGAAATTGATCATTCGGCATTGGTGGTCTTCCGGGCTGAAAAACTGAGGGTAATAACGATACTGGAGGTCGTGGATTATGGACACTGCCGGAACGGACAGATCATGGAAAGACGGCGCCGTAAAAGGGCAAAACAACAAGTCGATGCCGACTTGACTGAAAAAACCGCCCTGACGGGACCGGGTGACTGCTTTTCTGTATGCATGTTCCAGTTTCACCCTCCACCGCATCGGGAGAAATCTGTTCAGTCGTCTACGGATCAGGTTCTCCAGCCGATTCGCGCCGGTCATGGGAGATTCCGGATCGCTCTTTTGTTTTGAAGCGCAAAGCCGGCGCACATTGGCGGAATCCAGAAAGGCCAATTCATCATTGCTTTTCTCCGACGTGAGGAGAATGAATTCCCAGTCGGGAGCAAGCCGGCTCATATGTCTCACCAGCTCAACAGCCACAAATTTAGCGCCCCCGTTCTCACCGCCCGGCAGGAGAGGAATGAGATCGACGCCAACACGGAAAGAGAATGATGAATGATGAATGATGAATGATGAATGGGGAGTCATTAGTTCCCGACCTGCAAAAGCACCGAAGACCCCCTGTCGGCCAACACTTTCACCTTCTGCTCCTTCAGAGGAGCCGGCATAAGGTCGGCGGGATCGAAACTGAGCACGACCGTTCCCGTCTCGGGGTCCCTGGCGGAAAGGGTGACCAGGGCTTTCCGCATCCATGGCCAATGCAGGCTGTCATTGTCGAAGCTTATGCCGTCTATCAGAAATTCCGGTCCCCCGGCCGGGAGCAACAGCCTGAACCGGGCAGCGCGGTCTCCGTCGATATCGAATTTGACCACTCCTGTCCATGCCGCGGGCACAACGGCTTTGAGCCCTTCGACCGGCTCCCCTTTGGAATCGAAACATAGTAATTCAACCTGGGAAGCCTTGCCGGGATTTTTGACCGAAACCCCGAGTCTTTTTGGCGCGTCGCCGTTTCTCGGTTCAAGCTGTATCCAACTGAAATCCGCGGCTCGGACGTAGCCTTCGTGATCTATGGGACCATGTTTGCGCCGGTGGCTGAGGGGCGAAAAACGGTGCTCCGGGAATGTGATGCATCGGTCTTTTTCATCCAGCCCCTCCAATGACGGGTGGTACACGGTAGGATTGTACGCTACCGCGAACATCGGCTCGGGCCGGCGCAGCCGGTTTTTTTCCACCTCGCTTCCGGCAAATGAGGGATGATAGTAAACAGCCCCGAGGCTCATCGCGCCATGCAGAAAATAATAGGCCATGGCCATCGTGCTGGTGTACAGGACTTTATCCCCCGGTTTGGCGCTGGATAAGAGCAAGCTGGGTTGATGAGGATCGAAGCTGATCGGCTGCCGATCTGTCATGTACTCAACGGTTGCCTGAATCTGTTCGCCGCCGGCCAGGACCATATCCAGGGAGTACCCCACCAGCAGCGCGGCCGCCAGAAGAGGCCAGACCGCCTTGATTCCGAGATTATTTAATCCGCCGGAATTCTTCCATAGCTCCTTCACAAGATGGAAGCTCTCCTGGAGCGCAAAACAGAGGGCATTTCCCACTGCGCCGAACAGGATGACCACTACCGGAATCCATAACCGGAAAAAAACGTCAGCCGGAGGACTGAAGTTGGCGTTGGTAATGTAAAACGCACTCAGGAAAAACAGGATGCTGATACCTGCGAGTCGAGTTGCCACCGATCGAGATTGCCTCGGTGCCGTCCAAAAACCGAGCGCCACCGCAAAGAAAAACAGCGAGAAAGGACCGAACAGTCCCTCCTTCAACACGACTATTTCAATAACGGCCCCGAGTATATTGGCCGCATAGCCCTGGACCGCCCCGGCGAATCCCGGAAAAACGAAAAGACCGGCAAGCGCGTTTATGAAAGAGGGTTTCTTGACTGCCAAAGATACCAGGACCATTCCGCAGGCCATCACGCAGATGATCAACCCGGCGATTCCGGCCCTTTTTTTGCCTGCGGAACCGGGCATCAAAAGCGCCAGGAGGACCGCCGCTATGGCGTATACTCCTCCGACGGGATGCACCGAGAACAGCACCAGCGCGCCTGCGATCAGGGTAAAGGGAGCATCGCCCTGTCTGGCTATGACGCGCGCCCAGACAAACATGGCGATTCCCATGGCAAAATTTGACGGGGTCAGATAATGCAGCCCGTTGTACGGGAACACTTTGAAGGCAAGCAATACCAGGGCGCCGCCGGCCGCGCGTCTTCCCCATACGGCGGATAGAAGGCAAGCGAACCCGAGGCCGAAAAACACCGGGCTGAAGCTCCAGAGAATCTTGTACGCTTTGGTGAGATCGACGCCAAACTTCTCAATACCCAGCAGAACCAGAGAGAAGCCGGGGTGATAGAATGGAAACGCAAAGCCGGCGAAATCGAGCTGCTTGGCCGCCTCGGGATCGGGCATACCGGTTTGGATCTGCCGGCGAAGATCGACCAGGGCAGGACAATTCTGGAAAAAACACTCTTCGATTTCATGAGTCCTGACCAGATAGGCGAGGCTGTCGTCCACTTCGGGAGGCAAGTCTCGCGTCCACACCGGGACGGAGGTCAGATACCCTTGCGCGGCGGTCCAGATCACCAGGCCGATGATCAGCACAAGCCGGGAAACAACTGCCCTGGATCCGAAAGATGCCTTGGTAGCGTCCAAAATCCGCAATCTGGAAGTCGGTTATTAGGTAGAAAGAGCCATGATTCCAATTTGGCCGCTTACCTCCCTGGGGAGGCACGGGGAGGGCGGCCAAAAACCGGTAGACTATAGAAGAGAAGGCATTAAGAGTCAATCCCAATGCCGTGCCTGGTGATAATGAAAGGACCGCGGGGCGCCCTGAACTTGCGGGGATTAGCGCTATTGACGTTTTCATTTGCATGGTCGATCGGGAAATTATATGATTTTGTAGACTATCGGGATGCTCAGCGAGCTTTCCAGGGCAGAAACCGGCCGCGCAGGGCGGCTGAATCTATTTGCGCAGAAGACGATGCATTACCGCTAAGATTCTTCCGCTGAAGAAATGGCTATTCCCGGCAAAACATCCACAATCGAATCCATCCGGGTTCCGTCAGCCGGGCCGATAGGGGTATGCCTTTATGTATTCACATTCTGGATGCCCCTGAATTCCGGCCCCGTTGATATTTCCCTGGTTGTGCTCGCTTTCGGGACGCTTTTAGCCGTGTGGACAGGCGCCAGATCCGGCCCGGATTGGAAATCCATTCTGCCGGTAGGCGTCTTGATTTTTTTATGTGCCACGGGGCTCTCCATCATGGTGTCAGAGTTTTCTGCCAGAAGTCTGAAACTCAGTGCCTCGTTTCTGCCCGGCATACTAATTTTTCTTGTGATTTCAGGATATTTTCAGGGTGTCAAATATGTCACACTCCTTTACCGAACTCTTTCAGTTACCGGATTAGTAATCTCGGCTCCGCTGCTGCTGATCGCGTGGAAGATCGGCGGGGTTGATCCGAATGCCTGGATTACCGCATCCGGCAGTCCTATTCTGGCAGTTCCAAACGACGTGACCCTGCTGGCTATTATTGCTCCATTCTCATTGGTACTGCTCTACACGGCTCCCTTGACCTGGACCGGCGCCATTGCCGCACTTTCAATCCTTTTGAGTGCTTGCGTGGTCACGGTGTTTCAAAGCGGGGTCGGCCTGGTGACCATGATCGGCGCGCTTGCCGCCGGAGCAGCGTTTCTGCGCGGCCCAAAATTCCTTTTTTGGGGATTCGTTGCCCTCATTCCAACGGTCTTCATTGACTGGCTGTTAAATTTTCCGCTTCTGAACAGGTTTATCGCCAGGTGGGCCGGAAACGGCAGGGTCCCTTTCTGGCTTGCGGCATGGTCGATGTTTCGGGACGCGCCGATTTTGGGACATGGACCTCATACATTCGGATTGTTCTACAAAAAATATGTGGAAGGTTATCGGCCCTTGCCGCAGTGGCTGGGGTTTGACGGCAGGGATGTTCCATGGGCGCACAATCTCTACGTGGAAATTCTGGCTCAGCAGGGGATTATCGGGTTCGCGGCATTGATTTTGCTTCTCGTTAGTGCTTTTGCGGCGGGATTCAGCTTGAAATCGGGATCGGAGGAAACACGTACCCTGAGCGCCGGTGCTGCGGGTGCGCTTACCGGGTTCTGTATCGCCTCTTGCATGGAGCTGACATTTTTGCGACATTGGGTCGTGATCGTATTCTTCGTCATTTTGGGATGTTTGCACTGTTTAACGCGGATTGAAACCGCAGGGAGGGAAGTTTAAATGGCGACGGAAAGAAGGGTTGCGGGCATAGCGGTATTTACCCTGGCGCTGGCATGCGCCTTGATGGCGGTGATATGGCCCCAGTGGCGCTCCGAGCTGCAGGGCTACAACTACAACACACCGGGCATATCAATTGGCGCCCCCAACGCTGCAACGACCAGCGCCGGTCCCGTCACCTACCCGATCACGTACACACACGCGACAACGGTGACGCTTGCGGTTAAGAACGTAACCCTGAACAAGACCGGGACAGCCACGGGAACGGTTACGGTAACCGGGAGCGGAGCTGTTTCCAGAAGCGTCACGATAAACAACATCAAAGGGAACGGGACGCTTGGAATAAGCATCGCCGCCAACACGGCGCAGGACAACGCCGGCCATCAGGCTCCGGCAGCCGGTCCGAGCGGCGGCTTTACGGTCTATAATCCTCCCAAGATCCTGGCCGTATCGCCCAACGGCGGCGAAGCGCTGGTGGCTGGGAAAACTTATCCGATAAC
>Ga0326728_10011867_pt1 | contig 19671 bp, 16 predicted proteins | sample MB3enrmetagenome_FD_207602 | JGI IMG/M metagenome (GOLD analysis project Ga0326728, IMG submission 207602) | Lab enriched peat soil microbial communities from McLean, Ithaca, NY, United States - MB31MN | ecosystem: Environmental > Terrestrial > Soil > Wetlands > Peat | place: USA: New York... | reverse complement strand
CGCTACAGGCGGGGACGTATTATGTGGGAGTTTACAACAACAGCTCCACGCCTGCTTCCTATTCCCTGGCCAGCCGCGGCATTGGGACGGGTTTTTCGATTCCGGTGACACCGCTGGCCTTTTCCAACGGGGTCATTTCGAACACCTCCGGACTTAATCCCCGCCAGGCGGATTATTACTCGGTGGTCGTGCCAGCGAATACGCCCAGTTGGAAGGTGCGGCTGACGGATGTTTCGGGCGAAACAGCCTTGGTCATCAACGAAACGGCGCTGCCGGACTCGAACCCCTATGGTTATCCTCCTTGGGATGTTTACGGCGGATATGAGCTGAACAAGTTGGGCAATGAGCAATATCTGATGCTGCCGATCAACGCTCAGAGTTATTCGAACTATGTTGTCGCGGGCACATATTACCTGGCGGTGATCGGCCAGGGGGTCAATCCCAGCGGTTCCACGATTGGGTCGAATTCAAGCTTCTATACGCTAAACAGCTTCGGCGCGCAGGGCATCACCAACCTCGGCACCGTCAGCACCACGGACATTTTGCAGACCAACGCCATTCAGGGCGGCGAAAATGCGCTCTACCAATTCACCATTCCGCCGGGTTTGCCCGCGGTCGAGGTGCGCCTGGACAACGTCACAGCTTCTCCTGTCATGACCATGCAAACCGGCACCAACATCGTCCAGCCGTATAATGGTTATGGCTACAGCGGCGGCGTGGGCTACCCATGGGCATCATACACTTTGATCACGCTGCCGAACCCAACGGCCACCAATTACTCGTTGACCGTGCAGGCTGCTTACAACAGCACCGCGGGAGCTTACCTGAACGCGGATTTCACGGTTCACATCCGGCAAATGCCGACACCGGCGGTGGCCTTCGACCCGAGTTTGAACAGCGGATCACTTTCCAACACGGCCAGCGGCGCCCTGCTGGATGGTGAGAGCGCCTTTTACGAGGTCATTGTTCCTGCCACGAATGTCGATGGCTCCCCCGTCATCGGCTGGACGCTCATCCTTTCCCAAACCCTCGGCACATCCTCAGTCCGCGTCCGCCCGGGCCTTCTTCCGGATAACAACGGCGGCGACGGCACTTCGCCGTTTTCCACGGGCGAGGCGATCATTGTGCCGGCTTATCTCACCCCGGGTATTTGGTATGTCGAGGTGCGCGCTTCCGGGGCGACGGATTACACGCTGACCAGCGCCAGCCTGCGATTGAACCGGCCCGCCTGGACCATGCAACCCGTTGGCGGCACGGTGACAACACCCGGATTGCCCTCCAGTGGCCCCCTCTTTGCCGACACCGGCGTGGGCACCAATGGCATTGCGTCAACAAACCAGGGCCAAGGCTCCTACCTGGCGGAGGGCAACTTCGACTACTATGAGATCATCGTTCCCACCAACAATACCGGCGTGCTGCGCACGCGCCTGGACGCCATCAGCGGCAACCCCAATCTCTATATCCGTGCCGGGGCGCCGCCCACCTTGAGCCACGGCGTCAATGGCGGGGGAGGGACGCTTTACGACCGGTCTTTAACGGCGAGTTCCGGAAGCGAGTATGGCAATTGGGTGCCGCTCAATGGCCAATATCAGGCCACGCTGACCAGCGGCCCGTGGTATCTGGCCGTCCAGGCGGGCGGCGGTTCCGATATCAGCTATCGCCTGCGCATGGACACTGGCAGCATCAGCAACCTCTCTTTGAACGGAGGGAGTTTTAGCAGTAATTCGCTCACCGCGGGTGACTGGGTCTATTTCAGCTCTTACATCCCTACCAACGCGCCCGTGAACTGGAACGTGACTTTTGCCGTCCAACTTGGCAGCGTCGTGCTGCATGTCCGCGACACGTCGCCGCCGGGCCAGGCCACCACAACGACGGATTTACGGGATTGGAATAACGACGATAAGAACGAAGGCCCCTATCCCTCGTTCAGCACGCCCGGCAGTTACACCCTGACCACACCGCCGTTGCGAACGGGCGTCACGTATTATTTGGGCTTCGAGGCTACGGCCGATGCGATTTTTTCAGTGAGTTGCACGACCAACGGCGGCCTAATCAACGTAACCAACACGATCCCCTTCGACGGTGGTTCGATTAGCAGCGCTGTGCCGGGATACGGAATCCTGCAGTATCTGATATCCGTGCCGCCAACAGCGACACGCCTCCTGTTCAACGCCTCCAATTCGACTGCGCTCAGCTTCTACATGGAGCAGGGCACCGTTCTGGCAACCAGCCAGGCGCAGTGGTACAGCAGTTCGGCCAACGTCAGCTTCAACCAACTGCTATACACCAACAGCAACTGGCCGTGGTTGCCGGGTTATTCCTATTACCTCACCATTACCAACACCACGTCCACCGCCGCAAACTTCAGCTTTACCATGGGCCTGCCCGCGGATCTCGCGCCGTTTTCTTTCACGGCCCCAACCAACGTGACTGCCTTGAAGCCCAACCCGGTTGTCCAAGCCATTTGGGGTGTGTCCAATGAGGGACCCGCGACGGCATCGGGCAATTGGTATGATACAGTATGGTTCTCAACCGATGGAATGTTGGACGCCAGCTCAATCAACATAGGCAACTTTTGGTTATACAACCAAAACGTGCCGGCGGGTGGAACTTACTGGCAGACCAACACCGTGACCTTGCCGATGAGCGCAAGCGGAAATTATACCTTGTTCCTGCAAGTGGATACCGGCGACAACATTTACGAAGCCTCTTTAAGCGACAAGATCCCGGCGCCGGTGTCAGGGACGTTCACGCTGACGCCGCCGGACTTGAAGCCGGTATCGGTGGTCGCCCCGGCAACGGTGACTGCAACAAACTCGGATCCATCGATCCAGGTGGCATGGTCCGTGACCAACCAGGGAATTGGCGCGGCGACAGGCGGTTGGTATGACCGCGTGTGGTTCTCGACCGACGGAGAGCTGGACGCCAGTTCAACGGATATTGGAGACTTTTACGTCAACCAAACCGTGCCTGCCGGAGGCGGGTATTCGCTGACCAACACCGTGACACTGCCGGTCGTCCTTGGCGGAACTTACCCTTACACTCTGTTCGTGCAAGTCAATGTCTATGGTGCCAGTTACCTTTACGAGTCCGATTATACCAACAACATCTCAGCAGGGGTGCCGGGAATGCTGACGTTGGATTTGCCGCCTCAAATCGTCACCCAGCCTGTCAGCAGACAGATTGTGGCGCCCGGCTCGGAGGTAACATTCAGTGTCAGCGCCACCGGCACGCCGCTCCTCAGTTACCTGTGGTGGTTTGATAATGCCAAACTGACTGCCGCGACAAGTGCGACGCTGGTGCTCACTAATGTCCAGCCAGCCAACCAGGGATCTTATGTCGTCGTTGTCAGCAATGCCTTCGGCGCTGTGACGAGCAGCGTCGCGAATCTTTTTGTGGCTACAAATTGCGTCAATCCCCCGTCGGGCTTGGTCGCGTGGTGGCCGGGCCAGAGCAATGCTGACGATGTCGTGGGGGGACACGATGGGGTCTTGCAAAACGGCGCCGCCTATGAGCCTGGCATGGTGGGAACAGCTTTCAGTTTTGGCGGTTCAACTGAGGCGGTTTTGATTCCCTATTCCTCAAACTTGAATCTTAGCGCCCTGTCTGCCTGGACCATCGAGGCTTGGGTGAATCCCGCAAGTTTCAACAATTCGTCCTACCCAACCATTTTTGCCCAGGGTCACTGGGACGCTTCCTTGGGGTTGAATAGCGGGACCGGAGCGCTGGAAAGCTGGATCAACAATGCCAGTCAGCTCATTGGCACCACCGCCGTGCCTTTGGGACAATGGAGCCATGTGGCGCTGGTTTACAACGGAACAAACCGCATCTTTTATCTGAATGGGGTTTCCGCGGGCCAGGGCAGCGCGCCGGCCATGACCGCTGAAACCGACACTTCATCCATCGGCAATGTCGTTCCGAATGACGGCGCCAGCTTCAACGGCGGGATTGACGAGGTTTCCATTTACAGCCGCGCCTTGTCCTCCAACGAGATCGCCGAAATCTACCTTGCCGGCTCTTATGGAAAGTGTGGATCCTGGTCGTCGCCGCAACTCCTGCCCGATGGGTTTGCCACCAATGGCGGTTTTAAACTATATGTCTATGGGACAATCGGACAAACCTACACACTGGAAGCCTCCACGAATCTGACGAACTGGCTTCCCCTCCTGACATTTGTCTGCACAAATTCGCCAACCCTCGTGGTGGATTCGGCAGCCGGTAATTTCAACCACCGGTTCTATCGTCTCGCCCAAGGAAATCTGCTCTCTTCAATCACGCTCGGATTTGGCTCGGCGCGGCCGCTGACCACGAATGGCCTGTACCTGATGTTGCAAGGCTCCGTCGGCCCCAATTACGAGATCGATGCTTCCAGCAACTTGATCAATTGGGCGCCCATTACTAACTTTGGAATCATAAATTCCCCGTTCTATTTCACCGATAAGAGCGCAACCAATTATACATGGCGGTTCTATCGCGCGACCATTCCGTAAGTTTTTGGCGGACAACGGTTGTGACGGCTTGTAACGGTTTCTTGCTTCACCGCTGGTTTGACTTTAGCCTTTAGATGCTTTCGAGGCGCAAGGCCGCAATGAAGGTGGAGGTTTGCCAGTAGCCGTACGAAACGGCACTGCTGCAACGCTTGCCCATCGGGCAGCGCCCGTAGTGGCGGGCCAACCGGGATATTTCCATGACGAGGTGGCAGCAACAGCAATTGCAGCCCCACCAGCACGAGATATCCGGCATCGGCGTGAAAGGGAACTGCGACAAGGATGTATTGGATTGGAGTTTTCATTTTGTTTTGAATCCCTGTTTTCTCTACGTAATTTTGAGGCGGTTGAACACGGGAACTTTGGCAAAGTCCAGGAGGAATCCAAAAACCACCGCCATCGCGAATATCCCTCCCACAACGAAAACAGGCAGTGGAGTCATGGCAATCCCGCAAATCGCCAGAGTTGAGGCGATGAGCAAATCAGCTCCAGACGACCCGAGGAGCCACAAGCTGGGACGAACGGACCCCAGGCGACGGCGTTCACGATTCGTATAGGTCGTTGCTTGATTGCCAAAGACTATGACTACGAAGGCCAGAGTTCTTAGCGTTTCGATTCCAAAACCCAGGCTGAATTTGCCGATGGCCAGAATGGCGGTGCAAAAGACCAGCTCGGACACTCCCATGAAAACACCCGCAATGGTCAATTCGCCGATTCGCCAGGCATTGGGCTTCGGGGACGGCCGCACATTGTCCGTGGTCAACGACATGCCAAGGAGATCGCCGGTGAGCATCACAATAACCATCAACATGGGGGTCAGGATCGCTTGTCCGGTCATGAACAGACCCACCGCCAGGAAGAGCACTTGAACAGTCTTTTTGGTGACAGAATTCAGCGCATAAGTTTGGATGCGCTGGAACGTCGCCCGACCTTCCTTTACCGAAGCGACGATGCCGCCGAGTCCTGGTGTGGTCAGCACAATGCCGGCCGCCGACTTGGCAACATCGGTGGCGGTTGACACGGCGATCCCCATTTGCGCCTGGCGCAACGCTGGCGCGTCGTTGGCGCCGTCTCCGCACATGGCAACAGTGTGGCCGCTCTTCTGGAATGCTTTGACGAGGTCGTACTTTCCCTCCGGAAGGACGCCTGCAAATACAGCGAAATCCCCGGTGCGCACATTATTGGGAATGGGGCCGGGTGGACAGACAGCTCCGTCAAGACCCACCGCGCGAGCCACGATCTCTGCCGTGGCAGGGGCGTCGCCCGTCACCATGACGGTGTGGACGCCCAACGAGCGCAACTCCTTGATGAGCGCCGCCGAATCCGTTCGAGGCGGATCACTCAGTGCGACGATGCCGGCGAGCTTCATTGCCCCCGGCGGTCCCGTCGCAACCGCCAGCACCCGGAAGCCCTGAGCCTCCAGTTGGTCCGCTGTCGTGGACGCCTCAGGCGATGGCTGCGTGAGGCCCATGACTGCGGCAAAGGCTCCCTTTACGGCGCGGACGGGAGCGCCGTTGGAATCCACAGCCGTGGCCTCGGACATCTTCGTGGCGGAATCGAAAGGAACAAATTTACTCAGCCTTGGCAAATCGGCGGCGACAACTTGCTTGGCAGCGGAGCGAATGGCCGCGTCCACGGGATCCTGCCCGCCATCCGAGCTGGCGAGGGCGGCCATTCCCAGAACGTGAGATTCGCCAAAGCCAGGCATGGGGTGTACAGCGGTCACCTCCAGTTCGTTGCGCGTCAGCGTGCCGGTCTTATCCACGCACAACACATCGACGCTTGCCGCCTCATCCACGGCGGAAAGGCGCGTTGGCAGGACGCCCAGATGGGCCAGATCTCTCGCGCCGAGCGCCGCCGCAAGGGTAAAGGTGGCAGGCAGCGCGACTGGAATGGACGCCAGAACCGCTGTCAACACCAAAGGGACGATCTCCCCCGGCGGCAGCTTGAGAAAAAAGGAATAGCCCACCAGCACCACAATGATAACGCCATTGAACATGGCGAGATTGCGCACCATGCGCAGAACAGCTTTCTGTTGGGAACTTTCGACATGCGCGGTGCGAACCAGCTCCGCGGTGCGCCCAAACTTGGTGCGCGCTCCGGTCGCCGTCACTTCCGCCACGGCTTCGCCGCGACGCACCAGCGCCCCGGCATAAGTTTGCAGACCTGGCCCGGCTTCGATGGGCATGGATTCGCCGGTGAGCATGGACTGGTCAAGCAGTATCCCGCCTTCGGTCAGACGCACGTCAGCGGCTACCACGGCGCCGACCGACAGCTTCACCATATCACCAGGCACCAGCGCGGCAGCGGCCACCGTCAGCCAGACATTATCGCGGCGGACCGACGCGTTGAGCGCGAGTCGGGACTTCAGCGCAGCTAGAGTCGCCTGCGCGCGCCCTTCCTGGAAATATCCGAGAGCCGCGTTGAAGGCCAGGAGAAGCGCGATGATCGCCGCCTCGACGTACTTGCCGAGGGCCAACTCGAGCACGATCGCCGCCTCCAGCATCCATGGCACTGGCGCCCAGAATTTGGTCAGCGCCCTGCCTAAGGGATGCAGAGCCGTGTCGGGCACCGCGTTTGGGCCGAACTTCTCGAGGCGCCGGCGGGCTTCATCGCTGGTGAGGCCGGTCGAGACCCGCGAGTCCTTGACAGAAGATGGAGAAGTAATCGGGGCGCCCATAAACTTCACAACCTTGAAACCGAAATTACTTAAACGCCTTGTTTCGGCGCTTCATGGCAAAAGTGATGGCGGACACGTGCCACAATCTGCGGATCAGTCATTTTGTCGGCCGTTTCCATGGAGATGAGTGGCGCGGCGGTTTTCTCCTTCTCGAATCGCTTTTTCAGTTCGCCCTTGGCCTCGCCAGGACCAAAAATCAAGACCGCTCCGGCATCATGAAGATAAGCAACGATCTCGTCGTAGTAGCGCGTCAGATGCCCGGTGTACTCTCGCTGGCGCGAATCGTCGGCAGGCACTGCCTGGTATTCAAATCGGCCGGTGGCAGGCTCGCCGGATCGCCGAAGCTGCCTTTCCCCCGTTGATTCAATCCGCTTTGTCACTTCGCCGGTCTTCGACAGAACAACAATAAAGGCCTCTCGATGGTCGATCCAGAGACCCGCTTCAGCTTTCAAATTTCCACCGTTGTGTGTCGTATTTATGTTGTTCATTAAATACATTGTAGTTGCCGGACAGTCCACCTAATATGGGGTGAAACCCCACCCCGGATTTTTCCATCATGGCTGCTGTTCGCCTCCATATTGATTTCCAGTTCCACTAGGAGCCAATTTTGAGCGGTTGGGCCGTTCTGCAAGCCCCGCTGCGCGTAAAGTTCACAGACCCGCGTCGTGATCTGTGGCGGCGAGTCTGGCTTGTGTTTTCGACAGCAACAACATGAACACTTCTTGATAGAGATTCTTCATATCCTGGCTCACGCCGACCAGCGCGTGGGCACGTTCGGGATCAGGCTCATTTTCGGCGGCCACTTTCGCCAGGTGCCAGGCGTAACTCAACGCCTCGGTCTGGGTCAAAAGCAAGGTCAGCTCAAATTTGTCGCCGGTCTGGCTCAATAATTCCTTTTCCTTGGTGGATGCAATGGCGTCGCGTGTGCTTGCTTCCCCGGAGGGAAGCCGGATGTCGTCCAGCAGGATCGAAGGGTCGCGCCTGGCGAACTCCTCCAGCAACTTTGAGCCGGTTCCGGAATCAGCGGCAATTCTCTTGACCAGGTTCTTCACATCGGAATGTTCCCGCTTGATAAAGCGCAGGACGCTGACGTCCTTTTGTTCGTCCAGAAGTTGATGGAGCAAGCTGTAGCAATTGTTGCGCGTCGATTGCGCGGCACTGCTCCCGGACGGTGGCCGGGTCTTTGGCGATTGACAGCCAGTCAGAACCCAAGCGAACGATAAAATCGCCACTTGCAGCAGAGGAATGGATCTCCTAATCACAAGATAAACGTCCTGACCGGCTCTTCAGGCGCGGCTTTCCGGCATTCGCGCACCGCAGCCTCGGAATGTCCGCCTAATTGCAGGAGCAGTTGCAGGAGGCTTCCTTGATCGCTTTTTCAACGATCTCACGGGTTTCGCCGGTGATTTTCTGAATCCGGCCAAGCAGTTCTTCCTGTTTGCCTTCGGCGAATTGGAGGTCTTGATCGGTGAGCTTGGCCCACTTTTGTTTCAACTTGCCTTTGGTGATGTTCCAGTCGCCTTTGATTTCGAGTGTCGTCATAATAATTCCTGATTTGATATCTCCAGTTATGCTTCGCCGCCAATTGACGGCAAGATCACGCTACGCGATGGAACGGTCTTTGGATATGGGGTGTTACCCCCCCCCACCAGTATCCGTGCTGTGCAAGCCGCCGCGCTGCCAGCACGCTCGCCTACCCTCTGAAAATGTCGAAAGGCTCGATTTTGAGGACTTTGCGCACCCCGACGTAGCTTGATACACCGGCGATCAATATCACCATGCCGAAGGCCAGCCCCAGATTCCAGAAGGTGATCGTAGCCGCATAGTTGGGCAGCCGGGATCGGGCGATCATGATCATCAGCGTCACGAAACCGACGCCCAGGCCGTAGCCGGTCAGCGCCGTGAAGGTCGCCATGAACAGAATCATGTAAACCAATTCGCGCCCCTTGGCGCCAATGGCCTTGAGCGCGCCAAATTTCTCCAGGTTTTCGAGGATGAACGTGTAAAAGGTCTGCCCTGAGATGGACAGTCCAACGACAAAGGCGATCACCACCATCAACAGGATGTTGGTGCCAACACCCGTCTTGTAGGTGTAATAGTCGGCGATGCGTTGGTTGAATTCATCCTTGGTCAGGGCGACATAGCCGAGCTGGGCGACCTTCTGCTTGATCGCTGCCACCGCCGCCGCGCTCTTGGGCTGCACCAGCACGTAGGACAAGGTGAAACGCGGTGACGGAATGTATTCTATCGCGCGGTAGTAGGTGGTATAGAGTGTCGGCACGCCGTTGAGGCCGTTGACGGCGACCCGGGCGATCCCCACAATCGTGCCGCGGTGATCATTGAGTTCAAATGAGGCGCCGATCTTGGCGTTCTCCAGCTTGGGGAATTCAGCATCATCGACCGCCAGGAACGTGTTGTCGTTATAGATGTTCAGAATACTGCCCTGTTCGAGCTCGGGACGGCCAAACAGGCTGTCCTCGTCCAGACCGACGACCGTGACGGACTGATAGTCACCGCTTTGCAGCTTGATCAGGGCGCCACCGATAAAGAGCGGCACAGCGTAGCTGACCTCGTCCATGCTGCGCACCACGTCCAGCACGTAATTGGGCATGGGGATCGGACCGGTGGGAGTATTGACCGACGGGTCCATGACCCACATGTTCGCGCCGATATTGGTGACAGTCGAATAAGAGTGGTTGAGGATGCCGGCGAACATCGCGGTCATCATCATCATCAGGAACACGGAGAAGGTAATCCCGATCAGGAGCGCGGTGAACTTGGGCTTGTCATTGACCAGCAGCTTGAATCCGATCCGCAGGATGCCGCCGTACTTCATGGCGCCCCGCCTTTGCCCGCCGGGTGTGGCTCGTTCCACCAACCCACTCCCAGTGCCGCGAACAAGGCAACAGTGTCCTGCTGGCGTTGCGCCACAGTCTGCAGCCAGGCGATGGTCGCCTGGTGGTATTGCACGTCGGCCGTCAACACGTCCGGGTAGGCGACCAAGCCCGCACGATAGTTGACCTGCAGCAGGTTGAGTGCTTCGCCGGCGGTGCGTTTTGCTTCGACCTGTGCCTGCAACCCCTCGGCATCGTGCTCCAGCGCCTTCAAGGCGTCAGCGACTTGCTCGAAAGCGCCCAGCACGGTTTGACGATAAGTTGCCTGCGACTGCTGCCAGGCGTCGATGGCTGCGCGGCGGACGTACCACAAACTGTTGCCTTGAAACACTGGAGTCGTGATCGTCGGGCCTATGCTCCAGAACTTGCTGACCGCCGAAAGACTGGCCAGAGTGGTGCTGGCGCCGCCGTAAGTGCCGCTCAAGCTGATGCTGGGGTACATCGCGGCGGTCGCGATGCCGATGTTGGCGCTGGCCACATGCATGAGCGCCTCGGCCGACAGGATGTCGGGACGTTGCCTCACTAAATCAGACGGCAGGCTAACCGGCAGGTCCATCGGCAACGACAGTTCGGTCAGGTCGATGTCGGGCAGGGTGGCTTTGGATGGCAGCACGCCTTCCAGCGTCGCCAGCAGGTGCCCGGCCTGGCTGGCACTCTGCTCCAGTGGCGCCAGTAAAGCCTGGTTGGCGGCCAGCAGGCTGCGCACGCTTAAAATGGTCGAATACGGAGCTGTGCCGGCGCGGACCTGCGTTTCGGCGAGGTGGAGTTGCTGATTCTCGAGTTCGATCAACTGTTTGGTCGCGCGAATTTGAGCCGCGTAGGCCGCGCGCGCGATGCTGGTGTTGACGACATTGGCGGACAACGTAATGTAGGCGGCCTTGGTCTCGTAACGCTGGGAGTCAGCTTGGGCACGCAAGCCTTCCACCGTCCGACGCTTGCCACCGAACACGTCGAACGTGTAGCTGATGGTGCCGCTGGCGGTAAACAGATTAAAAACGGTGCCATGCGTCTGCGAACCTGATTGCTCCAACGGCGCGGCGGAGAGCTGCCGGCTGGCGGATACTCCAGCCTGGCCTGACGAGAAGTACAAGCCGTAACCTGCGCGCAGGTTGTCCTGACTCTGACGCAAGCTGGCCTCGGCCGCCTGGAGGGTCGGATTATTGGACAGGGCCTGCAGGACCACAGCGTCGAGCTGCGCTGACTTGAAGAGCCGCCACCAGTCGGCAGTGATCTCAGCGCCCGGCGCAAAATGCTGCGACTGGCCATCCGCCGCAACCGTGGCTTCAGGTTGCGGCTCGCGCATGTAGCGATCGGTATCGGGCGGCGCAGGACGAACGAAATCAGGCCCCACCGCGCAGCCGCCCAGCATCGCCATGATCGCAGCGAGACCTGCGCCTTGCTGAACTGATGATCGAAAGTTGTTCACCGCATTCGCTCTGGCTTGTGTCGGGCCGGGCGGGCGCTATTGCGACCCTATGTAAACATCCACCAACTGGCCCGGATAAACCGGGACATCCTTTTTCTCGAACCGGAAAATCACCGGCAGCACGCGCAGGTCAACTTGCTCCTGGCGCTCATTCGACAGCTCAATCTTGGGGGAGACATAGGGCTGCACACGGACGAACTCCAGCGGCACCTTGTTAGTGTAGGACCCGCGGATCGACATCTGCGCGTGAATGTGCCATGAAGAAGGCAGTTGTGAGACCAGCATCTCGTCCACAAAGCAGCGCACGGCCAGATGGTCCTGGGGTGGTCCCATTATGACTGACGGATCGAATAGCTCCGTGTAAGGGTCATAGGAACCCTGAGACGACTCATAGCTGCCGGCTGTTGCGTTGATGGCCAGGACAACTCCGTCGATCGGCGCTTTGACCGTAAATTTTTGTAGCAGCGCGTTGGCAGCCTTGTACGACTGCTTGAGCGCATTGTATTGCTTCTGCTGGTTGTCGATGTCGTAACTCCAGGCCCCGGCCTTGGTCAGTTCATATTGCTTGCGGGCTACATCGAGTGCCGCTACGGCCTGATTGACGGAGTCTTGCGCGGTATCCAGCACGTCCTTGCTGATCGATTTCGGGTCGATGTCGTAGGAGGCGCGGTCTTTGTCGTACTGGTCCTGGGCTGCTTTCAGGTTGGATTCGGCCAACCTCACCTGCGCCACGGCAATCGCCAGCGTCTCCATTCTTGGCTCCGCCTTGAGTTCATTCAAGAGGGCCAAGGCGGCTTCGGACTGCAATCTGGGCTGCTCTGTGGTTGGTCTCTGCACGGAATCGTCGATGGTGAACAGCGGGGTGCCGACCGGCACCTGCTGGCCTTCGCGCACCAGGACCTTGATGATCGGGCCGGCAACTTCAGGAAAGATATTGATGTTTCGCCGCTCGACTGGTCGCTCTCGATAATCCCATTGGCATAGATGGCCGACTCGTAAGGGCTGCTGACCGGTTTAAACACGGGGGGCTGAGCCTTCCTCTCCATGCCAAAGAAGTAGGCGGCGACCAGCGCTGCCAGGACACCCACTATCGAGAGAGCAAAGATGATCTTGTTTCTGAATTCACGTTTAGGCTTGGCTGCTTTGGGGCCAGTTGCAGGCTCGGCTGCCTTGGCTTCGGGCTTGGGCTCGGCTGCCTTGGCTTCGGGTTTGGGTTCGGCCTTGGTTTCATCTTTTGGAATCTCCCGCTCCGCGTTCTCCAAAGCCAGAACCGCTCGAACTTCCTCGCGTCCTATCTCCTCGTAGAATTCATGGACTCGCTTGATGAGTTGCGGAGTCACCTCAGAGGGGGTCCTGGCTTTGTCTTCCGGTATAGGCTCGGCGGCTTTGGCTTCAGGATTGGGTTCGGTTTCTCTCATTCGGTCCCCTTGTCGAACGCGGTGAGACGTCCATCTTCCATATGCATGATCCGGTCTGCATATTCGTTGATGCGCGCATCATGGGTGACGATCAGGATGCAACGCTTTTCATTGAGTATTTTCTTTTTCACAAAGGCGATGACCATCCTCCCGGTGTCACCGTCCAGGGAGGCGGTCGGCTCGTCGAGAATCAGGATCTCCGGACTGCTGATGATCGCGCGCGCGATGGCCACGCGCTGTTGCTCGCCGCCCGAAAGCTTCACTGGCAGAATCTCGCCCCGGCCTTTCAGACCGACGATCTCGAGGTGCCTTTTTGCCTCGGCGATTGATTCGTTCCAGTCGCGCTGCTTCAAGATCAATGGGATCGCGACGTTCTCGGCCGTGGTCAACCGCGGGAAAAGATGGTAGTCTTGGAAGACGAAACCAACTGTATTCAGACGGAAATCGGCCAACTGGTCATTGTTCAGAGTCCAGATATCGGCCCCTTTGACTCTCACCCTGCCGGTGTTGGGACGCAGGATGCCGGAGATCATGCTGAGCATCGTGGTCTTGCCGCTTCCGGAAGGGCCGACGATGAAGAGCATCTCGCCAAAATGAGCGACAAGCCCCACATGATTCACGGCCGTCGTCTTGGTGTCGCCTTCACCGAACCATTTTGTCAGATCGGTTGCGACGATCGCCTGATTATCCATTGCTTTTGCGCTGTCGGAGCTTCATGGGCCTGCCGACATCATTTTTCGGAAACCGCGCTCAATATGCCCTGATCCTGCACCAGCGTCCATTGGCTGTCTGGATTGTATTCCTTCATCGACCGCGCAATTTGCGCCGTCTTTTCGCCAAGATTACGCTGATAGATTTTGCCGTCCTGATTGACAATAAAAGTCATGACGCCCGATTGGTCCCAATGCTCGGGCCAGGCCACCAAGGCGAAGCCCTTGGTTAAATTGCCATGACTTATATAATTCATTTTTCCACCGGGCGCATCCTTGCCTTGCCGGGTCAAAATCCTGAAAAAGTAACCGTGAAATGGATGGTGGCCTGAACCTACCTTGCTGCCATACCCCTCGACATGAGCTTCGGCCACCAGCGGCCCGAATGGGCTGGCTGCTTCTCCTGTGGTTGCTTCCCAGTAAAGACCATCGTTTGTGCCCGGCGTGCTTTTGAATTTCAAGGCGTACTTCATTGTTCCGCTTCCGTTGGCGTTCAAAGTGGCGTACTGGCGTTGGGCATCGACGTAGGAGCCGCAAACGCCAATGGCGTTGAGTTCGTCCCTTCCGATGTGCCGGTTGATAATCTCCTCCTTGCCCGCATCGGTGTCGAAAAGCCATTGGGAGTTTGTTTTCACCAGGGGAATGGGGAACGGCCAGTTGTTCGTGCCGACCTCAAGAGTGATTTTGCCATCGGCCTCTGGCACTTGCTGGCAGCTTTCCGCCAGCGCCTTGGCGAACTTGGCGGAATTATTGGCGTCCTGCACTTCGTCACCTGTCAAAAGCAATTTGGCGTCCGGGCCGAAAATCTGGTTCAGCGCGGCTTTGTCTTTGGCTTGGGTGGCGTCGAGCAATGCCTTGACGGCCTCCTCCGGCGATGCGAAGGAGCGTTGCGCGACGGCGGCTGTCTGGTCCGCGGCGTGCAGCGTCGCGGGCGAAACGCCGCAGACCGCAGCCACAATCGCGATTGTCAAAATGGCGCCAAAACGTGTCGGTGGATTCAATAGTTTCATAGGTTTGACTGGTCAGATTTTGTTCAATGTGCCGTCGGCGCTCACCGCCTGCCGCCGTGACCGCCTCCGCCGCCTGAGTGGGCGGCTCCCCGGCTTGCTGCTCCGCGGTGACTGTAACCGTGGGCGACATCGCGCCCTACAAAACCGGCGTCCCATACCCCGCCCACCACCACAGGCCCCCCCACCACCACATCCCCGCCATAGCCCCCATCCACATATCCGAAGCATCCTGTCAACGTCACTAACAGCGCACCGCACAACGCCAGTTTGATGCGGTCGGCCAGACTGTTTGCCTTATTCATGCAGTTCTCCTTCTCCAGCAGAAATTAAAGATTGTTCATGCCCTTGAAATGCCGCGAGGCGTGTTTTGACGGCCAGTCGCATCATCTCTCCTGCCCTGGCCTTTCCCCAAACACAATAAGCGGCCTCGATCAAGTCGCCCAACGTCAAGTTCTTCTTCCTTTTGTTTTTCATACACAGAAGAATAATCCGAAAAGACCCGTCGCCGCTATGGGGTGTTCACCCCATAAGAGAATTAGTCTTTGAATTCAACGGGCATGGTGGGCTTTCTTGGAATGCGTCAGGTCATTGACCACGACTTCGGCCGGTCGAATGACCCTCTCGCCTCTCCGGTGTTAGGACTTCCTTCCTCCGTCCGCGTTGGTGTGGGGCTCCTTCGACGGACCAACAGCAGCGCATGTTGATACTTGGAGATTGGACCTCGGATCAAATTGAAGCAAAGGAGAAGGAGACCCAAGCCAGCAAGAAAGAGCAGGTAAAACAGTGTGCGCATGGTTGTCCTTCAGCTTCTTGCCGTTGGATTTGTCCAGTAGGAATTCAAGTCGCTCATTTATCCTTTTTTGCGGCTTCTCTGCCGGCTTGTCGCATTTGGTCATGCTCCGCTTCGGCGATGCCTTCATCGACGAGCCTCTCATTATCGCTTCGCCCCTCGTCATCCTCATCCGCGCTGGGAGCCACCGGCGCTTTGTGTCCGGTTGAGCCAGGCACCGGGTCCCAGCGTTCGGATTCGGGGGCTGATTCCAGCACTGCCTCTTTCGGGTCCATGTCTGGTTCGCCCGTCAATTCCCGTCTGGCCTGTTCCGATTCGGATTTCGACGGATCTTCTGTGGAACGGCCGTCGATCAAGGCCAGTTCAGCCGCCCGCTTCCGCACCATCTTGCGGGTCACCGTGCCGATGCCGGCCGAATTTTCGGTCAAGTTGCCTTCCTTCAGTGGATTGGTTTTCATCGGCTGGAATTACCACAATGGCGGAAGAATGTTTGTGAGTTGTGCGTTGTCTTCATTTGGCGCAAGCCACGATCCTCGCGCGTGTCGCGGGATTTGGAAAAAATGTTGTCCCGCTTTTGAGACTTTGCATTGGGGGTGGCTTTCTTGGGATTAGCCCGCAGTCGGTGAAGTGTTTGCGGGAAAACAGCAGTTCGGGGAGTTGCCGCGGTTTTGGAGGTGGATTTTTTCATGAACCTCATTTTCTGTTGGTTGCCTGTGAATTTTATTTACGTCCGGTTGTGAAACCCATGAACCCGGGTGCGCTTGCGTTCCGCGAGCAATTGCGCCTCGGCCTCCAGCCAATGCTGCACGTCGCGCCCTGGCCGTGAACCTTCGTTCACGTAAGTGAAGTACGCCCTTCTGGCCACTTCGTCCGGTGATGGCACAAAATCAATTGCGTTTTGCTTTGAGCTTGCAGCCGAAGTTGACAGAGATGCGCCAACCGGCTTTTGGATTTGATTCTGGGAGAATTTACTGTGTTTCATAAAGGGATTATGGGTGCGTGAAGTCAGGCGACGGCCCCTGCCGGAACCAGATGGTGTGCGGGACTTTGCTCGACGGCTTCCTTGGTCAAGTTTACGAACACCGTGGATTTTTCGTAACTGATCCGGTCGATTTTGCCCGTCTCTATCTGCACCTCTTTGCCGGAAAACCGGTGGCCGATTTTGACGACCAACTGGCCAACCGCCCAACTCTCAGCGTCCACTATAAAATCGCAGACGTGGCCGATCGTACCGTCGCTCGCCTGGAGGTTGTAACCGTTGACGGCTTGCGTGCTTCGCAAATGCGCATCGGTGCGTTCAGGTTGCGGGCCGCTCGCTTTGTCTGGTTTGCCCGGGAGAGGGTTTGCCGGCAGTTCCACAATCGGAAAGCCGCTCATGCCCCACAGCCCGTCACCCTGCCAGTATGCCGGCCAGCCGTAATAGTGGTAGTACTCCTCTTCGTATTGTCTCGAAACCGGCTTGTGCGACTCAATCGAAGGGCTGTTCTCAATCTGTTTCCGCGTCAGTTTCACCAGCAGGAGTTTTCCGGCCTGATCGAGGCTGCCGAGCGAATGCGGCGAGATGAGCACCTGCCGTCCCGGCAACCAGGAACCCGTGTCCGCCACCACATAACGAATCGCCCAGTTTTGATCGTCAAAATAAAAATCCTTTACATGGCCGATTTCGCCATCTGACGCACCGAGCTTGTCACCATACAACTGTTGAATGCTTCGTAACATGGATTTGTCTTTCGTTTAAATGGCGCGGGCCGCCGCTCTCTTCAAATTCTGCCCAGCAAAAGCAGGACAACCAGAACAACCAAGAGCAGGCCCACTCCGCCGCTCGGGTAATATCCCCAACTGCGGCTGTGCGGCCATGTGGGGAGCGCGCCGAACAACATAAGAATTAACAAAACCAATAGAATAGTTCCTAACATAATGTTCCTTTCGATGTGCGTGTGCGGATATGCACGGCCTAAGAGTAATCCGAAAATGCGCGGGCGCTATGGGGTGTTACCCTACCAGGGGATTTTTGAGCCGGATTCTGGCACGGCGGCAATAAGTTCGCGCCAGGGACTTTTGAACGATCCGCGCCTTGAACCTTTTATCAGAAGCAGGCTCCCTTTTCCCATCTGAAACCAGGGTTTCTCCCAGTGGCGGCAAGGAACGCCCTAGTCGCTGATCGCTCTGGCGGGCGCATGTTGCTGCATGCGCAACATTCAACAGTTAAGAATTGATTGGACGGAAACGCCTGAAGCGAAAATCAATATTATGCCTGGCCGGATCAACCGTTCGTTTTGCGGACGGCACAATCATGGCAAACTAAAGGAGCATCGCAGCCAGGAAGATCCGGCACATCCTTCGAGATCAATGGGACTGAGGAGGCTCATAGCGGGAGTCCTGACGCTCGTTGCTTTAGCCTTGCCGGGTCGGGCAGTCGTCATGCTCCCCGGCACCCAGGGCCTGCTGAGCTGGCCCTCGCTTGGCTCGGGAACGACATATTACGTCCAGACCAGCACAGATTTATCAACGTGGGCGACCACGACCATCACGACGGCACCGAACGTGAGCCTGAGTTTAAGCGGAAACACCATGTGTGTGTTTCGCTTGCTGGCCAGTGGCGCTCCGCCGCAGTCGGTGACCCTGTTCTGGAATCCAGGCGCCTCCACAAGCGTCGTGGCGGGTTATTCCCTTCACTACGGCACAGCGACAGGACACTACACCGGCCAAATTGATGCCGGTTTGGCCACGAGCATGGCCGTGACCAACTTGCAGCCAGGAGGGACTTATTACTTTGCAATGACGGCTTACACCTCTTCGGGTGAGGAATCAGGATACTCGAACGAGATCGTGTGGCAGTGTCCGCTGTTGTTGAACATTCAGCAATTGCCATGATGCGATTGCACTGGAACCCATCTTATAAATTGGGGATGGCCGCGCTGGCTTGGAGCGGGCCTCTGGTAAGTGCGAGGAGGCAGCATAGCCTTCAGTTGCTCTATGGAACCGAGGAGCAACGCCGCCAGAGGTCCTCTCCAACCCAGCCCGAACGGGAGGGGCTGCGGCTTGCGTTGTTATGCAGTCAAAGCGCGCCTTGCCGCAGCCCCAAATCTCGGCAACGCGCCTTTCCCCTGTTTATGAGACGGGTTGATGAGTTCCAACCTCAGCTTCCCGGGGGAATCAATCCCTCCCGCAGCGCGAACCGCACCAAGCCTGGAACATCGTGGATGTTCAAGCAGCCCATAAACTTCATGCGATGGTATTCGACGGTCTTTGGGCTGATCTTCAGGATCGCGGCGATTTGCTTGGTGTTCTGGCCTTGGGCGATCAGTTGGAGGATTTCGCGCTGCCGGCTCGTCAACTGTTCGAGCGGGCTTTTCCGGTCGGCGATCCTTTTCAAAGGGAGCCCGTTGAGAAGTTGCGCGGGCATGTCCCGAGGCAGATCAATTTCTTTGTGAACCACACGCTGCAGAATCGTTAAGGCTTGCTCGGTTCGCGTCTCGGCCTGCTCCGTTCGGATTTCAGCTTGTTCTGTGCGAGTCTTGGCCAATTCTGTCCGGGTTTCGGCCTGCTCCGTGCGTGTCTCCGCCGATTCTATGCGGGTCTTGGCCTGTTCCGTGCGCGCTTCCGCTCGCTCAGTCCGGGCTTCAGCCTGCTCAATCCGCGTCTTTTTGCCAGTCCCGGCCGCAGGTTGATGCTGTTTTTTCATTTTGTCTGTATCACAATAAGCAGAAAAACTTTTCGGGTGATATGGGGTGTTACCCTATCAACCAACCATTTTGGTTCATCAGTCAGTTTTGACCGGGGATGATTTCAAACCCGCTAACTCGAAGAGTGTCCCAGGCGACAGCCCCATCTTCGACGGCGTCCACATGGTAGCCGGCATCAAGCAATATTCTGGCGTTGAGCTGGCGCACGGACGGCTCGTCATCCACCACCAGAATGCGATGGGGTGGGCGGCGCCTGGCATCGAATTCCTGCGCCCTCCGGGACGCCTGTTTGCTGCATTCCGTCAGCTTTCATGGCAGCATAATAGGCTCGAAAGCCATGGGGCACTATGGGGTATTTACCCCATAGCTGGATTATTGCTTCCGTCTCAGAAACTCCTGATCAAATTGCGGCGTGCTTGGCAAACCCAAGCCTCTTCTTCCTAGGTTTTCAGCGTCAGACGATGGTCAACTGGACGCTGCTCTCGATGATGCCCATGCTGATGGCGTAGCGCGTCAGTCCGGCGGTGTCGTGGATGTCGAGTTTCTCCATCAGATGCTCGCGATGCTTCT
>Ga0326728_10011865_pt1 | contig 19673 bp, 17 predicted proteins | sample MB3enrmetagenome_FD_207602 | JGI IMG/M metagenome (GOLD analysis project Ga0326728, IMG submission 207602) | Lab enriched peat soil microbial communities from McLean, Ithaca, NY, United States - MB31MN | ecosystem: Environmental > Terrestrial > Soil > Wetlands > Peat | place: USA: New York... | reverse complement strand
CGGGGATGCCATGATTCAGGGGGGTGGGAACGCGACCGACGCCGTCGACTGCGTGATCGCCGCCTGCCAGGAGCAGTGGCGGCAGGAACGAATCCTGGAGAACTCCGCCATTGGCGAAACCACTCCCATATAGGAGTACTTTCGCCGCTAGGCGCAGCCCACGTCCACACCCGACCTGGATCTGACACGAAGGTGGGCGTCCGACCCACGAGGAGCTCATGAGTGCCTGTGCGGCGTCTACCACGACATGGTCGTTCGCCAGATGGAACCTCACGGCCGGACCGGCGAAGAACTGTTGCGCGGATAAACGGCTCACAGGGATACGGGACCGATATGCGGTCATGTAGGCCCCTCCCTTGGCCGATGTCGGTTCCAGACCACGCACAATCTGCGGTTTGCGCGCATCCAAGTGCCCGCGTAAGCTGATCGGTCTACACTGGGCGACAAGGTGGGAGCTCTCCATCCTGCCCTCCACCGCGGCTGTGACGCTGTTTCATTTTTAGACGCGCCGACCTCGAGGAAGTTGCAGAACTCAGTAGTCGTTGTCGCGTCCGCTCGGCGATGGTCCACTCTGGGCGATCTGACGAGCTTTGATCGAGAATGCGGCATCGGCAACTGGCGTCGGGACCAGAATGTAATGTGGTCTATATTTCGGTATTGATCCGCGAGCTTGGGTGGCGATCTGTATCCCGCTTCGGGGAACAGGACAGAGTCGGACTGTTGCCAAACCGTGTTTATACAATATTGCAAGCATGAAGATTTACTCTGCATTCATCGCAGTTCTTTTGGGCTGTACGGAGGGAATGGCCGCCGGCCTGAATTGCGATCTCAGCGAATACCGACCTTCCGATGGGCTGGTTGCAACATTGAGCGGCGCGGGCCTGCAACTGGTCTGGCAAGGCGCGCAGGGCCGGCAATTGCGCGCCGTTTTCACGATCCGCGACGGCCAACCCGTCGTTGCGGAACTCGCGGTTCAAAATGCGACCGGCGCGTGGGCCGTGTTGGGTCGCGATCTGACGCCCGAATTCGAGGTCACGAGTGGACGCCGCCGCATTTCCGAGCAGCAATTGGAGCCACTGAAACAACTCGGCATCCCCCTGACGCCCGAGTTGCTGGAAGTGGAGAAGTGGAATGCATTCTGGGACGCGCCACTCGAGATTCCGGGCATCACGGGTACGAATCCTGATCTGCCGCGCAAACCAGAAGAGATCCGGCGCGCCAAAGCCAGCTGTCACGCGAGTGGCTGTCAGGTGAAGACCAATGGCGCACGGATCGAAGTAACGTTTCCGGGCCTCCAGATGGGCATCTTCTCCGGACAATTGCGGTTCACGGTGTACAAAGGAACCAACCTACTGCGCCAGGAAGCCATCGCCAAAACCGAGGAACCCTCGGTGGCCTACAAGTACAACGCGGGACTGAAGGGCTTCGCGACGACGTCGCGCGTGCGATGGCAGGATGTTGCGCGCGCCTGGCAGGTATATGAATTTGGTGGTGCAGATAACTCGGACCCGGTTGCTCTACGAGCGCGGAACCGGCTTGAGATTATAGAATCCGACGCGGGATCGCTTGCCATTTTTCCTCCACCGCACAAATTCTTCTTCGCACGCGAGATCCAGTTGAACCTCGGCTACGTGTGGTACCGCAAAGACAGCGACACCTCTTTTTCGGCCGGAATACGGCAGGCGGAGCATGAGGAGGAGTACCGCCCGCACGGGGTATCCGACGAAGTCTGGAAACGGCGCGTTAACCAGTCGCGATCGAACCTGGGGAATTTCGCGCTATATAATGCGCCACCTGGGAGTTGGCAGCGTATGCCGGTCTATTACTATCTGAGTCCGGAAACTGCCGGATCCGCGCAGCGTTCGGTGCTGGCCTTTACGCACGACGACTGTTACAAGCCGTTGCCGGGCTATCAAGTGCTGGTGAGCCACTTCCACACTCATTTCCACGAGCAGTTGTCCGACGCTGGAATAATCGACTTACAACCCACCTGGCTGCCCGTCTTTCGCGCACTGGGTATCAACATCGCGATGATGTCCGACTTCCACTCCGACGGGCACCCGTCCGATCCAGGGCCGCTGCGCCTGAAGGAGCAGAAAGTCTATTTCGAAGGCTGCCGCCGCCACTCAGATCGGGCGTTCCTGATCATGCCCGGCGAGGAGCCGGACGCTTTCCTCGGAGGCCACTACACGATGATCTTCCCTCGGCCAGTCTACTGGACTCACGTTCGACAAGCTGGGCAGCCGACTGTGGAACAGACCACCGAGTACGGGCGTGTGTATCACATCGGAGCGGCGGCCGAGGAATTGGACATGCTGCGCGCCGAGCAGGGATTGATCTGGCAAGCGCATCCACGCACGAAAGGGTCCGCGGGATACCCGGACGCTGTGCGCGAGAAGCCGCACTTTCTGAGCGATCGTTTCCTGGGTGGGTCGTATCAATCACTGCCAGTGGACCAATCAGAGCTGCGACTGTGTGCAGCGCGATGCTTGGCGTTGCTGGACGACATGAACAACTGGACTTCGGCCAAGTACATGATCGCCGAAGGGGATACCTACCAGAAGTTTCCCGACGACGAGACATATCCTCAGCTCATCGTGAACTACGTGAAGCTGGATCGCGTCCCGAAATTCGATGAAGACTGGAGCCCGATTCTGCGGGCCATGCGCGCCGGGCATTTCTTCGTCACGAGCGGAGAAGTGCTGTTCGGCAAATACGGCATAGAGGGTACTGGGACGCAGCGTGTTTTCAGGGCTGATGTCGAATGGACGTTTCCGCTCGAATTCGTTGAACTGGTGTGGGGAGACGGCCAGACTACCAGCCGGCAGGTGATTCCCGCCGCGGATCTGGCTCCCTTCGGAAATAAGCAGTTCCAAATTCCGTTCGATGCCACTGGAAAAAAATGGGTTCGCTTCGCAGTTTGGGATTCGGCCGGCAATGGCGGGTTCACTCAGCCGGTGCATTTGAGGTAGCGACGGCGACCCGGTCGAGGTCGAAGTCGAAGGTGACTATGACTGGTGGGTAGACGAATTCTGATCCACCGAACGATGTACAGAAGTGCCGCTTCTGTCATCTACGAAGGAAGATCTGCGATTGGGCCGAGAGGAATCGCGGCGGGATGAACTGATGCATTTGCAACGAGGGCTCAACGGGCGCGAGCGAGAACGATGGTCACGTCATCTGGTTGTTCAGCACCGCCGATCCAGTCCGCTACCGAGCCGGCGATCATATCACCGATGCTGGAGAGCGGCTTGTGGCGATGCTCCTGGATCAGTTCGATCAGGCGATCCTCGCCGAATTCGCCAGATTCGTTCTCCGGTTCGGTGACGCCATCGCTGAATGCAACGAAGATATCGCCCGGTTGCATCGCGATCGTGGATTCGTCATAGGTCGCACCATCAAAAAGACCGACGACGGTGCCGGAGGTTTCGAGGCGGGAGAACCCGCCATTCCCCGTCAGCATAATTGGCGGCAAGTGGCCAGCATTGCAATACTTCAACTCGCGCACGGTCGCGTCATAGCAACCCAGGAACATGGTCGCGTACTTCTCCGGTGGGGTGCTGCGAAAAAGCTGATAGTTCAAGGTCGTCATCAACATGCCCGGAGCGAGTTGCGACTGGGTAATGCCGTCTCCCCGGTAATACATGCGGGGATCACCGTTGGAGAACGCTCCAACTCCCAAAGGCACCGGTGTCAATACCATATCCGGCTCCAGCGAATAGGCGCGGACGAAGGCATGCACAGAGGCCATCAACAGTGCCGCCGAAATTCCTTTTCCGCTAATATCGCCCACCGCCAGCACCAGCCTGTCGGGGCCGAGGGGAATGAAGTCGTAGTAGTCGCCGCTTACTGTGCGCGCAGGACGGCAGACGCCGTAGACCTCCAACGAGGCAAGACCGGTGAAATTGTGGGGGAAGAGCAAGTCCTGCACTTCGTGGGCGATGGCGAGTTCGCTCTCCAGTCGCTGCTTCTCCTTCTGCTCAGCAACAAGCTTGGCCAGCGATTCGGTCATGGAGTTGAACGCCTGTTCCAGCGCTGCCATCTGGTCGCGGCTGCGGACCTGGATACGGTGCGTGAGATCGCCACGCTTTACATGATCGGTGGCGCTATAGAGTTCCGCCACAGACCGTGTCATGCTGCGGGACAAGCGTATCCCAATATAGAGCGCCACCAACTCAATCAGTCCGAAGAAAATCGCGATGCCCAGCAGTCCATACCGCAAGATTTTCGTCACTTCGGCATCCAGCGTGGCGAACAATATACTGTAAAGCATCGACGGCCGGGTGACGACACCCATCGCAGCGAGTTGTGATTTCCCCGTTTCCCAGTCAACTACATTGAAGAGCGTGTAAAAGCGAATTGTCCGGTCGAACTTGTTGGAAGGTGGCGGAACGCGCCCGGCGTCCACGCTCTTGCGCGCAGTTGGACTAACCGGAGGCGGGACTTCAAGGTTGCCTTTCCGATCGGGCGGAATCAAAGTTACCGAGCCCAGGTATAAAGTTGTCGGCTGAAGCAGTTCCGGCGTGATGGGAACATTGGAGATCACGGTGAGCGGTAGTCCGCCCGCATCGTAGCGCTTCACCGTGCGCAGATGCAGAGTGTCCCGATCAATAACGAAACCGCTGAAATCTCCCTTAATAACATCAGGTACTTTAGCGGGACGAGCCTCGGGGAGCGCACCTCCAGTGGAGAGTATGAAACCATTTTCGCCTCGCCACACGGTGACGGTCCGCTGCGGGAAATTCTCTCCTGAAACGGTGGTGAGCTGCCCGGCGGTCTGTCCATTTAGTTTTCGGGAGCGCTCCAGAGTGCTCAATTGCGCTGCCAGCGCATCATTCGCCGCTTCCAGATGCTGCAACTCCGACTGCAAATTCGAGATCGCGATATAGGTGGCAAATTGCCCAGCAAACAGATAATCTCCGATATTAGCCATCAGAAACAGCAACACGAGGGGGAAGACAGCGATGAAGATATAGGTGACGATCAGTCGATGGCGTAGCCGCCACATGAGATGCGGCCAGGCGAAACGGAAGATTAGCCACAGGGCACAGAATGCGAAAACAGCGGTAACGAATGTCGCCCAGGCATTCAGCTTCGATCCCGACGCAGAACCGGTGATCCAGCGCAGAGCGATGAGAAGAACGCTCAGTCCGCCAAACCACAGCGTGGTGAGGCCGAACTTGGTGCTTAGGCGGAGGACCCGCCGGGCCCAACGGAAGGTAAACCAAAATGCACAAAATGCGAAAACAACGGTAACGAATGTCGCCCAGCCACTCAGCTTCGATCCTGACGCAGAACCGGTGATCCAGCGCAGAGCGACGAGAAGGACGCTCAATCCGCCGAACCACAGCGTGGTGCGGCCCAATTTCGTGCTTGGGTGTAGGATCTGCATCACGCGAAACCTGACAGCGCTAAACGCTGCAAGCCTGATCGTAAGGTTGACTCGATCGAAGCCAGACGCGCGGTGGACTCTTGAAGAACCGGCAGAATCGACCGGATGACGATCTTAACCATTGGTGATTGCACCTTTGAGTGCGTCGATTACCTCAAGCATAACGCGATCCGTGATAGGGGATGGACTTCTCATCCTAATCTACCCAGAGAAGTGGTCGCTCGCGGTTCGATTCGAGCCACGACGCGATAGCTCGAAATGTCGGCAACGCTTCCCTTACCAGATTATGGAACGGTTGCCCGTCATCCACCCGCAAGGGGGGAATTGGTAGAGCCATTCGTGGTTGGAGAGCAAAACCCATCATGCGCGCCGGAGGTTCTCTCCTCTAAGAGACAAACCCCATCAGATCAACGGTCGTGTGGAGCACATCATGAAAGTCCTGGTTGTCGGCAGGGGTGTGGCGGGAACAGTCTACGGTTGGGCCTTGTCCAAGGCAGGCATCGACGTTACTCATGTCGTGCGCAAGGAGGGGCTTCCTGACGCCGATACCAAAGATGAAGTCCGCGTGCTAATTGATGTTCAAATCGAGACATTCGGACAGTCAGCACCCTTAACATCTGCTCAAGTCAGCGAATTTCGCTACCGCTCTGAGAGGATCAGTACGCTTTGCCAAGACCTGAATCGAATTGGCGCAAGGAGCGTTATCGAACAGGGGTTGGATAAAGTGTCTTAGCTCACCGTTTCCAAGCCAGGAAGTAATCCGACGAGCGCTCACGAACCTATTGACTGCCCAGACGCGAGGCGTACTGGCAAACGTGGGGCCTTAGCTTCCGAGGGAGTGAAAATGATTTAACATCCTCTCTCATGTACGTTCGCTCTCCTGAGATGACCGCAGACCAGGTCTTGCAGGCCTTTCATCGCGATGCTCTCTTTCTTTTTCTCGGCGCTGCCATCGCCGCGGTGGGGCTGGTCGCAGCGGTGTTTTCCGCTATCCGCCGCAAGCTCGATCCTGTGTTGATTTACTTTGCCCTGTGTATGGGCTGCGCATGTGGATGCAGTCAAACCTGATGGGGCTGACCATGCAGGGCTTGTCGTTCTACTCAAGACTCAGCGCCGCGCTCGACTTCACCGTCGCAATTCCCGCAGTCTTGTTTTTTAGAGCCGCCGGGCTCCTCCGCCGCCAAGCCACGATCTTGAGCTACGTGCTGGGAATCGAGCTTGGCTCGTTAGGGCTTGCATCGGCCGTCTTCGGACCGCATCGCATTTTTTACCAGATCGCTAATGTCTCGATCATTGCAGCTCTGGTGATTGTGGTCGCGCGGTCGGTGCGGCAGAAGGCGGACGATCAGGATCTTGTAGTGATCCGCCGCGGGGGCGTGATTTTTGTCGCCTTCATTTTGTGGGAGAACATCCGGAGCGTGCTGGGGCTCTGGTCTTTGCCGAACATCGAGCCGATTGGGTTTGTAGCGTTTCTCGCGGCTCTCGGATATGTCGCCGCGCGCCAGACCCTGGAGCGCGACCGGGAACTCGGTGAGATTCAAAAGGAACTCCAACTTCGTGTCAGATCCAGGTCGGGGGTGGCCGTGGGCTGCGCCCAGCGGCGAAAGTACTCCCATATATCAAAGGAGTGGTTTTCGCCCCTGGCGGAGTTCTGCATCATCCCCATTCGCTCGTGCCCGGTCGTCGCTGGTCGTGGCCTCCTGCGCGTCGGACCGTAGCCATCACCGTAGCCAAGCCAGTGGACATCGGCGGAAACAACGGACAATTTGAACCGGAGCTGGCTCGCAAATCATTGATTATGGACGCGGGCGGAAGCGGTGGACGACGAGCCTTCGAACTACGAACCAGAGATCAGGCGGATCAGCGCGCCACCGGGAGATCCAGCACAGGGCTCGAAAACAGGAGCGAACGGGCAGGGAAGCGCGTAGCCGTTATCGGGCAATCGGATGTGGTGCCTGGCGCGTTTCAGATGCGACTCTGCGCTACCATGTGCTACCACGGTGACGAGACATGCCGACACGGGGTAGACAACAGTCGTCGCCTGCTTCAATATTTTCAATTACTTGGACGTGACGTCACACAGCGCCACGCCACGAAACGGGTTCAAATCCCGGCGGCCCGACCAGCTAACTGGTTTTCTTTTGGCTCTACGCCAACAACGGGGGCGAACCCCAATCCCAGACTGATCTAAGGATGTGCCAGTAGCGCCCCGGCATCGCCCGGCTCATGTGGCCGTGAAAAGAACAACTATCATGTCGTCCGCGAGCGCTATCTGTGGCCGTCGTTGCCCAGCGGTAGGGCGATGTTGGGGCTGGGCTAGTGACGCCTCATTCAGACTTCCATGTGACCGTGAAGCTCGTGCCGTCCGACATGAGGGGCGACGGGGCAGCTTCATCCACGCCCTTGCTGCTGGCCATCGTCATCTTCCGCACGTTGCTGCCGAAAGCACTGATCGGTCCCGCCGTCGAAGCGTCAGTCGCGTGGTCAGCGCCAAAAGAAACTATTCCGAAATCGGCGAGGGGCAGAATGCCCCCGCTCATCGTACAGCAGGGTGCCTCAGCAATCCATTCCGCCGAGGACCGCTTCGCTCCGGAAACGGGCGAACTCTTGCTGAAGGACTCCCCCGTAGTTTCGTTCGTAATCGTGAGAGTGAACTCCTCGTCGCTGTAACTTACCACTGCCGACATTTGATTACCGGGCTCTATCGAGAGGCTGCCGATGAACATGGCGGGGCTCGGGTTAAACTCGTACCAGGCGTAGTATGAGGGGCTAGCGCCGTCACAATCGGAATCCGTTCCAATTTGCTCCACGGTGCCGGAAGATAATCCGTCGATGCCAACCCAAAACGAAGAGTAGGTGTTCGGGGTCACGCCGCAGAAAACCGTTGGGACTATCCACGTGCCTCTGACGTGCGTAAACGAAGAACCGGTCACAGCGTAGCCGCTCCAGTTCTCGCTCTCCACCGTGCCATCGGAACGCAGTTTGTGAAACCTCATCGGTGCGTGCTGACGCGGGGATGTCGGTGTTGTCGCTACGGGCGCAGTCGGCCGGCTTGTTACCTGCGCCAAGGCTGGCAACGTGACAAGCAGTCCCAGAATTCCTAGCCGGTTCGATGGCATCGCGGCTATCCCCAGGTTCAATCTAGTTGATGGGCTGCCCTTGGCGAAAGCAATCTTTTGGCGAGTCAACGGGGTGGGGGCAGAATCTTTCGATACCCTACGGAAGTTGCTGATGGCGAAGGGGCTCGCAGTCACCCGGCAGCCGATTCATACCTCCGGCATCACGCCAGACCACTCAGTCTGAGATTCCTCTACTTCTCACTCGCGGTTACTTCGTGCCGCCGCTCCTTCTTGACGGCCCGCTCGTATTCCGCGCGCGCCTGCCGGATACTCTCGATCTCGGACACTTCGGAAATCGGCACGTCCCACCACGACTCATACCCCGGCACGCGCATCTCTTTATCGACCTCAACTACGACCACGCTCGTGCGGTCGTGATGCCGCATGTTCTGAAGCGTACTCACGAACTCTTCGTGCGTCCTGGCACGCACCGTGCACGCGCCGAGCCCCTGGCAAATGGCGGCGAAGTCCACAGGCACGTACTCGCCATCCAGTTGGCCAGTTTCATCGCGGCGAAGACGGTAATTCGTTCCGAAGCCCTTTGATCCCACTGCTTGCGACAATCCGCCGATGCTCGAGAATCCGTGGTTATCCAGCAGAATGATGTTGAGTTTGTATCTCTCCTGAATCGACGTCGTGATTTCTGACGACATCATCAGAAACGAGCCGTCGCCCACCATGACGTAAACCTCGCGCGAGGGGTCCGCCATCTTCACTCCGAGGCCGCCCGCGATCTCGTAGCCCATGCACGAGTAGCCATACTCGAGGTGATAGCCTTTCGGCTGGCACGTGCGCCACAGCTTGTGCAGATCACCCGGCAGGCTGCCGGCGGCACACACCACAACGTCTTCGGGCCGTGAGTATCTGTTCACTGCGCCAATGATCTCGCCTTGGCTGACCGGCGGGCCGTGCCGCAATCCAAACAGCCTGTCCGTCTCCTCCTCCCAGCGCTGCTTCCATTGACTAATGCGATGCGTGTATTCCTCGTTGACGCGATAGCCCGAAACCGCCGCATCCAACTGCTCGATCGCGGTACGCGCATCGGCAATCACCGGCAGGCCGGCATGCTTGTAGGCGTCCGTTTCGTTGGCATTGATGTTAATGAAGCGCACATCGGGATTCTGAAATGCCGTCTTGGAGGCAGTCGTGAAATCGCTCAGCCGCGTCCCGATGGCAATTACCAGATTCGCCTCCCGTGCCGCGATATTGGCGCCCGGCGTTCCTGTAACTCCTATGGCTCCCAGATTTTGCGGATGATCGAACGGCAGCGATCCCTTGCCGGCCTGTGTTTCGCCAACCGGAATCCCCGTGCGCGACGCGAACTGCGCGAGTGCCGCCACGGCATCGCTGTAAATTACGCCACCACCCGCAATGATGACCGGCTGCTTCGCCGCACGGATCATTTCCGCTGCGCGCGCAATCATCGCGCGTTCCGGTTCCGGCCGTGCGATAGGCCAAACGCGCTTCTCAAACATCTCCACCGGATAATCCCAAGCCTCCGACTGTACATCCTGCGGAAGCGCCAGCGTGACCGCGCCCGTTTGCGCCGGTGAAGTCAGCACGCGCATCGCTTCCACGAGACAACAGGGCAATTGATCCGGACGGTTGATCCGGTCCCAGTAGCGGGAAACCGGTTTGAACGCATCATTGACCGATATGTCCTGGCTATGCTCGGATTCCAATTGCTGCAGCACCGGAGCCACGTTCCGCCGCGCAAAAATATCGCCGGGAAGCAACAAAACCGGAATGCGGTTGATCGTCGCCGTCGCCGCGCCCGTAATCATGTTCGTCGCGCCGGGTCCGATCGAAGAAATGCAGGCGAATGTGGAAAGACGATTCTTCGCCTTCGCGAACGCCGTCGCAATGTGCACTGCTGCCTGCTCATTACGGCAAAGGTAATAGCGGAAATCCGGATTTTGCAGCAGCGCCTGTCCCAAGCCCGCGACGTTGCCATGGCCGAAGATCCCCCACGCACCAGCAAAAAAAGCCTGCTCCTGTCCATCCCGCTCCACATACTGGTTCTTGAGAAAGCCCACCAGAGCCTGGGCCATCGTTACGCGCCGTGTGCTCATTCCATCCCTCCTCAACGTGTGATCAGAAGTACCGCGACAGATAATCCATGTCACGACCCCGGTTCACCGCGAACGCCTGCATCGCTTCTTCTACCGGCATCCCATCATGAATAATTCCACCTGCGGCCGCCGCCACAGCCAGCGGATCTTCATCGCCCGGATACAAAACGTTTCTGCCCACCAGCGCGCCGCGAACATTCGGCCCCGCCGCGAGCGCCGACGCCAGTTGATTCAGAAACGGCGCCGGACTTCCCGCCGATTCTCCACCCAGTAATAAGATCGGCAGTGTGGTCGCGCGCGCCACCGTTTCGTATCCCTCACAATACGGCAGCTTCAGCCACAAATAGCGGCTGCTGTCGCCCAACGCGGAAGCCACACCCGCGATGCGTGCCAGTGCCTCGCTGGTCTTCACCACGGCGTACCCCTTGTCGCCCTTGGTCACGGGCAGCGGTTCCAGGAATGTCGGCAGGCGCAGCGCGTTTGCCTCGGTAATCGCTTGTGCGCTGGCGAGCATCGTTTTCAGTGAACTCTCTTCGCCATCCGCCACGCGCCACAGAAGTTTCGTGCCATCCAGCCGCCACGTTGCGCACGTGGCTGGTGTTGGCCCCGTGATCGGATCGTCCATCTCCCACGATGCCCCCGCGAGTCCGCCCCGGTTCAGACTCGCAATCAGCACCTTTTCATCCAGCAACGGTGGACCGCCCGCATCCCGCACGAATCCGTCGATCGTAAGCAGGTCTTCCAGGATGTCCATCGTCGCCATCAGCCCGTCCACCCGGTTGCTGATCAGCACGCGCCAAATGCGCGCCAGATAGTCGCGGCGATCCGCCATGGCCAACGCGTCGTCGCCGACTTTGGTCACTCGCCGCGCCGGGTGGTCCGCCGCTAGAATGTTCAGCTTCCCATCCGGCGCCAGGCGTTCCCTCCGCTTGCGGCGTGCGGCAACTCCCAATGCAAAGTCGGGATCGCTAACCCGCGTCTCCACCAAGCGTGCAATCACCGCGTCCGAAAGAAACTGCTTGCTGCAAAACATCGTCTCGTCAATCTCCCCGCGCCGCACGCTGCTCCCGGATGATCTGTTCCACTTCGGCCAGCGTTGGCATGGCTTCCGAACAGCTCAACCGGCTCACCACCACCGCTGCCGCCGCGTTTCCGTAGTGCAGACACTCGATCACCGGCAGCCCTCGCACCAGACCGAACAGAAAGCCGGATGCAAATCCGTCGCCCGCCCCAATCGTCGAAACCACCGGCACCGAATAAGGCGCCAGAAAAACCGGCTCATCTCCCACCCAGACCCGCGTGCCCTTGTCGCCCAGCTTCGAAACCAGCATCGGAACCCGCGCCTTCCGCAGCTTGGTCACCGCCTCGTCCAGCGCGCCCGCACCAGCCACCAGCTTCAATTCGAGATCGTTCCCGATCAGCACGTCCACAAACGGCAGCGCCAGCCGCACCGCCATTCCCGCGTCTTCCGGTTTCGTCCAGGACATGGACCGGTAATCCACATCCAGCACCACGCGGCAGCCCGCTTCCTTCGCTCGCTCCAGCGCGCGATAGGTCGATTCTCGCGACGGCGAAGCGCACAACGACGTGCCGTTCGTGATGAACATCCGGCTCGCGCCGATATAGTGCAAGTCCTCGTCCGTCACTTCCAGCCGCGTATCAACGGGATCGCGCCGGTAAAACACCTGCGGAAAGCGATCCGGGGGCGAGATTTCCGTCAAACACAGCGACGGCAGAAAGCCCGGCGCAGTCTGGACACGACTCGTGTCTACCTTTTCCGCATTCAGAAATTGAATCAGGAATTCGCTCAGGCTGTCCGTGCCCAAACTGGCGACTATGCCGACACTCGCTCCCAGGCGTGACAGCCCGACCGCCATATTCGCGCTCGATCCGCCCAGATACCGCGAGAACCGCCGCACCTGGGGCAGCGGAACGTGCGGCTCTTCCGAGTAAAGGTCGTAACCAATCCGGCCCAAAATGGTGATGTCCACGCGAGGGCCTCAGGATACAAGCGGCAGCCGCGGATCTTTCGCATTCCACGTCCCGCGCACCCATGCATAATCCGGATCATCGCTCGCCGCCATTGACCGTGCCGAACCCGCCAGCACATTCAGGTAATAGCAATCGTAGCCGTGCGCCGCCACCACCGGATGGTAGCCCTCCGGAATCAGCACCACCTCGTTGTCGCGAACCGTGAGTGTCTCATCCCGCCGTCCGTCGCGCGTGTACACGCGCTGAATCGCAAATCCCTCCGGCTGCGAGATTTTGTAAAAGTAAATCTCGTCCAGATCCACCTCTCCCGGCGGATTATGCACATCGTGCTTGTGCGGCGGATACGACGACCAATTTCCGCTCGGCGTGTACACTTCCACCACCAGCAACCGATCCGCCGGAAACTCTGGTTTCACGATGTGGTTGATCTGCCGCGTCGCGTTCGCACCGCCTCGAATTTCCACTTCCACGGCCGTTGGCTCAATCACCGCCGCCGGAAATGCACGGCTCGCCCGAGCTCCGCACACCCCCACCTCACACGAATCCGTCAGAGCCTCGATTTCAACACGCTCCGTGCCAACAGGAAGGTAGAGCGTGTGCGGCATTCCGGCGAAAACGTTAGCCCGGCCGCCCAAGCGCTCCCAGAACTGCCCTCCTGCACGAACCGCAGCCTGCCCGCCCAGCATCACCAGCGCCAGCTCTTCACCAGGCTGCGCAATAAGGTGAGTCCCGCCCTTCGCCAGCCGGATCAGCCGCAACGAAATCGTCTGCCACCCGGCGCGCTCCTGCGTCACACTCAAAACCTCGCCGCTTCCCGCGGCGGGCTTCACCACCAAAGGGCTCATCGCCACTCCTCTCGAAATCGGAATGCCAACCTGCCAGCATAATACGCCGCCCGCCGGTTTCACTGGTGATTTTTGCACAGCTGGTGCAGCGGCACGTGCTGTGGGGGCTGACGACGGGGCAGTGAAATAAATAGCCGCAGCAGGCGTCTAGCGCGGCTATAATCGCCGCATGATGTTCCCCTATGACTCGACGCTTCTCGCCGCGGTCGCGGCGCCGCCGCAATCGGTCGCTCAAGTTCTTCAAACCATGCAGACTATAGACACGGCCTGCATCGACGGCGATGGACTGAAGTGGTTCAACTGGTTGTATCTCCAGGTGACCCAGGCCGTCGAAGCGCGTATTGCGGCCGGCGGATTCAGTGACCCTGCCTGGCTGGCACAACTCGACGTACAGTTCGCGCAATTGTACTTCGGTGCTCTCCAGTCGTCACTTTCCGGGCAACCCACGGCCGGATGCTGGCAGGTGGTCTTCGAGAGCCGCAATCAGGCAGCCATTGCGCGCATCCAGTTCGCCCTGGCAGGCATCAACGCGCATATCAATCACGATCTTCCCGAAGCCATCGTCGCCACCTGCGAGGCCACCGATACCACGCCAGATCGCGGAGGGACGCACTACAGCGATTACACAGCGCTCAACTCCACACTGGATAGCCTTGTCGAATCGGCCAAGCAGACGCTGAACGTCCGGCTGCTTGGTGATGCCCTCCCGCCGGTTTCTCACCTGGAAAATACGATCGCGGCTTGGAACGTCAGCGCCGCCCGCGAAGCAGCGTGGCAGAATGCCTACGCTCTTTGGAACCTTCGCTTATTTTCGCCGGCTAAGGCGAGCTCTTTGGCTGCGCTGGACGGCCTGACTACCGTTGTCGGCAAGACACTGCTGGTTCCGGTGCCGTGAGTTGCGGGGGAGAATGGACGCTGCGCGTGGTTTAGGACGGCACTTCGAATCCAAATCCCAAATCCCGCTATCTCAACCCTTCGAAAACTCCAATTGTGCCTACTTTCCCTTCTTGGCGGTGATGTTCAGAGTGCTGAGGACCTTCACCAAGTCAAGCCCCAAGCCAACGCTGTAGACATCGCGATTGCTGGGGGGTGGCCACAAACAGCGTTTCTGATAGTGGCGGCGTACCGGTTGCTGGCGCGAAGTTATAAGGTTGCAGGTTCTGTGCCGAATGGAGCCGAAGCTGGGCGTTCCCAAACAGGTATATCGAAGAAAGCAGGCCGGATTGCCCCGTTGAGAGTGGGAAAAAACCTTCCACCCGGCTCACCACGCCACGAAGCTCGCCGCCGCTGACTAACTCGTTTTGTCCCACGGTGAAGGAGACGATTGCCGGTGGACCGGTGCCTGCCGTTCCGTGACTATCCGCGTAATGCGTAACCAACTTGACGCCGCCGAAATACTCGATATCGTACTGGTTTCGTGAGGGTGCAATGAAGGAGATGTAGTCGTACTTGGCAACCTGCGGGTAGTTTTGCAGCAGGCGGGGATAGTCCGAGTCGGCTGGATTCAGTGCGTAAAACGTGTTAGTTGAGCTTGCCGCCGTCGTCAGCGGACCGGTGGCGCCGGCGCCGATGGTGAGAAAAAGCGCGGAGCGCATCTTCGTGTTAGAGCTTTGACTCCACAAGGGGCACAGGAAACGCCCGAGGCGGAAGTCGAGACCGCTGAGGAACTCCGCCGACTGGGCCAAGAGGAACTCCGCCGACTGGGCCAATTGGTTTATTTTCAGGCCCTTGGCAGCCGAAGTAATGGCCTGGCTGGACAGCGGCGAGTTGATCTGCTCCGGGGTGCTGGACACCCGCACATTTCCCCACCAACTGAGGCGACTATCGGGGTCCGCCTCGTCGTTGTTTCCGAATGGCAGCGGGCGGCTGATGTAGAAGTCGAAGAAGAACTTCTGCTCATCGGTGGCGCCGGCGGCACCCGCCTGCTGGAAACCGAGAACCAGCCGGGCCTCTTCTCCGAGCCGTTTAACCTGTTGGACGGTCGCCGAGGCGCACTCCGCACTGTCGCTTTCGTTCTCTGGACAGGCCTGGATCGTCTCGCCAGGAATTCGCCGCCCGGCCGTCGCGGCGCCGCCGGGCATCCAGACCACGGCCGGCGCGGGCGCCAGCACCGCAGCGGGCAGGGAAACCTCCGGCGATCTCCATCCGTCCTTATGAGATATCATTCAACGTGGGGGCAAGTGTATGCGTACCTTACAGAAGATTTCCCTGGTTCTATTGATGTTGTGGCCGCTAGGCTACGTGCTGGCGCAGGAAGGCCCGAACAAGGACGTCGGGGACACGGTGGCCAAGCCACGCAAGGCGGCAGACGCCCCGGCTGACGCCGACCAGACGCCCATCCCCTCCAAGCTCAGCATCAAGAACAAGGCCGAACTGCCGCCGGACGCCCCGGCGTTCAAGGTCGATACGAGTGTCGTGAACGTCGACGTGGCGGTGCTCGACAACAAGGGCCGCTTCATCCCCAACATTCCACGCGGCAACTTCCGGGTTCTCGAGGACAATGTTCCCCAGCAGATTTCGAACTTCAACATCGGGGAAGCGCCCATGACGGTCTGCATGCTGATCGAGTTTAGCGCCCGCTATCAGCGGTACTGGAGCTCGGTCTGGTATCAGACCCTGAGCGCCTCGTACGGCTTCTTGCAGACCTTGAAGCCGGATGATTACGTGGCGGTGATTTCCTACGACCTGAGGGAGTATATTCTTTCCGACTTTTCGAGCGACAAGCGCAAGGCGTACGAGGCCATGCAACAATTGCGCATTCCGGGTTTTTCGGAATCGAACATGTTTGATGCGCTCGCCGATACCGAGGACCGGATGAGCGGGATCGAAGGCCGGAAGGCGATCGTGCTCATTGCAACGGGAATCGACACCTTCAGCAAGCTCACCTTTGACAAAGCCCGCAAAGCCATTCAGGACGCTGGTGTGCCCATTTACGCCATCGGCATAAAGCAGATGGTGAGTATGTACGGCGGGTTGCCCAACGAGAACATAACCGACCTGCAAGCCGAAAATGAGCTGAAAACCTTCGCCAAGGAGACCGGTGGGCAGGCGTTTTTCCCGCGTTTTTTTGGCGAGTTCCCTACCATCTATCAAGCCATCTCGCAGTCGCTGCGCAGCCGGTACTCGCTCGCTTACTCGTCGACGAACCAGGCTAAGGACGGCTCGTATCGAAAAATTAAGGTCGAGCTCGTGAATCCTGCGACGAACGAGCCGCTGCGTGTGACCGACGAGAAGGGCAAACCGATCAAGTATTCGGTCATCGCCAAGGCTGGGTATAAGGCGCCGCGCGAAGTGGAATAAAGTCAAGCTTTCGAAAGTGCTTCATTGCAATTCGATGCAGGATCGTTGACACTTTCGTCACATCTCTGTTAACCTTTGCACCGTTCCATGAAAATATCATCTGGGCCGGCACATCCGAACGCGACGATTCTGCTCGTTGACGATAACCCGCACGGCTTAGTGGCGCGCCGCACGGTTCTCGAAGAGCTGGGGTACGTGGTGCACACGCGCCTCACCGGAACCGAGGCGCTGGAGGTGTTCGCCGCCCACCTGGTGGACCTGGTCATCACGGATTTCCGTATGCCCAACATGGACGGCGTCGAGCTGATTGCGCGCCTACGCGCGTTGCGCCCCGATCTGCCTATCATTCTGCTGTCGGGGTTCGTGGAGCCGCTGGGGTTGACGGAGCAGTCCACGGGTGCCGACGTGGTGCTTTCGAAAAGCGCGGGCGAGTTGGGATTTCTGCTGCGTTCGGTGCGGCGGCTGCTGAGCCGGCAGCCCCTGCGGAAGACCGTGGAGTCCGAGGGCGTTCTGAAAGCCAAGAAGGCGCAACAGGCCGGATGAGAGCGGCGGCGCGGCGCGGCGAGCAGGCAGGCCCGCGTTTCTCCATCTGGTTGCGGGTGGGTTGGCTGCTGCCGGTGGCTGTGATCATCTCGGCCCTGGCAGCGGCGTCGATTGCCCTCGCCGCTGCTCCCGCCCGTGACCGCGTCACACAGAAGAGCGTCAACCGCTGGATGAAGTCGCTGAGCTTGCGCGACAAAGTGGCGCAGCTCGTGATGATCCCCTTCAGCGGGCACTCCATCAGCACCAGCACGCATGAATATCGTAAGTTCGTGCACCTGATCCGCGACGTGCACGTGGGCGGCCTGATTCTGGTGAACGTGGCGCAGGGGCGCCTGACGTCGCGCCCCGAACCGCACGAGCTGGCGGCGTTTGTGAACCGGTTGCAGCGCATGAGCAAGCTGCCGCTCATGGTTTCAGGCGATTTCGAGCGCGGAGCCTCGATGCGCGTGAATGGCACGACCGTGTTCCCGCATGCCATGGCCTTCGCGGCGGCGGGTGACCCGGCCCTGACCAAATATGAAGGCACAGTGACGGCGCGCGAGGCGCGGGCGCTGGGCGTGCAGTGGATCTTCTATCCCGACGCCGACGTCAACAATAATCCCGATAATCCCATCATTAATATCCGGTCATTCGGAGAAAACCCGCAGGTGGTCGCGCAGCACGTGCAGGCGTTCATTGAAGGCGCGGACTCCGACCGCCGAAATCGCGTCCTGACCACCGTCAAGCACTTCCCAGGCCACGGCGACACCGCCACCGATACGCACCTCGGATTGGCCACGATCACCGTGGACCGGCAGCGGATCAATGACCTGGAACTGATTCCGTTCCGCGCCGCCATTGCCAAGAACGTGGACGCGGTGATGACGGCGCACATTTCGGTTCCGGCGTTGGACCCCGCCGACGTTCCGGCGACGCTCTCCGCCGCCGTGCTGACCAAACTGCTGCGCGACGAGCTAGGGTTTGGCGGGCTGATCGTCACCGACGCCATGGACATGGGCGCAGTGGTCAAAAATTTCGGCGACGCAGAAGCTTCGGTGCGGGCGATCGAGGCGGGCGCTGACGTGATCCTGATGCCGCCGGACGCGGAGGTGGCGGTGAATGCGGTGGTGGCGGCTGTGCGCAAGGGGCGGATTTCGCAGAAACGCATCGAGCAGAGCGTGGCGCGCGTGCTGGCCGCCAAGATCAAGGTGGGCCTCGATCGCGGGCGCCTGGTGGATCTGGAAGCCATTGACGACGTGGTGAATGCACCCGAGGCCAATGATCGCGCCCAGGAAGTGGCGGACCGTTCGGTCACGCTGCTGCGCAATGAGCAGTCGCAGATTCCCCTGCGCGCACCGGCGAAGACGTGTTTCCTGATGCTGGCGGAAAGCCACTACTCCAACGAAGGCCTGGCCTTCACGCAGGAAGTACACAAGCGTGCGCCGGACGCGCTGGTGCTGACGCTCGATCCCTCGCTGCCAGATGCCGCGCTGGATGTGGCCGTGCAACGTACCGGTTTCTGTGATGCCACAGTGGTAGGGGCGTTCGTTTCGGTGGCGGCGGCGCGCGGCAACGTGGCGCTGCCCGCGGGATTCCCGAAAATGCTCGAGACGCTGATCGCCTCCGGCAAGCCGGTAACGCTCATTTCGCTGGGAAGCCCGTACCTTTTGCGCAGCTTTCCGAATGCGGCCGCCTACATGACCACTTACAGCACCGTGCCGCCATCGGAAGTCGCGGCGGTGAAGGCGCTGTTCGGAGAGATGCCCATTCGCGGGAAGTTGCCGGTTACCATTCCGGATCTGGCGAAGTATGGGGACGGGATACAGATGGGGGCTGCGGCGGCGGGGGCGAAGTAAGAGGAAGGCAAAAGACAAAAGGCAAAGGGCAAAAGGCAAAGGTGAAGGGCCGATCAGGAGCGAAGCAGATCGTCGAACGGCAGCGTCTCACCCTTCTCGTCTTCTTCAAGAGCTTCGCGCGCCATGCGCCGGATCAAGTCGCGTTTCTCGGCGAAACGCTGCTTCCAAGCGTCTTCGTCAGCTAGGGAGGCGAGGATCTGCGACGCGATGGCATCCTGCACATCCTGGGGCAGTGCTACGACTTTTTCCAGCGCGTTCTCAAGGAGCGGCGACATGCTTCAATGTTAGCAGCGGAGGGGTTGGTGCAATCGCTTGAAACCGTTGCCACCCATGATCTCGCGTGATAACGTCTGAAACGAGGATACTGTCGTGAGTGTCGATCTGAATGACTTGAATTTGAGGGAGGAGGATGATCCGGGCGAGGGTGATCTCGCACACGAGCTGCGTGAGTGGTTGCCTAGGCCAGGAGATGTGCTACTATACATCCGCGCATAAATAAAGGGACATATGTGGCATAATGTTTCTGGGAGGCTTTATGGTGCCACGCCTGTTGCGGTTGCATCCCAGCACCTATC
>Ga0326728_10011864_pt1 | contig 19673 bp, 17 predicted proteins | sample MB3enrmetagenome_FD_207602 | JGI IMG/M metagenome (GOLD analysis project Ga0326728, IMG submission 207602) | Lab enriched peat soil microbial communities from McLean, Ithaca, NY, United States - MB31MN | ecosystem: Environmental > Terrestrial > Soil > Wetlands > Peat | place: USA: New York... | reverse complement strand
CTGACCCTCTTTCGACCTGTGCCTCGGACACTTTCCCCGCCCCTGTCTCTTTCGCCGCCGAAATCTGCTCCGGTCTGCGGTTCGCCTACCCGGCGGGTTGGGGCAGCGAGGCGATCCGCCGGACCATGCTCCCAAACAGTCGCCGAGTCAGGTGGCTCTCGGCCAGGAGCAGCCAATAGTAGCGGGCGTGCTTGATCAATCGGCCACCCGTCTTCACTAACCGCTGCTGCAAGCTGGTCAACGACCAACCTTCGATCCTCTTGGGCAGCACCAACCGTCGCCACAGATTACCCAGATTGTAAGCGATTAGACTCAACCACAGCCGCACCTCGTTGGACCGGAACCGATGGCAGCTCAGCCGCGTCATCTTCACCGCTTTCTTGCCTTCCTTGATCCATTGCTCCGCCGTTCCCCGTTTATTATAGAACCGCACCACGGCCCGACTGTGAGCCTCCAGGTTGGTCACAATGAACCCTACGCGCGGCAAAAGTTCCCCGAAGTGGAACTCCACCTTTGCCACCACCCGCCGTGGCGTCTTCCAACCCGTTGCCTGATAGAGAAAGCTCTTGTACCAAATCACCGGCTTGTGGCTTGGGCGTCCCACTGGACGAGTCAACAACCCCGCGATGTCCCGCTCCAGGCTGTCGTTGGACGGGATGCGGATGGCGTACTTCACACCCCGTTCCTCCAGCGCCTCGTAGATCTCCGGTTTGGCGAAGGCGGCATCGGCCCGAAAGACCACCTCTTTGCCCACTTTGCGTTGCCGCTCGATCTCCGGCAGCAGCAGTTCTTCCCAGCCGTCAGCACTGTGCACATTGCCGGGCCGCAGTTTCGCCGCCAGGCAGTCGCCTTCCCGATTGAACAGCAGTAGCGGGTGATAGCAGGTGGACTCGAAGTGGCCGTTGTAAGCGGTTTGCTCCTGCTCCCCATACACTGGGATCTCGGTGGAATCCATATCCAGTACTGCCTGGCAAGCTGAATCCATCGCTTCCGCTTTGCCGATCAATGCCCGGTTGAGTCGTCCCAGTCTCGCAAAGTTTTCCTCCTCGCCCAGCATCTCGGTCTCGAAGGTCTGCAACCGCGAGGTCAGAGCGGCGCCCCGATCCCAGATCTTTTCGGATCCAATCAGCCGGAAGGTCGGGTCCTGGGAGAGCCTCTGGGCATCGTTGAGGTCTTCGTAACCAGCCAGGCGACTGTAAACGGATTGCCGCAGCAGGTCGGTGAAGGGAAACTGCGTATTCTTCCCACGGCGCGAGTCGGTCAGATGTTGTTTGATCAATTCTCCGAACCCGAGTCGCTCGTCGAGTTCCCGCACCAGGATCAGGCCGCCGTCGGAAGCGACGCGGGAACCTTGGAAATCGACCTTGAGAGAGGCGTTGAAGGAGAGCTGAAAGGATTGATTCTGTATCTCACCCATTGGGTACTGACCTCCGGAGCGTCTTCATCGCGTTCGAACCCGTATAAATATTGATGCTGACGAACATCCGAAGATTCGTAAGTGGAGTTCAAAATGGAAATGTGGGATAACTTGTTTAATATCACCGCCGCCTAAAGTCGGAAGTCGACCCGCACATCCTCAGATCCCTTGACGGGCCAGGATCTCAGGCCCCGGAGAGCTTCCCGGGAAAGACGCTTGGGCGCGCCGCCCTGCGGCAAGCCGTCTCCCTCCGGCGAAAGGTCTTGCTGACATCTTCTTTTGAAATTTGCGCTTGCCCATGGCGCAGTGATACTTTAGTATCACTTTTATGAAAACCCATCTCGTGACGACCCTCAAGAGGAAAGCCACCCGGATTCTCACCGAGTTGGTGAAGGATCAAACTCCCGTCCTTATCACCCAGCACGGAGTCCCCACTGCCTATTTGGTGGATGTTGCCACCTTTGAAGGATGGCAGAATCGGATGCGCGTGATGGAAGGAATCGCCCGTGGGGAAAGAGCCATTCAGGATGGACGGACTTCCACGCACGCCCAGGCAAAGCGGCGATTGGAGCGATGGCTAAAATAATCTGGGCTGATCCAGCGATTCACGACTTGGATGCGATTGCAGATTATATGGCCTTGGACAACCCCGCGGCGGCTTGCAAACTCGTCCAAGAGGTAATAATTGCCGTCGAACGGCTTCGGAAATTCCCGCGCATGGGCTCCCGCCCAAATGAACTCGCGGGGTTGCCTTACCGCCAGTTGATTGTCTCCCCTTGCCGTGTTTTCTATCGTGTGGAGAAAAAGGCCATCTACATCGTCCATGTTTTGCGGGGAGAGCAGCTCGTTCGTAGAGAACTGTTCCCGACTGAACCACGGGCAACGAAATCTTCTGGCAAGTAGCGGGCTGCCAGCTATGGGCACTGGCCTCGTGGCCGTGGGCTTGTCTTATGAAGACAACCCATGTTCAATTCCCAAGATGAATTGGCCGTGGTTACCTCCAGGACAGCTTATTTTAGCGCTTATGGGGAGGATGCCGTGCTACGTCTGGCGCAAGCGGCGCCACAACGGTGTTTTCACCGGTTGTCACACGAACTGCGGGGGAGAGGGCATGGAGACCGTAATTTGGTTAATTGGGAATGCTAAACCTGGCTGGGCGAAACTATTGAGGGTTTGGGGCGACGAAATCTACGCCGCGCTCACCGTTGGCGCGCTGCGTGGCGGCGAGGTCGAGATCGGCGAGCGGGACTCGCCCCGTCCTTTGCTCTGAAAAAACCCAGAGTGTGTTGCCGACAATGGCGTAATCCTGCACTTCCACTTGGTGGCCATCGCGGTAAACGAGGAGCGTCGCAGGAGGTTTTTCTTCGCGCGACACGGAAGGCTCAGGGGAGGGAGCCGCGCGTGAGTCTCGCAGAGCCTGATCTTCGCGCATCAATTCAACTTCCGCTGCTAGGTTGCCGACTTGCGCGGCAAGTTGATTATCTTGCTCGGGTTCGGGAGCTGGCGCGGCAGTCTGTTCGCTATCGTATCCCATCGATGGGAACCAGTAAGGATAGACTGGTTCAAAGCCGAAACCGGGACGTCCCGAGAAGTATTGCCGGCAGTAAAACGAACCGGCAAAGGAAGGATTCAGGAGACATGACGATTCGCCGGGATTGATCAGGGACGTGCCCGTCACCGGGGGAAACGCAAACCCATTGCGGGCGGTACTGTAACTGGGGGTCACGAATCTGGTCGTCCGGGGCGGCATGTGCGGCCGTGGTGCGGCGGGAGAGCTTCGATAAGAACCTCGATAACCGCCAAACGAGCGCGGCGCGCCACGAGCCTTGGCATATGGACACAAGAGGACTAGCAGACCCGCCAGAACCACCGCGTTGGCGAGCACCCTACGCATAGGGTCATTCTAACAGAAATCAGAAGTCAAGACTGAAAAAATCGTGAGGGCGAACCACCTGCATAGGTGTAAAGTGGGAGCGGCCAGGAAGCCGAAATGGAAATCCTGGGTACCAACTCATCCAGCAAAAAAAATGCAATAAAGGAGCCACGCACATGACGGATTTAACGCAAGAGAGAAAAATTGTGGTGAGCAAGGATGGTCCTTATCTGGTATCAGGAGACGTACCTCTCGCGCTTCAGGTCATCACCCCCAACAGCGAGGGAATGTCCTGGGAATGGAAGGAAGGCAAAACGTTTGACGCGGAGCCGGGTTACGAGCTTTGCCGTTGCGGCCATTCCAAGAACGCACCATTCTGTGACGGTTCGCATAGCAAGATCGGGTTCGATGGCCGTGAGACTGCCAGCCGCGTGCCTTACGCCCGGCAGGCAGAAACCCTTGATGGGCCCACCCTGGTTCTGAGCGATGCTGAAAACCTCTGCGCGTTTGCCCGGTTCTGCGATCCAGGCGGAAAGATCTGGTCGCTGATTGAAAGGACCGATGAGCCCGAGGTTCGTGAACTGGTGATCCGCGAGGCGATGCATTGTCCGGCGGGCCGCCTCGTCATTCACGATAAGGAAACGCATCGCGAGATCGAGCAACCTCTGCCTGCCTCGATTGGGGTGGTTGAAGATCCAGTCATGGGATGCAGTGGGCCGCTCTGGGTTCGAGGGCGCATTCCGATCGAGTCCGCAAATGGCAGGCGCTATGAGACGCGCAACCGAGTGACGTTGTGCCGGTGCGGAGCCTCTGACAACAAGCCTTTCTGCAATGGCAGCCACGCCAGCATGAAGTTCCACGACGGCATCAAGAAATAAAGGTCCGGAAGAAGCGGTTAGACTGCGGCTGCCTATGGGTTTCCGTACTTCACCCAAATCGGGCTGGACCACGCCAGGTTCCGGTCCATCTGGGTGATGCGCACATAGTACCAGCTTTCACCCTGGGGCGGCGCGTTGTCGACGTAGGTGAACTCTGTGCTTGGGGCGTTGGGTGAGGTGGTGAAAACGAACTTACCGTCTTTGATGATTTCCACTCGTTGCAGGGTGTCGGTTCCGAACACTTTGACGTTGAGGTGAGGGGGTGTGGCCGCGGCAAAGGCGTCGCCCATCAGGTACGTGTGCCCCCGCTCATCCACGGCCTGGAAATCCACGATGATATTGTCCGTGGCGCCGTAAGCGTGGCGCTTGCGCATGCTCTCGACGATGTCGGTGCGGTCCATCGAGGGCGTATAGATCATCGTGTAGGAGCTGTGCGTGGAGACGTGATCGGAGCTCGATTCGACCCCGAGCTTGTAACCTTTGGCCAGGCCATTCCAATAAAATCCTGCGGCCTCATATTTTTCGTGGACCTGCACCTGATAGTTCGCACTCTCGGCGCGCGGCGCTCCTTCGTACTCGTAGTTGGCATGGTAACCCTGATAGATTTCCACCAACGGCTCGACCTCAGGGTCATTATCGCGATAGTCGGAGCCTTGCTCGGTAGCTAGAGAATGCAACATGCAGATGCCCCGGTGCTGTTTCAAATAAGGATAGAGGATGGGGCCACTGTTGACCTTGCCTTGGTTTTCCGCAGCACTGAGGGGAAGCGTGCGCGTCCCGCGATCCGCGAAGACCACGTTGCGATGCCCGTTCGGATAGCGGACGCTGCGCTCGTACCCGAACAGGGGCGTATAGTAATTTTTGATGTGGAAGAGATCGATGGCTTTCTCGGTGCGCCACCAGGTGTACTCGTTATCGCCTCCGGCGTTATGGTCGGAGATGATTCCGGTGTCCATCGCGGCCGCATCCATCATGTAGCGGAAATAGTCCTCCACGGAGCCGTCGCCCGCGCCGTCGGCGGAAATCTCCGTGTGCCGGTGGAAGTCGCCGCGCAAAATGCGCAGGGAAGCGCCATTCATCGTGAGGCGATAAGCGCGAACACGGGCCACATCCTCGCGCTCGTGGGGATGCACCGGAGGAGATCCCTCGTTGGGATCCTGAAACTCTGCCAGTTGCGGTGGCAACGCCGCGGCCTCGCTGGCGAAAGCCGCGGCGTCAATTTCCTGCACACCGGGGCGATGCGGCCCCGCCGTGGCCGTGGCGCCCGTCATGGAAGGCTGAAAGCCCGAGGCTGGGCCAAACTGCTTGTTATTGTTGATCCAAGCCATCCAGATTCCTTGCGGCCCCGGCGTGATCTGGAAGGTTCCGTCAGGGCGTGAACTGGTTTCCGGGATGGGCATGATGTTTGTCCAGTGATCGCCTTCATAGCTGGTCAAGAAATTTTCCCATCGCCCGTTGACGGCCCAATGATCGGCGCGCGTCTCAGCAGTGCTGGTGCGAATTTGCAGGACCGCCCAGATCCGGCCGCGGGCGTCGCAGGCGAGGCGAGGCTCTTCGATAAAATGGTTATAGCGCATGGGGATGGCGGCCCGCAGGTCGCCCGCGGGTTGCTTCCAAACGCCGTTCTCCAGCACAGCCACCTGCGGGTGGCGGTTGAAATACAACGTGGTGCCGCGGGATTGGTCGTCGCGGTTCCAGTCCTTGCCCCAGTTGTCGCCGGACTCGTCCCAAGCCAGCCAAACCCGTCGTGCCGGATCGACGGCCAGCGAGGCGTGCGCGTGAAATTTCCCCGAGTGCGTGACTTGCTGAAGGGGTTCCATTGACCCATCGGCGTTGACCTTGCGCAGGAAGATGTCGTAGTTGCCGGTGCGATAGCTGTCCCAGGCGATATAAAGGTTGCCGGCGGAGTCGCTCGCGGCATCGGGCATCCATGCGTTCGGTCCGCTGATTTCCGTGGGCTTCGACCACGTGCTTCCGCGCAAGGTGCTCAGCAGCACATGCGACTGGCCGTCCTGATAACCGACCCACACCAGGTGAAGAGCGCCGGTGGGGTCGGAGATTAGCCGGTGAAAGATGTTAGGGTGATCCGCCGCGGTCAGCTTCTGCCGCGCCGTCCACTTTTGGCCGTCAAACGTTCGCGCGTAGAGGTCCCAATCTTCGCCCGTCCTTTCTGACCAGACCACCCAGATTCTTCCTTCGGAATCCTCCGCCACGGCAGTGTGAAAGATGTCTCCCTTTTCTTCCGTCAGGCGTCTCGGCTCCGACCAACCCGCGGGCGTTGAGTAGCGCACGTAAACCTGATCGCCGAGATTTTGGTAAGCCTGCCAGGCGACCCAGACCGCACCCTTGCGAGTGACGCACACGGAGGGATAGTCGTGCTCCTCGGGAGTCGCGCCTTGCGGCAGGGGAGAAATTTGTTGCGGAGTGGGTGTGCGTTGCACCGTCATGTCGCCGTCACGGAAAGAAAGCTCGCGGCCGTCGTCGAGTTCCTGCAATGCGAACCGGAAGTCTCCCTGCACGGTATGGACCTGGGAGATTGCCGTGGGTGGCGCTTGCACCGTCACCGTGACTCCTGCGGGAACATAGTTGAAGACGCCTTCCGAGGTATCCATCGGGCGAGGGTCATCGGGCTGGTTTTCGAATCGAATGCGCTTGATGTGAACGTTCCAGGTCCCATCCGGCTTCACCGTGTCATCTTGAAAAAGGCGCCAAGGCATCACGTTCACCACCTTGCCTTGATTTAGCGTCAGGGAACCGGAGTAGTCCTCAAGCCGCTCCTGCCTTTCTCCAAAAACGATGCGGAAGCTGAGAGTCTTGTCCGGCAGCGGGCCCGGAGCTTGCATGGGCGCCGATTGGTGCCGTGGAATCAAAGCGAGGATCGCGATCAGTGCGATGATGGAGAGCATGCCGATTCTTCGCATGGAAAGTCCCTCCCGATGGGTAAGCCGCGTTCCGTTCGAACGGGAATGGTACCATCAAAGGCGCGGAATCATCTGGACGAATTTCGGCGGGCATGCTTAAAATCTAAGGGGCAGGGTTTGGAAATCGGCAGGTGGGAAGCTCCATACGGACTGCCGACTTCTCCTGGAATTTCGCATGGCCTTAAAACGCATTTTGATCACCAACGACGACGGGATAAACGCTCCGGGAATCAAAGCGTTGGAGCAGAGCCTGGCCGCGGTGGGTGAGGTGACCGTCATCGCTCCCGACAAGGAGATGAGCGCCACGAGTCAATCCATCAGCCTGCATACGCCCTTGCGCGTCCATCGGATTGACGACCAGCATTATGCCATCGGCGGCACGCCGGCCGATTCGGTGATCCTGGCTCTCTACCACATTCTGCCGCAGCGTCCGGAGTTGGTGGTGAGCGGAATCAATCCTGGCGGAAATATGGGGGAGAACGTGGTTTACTCCGGAACCGTGGGTGGAGCGATGGAAGCGGCGGTGCACGGTGTGCCATCTTTCGCCATATCGCTGGCCTCGCGGAAGGGGCTGGATTTCTCCTCTGCCGCAGCCTTCGCGGCGCAACTGGCCACCCGGATTTTGGAAGATGGCCTGGAGCCGGGAGTGTGCTTGAACGTGAATGTGCCGCGCGGCGAAATCCACGGCGTGCGCATTACCCGCCAGAGCCAGAAAATTTCGCAAAATATGGTCCTGGAACAAAAGGATCCGCGCGGGCGCCCGCATTATTGGCTCGACGAGACGGTTGAGTTCGATGAGGTCGAGCCCGATTCCGACTACGGAGCCATTCTTTCGCACCAGATTTCCGTGACCCCTCTTCAGGTTGACCGCACTCATTACCCCAGCCTCAACCATATTTCCCGATGGCTGCCAGCGTTGCAGGTGGTTAAGAAGTAGCAAGGGCAGGGGCTAGGGACTGGGGGCTGGGTGCTGGGGGCTCGGGATTGGGGATTCGGAATCGTTCCTGCCACACGTTCTTGAGCCCCGATGGAAGTGTGGCGGTGGAAGGGAAGCCGGCGCATGAAATCTCTCAAGACCTGTCCACATACCAACGGTAGGCATACACTCCCAGATTGAACCCACAAATGACCACCGCCCCAGCGATCAACCAGGACACAGGGATATCGGGGTAAACGATGGCCTCCAGGTAATGCACCAGGAATGAGCCTTGATACGGGGTGATGCCCGCGCGCGCTTCCAGCCAAACTTCCAAAAGCGTGAGCGGGCAGGGTGGCCAAGGCAGCGCCTCGATCAGGATGCTGTACACCAAGGAAATAATATGCAGCCAGCGCAGCGCGCGCCGGTGGCGGGTAAGCAGGGCTCCGAAGATGACCCAGAAAATCCAGAGCAGATGCAGCGTCAAAACAGCGACGGCCATGGCGTGATAAACCTTGGCGTCCATCGTCGGCAAACCTCTGGTGCGGGGGGATACGTTCCCTTTCCGATTAACCCATGTTACCAAAACTGACGGAAGGCCGTCCGCGCCCTGACGCCCCGACGACTCGGGCGATCTCACGAAGGGATGTACTTCCGGCAAGGATTTGGCGCGGGCATATTCTCCGGCGGCGCGCAATTCTGCAAGCTGACTGCGGTAAGCCTTCAGCTCCCACAAGTCCCTTTGGGAAATCGCAGACCCCAAGGAACCGGGGTCTGCGCCAGCCAGCGTATGTTATATTTTGACGCGACATTCCGTATTATGAATTCCGGACAAATTCTCAAGTTAGATTCTTAGTAGACAGGCCTAGTACTTGCTTGATTTAATTAGCGTACGTAACTGGCTGTAGGTCGCGCTTTGATTTCAACGACTTAAAAATGCGCGAATTAATCCAAGCAAGTACTAGAGAGAGGGAGCGGCAATGAAAATACTTCAAATGGCGGACCACATCCGCTACCGTAGGATGACCAACGAGGAATTACATGAGACTTTTGTAGTTGATGATCTCTTTCAGCCCGGACAAGTCAGCTTGACTTACGTCGATTTGGATCGCACGGTGATCGGCTCGGCCGTACCCACCGACACCCCGCTGCTTTTGCCCACAGATGACGCGCTGAAGTCAACCTACTTTACGGAGCGGCGCGAGCTGGGCATCTTCAACATCGGGGGCGCGGGCAAGGTTGCAGTCAATGGTAAAGAATACGAGGTCCAAAACCTCGACGCGTTGTATGTCGGGCGAGGGAATGAGGAGATTCGGTTTGCGAGTACCGACGCATCGTGTCCGGCAGAATTCTATCTCCTGAGTTATCCCGCCCATACCACGTATCCCATCCAGCCGGTGCGCTCGGCAGAGGCGGAAGGTGTCACGCTTGGGTCGCCTGAAACCGCGAATCTGCGCGAGATCACCAAGCTCATTCATCTGGCCGGCGCGCGCAGTTGCCAGCTTGTCATGGGCTTCACGCGGTTGGCATCGGGAAGTGTCTGGAACAGCATGCCTCCGCATACTCACATGAGGCGATCAGAGGTCTACCTGTACTTTGACGTCTGCCCTTCGGATCGAGTCATTCACTTGATGGGCCCCCCCCACGAGACGCGAAACATTGTGATGGCGAACAAGCAGGCGGTGATATCCCCGGGCTGGTCGATTCATGCCGGGGTGGGAACAAGGAACTATGCGTTCTGCTGGGGCATGGGTGGGGAAAATCAGGTTTACACCGACATGGACGCCTTGGCGGTTGCGGACCTGTTCTAGTAGCGTTCTCGTAGCGCCGCCCTTTAGGGCGGCACATGCCGGGCTCCCGATTTCATCGGGACAAGTTCCGCCCGGCGCTACGTGACATGCCGGGCTAAAGCCCGCCTCTACTCGCCAGACCCGCTAAGGGTGCTGCTGCCCTCCAGCGGCAAGTTGCGCGAGGAATCGCCGGCGAGGATGCCGAACTTCCCGGGAATGAGGCTCCATTGGCCGGTGGGAATGTTCCAGGTTGAGAAGGCCCGCTCATCCAGGCTAATCGTTACGTGCTTTGTTTCGCCCGGCGACAACGAAACTTTGGCAAAACCTTTCAATTGCTTGGGCGCCTCGCCCGCCGCGCTCGGGTCAGCAACGTAAACCTGAACAACGTCTGCTCCCGCGCGCCGGCCGGTGTTGGTGATATCGAGACTGACCAGAACCGGGCCGTGAGGATCGTGCTGCCTGGTGATGCTCAGATGGTCGAATACGAAGGTGGTATAAGAAAGGCCGAAGCCAAAGGGAAACAGAGGTTCGATCTGCTGCGCGTCGTACCAGCGATAGCCGACCTCGAGCCCCTCCGAATAGACCACTGTCCCGTTGACGCCGGGATACTGTTGCGGAGCGTGCGCCGGCGTGTCGCTCTCGGCTTTCGGAAATGTCAGCGGCAGCTTACCCGATGGGTTGGCCTTCCCGAAAAGCAGGTCCGCTACGGCATTGCCATCCTCCTCGCCCGGATACCAGGCTTCGAGGACTGCGCCCACGTGCCCGAGCCACGGCATCAGCACAGGTCCGCCCGTCTTCAGAACGACCACCGTGTGCCGGTTGGCTGCCGAAACCGATGACACAAGTTCATCCTGGTTACCGGGCAGTGAAAGGTCCGGCCGGTCACGGCCTTCACGGTCTTTGTTCCCTACCATCAACAGCGCCACATCGGCGGATGCCGCATCCTTGGCGGCGGCAGACGGGTCGCTGCCGTCGTTGTAAATTACATTAACATGGGCGTCGACTTGGTTCTTGATGCCCTGAACCGGGCTGACGGTGTAAAGCGGTAACACTTGCGAGCTGCCGCCTCCGCCCGTATGGGCCGCATCCGCATACGGTCCGATCACCGCAATGGAATGCAAGTCCGCCGCCCGGAGCGGCAACAGGTTTTCGCTATTCTTCAGCAATACAGCGCTCTGTTCGGCGATCGTTCGAGCGATGGCCCCGTCCTTTTCCGCGGGGATCGGTTTCGGCGTGAGCGGGTGGTCGAAGAGCCCAAACTGAAACATCTCGCTGAATCGGCGGATCAGCATCGTATCGAGTACCGCCACGCTCAGTTGCCCACTAGTAATGGCGGCTTTCATGCCGGCGTCGTAACGTTCATCGTGCTTCATCTCCAGATCGAGCCCGGCCAATGCCGCTGGTATGGTGCTGTGCGTGGCCGTATAGTCCGACTGCACAAACCCCTTAAAAGCCCACTCGCCCCGCAGAATGTCTTTCAGCAAGTGGGTATTCTCGCAGCCGAACTGGCCGTTCACGCTGGGGTAGGCGCACATGATGGCCCCCGTCTGGCCCTCCTTTACCGCGGCTTCAAATGCCGGGAGATAGATTTCCCGCAGCGGGCGCTCGGCGATCACCTCGTTGATGGTTTTTCGGTCGGCCTCCTGATTGTTGGCCGCGTAATGCTTCGTTTCGGCGATGACACCCTCCTGTTGGACGCCCTGGATTTCCGCCACCCCCATTCGCGCCGCCAAGTAAGGGTCCTCACCGAAGTATTCGAAGTTGCGGCCGTTCTGGGGAACGCGCGCGATGTTCAGGCCGGGCGTCTCCATGACGCCCTCCCCGCGGTACGCCGCCTCGGCCCCCGCCACGTGGCCAAACGTTTGGGCGAGGTCAAGGTCCCACGAAGCCGCGAGGGCCATGGCCGAGGGCAGCGCCGTTGCCGGCTGGGGGTGGGGGCTGTCGCCCGGTCCCGCGCCTGCCGGTCCGTTCGTGATCTTCAAAGCCGGAATTTCCAGCCGGTCGATCGCTGCAACCTCCCGCGGATGATCACGAGTTTCCATCATGTGAATTTCCAGGACCTTTTCATCCAGCTTCATGTGCTGCACCAGAAGCTCCGCGCGCTTCTGCGGGGAGAGGGACGGGTCCATCCAGGGCCGCGACAGTTTCCCGGCTCCTCCCCCCACCACCCAGAAGACGATGCTCGCCATAACGGCGATGGCCAGCCGTGCGATCCAAGGATTTTTCATCAAGCCTCCAGCAATGGAAATGTGGGTCTAGTGCTTTGTCCAGCCGAAGGTGACAGGGTGCTCGCGCTGGTGTAGAAACGAAATGAGATAGGTGTTCCATGCGTCCGCGGTGGGCATGTCGGCCTTCGACCAGCCCGACCCCGCAAAATAAATGAAAGGGACGCCGGAGCGACGCTGAAAAATCATCAGCGCATGTTGGGCTGCCAGGATCGTCTGCGCATGTTGGTTGGGCAGGGCTACCAGTCCCGTGGCAATCCTGCCTGCCGAAGGATCCTGAGGCGTATCCCACACCGAAGCAACTCTCCCCTCGGCAGGAATCGTGGCGTCCGCGCCCTTGTGGATGGCGATGGCCGCAACCAGGTCGAGGGGAGAGGTTCCCTCGAAGGTGTAAGTCGAGGCAATCCTATTCAGGTGAGTGCCGGCATCGAGGGTAATCCTTTTCGTTTCCGCCACCATCCGCCCATCGGCATCCCAAGGCGCATACGAGACCTCGAAAGCAAAGCGGATGGGGCCGTTCGCAAGAATTTTCTTGGTCGTGTAGTTCTTGGAGACGTAGAGCTTGCCATTGGCCCAGACCGCGGTGCCGCCACAACCCCGCGTGTGACCCACTTCATAGGAGTCCAGTCCTTGGCCGTTGTCTTTGTGGTACGACAGCGCGTGGTTGTGCGTTCGCTGGCCCTCCGCGTCCCGCTTGTAGAAGTTGTCGATCACGAAGTTGGGCACGCGCTTTGACCACACGTCGATTCCCGACGCAATCTCGCCAGTGGCCTCGAGCGCCGGGCCGTACACGCGGTAGGCGACGACTAAATTTTCCCAGGCAAAGTCATCTTTGCGTTCGGGGGCCTCGCGGCCGAAAACCAACGGTGGCTGGGGCGGCGCCGCAGGATCCAGGTGAAACGAGACATTCAGCGCTCCGCGCGTGGGCAGTTGAACGAACAGCAACAGGGTATCCGGGGCCGCATCCGGTTGCTGGCTATATAGCTGGCTGGGAATGCGCTGTTGGGTCGCGGTGTCCTGGGCCACCAGATCCTGCAACTTTGCCGCGGGAAGGTGCAGGTGTTCCATCACCTGGGCAAGAGGAATCTCCACCACTTCCTGACTGCGGGCGATGCTCAACGGATTGCTCAGGCGCAACTGCTGGGCCCACGCGCCCCTGGAGAACACTGTCATCCCCATGGCCATGCAGGCGAAGAGAAGGACGATTGTGCATCTCGGCCTTGGAAGGTTCGAATAATGGAGCGATCGAAGCGATTCATTTTGCAAGGCGATAGACCTCCGAACCGGCAAGCAGAAATCCACCGATACCGTAGACATAGCTCGAGGTGGGCGTAAAATCGCCAGGCGCCATCCCCACCGGCTGGATGCATCCCAGCCGGCCATCTTGATAGATATGGGAGAGCAGCCCTTGCCATGCTTTTCGGACAACCGGTTGGTATTTCCCGCGGTCTAAGATGCCGGAATTTATGCCGTAAGCGAAACCAAAAGTATTAAACGCCGAGCCGGAGTTTTCCGGAAGCGGATAGGCCGCCTCGTCAAGCAGGCCGGGCCTCCAGAGTCCATCCTTACCCTGTAAGGTTGCGAGCTCCTCTGCCATCTCTTTGAACTGGGCAATAAACTTGGGCCGCGAAGGGTAGTCGCTCAGCATTTCTGCTAACACCCGCGCCAGCCCGGCAAATACCCAGCCGTTTCCCCTTGCCCAAAAGACGCTGCGGCCATTCGCCTCGTGTGCATCCAGGAAGGTCGCATCGCGGAAGAATAGGCGGTTCGGCGGGCTGTAAAGCAAGCCGGAGGTGATCCACCATTCGTGATCCATGAAGTCAAGGTATTTGCGGTCGCCGGTGGCTCGGGCGAGCTTCGCCAGCACGGGCGGGGCCATGAAGAGCGCATCGCACCACCACCACAAAGGCTTCTGCGGATCATCGGGCAGTTGCATCACGGCATCCATGCGCTGCCGCGTGGGAGCTATCATGGCCGGATCGTGGAAGCGGAAATAGAGATCCAGATAGGTCTGGGCGATCGCTTGGTCGTCGGCGTGCTCGAGACGTGGGCCCAGTTGCCATTGAAACTTCCTGGCCATTTGCAGCATGGCGTCCTGATACTTCTGGCCGTTGGCGGCGTCGGGCACGGCCATGAACCCCGCGTAAAGCGCCGCGAAGGTCCACCGCTGACTGAAGCCCGCTTCCGCTCTGCTTAATTGCCAATCGGCGACTTTCTGCATTGCATGGCTGACATTCCTCTTGGTGAGCTTGGCTGATAAATCGGACGCCAAGGGTAGCGCGGTGGGGGGAGCATCGCCTTCCCATGAATTTTGCTGGCCCGTAGGGAGTTGCCCGAAAAGACCATCAGAGATGAAGAAGAGGAGAGCTGCAAGAACCGCCATCGGTTGGAGAAAGTGCTTAAACCCTTGCCGGCACGCCTCGAAGGGAGTGTGCCGATGGGTGGAATTGAAGATCATGACGAAGCGCTCCTCTCGCCAATCGTCCATCGAAAACGGGAATCAGGATACTCGCCCCCTGCGCTCCGCGCAAGGCGCGCTCTCCAACTGCATGGCTCTTCCTTCGCCACACTGGAAACTGGTTGAGGTATGCCAGCTCATCACAAAACCCCGCGATGTGATATTCTGCGACAGGATTTCGGAGTGATTAGAGGCCAGGTGGCTCGAAGGAATCTTCCACCACGGACCCAAAGCCGACCCTTGGCGTCAAGGAAATAAAGAGGAAGCAAGTATGAATGAAAAGCTGGAAGGAATCTTCACTCCCACGATGGTTCCCCTCGACCCGCGTGGAGAAATCAATGAAGAGGAGCTGCGGCGGTACATTGACTGGCTGATTGAACGGGGGGTACACGGCCTTTATCCCAACGGTTCGAGTGGTGAATTCACCCGTTTCACGGCGGAGGAGCGGCGCCACATCATTCAGATCTTTTGCGACCAGACGCGCGGGAGGGTGCCGATTCTGGCGGGGGCGGCGGAGGCCAATGTCAAGGAGACCCTAAGTGCCTGCGAACAATACGCACAGTTCGGGGCTCGAGCGGTGGCCATTGTCTCCCCCTTTTACTACCGCCTGAGCCCGGAATCGGTCTATGCCTATTTCCGTGAAATCGCCCTGAACTCTCCCATTGATGTGACTCTTTATAACATTCCGATGTTCGCCAGTCCCATTGATGTGCCCACCATCAAACGCTTGAGTGAATTTCCACGGATCATCGGAATCAAGGACTCCTCCGGAGACTTGGCATTCATGATGCGCATGATTGCGACGGTTCAGCCTGCGCGGCCGGATTTTGTTTTCTTGACGGGGTGGGAGGCGGTACTGGTGCCCATGTTAATTGTGGGCTGCAACGGGGGCACCAATGCCAGCAGTGGCGTTGTTCCCGAATTGACCCGCCAGGTCTTTGACCTGACGCGTGCCCGCCAGTTGGACCAAGCCATGAACCTCCAGTACCGTTTGTTGGAATTGTTTGACGCCATGTTGTATTCCGCCGATTTTCCGGAGGGTTTTCGGGCCGCCATCGAGCTGCGCGGGTTCAATTTTGGCAAGAGCCGGCAGCCGCTCAGCGAGATACAACGCATCGACCGGGCGGCGCTCCAACATGTTCTGCAATGTATTTTGGCCGATTTTGGAGTGGTGGAATCGCCGCCGGGAGGATGCGCGCCGCGCACCGGCGATATAAACCGCGATAAGATTGCCCAGATTACCCGGGAAGTGGTTGAGAAGTTGCGCCAGCGGGGGGCCTTTTGAGAGAAGCACTGGGTCTGGTGGAAGTTCAAGGCTGGTCACCGGCCATGGTCATCCTGGATGCCATGGAAAAGGCCGCGTCTGTCCGCCTGCTCCAGGCAGAATTGAATGATCTTTACGGGGTTAGTATGAAGATCACCGGACCCTTGGGGGATGTGCGCGCGGCACTGGAATCGGCTGTAACACTGGCCCAATCCCTTCAGGTGAAGTGTGTCAGCGATTTGATTTCCGCTCCTGACCCCCAAACCCAGGACGCCTATGCACCTAGCCCCGAATTTAATCCCTTGATTGAACAGAATGTTGTTTACATCCCGTCGCCAGCCGGAATGAAGAAGGAGAATGGTGTGAACCAACAGAGCGATTTTGCCATCGGTTTTATCGAGACGCAGGGATTCACAGCGGTTATTGAAGCCATCGACACCGCCTGCAAGGCAGCCAATGTGGAGGTTCTGGGCAGGGAAAAATTAGGCGGCGGTTATATCACGGTGATGATCAAAGGCGATGTGGCGGCAGTCAATGCGGCCATCGAGGCCGGCGTCGCCAAGGTGGACGGCCTGGGGAAACTCATCGCCGCCCACGTCATCCCTCGCCCCAGCCAGTCCATTCTCGGCCTCCTGCCTGGCAAGACTTAGTGTCGTGCATCAGAGTCGGAGGATATCTATCCATGGATGCGATTGAAGCGTTGAGGACACGGCGTTCGGTTCGCGCCTACCAAGGCAGAACGGTGCCGAGAGAGATCATCGAGGAAATAGTCGATTGCGGGCGCTTGGCGCCTTCTGCCAACAACGCCCAGCCCTGGGAATTCGTCGCGGTCACAGACGCCGCCGCGCTGCGTAGGATTGCCAGGGTCACCGACTATGGAAGCTTCATCGCACAGGCCCAAGTGTGCGTGGTCGTACTGTCCAGAAACACGAAATATTACCTCGAAGACGGCAGCGCGGCCACGGAGAATATACTGTTGGCTGCTCATGCCCACGGTTTGGGCTCGTGTTGGGTCGCCGGAGACAAAAAACCCTACGCCGAGGAAATCTGCCGCTTGGTGGGAGCACCCCAAGGCAGCAAGTTGGTCAGCCTCGTTCCCATCGGCTTCCCCGCAGAAAACCCGGAATCGAGCAAGCGGCCCTTGTCTGAGGTTCTGCATTGGGAAAAATACTGAGCGGGCAGATGTAGCGCGACCTGTTTTTGGGGTCCGCGGCTTTTCGCTGTTGATCAGGGACAAACACTCAAAAGGAAGAACTGCGGACCTAGAGAACAGGTCCGCGCTTGCTACTTGCTTGCTTGCTCCGGCTATACCGAATGCGGCGCCGGAACCGACTTGGTTGCTGCTGGCGGGCTATTGAGTTCCCACTTCTTATGATTTGATCCTGCTGGTACAATCGCCGGGTGTCCGTTCGTGCACGCGCGAGGGAATGAGTGCCGGCGGGCGAAGCGCAATCATGACGAGGAGCGTGTCGTGAGTGATCAGGCGGAAGACTTTGCCGCGATGTTCGAGGCTTCGACCCAGGCCAAGCGCCTCGATCAAGGCGAACTCGTCGAGGGCACGATCGTCTCCATCGGCCCGGAGGTGGCGTTAGTCGACGTTGGTCGCAAGGGTGAGGCGGTAATGGATATCGCCGAACTGAAGAACGCCGACGGCGAGATCGAGGTCGCGCTGGGCGATCGCGTTCAGGCGATGGTGGTATCGACGTCAGGTGGGCTGACGCTCTCCCGAAGGCTGGCGGGAGCGGCCGCGAGCGATCGGCAAGTCGAAGCCGCCTTTCAAAGCGGCCTGCCGGTGGAAGGGAAGGTCGAACGGGAGGTAAAGGGCGGCTACGAGGTGCGCATCGGCCGGCGCCGCGCGTTCTGCCCGATTTCCCAGATCGACATCCGCGGCGCGGAGCCGTCGGCGCACGAAGGGCATGTCTACCAATTCCGCATCATCGAGTACAAGGAAGGCGGCTCGAACCTCGTCGTTTCCCGTCGCGCGCTCCTCGAGGACGAGCAGCGGGCGAACGCCGCCAAGGTCCGCGACAAGATCGTCGCGGGCGCCGTCATGACCGGCCGTGTCACCTCTGTCCGCGAGTTCGGCGCGTTCGTCGATCTCGGCGCAGGTGTCCAGGGCCTCGTCCACGTGTCCGAGATGGCGTGGTCCCGCGTGTCGAACCCTGCGGAGATCGTCAAAGCGGGCGAGGAGATCACGGTCAAGGTTCTGCGCGTGGACGAGGAAAAGCAGAAGATATCGCTCGGGTTGAAGCAGCTCTCTGCCGACCCCTGGTCGAGAGTGCCCGAGGTATACAAAGTAGGCCAACTTCTGCCTGGCCGCGTCACGCGCGTCGCGAAGTTCGGCGCGTTCGTGGAGCTCGAGCCGGGCATCGAGGCTCTGGCCCATGCTTCCACGTTCGTGCCGACCGGACGATCGGGAGGCTGGTCGAGTCAGGTCGCTCCCGGCATGACGGGCACATTCGAGATTCTAGCCATCGACCTCGAGCAGAAACGGATCGGCGTGGCGCTCGTTCAGGAAGGCTGGGCGCGGCCCGAGGGGGCTACGGGAGCCCGGCCGGGCATCGTTCCGGGCGCACGCCTGACGGGAAAGGTCGAGCGCTACGAGAAATTCGGCGTGTTCGTCTTCCTGGCCCCCGGGCGTACCGGTGTCATCCCCTTGAGCGAAACCGGCATCGCAAAGGAAGGCGATATCCAGCGAGCCTTTCCGGTCGGGGCGGACGTCGAGGTCATCGTGCTGGAAGTCGATCCGTCAGGCCGGCGCATCCGCCTGAGCGCGAAGGCAGTCATGGAAGCGCGCGAGGCCGAGGAAGTGCGCGAGTGGACGGAGCGCAATGCTCCTCCCGCCGAGGGCTTCGGGACACTCGCCGACAAGCTGCGCTCGGCGCTCAAGTCGCAAGAGAAGTGAAACTCTCACCGTCCCGAGGAGAAAAGGTAGGAGAGAAGGTACCTGACATCTTTTTCCCAAAACATGAAACCCCCGTGGACGGGCGACGAGCCGCAGAGGAACGCAAAGAACGCGTACCTCTGCGCTACCCCGCTCACACAGCACGACTACTGGGCGATTGCGCTGGGCGTGGCAGGCATCGTTTGGGGCTTGGTTGCCAAGACTTTCTACCCCGGGCTTCCGGGACCTAGAGAGGGTGTAAAACCCCTGCCAAGATGGTTGGGGCGTGTGTGGTTTTTCCTAATCGGCATCTGGTTTATTTACCTCGGTTTACGGCATGTAGTCGACGCTTGGATCGCTCACCTTCGGTTACGGCGTTAGATCACGCCACGCGTCGCCTGACCCAATCTCCATTGCCGGGTCGGTGGGGGCTCCGGGGAACCAGCGGGGTAGCGCGGAGGTAGCCGCAATTTGGGAGGAAAAGGTGTCAGAGGAAAAGGTGTCAGGTCCCTTTTTGGGGAGGAAAAGGTGCAGGTACCTTTTTGGGGAAAAGCGGGTAGCGCGGACGTAGGCGCCGTTCGCCTTCGTCCGCGGTTCTTAACGTGGAAACATCAACCGTGCTATTAGCATCCAAACATGAACCCCTGCTCGCACGAAGAGCCGCAGACGAACGCCAAGAACGCGTACGTCTGCGCTACCCGCTTACGACTCCAACGGCAACCTCACGGCCGACGGCTTCCACAACTATACGTGGGATGCTGACGGGAATCGGGTGAGCATTGATACTACCACGCTGACGTTCGACGCTCTGGATCGTCTGGTGGAGGGGAACAATAATGGGAGTTATACTCAATACGTGTATGGACTGGCGGGCAACGAGCTGGCGCTCATGAACGGGCAAACGCTCCGCAAGACTCGGATACCTCTCCCGGGAGGCGGGGCGGCCGTGTATCTCCCCGGTTCCTCCGGCCCTACCCTGGTCCGCTATTGGCATCGGGACTGGCGGGGCAGTGTGGTTTTCGTCTACAACGTTTCCGGGAGCGTCTT
>Ga0326728_10011863_pt1 | contig 19674 bp, 13 predicted proteins | sample MB3enrmetagenome_FD_207602 | JGI IMG/M metagenome (GOLD analysis project Ga0326728, IMG submission 207602) | Lab enriched peat soil microbial communities from McLean, Ithaca, NY, United States - MB31MN | ecosystem: Environmental > Terrestrial > Soil > Wetlands > Peat | place: USA: New York... | reverse complement strand
GAACGTGATTCGGGGCCTACCGGTCTTCGTTAGGAGCATCTCCCGGAGCACGCGAACCTCCTCCTGGAGGTACTCGACCCTACGGGCCATCCGCTCGTTGATTGCGTACGCAACCATCGCGATGAGAAACTGGACCGTCACTGGGAGCATTGACGCGTCCGTAGAATGCCCGCCGGACGGACCCATTTCCAGCCTGGCCGTACACCCGGGATCGTGCGAAAATCACGGCCGGATGAGTTTCGGGACACCACGGGCGGAGAACCTCCGCGAGGGTTTCGGTGAGGTCTTCCCTCCCCTCCCTCCTGATCTGACCGTCGGGGGTTCTGCCACGGTTTCGGAGTTCTGCCACGGCACTCCGACGATCCAGCCAAAAACAAGGGATCCCGAGTGGAGCAACGGGGGATCGAACCCCGGACCTCCGCATTGCGAACGCGGCGCTCTCCCAGCTGAGCTATTGCCCCGAGAGGAACGTTGCCGGGCACACTTGGAGGGGGTGGGGACAGGGCAGCGGCCCGGCAACGGGCGCGCACCATACGCCCGGCTCGTCAGAAGTCAAGTCTCGAGCGACAGGCGCCCTCAACCGGCCGTTCTTCTCACGAGTATCCCGCCACCAACGCACGCGCGAGAAGCCCCCACCCGTCGATGGCGACGAAGAGCAGCAACTTGAACGGCAGGCTGACCTGCGTCGGCGTCATCATCTGCATGCCAAGCGCCAGGAGCACGTTCGATACGACCAAGTCGATCACCAGGAAGGGCAGGTAGATGAGGAACCCGATCGCGAAGGCCTCGGTCAACTCGGTCACGACGAATGCTGGGACAAGGACAGTCAGGTCGTCCGGCGCAACGTCGACCCGCGCCGTTGCGCCGCGGGACCGGGCGGCTTTGGCGACATCGAGGAAACGCGACCGCTCGACCTCGGTCGCGTTCCTGCGCAAGAATTCTCTCATCGGGGAGATGACGGCTGTCATGCCCTCACGCACCATCATCGTGGTATCGCGCGGTCGCGCGCCCATGAACATGGGCGCTGCGCGGTCGACGATCTCCTGGCCGACCGGAGCCATCGCGAGAAGGGTCAGAGCCCCGGCGAGTGCCATGATCACAGTGCCCGACGGCACACTTTGCGCACCGATGGCGCTGCGCACGATCTGAAGCACGGTCGCAATCTTCACGAATGCCGTCACCGTCATGAACGCAAATGGCAGCAGGGACACCACGGCCAACGCGACGACGAGGACGATCGGTCGTGACAGCAGGTCGTCGGCCCCAACGGCGGCGACGTTCACGGAAGCCCTCCCTGCGGCGGAGGCTCGCGTCCCGCCTTTGCGCGAGTGATCGCCCGCTCGAGCATGCGGCCGAACTTCGGCGTGACCGACGCGCCCTCGCCGGCCGGCAACTCGCTCGACGGCAGTTCGCCGAGCAGGGCAAATCCCGCCTCTCCCACCGCGAGAACGAACACGCGCTCGGCGACCTGAACGAGGTAGACGGACCGGCGCGCGTCGAGGGGCAAGTGACCGCGAAGCTCGATCGGCCCGTTCGCTCGCCCGAGACCGAGTCGGCGCGCGCCGACGAGCACGACCACCGCCAGACCGCAGACTGCGGCGAGCGTGATCAGGGTCTCTATCAGGTATCCGGCGTACGAAGACACGTGACCACTGGCCCTATGGCGCCCGGCCCCACTCCTAGCAGGTCTTCGGGGCCGCTGACATGAACACTGCGCGGTTGACGTCCGTGGGGGACCCGTCTAAACGCTCGGCGAGATCCCGTGGCGCTCGTAGTACAGAAATACGGCGGAACATCCGTCGGGTCGATCGAACGGATCCGCAACGTCGCACGCCGCGCGCTGGCGACGCAGAAGGAAGGCAACCGAGTCGTGCTGGTAGTGAGCGCGATGAGCGGAGAGACCAATCGCCTTCTCGCGCTTGCGCAGGAAGTGACCCGCGTTCCGGATGCCCGGGAAATGGACGCTCTCGCGTCGACCGGGGAACAAGTGAGCTCGGCTCTCGTCGCCATGGCCATCCAGGCCGAAGGAGGCAAGGCGCGTTCGCTGCTCGGTCACCAAGTCCGCGTTCGGACGGACGATGCGTTCACGAAGGCGCGCATCCAGGCCATCGACGACGCCACGATCTTTGATGCGCTCGCCCAGGGCGAAATCGTTGTGGTCGCCGGATTTCAGGGCGTCGACGGGGCGGGCAACATCACCACTCTCGGACGCGGCGGGTCGGACACAAGCGCCGTTGCGATTGCAGCCGCCATTCGGGCCGATGTGTGCGACATCTTCACCGACGTCGACGGGGTGTACACAACGGACCCGAACGTCTGTCCCTCGGCACGGAAGATTGAGCGTATCTCGTACGAGGAAATGCTCGAACTCGCGTCGCTCGGGGCCAAGGTACTCCAGATCCGCAGCGTGGAAATCGCCATGAAGTATAGTGTGCCGGTCCACGTCCGAAGCTCGTTCAACAATGAACCGGGAACGATCGTGAGCAAAGAAGACGTCTCGCTCGAAGGCATGGTCGTCACAGGCATCGCGTCCGACAAGAGCGAGGCCCGGGTGCACGTAGTGGGCATTCATGACCGCCCGGGTGCTGCGGCCGAGCTCTTCGAGCGCATCGCAGACAAGAACATCTCCGTCGACATGATCGTTCAGAACGTGACGACGGACGCCAACCCCGTCGCCGCCATCACGTTCACCATCCCCAAGAATGACCTTGCGCGCGCGAAGGCGTGGATCGAAGAAACGGCAAGAGGCCTCGGAGCTTCCCAGATCCGGTACGACGAGGACGTGGCCAAGGTATCGATCGTCGGGCTCGGCATGAGGTCCCACGCGGGCGTGGCGGCGCAGATGTTCCGCATCCTCGCGAAGGAAGGCATCAACATTCAGGCGATCTCGACGAGCGAGATCAAGATCAGTTGCCTCGTCGCCGCCAAGTACGCGGAGCTCGCGGTGCGCGCCCTGCACGACGGATTCGCCCTCGGCAAGACGGCATCCACGGACTGAAGTCCGGGGGACGCCGAAAAGCGGGCGTTCGGGGAGATGAGACCAGGCGCAAGAGATGCTCACCATCCCCAGTTGACGTCCACGTGCGCGAACGCCTGCGTGAGGCTCGGGTAGGTTCCTGGTTGCGAAAGCGCAGTCTGGTGAAGCGAGACACCGACGGACCACGTGCGATCGAGGCGATAGTCGAGTCCGAGCGCGATCGACACGCCTGGAAGCACGCGTGGACTGCCGCCGAGGGTGCCACCATAAAATGCGTAGCCGCCGACGAGCAGGCCGCCGTAAGGCACCCAGCTCAAGACATCGAGAACGTAGGCAACACCCGCCGCAGCTTCGACGAGGCCAGCGGGGCGATCGGTGGGCGAGCTCGGTGAGTCCGCGCGCTCGTCGGGCGCGACGGGCGACACCGCTGCGTGCGCCATGAAGAGGAATTGATCGCTCAGCCCGTACCTGTAGTGGACCCCGAGCGACGCCCCGAGGTCTGTCGACGGTTTATCACTGATCACGAGAGCGGCGCCCCCGACATCGAGCCCGACTTGATGTTCGCGTTCAACGGCCGCAGAGCTCCCAGCCGCCGTGATGACGGTTGCAGCGGCGAGAAAGGCCGGACGAGCTGGACTCACGGTTCCTCGCCGAGCGCCCGTGCAATCACCTTGCGAAAAGCCCAATAGCTCTGCGCGCCATCGACGAAGTATCCCTCAGCGGCCGCACCGGCCACGATGAGGAAGGCCGGCGTGCCTCGAATGCCCACGCCATTGGCCGCCTGGACGTCCGCATCGATCTCTCTAGTCTGGAGCGGTCCGTCGAGCGCGGCATTCCAGCGCGCTGGGACGATGTGAAAGTCGTTGGCGTAGCCGTCGACATCGGCGCGGGTCAGGTTGTCCTGATTCGACAGTAGCTTGTCGTGAAAGCGCCAGAACGCGTCGAGGCCCTTCTCGGCAAGGACTTCGCGCGCCGCACGCGCCGCGAGCAGCGCATTCGGGTGCATGGCGAGCGGCATGTCGTGCCAGACCAGTCTGACCTTGCCGCCGTAGTCTTTCAGAACGCGCTGGAGCACCGCATCGACGCGCGAACAAAAGGGGCACTCGTAGTCCGCGAACTCGTGAATCGTCACCCTGGCAGATGGATTGCCGCGCGAGGGCCCGCCCACCGGAAACGAATTAGGAATGCTCTTCGTTGCCGGCGCGGGAGGTCCCTTGCCGTCCTTGGTGAGCACATCGTAGATCCGCTCCCGTTTCGTTCCCCCTGCAACGAGCCCCTCCGCCTTCTTGATCTCTTCGTCGACGATCGCGACGAAGGCGTCGGCAGGCTGGGCTCCCACGAGCTTCCGGCCATTGATGAAAAACGTCGGCGTTCCTGGGGCACCGAAATCCTCAGCGAGCGCTGTATCGGCCTCGATCTCGGTCCGATACGGATGTTCGGCAATCACCTTCCGCGCCTGGTCGTTTCGAAGTCCCATGGGGACCGCAAGTCCGACGATCGCGTCATCCGAAAGATCGGACTGGGATTCGAACAGCTTGTCGTGGAACTTCCAGAACGCGGCGTTCCCTCGGGTTGCGCGAACGGCCATCGCGAGCTCGGCGGCCGGTTCCGCGTGCGCGTGAAAGGGCAGCGGCTTGTTCTTCCAGACCAGACGCAGTTTGTCGCCATACCGATCCCAGAGCACGTGCAGCGTCGACTCGACCTGCTTGCAGAACGGACACTCGAAGTCGCTAAACTCGACGATCGTCACCCAGGCGTCCGCACGCCCGAGCGACGGACTGGTGCCGATGGGGATCCGGAAGACCGTGGACGCATCCTGCTCCTGCTCCGGGTCGGGAGCCGGCTTGCGGTCATCCGGCGACGGAGCGGCCTTGGCGTTCAATCGCGTGCGCTCGCCATAGAGCCGCGACCTCGGCGTGCCCGACTTGATCGCTGCTTGCGCCCCCGCGAGCTCCGCATCGATGATCCGTTGGAACTCTGCGAATGGTTGCGCTCCGACGATGCTGATTCCGTTGACGAAAAATGACGGGGTCCCGCTCACACCCGCGGCAACTCCCTCCGCGAGATCGCGCTCGACCTTCGGGGCCCAAAGATGACTTCCCATCCCCGCGCGCAGAGACGAGCGGTCCGAGACGCCGGCGTCCATTGCCCACTTCATGAAACTGTCGGAGCTGAGCGCGTCTTGGCCATTCAGCACGGCATCGTGAAACTCCCAGAACGCGGCCGTACCCGCCAGCTCGAACACACCCTGCGCAGCCTCAGCCGCCGGCTTTGCGTACTTGTGAAATGGCAGCGGGCTGTTCTTCCACACGATCCGCACGGCCTCCGGTCCGTACACCCGTCGGACCTCGCTGAGAGCGGATTCCGCCCTCGCGCAGAACGGGCACTCTAGGTCCGCAAACTCGACGATGGTCACGAGCGCGTCGCGCCGCCCCCATGAGGGATTGTCGCGGCGCACCGGCACCGGGGCGTGCTCATCGTCATCTCCGTTCGGCGCTAGGTCCGCTGCTGGAGCGGACGGAGCAGCGCCAGCCTCGGCCAAAACGACCGGGCGCGTCGACGACGCTGTCTCGAGCGGCCGAGGATGCGCAGCGCAGGCGACGAGCAACCCTAGCAACGACGCAAACGCTCGAGCTTGTCTCATTCAAACTCCCGTGGGTATCGAGGAGCCGGCGGCCCCGAAAAAAGCGAACCTCAGACGAGAAATAACATCAATGCCCCTCCCGAGTGACTCGAGAGGGGCATTGCTCTAGAAGGCCGGTGTCTTTCGGCCGATCCCTTCGCGATCACGGCTTCGATCGTGGCTAGCCTACGGGAAGTAGGCTCCGCGAGACTCGCCGCCGGCCTCGCTCGGTTTCGACCGAAATTCGCCGACCTTCTACGTCCCTTCAAACGTACGAATCACCGAGCTTCGGCGAGCGCGCGTTCGATGAGCTTGCGGAACTTGGAGTAGCTCTGGGCTCCGTTGACGAAGTATCCCTGTCCAGCGCTTCCTGGCACGATGAGGAAGGCCGGTGTGCCACCGATGGAGTCGTCGTTGGCGGCCTTCTTGTCGGCGTCTATATCCGCACTGTGCGTATTGCCATCCAGCGCAGCTTTCCACTTGTCCATGTCCAGATTGAGTTCCTTGGCGTATCCGTCAAGGTCGTCGCGCGAAAGCTTCTGCTGATTGGCGAACATCTTGTCATGCATCGCCCAGAATGCCGCCGGGCCCTTCTGCTTGTAAGCCTCCCGTCCAGCCTGAGCGGCGCCCGGAGCGTTCGGGTGCATCGGAAGCGGAAGGTCGTGCCAGACGAACTTCACGCGATCGCCGTAGTCCTTCATGACCTGCGTGACAGTCGGCTCCACGCGCCCGCAGAATGGGCACTGGAAGTCGCTGAATTCGTGGATCACAACGCGCGCGTTGTTGTTGCCCTTGGCTGGGTCGCTCGACGGGAGACCCTTCGGAACATCCTTCTTTTCGGGCTCGGGCGGACCCTTGCCGTCCTTGGTGAGCGCATCGTAGACCTCGGTCGGCCTCACACCCTTCGCGATCGCGTCCTGGGCCTTCTTGATCTCCTCGTCGATGATCTTCGCGAACTTCTCTTCGGGTTGGGCACCGACCAAGCGGCGCCCGTCGATGAAGAAGTGCGGCGTGCCGTTAGCCTGGAAGTCCTCGCCGACGTCGGCATCCGCGTCGATCTCCTTCTTGTGCGTGTGGTCCGTCATGGCCTTCTTGGCCTTCTCGGCGCTGACTCCGACTTCGCCTGCAACCTTGACGAGGACGTCATCGGAAAGGTCCTTCTGGGCCTCGAACAGCTTGTCGTGGATGTCCCAGAATCCCTTGTCGCCCTTGAGCGCGCGGGCTTCCATCGCCACTTCGGCCGCCGGTTCGGCGCGGTTGTGGAACGGCAACGGCTCGTTCTTCCAGACGATTCGCAGCTTGTCGCCGTACTTGTCACGAAGCGACTTCAGCGTTGGCTCCACACGTCCGCAGAACGGACACTGGAAATCGGAGAACTCGACGATCGTCACGAGAGCGTTCGGGCTTCCGAGCGCTGGGCTCGATCCAATCGGAACCTTGAATACCGTCGTGGTGTCGTCCTTCTCTTCCTCTTCCTTGGCCGGCGGAGGCGTCGCCTTCTTGTTTTCCTTCGTCATCTCGACGTAGACGCGCGATTTCGGCGTCCCCGCTGCGACCTTGGCCTGGGCCTTCTGGAGCTCCTGATCGACGGTCTTCTTGAACGCGTCGAAGGGCTGCGCGCCGTTGATGAACACACCGTTGACATAGAACGACGGAGTGCCCTGGACGCCAGCCGCCTTCCCGTCGCTCAGGTCCTTGTCGACCTTGTCGGCCCACTTGTGAGCCTGAAGCCCTGCCTTGAAGGCGGCCATGTCTTTGACGCCCGCGTCGGCCGCCCACTTGGCATAGCTCTCGTCGTTCAACGACGACTGGTTCTTGAACGCCAAATCATGGAACTTCCAAAACCCATCGCTTCCCGCCAACGCGAAAACGCCCTGGGCGGCCTCGGCGGCCGGCTTGGCATTCTGGTGGAACGGCAAGGGATTGTTCTTCCAGACTACGCGGACCTTCTCCGGTCCGTACGTGTCGCGCACCTGCTGCAGGGTGGGCTCGACGCGCGAACAGAAGGGACACTGGAAATCGCTGTATTCGACGATCGTGACGAGCGCGTCGCGCTTGCCCCACACGGGGTCCTTCGCCGTAACCGGGATCGGAGAGTCCGAGTCATCCGCGGCGCCTCCGTATTGCGCCGCGGTCGCACCTGTCGGCTGGGCATTCTTCCAGTGGTCGAAGCCCCACATGAAAACGACGCCTGCAACGAAGCACGCGAGAAAGCCGATGATGGCTACTCCCGTGTTCATGGTCCCGCCGCCGTCCGAGCCACTCTGCCCGGAATCGGAGGCATTCTTTGTATCATCAACCATAGAGTTCACCTGTCCTAACAATGAGAGGATTGCAAAGATTTCCGACCGGGGCGGCGGGGGGCGCCTGGCGTACGGAGTTCGATGTCTCCGGACGATTCGCCGAGCGCACGACGCGCTCGAGACCCGCTGTCCCGGTCCCAAGGTCACGGAAGTCGAATGCCCGCCTCGGTCTTTCGGAAGCGACGAGTCCGATCGGCTCGCACGCGTCCGGCAGACGAGCGGAGAGCGACACGCGCTCCTCGCGGAGGCAAAACGTCGCGTGCTCAGGAGGATCGGGCGGGAGGCGGCCTTCTATGCACGAGGGGGTCGCTCTACCCGCACTCGAGCACCCCCATGACTCGCAGTTCCGACAGTACAGGGGTCCCACAGTGCGCAGCCGGGCACCGGCAACACGAGCGGCTTAACGAGCACGGCGGGATCGACGCTCGCGAGCTGCAGATCAGTCGGACCGTCGTGGGGACATCCACCGACCTTGCCATCGAAGGCAATGATGTTCGACAGCGACGTCGGCAGGGGATCCGAGCGACGAATCGAGTCGTCCGGAGTTTGCAGCGATGGCGGCGGTGCAATCGCGCAGGCACCGCGGTCGTCGCAGAGACCGGCGGGCATCGCCATCGCGGGACGCACGAAGGCCCAGAGCGCGAGCACAACGCCCGCGAACATCCATCGGCGTACAGTGGAACCCTTCATCGCCGGGGCGTACTTTGGATCGGCTACCCCCTCCGCCGCAAGTCCCACCGGAGTTCGCCCCGGTAGCGACACCGGAAGTTCACCCAACCTCAACAACCGGGGACCTGGTTACTTCGAGGGAAGAGCTTCCACTTCCACGACCCTTATCGCGCGTCGTATTTCATGATCCGGCGACCAGGCGGTGTTCTCCGTCGTCCAGAGGTCGGCGTGGGCCATTGCGAACAGGTCGCGCGCGCGCGCGCGCCGCTCCTCCGTCTCACGAGGGACGTTGACCGAGTTCGTTGGAAGTCCGAGCAGGGCCACCCGTGCCAAAGTCGCGGCATCCCGCGCGAGGGCCGACTCCCAGCTCAATCGACCGAAGCGCGACAGGAACTGACGCATTTCGGCGTCCGGCGGTGACGCGATCGGAGGCATGCTACCCGACGCGGCTGTAACAACCCGCAGCCCTCGCGAGTGATTGGGAAACGTGGACGCTTCGAGGGAAAGCGCCACAGTCCCCTGCCTTCCCGAGCGAGACAGATCGTCCACGAGGTCGTTAGCGCACTCTGGCGATCCGGTGGCAATCCAGCTCGTCGTGCGCTGCTGCACCCATTCGGCGACCGGAAATCGGGACTCGCCCGCACGTGCCGCCGTGGAGTCGCACGACACCGGAGCCCCAAAGTCGAGGCCATACCGCGAGGTACCGTCGGCTGGGTATCCGGTGAGTTCACTTTCGTCGACGACGGGAACCACTGTCGTCTGGGACAGGGAAGGAACGGCATCGGCCAGGGCAAGCATGACGGGACGACGCCGCTCACCGATCACGAAACCGAACGGCCCCGCCTCACCTTCGGCCTCCGGCGCCACGATGACGACAACCGCGACGCCCGTTGCGTCGGCCCAACGCAGCGCCCGTGACGACGTAGCGCCGTCTACGCCTGCGATGATCACCGAGGCGCCCTCGCCGGCGAGCTCGCCGAGCGATACTTCCGTGGCTTCGGTGCCGCCAGAATCGCCTCGGGTGACCAGCTTCATCCGGTCCGCACGACGGGGCTCGCCGACCGGCGATTCGCGGCCGGGTCGCGCGTGGACTGACCGGTGTGCGGATGCATCGTCGCCCGACGGTGCACCGGACACGCCCGCGGCAGTGCGGACCCCTTCGGGCAGGCCGAGCGCCCACATCACGCCGAGAAGCACGTCCGCCGACTCGTCGCGCAGTGCGACGGATTCCGCCGGAAGCAGAAGGCCCACCGTCCGTCCGTCGACGACGGAGAGTCCTCGCCGGCTTGCTGCAAGTTCGCCGAGTGCGGCCGCGGCCTCACGCGCGATTGGGATCGTTCCCGCGTCGGCATCGAGAAGCGTGCGGGCGAGGTCGGAGTCGCCGCTTGCCGTGGCCACATCGACAAGCCGATCGGTCAAGATGCGTTCGATGTCGGGTCCGTATCCGTAGCTGGCCCGTCGAGTTCGTATGGCGTCGAGGGCAGCCTTGAGGACCGCAATGGGCAAGTCCGCCACGAGAGAGGAGATCTTGCGGACGACGGCATCTCTGTCGTCGCTCTCGCTCGCTCGCAGCCACGCGTCCATGTAGGAGATGGCTTCGAAGTCGCGGTGAGTCGCGAGGGTCGCGCGTGTGAGCTCCTCTTCGAATATGGCTCCCCCGATGGGGTCGACGCTCTTGCCGACGAGGGGACGCAACAGGTCAAGTGCATATTCCGGGTCGCCGAGCATGCGTGCGCGTTGAGCGCGGGCAACCGTCCAGAGATCGCGCGTCGTGCCGGCCGGCGGAGTCGGACCGAGCAGTTCTCGGTCGGCGGTGGTGGTGTCCCCTTGCTTGAGAGCCACGAGCGCGAGAAGGACATGCGCGATGGGGGCGAGCCCGTCGTTCGGGTAGTGCTCGAGAAACCCGTCGATCCGCGCGCGCAGGACCGCGGGGGTCGAGGACGACGAGTCCTTCCAGGAATCACGTATCGCATCGAAGGCAGACAGCGCCTGAGGGGTCGACGCCAGTGTAGGCACGGGCGTCGACTGCGCGGCCCCCGATGCGCACCCATACTCAGTCGCCAGGCCCGCCAGGCCGACTGCCGAACCGACCGCGCATGCGCCGAAAACGACGCGCCTCATTTCGTAGTACCAATCGGCCGCGCGTGAGAACATGGGAGTCCTCATGATGCCCCCGAAGCGTGCCTCGCGGCACGGAGAAGTGGCCTGGACGATCGCGTGCGTCGTGCTCGGCGCCTTCATGGTCGCCCATGGGGTCCGGCAAGCCTCGGCGGTCGGCTGCCCAGCGGTGTGCGCGAGCCTGGGCCGCGCCCCCCACCGCCCCGCAGCGCTCGCGATCGTCGCGTGGATGATCGTGGTGGCCCCGTTGGTCGCGTACGCCGCGGCGGCAGCAGGCGATGCACTGTCGTCCCGGGCGCGGACTCCGGGCACGGCGCGTCGACAGACGTTTCGCACGCTGACGACGGCCACGTGCGTCGGAGCCCTGGTCTTCGTCGTACTTCATGCGTTGCAACTGCAGACCGTCGCTCTACGCACGCACGCCGATGCCGCCGCGATTCACACACAGATCACCGCTGACCTTTCCTCGACGACGAGCGGCATTCCCCTCTACGCGCTCCTTTATCTAGTCGGATCGGCATGCGCCTGCTTCTTCGTCTTCGCCGCGCTTGCGGCCCCTGTCGCGGGCAGATTGGCCAAGGCGCCTTCGGCTTTGAGGAGACTTCCACTGGCGGGCATCGCCCTGTCTGGCGTGGTGCTGTGGGCGTGCTTCGCAAACGTCGTCATCGCCTATGCAACTGGAAAGGCACTCGTCGGCGGGTCGGCGAGCGTCGAGGGCGCGGGGCGCTGCCCCTGAGACGTTCGGTTCACGGCCGACATGGCTCAGACCGGTCGGCTACCCTGGTATTGCCATGGCTGACCCACTCATCGTTCGCGCCAACGTAGTCGTACCGGCCGACGCGATGGAGGTTCACGCCGTACGTGCGGGTGGGCCGGGCGGACAGAACGTCAACAAGGTCGCGAGCAAGGTAGTGCTTCGTGTGGATCTCGATCAGATCATTGGCCTCGACGCTGGCGCCCTCGGTCGACTTCGCGCGGTCGCCGCACGAGCACTCGACGCGGCCGGTCACCTGCTCGTGACGAGCCAGCGCACGCGCGACCAGCGCACGAATCTCGAGGACGCCCGAAACAAGGTCCGCCTCCTCGTCTTGGCGGCCCTCGTTCGACCGATCGCGCGGCGAAAGACGCGGCCCACGCGAGGGAGCGTCGAGCGCCGGATGGAAGACAAGAAGCGGCGCTCTCGCGTGAAGTCCACTCGCCGCAGCGGGGAACACTGAAGTTGCGGCGAAGCTAATCCCGTCGATACATGGTCACGACGCAGGCCCCGCCGATTCCGATATTGTGCTGAAGTGCCACCTTCGCATTGGCCACCTGCCTCTTCTCGGCACGACCGCGAAGCTGCCACACGAGCTCCGCGCATTGGGCGACCCCCGTCGCGCCGAGCGGGTGGCCTTTGGACAGAAGACCTCCCGACGGATTGGTCACGACCTGACCCCCGTACGTATTGAGACCATCCGCGATGAATCGCTCCGCCTCGCCTTCGTTGCAAAGGCCCAGCGCCTCATACGAGAGAATTTCGTTCGTTGTGAAGCAGTCGTGAAGTTCGCACACCTGAACGTCCTCCGGACCGAGGCCCGCTTGGTCGTAGACCTTGCTGGCAGCGCTGACCGTCATGTCGTAGCCCACCATGCGAGTCACGCTCTTCTCGAAGCTGGTCGGGTAGTCCGTCGTCATGGCTTGAGCCGCGATGAAGACCGGCGTCGAGTGGCCGTGTTTCTTGGCGAACGCCTCGGTCGCGAGCAGCGCAGCAGCCGCGCCGCACGTCGGCGCGCAGCACTGAAGGCGCGTCAGCGGGTCGTAGACCATGTCACTGGCCAGCACCTCTTCGACAGTCAGTGGTTGCGTGAACAGCGCGAGCGGGTTCTCCGCCGCGTGTTTGCGCGCCTTCACCGCCACCTTGGCAAACGTCTCTTTGCGCGTCCCGTGCTTGGCTCGGTACTCGCGCCCCGCACCGCCGAACATCTGTGCCATCAGCGGGGCGTCGCTGGCCCCTTGGGTCTCGGAGAGCACGCGCACGTGCCGGTCGAGAGGGTTGACCGCCGCGTCCGTCCGAAACGATATGGGCCCCTTCTTCATCTCTTCGAATCCGACGACGAGCACGCACTCCGCAGACTCCGACTCAATCGCCTGCTTGCCGAGCAGCAAGGCCGTCGAACCCGTGGCGCACGCGTTATTCACATTGAAGATGGGAGCCCCCGTCAGGCCCATCCCGTAGAGCGCCCGCTGCCCGGCGGAGCTGTCGCCGTACACGTTGCCGGCATAGGATTGTTGGACGGCCGTATACTGAATCCCGGCGTCACGAAGCGCCGCACGGACGGCGTGCGCGACCATGGACGGGTAGTCCTCGCTCTGGCCGGGCTTGGCAAATTTCGTCACGCCCACACCCACGACGCTCACTCGTTTTGCACTCATCGTTTATCCCGGCTCACCTTCTCACGAGTCCCGCACGGGGACCCGCTCCTTCGATCCCGCTGTCAGACTCTCCCATGATGTTTCTTGTAACGATTGATGAGGGCGTTCGTCGACGCGTCGTGGGACGATATCGCACCCGGAGCCGACAATTCGGGCTCAATCTTCTTCGCGAGCTGCTTGCCGAGCTCCACGCCAAACTGATCGAAGCTGAATATATCCCACACGACGCCCTGGACGAATATCTTGTGCTCGTAGAGCGCGATGAGCATGCCGAGCGTGCGTGGCGTGATCTTCGCAACGAGGATCGACGTGGTCGGGCGATTTCCAGGAAACGTCTTGTGCGGGACGAGCTCGGCAACACGGTCGGGTGCCTCCCCGGCCGACTCCAGCTCGGCGCGCGCTTCCTCTGCCGTCTTGCCACGCATGAGCGCCTCGGTCTGCGCAAAGAAATTCGCGAGAAGGACCTCGTGGTGCCGGCCGAGGGGATTGTGCGTTTCGAGCGGAGCCAGGAAGTCACACGGCACGAGGCGGGTCCCCTGGTGCAGCAGTTGGTAGAACGCGTGTTGCCCGTTCGTTCCGGGTTCGCCCCACACGATGGGCCCCGTGGTGCAGTCGGCCGGGAATCCTTCCCGCGTCACGCCCTTGCCATTGCTTTCCATGTCCCCCTGTTGGAAGTAGGCGGGAAAGCGGCTCAGATACTGGTCATAGGGCAGAATGGCATGAGTGTCGGCTCCAAAGAAATTCGAATACCAGATGCCCAGCATCGCCATGATGACCGGAGCGTTCCGTTCGAGCGGGGCATGGCAGAAGTGCTCGTCGAGCGCGTATCCGCCCGCGAGTAGCTCCTCGAAGTGATCCATGCCGACGAGGAGCGCTATCGACAAACCGATCGCACTCCACAGCGAATACCGCCCGCCGACCCATTCCCAAAAGCCGAACATGTTCGCCGGATCGATGCCGAATTTCTGTACCTCGCTCGTGGCTGTCGACACAGCCACGAAATGCTTCGGTACGGCCGCTTCCGCCCCGAGCTTGTCAACGAGCCAGGCTCGAGCGCTTCTCGCGTTCAGAAGCGTCTCTTGGGTCGTGAAGGTCTTGCTCGCCACGACGAACAGGGTCGTTTCCGCAGACACTTCTCGCAACGCCTCGGCGAGGTGAGTGCCGTCGACATTGGAAACGAAGTGCGCGCGGAATCCCGCCTGCCAGTAGGGGCGCAGCGCCTGACTTACCATCATCGGCCCGAGATCGCTCCCGCCGATGCCGATGTTCACGATGTCCGTGATGCGCTTTCCCGTGTGGCCTCTCCAGACGCCGCTGCGGACGCTATCGGTGAACTTGCGCATCTTGGCGAGGACGTCGCGCACGCCAGGCATCACATCCACCCCGTCGACGAGGATCGGCCGCATCGATCGATTCCGAAGCGCGACGTGAAGTACGGGCCGGTTCTCGGTACGATTGATCCTCTCGCCACTGAACATGCGGTCCCGCCACCCAGCGACTTGGGCTTGGCGCGCCAGATCCATGAGCAGCGCCATCGTCTCGGCGGTGACGCGATTCTTGGAGTAGTCGATGAGGACGTCGTCGAGCTCCAGTGAGAAGTGCTCGAAGCGCGCGGGGTCCTTCGCGAACAATTCGCGCATGGACACGTCGCGGACCGCGGCGTGGTGTCGCACGAGAGCCTGCCAGGCAGGCGACTGGGTGAGCGCAGTCATCAGGGACCTCCGAATTGGCGCCGGCAGCATAGGCGACCGCCAGACGAAGCAGAACGTTTCCGCGGGGCCGCGGACCATTTCGACGTGAATTTCGACCCCGGCAGGAGTTCGGTCTATGTCTCGCGTCGAATGAAATGGATTCGGGCGCTCGGGCCCGCCCTCCTTGCTCTCGCGGTCGTCTTGCTCGTCCTCGGCCGAGGCGATGGAGCACGCGGGACCGGTCCGGAGTTCATCCGCATCTTGGAGCTGGCGCCCCACGACGTCGAGGTAGGAGATCGCCTGACGCTTCTCGGCGACGGATTCCCCTCGGGAAAGGCCGCGCACATCGTCTTCCGCGGAACGCTGTTCCGTCCCGGACAGGCTCCCATCGTTGGAGCCCAGATCGCCGCCACGGGCAACGTGGTCGGCCCCGAGCGAGTCGAGGTCGAGTTCAGCGAGCCTATGGAGCGCCTGTTCACGAGCACAGTCGACGGCCTCGTACACACCACGTTCGAGGGCGACATCGAAGTGGGATTCGCTGCGTCGACCGTGGGCGCCCCGCCCGTGTCCGGCATTCTCGCCGCAACCCACCTCGACGTCCGACCAAGCGTGTCCGCCCACGCGACAGAGCGAGCCCGCGATGGAGCCCAAGTGCTCGCCGCGCTCGGTGTCCGGGCCACGCCCGTTGGATCGGGACTCTCGATCGAATCCGTGGGGCAAGGCTCGCGCGCCAAAGCCGCCGGCCTGGCTCCGGGAGACGTTCTCGCGCGATTCGACGGCGTGCGCGTCGCCTCTCCGGCAGACATCGTCCCCGCGCCCGGTGAGCGCAAGGCGACCGTGCAGGTATTCCGCGGGCGCGAAATCGCCGAGCTGTCCGTTTCCGTCGACGGCATCTCCGCTGCTCTGCCGGCGGCTCGTGCGACCGGCCCCATGCTCGTTCTTGCAGCCCTCGCGGTGGTCTTCTTCTTCGCGGCGCCAATTCCCGTGCCGCTCGCGCGACGTGTTCAGCGCGTCGCGGCCCATCTTCGTGCTCGAGTCGGTTCCGCGTCTGGATCGACGGGCACGGCGGGCACAAGTCCGTGGCATCGAGCTTCTCGGCGCATGCTGTCGAACGCATGGCCGACCGATGCACCATCGGCCGTCGCCGACGCGGTCGCGCTCGGACTGCTGGCCGCGTTTTCCTTCGGACCCACTCTCGTTTCCGCGCGGGTCGATGTGGCTCTGCTCCTCGGAATCGCTGCTTCGGCGCTCACGGCCACGGCTCTGACTTCCCAGACGACGACGTGGCGTGGACTCCGCTGCGCGGCGCACGTTGCCTGGCAGCATCTGCCGGCGGTCCTCGGGCTCGCAGCCGTCGTCGTGGGAGTGAGTTCCCTGCGACTGCAAGAAATCGCTCGGGCGCAGGGCGGGATGCCGTGGGAATGGCTGGCCTTTCGCAACCCGGCGGCGCTCGTCGCGATGATGACGGTGGCAGCTGCAGCGCTCATCGAACCTCGGCTCCACGCCCACGGTGTCCTCGAATCCCTCGTGGACCACGAACGCTCGGATGCGACGTCGCACCTGCCGATGGTCCGAGCGATCACACGGTTGCATCGCACGCTCATCGCTGGCCTCACGGCCACGCTTTTTCTGGGAGGGTGGATGCTGCCAGGACTTGCGGCGGCCGCACAGGACGGGTCGGCTGGCCTGCAGATGCTCGGTGCGCTCCTGCTTCTCGCAAAGACGGGGCTGATCCTGTTTGGGGCGGCGTGCGCGCGCTTCGCGAGCTCCGCCGCGAGCGACCGCCAGCGATCGGGCTTCGTAGCTCGCTGCTCGCTTCCCCTGGCGTTGGCGGCCTTCGCCGGCAGTGTATTTTGGTCGCGCTGGGGATTGTCCGCGACGGCGCAGTCGCTGGTCAGCACGGGCCTGGCGGTGACTGTGGGCCTGGCGCTCACCGCCCTTGTCGGGCGCGTCCGATTCGCTTGGATGCACCCGAACGGCGACGGGCATGTAAGTCCCTTCATTTAATGCTGTAGCCTTCGTGCCCATCGATGCTCGAGGCCATGGGACCCTTCGAATTCGTCCGCGTGTCGCGTACGTTGTGGATGGTCGTCGCGATTCCGATGATCGGCGTTCTCTGGCACGCCTTCGTCGCCAGGTCGTGGATTAGGGGCTGCTCCTGGGGCGGACCGACCACCGCACGGGCCATCGATTCCGCCCGTCTGGCAGGTCTTGTTGCAGTCTCGTTGACGGCAGCCGCATTCCTGGCTCACGTGGCCCAGCTGCGCGGCTCGGGCACGTCGGGACGGCTGATCGAAGGGGTGGTCGCCGCCGCTCCCATCGGCTTGCTCGACACTTCCCTCGTCCTCGCGCTGGACCGACTGTCAGCGACCTGGGGCACCGTCGTGTGCGTGGTCGGACTGGCTGCGGCCGCCCGTCTCGCGTCCCGTCCTGCCGCACAGCGAGGATGGGCCGCCTGGGCCTGGCTGGAGTTCGCGCTCGGCTGCACATTGGTCTCGCTTTTGGCCGACGGCGTGTGGACGATCGCCATCGGCTGGGCGACGACGACCATCGCCTGCGCCTGGCTTTTGGCGTCCGACGATGGACGAGCGAGTGTCGCGATGGGAGGGCGTGGGGCGCTCGCACTGGGCGCTCTGCTCATCGGCGGGGCGATTGTGTTTTCCAGCCTGGACTGCGAGCCGAGATCCCGCTTCGTAGCCGAACGCGTCGGCTGGCCGGAAGCTTCGAGCGAGCCAGAGTCGCACACCCAGCTCGACGAGGGGGGCGCTTCGCGGCCCTCCTCGGGCTCGCCCGAGGCAGGCGACGCGCCCACCGGGACGGTCACGCTCGCATCGCCTCCCGGGGCGCAGGTGCTCGTCGACGACGCCGACTCCCCTGCATTGCGAGCGCCCTTCGTCCGAGCCGTGGTCGCGGCGGGCCATCACGTCCTTCACATCCGCACGGGCCTAGGCGCTGAGGACTGCGTCGTCGCGGTGGATGTCGCTCCGGGCGACGATGTCACGCTGGTCGCGCGCGGGCCGACGCTGTCGTTTCACGCGATGGCATCCGAGTTCGCTCTGGGTGACGGGCACGGAGCCAAGGCCCCACGATCGATACTCGCAGCCGGATTGCGCGGAGCGGAGAGCATCCCCGCGGCGTGGGCGGCGATGGTCGCGTGGATCGTGGGTGCTTCCCTGATGGGATGCGTTCCCATGGCCGCGCGAAGTCCTGCCCCGCTTTCCGCGTTCGCCAGCGGTCTCATCGGACCGACCGTCGGTCCGTACCTGCTCGCGCGCGCGTCCTTCCTGCGCGCTTTCGCCCCTTCGTCGGGACCCTTGATGGCGGCGGTTGGGGGGATCGCGCTCACAACGGTCCTCGTGCGTTCGCGCGCGCGACCTGCGGGAGCGGGCCTGGCGGTACTCTCAAGCGGCGCCCCCGCCGCGTTGGCGCTGCTGGCGCTAGGCGCCCTCCCTCCGGACTACGCAGTGCCTGCCCTTCCTCTCCTTGTTCTCGCGGGGTCGGGCGTTGCGCTGTTCACGGCCCGACGCCCTCCGCGGGGCACCGCCGCACTGCGCATCGAGGAGTGGCCCTTCGTCGACGCTTCGGAGCACCTTGGGCGATTCTGCGTGCGTGTGGACCGATGGGTCGTGGGCGCCTGGATCGCAGCGGCGTCGGCCGTCGCCAGGACCGTGGCGTGGGGTATCGCCGCAGGCGAAGAAACCGTCGCTCGCCGCGTCGGCGATAGCGCTGCGAGTTGCGCCGTTCGATGCGCCGACGATGTCGAACCCATGGTGGGCGCTCCCCTGGAACGCGTCGTGTGGGCCGCGCTCGGACTGCTCGCCGCTGCCGCGCTGGCGCATGCGCTTTGGACGAGGGGTTGATGCGTTCCCTGCGCAAGGTCCTGCGGCGACTGTTCATGCTGGCAATCCTGGCGGCGCTCGGTTTTCTCGCGAGGCCTCCGGTGCCGGCCTCCGCTGCATCCCATGGGGCTCGGCGCCTTGCCCTCTCCACTTCGGGCGGCGGTTCGGGGCCGGTCGACCTCGCGCCTGGGCAAGCGGGTTGGACCGGGACGTTCTCCGTCACGAACGTTGGCAGCGAACCGCTGTCGGTATCGAGGGTGGCGATCCGCGGCAGCGACGACGATGTTCGGTCCCCCGCGAGACTGAACGCGCGATTTCTCGACGGCCCGCCCACATCCGCTACGCTGCCGCCCGGCGCGTCACGTGACGTCATCATCACGTGGTTGCCCGCAGAAGGCCCGCATGTGCGGCAGGCCTTAGGCCACGTAATCGTCACCTCGAACGATGAGGCCCAGGGAGAAGCCGCCATGGGCTTCCGCGCGACTCTGCCCACGGGACTTGGCTGGGTTGGGGTCCACTGTCTGTCGTTGTTGATTCTCGTCCCGATCCTCGTGCCCCTCGGCGTGATGGCACGCAGGCTCGCCGGACGGTGCGAGGAAAGACGGGCGCGCCAGCTCTTCGCGGCCGCGGCAACCGGTGAGCTCGCGTTGGCACTGGTGGTCTTTCAGCGGTTCTTGCCGGGAATCGGCCGCGGCGACGGCAACGATGGGTTTCAAGCCGTCGAACGCTGCGTCTGGGTGCGCTCGCTCGGAGCGGAGTACTTCGTCGGGGTCGATGGCATCAGCGTCGCCCTCGTTCTCTTGGTCGCGATGCTTGCGCTCGCCGCGACCGCGCTTCCGTCGGCAAGGCGAACCAAGGACACGTACTGGGCCGCGCTCGCGCTGCTCGTATCGGCCACGATGTTGGTCTTGGTCGCCCTGGACATCGTGCTTCTCTATTGCGCGTGGGTGCTCGTCGTCGTTGCGATCGCGATGGTGGTGGCCGGCCGAGGCACCGCGGCGGCCGAACGCGCTTCGGCAAAGGCAGCTATGACGGGCACCCT
>Ga0326728_10011862_pt1 | contig 19674 bp, 18 predicted proteins | sample MB3enrmetagenome_FD_207602 | JGI IMG/M metagenome (GOLD analysis project Ga0326728, IMG submission 207602) | Lab enriched peat soil microbial communities from McLean, Ithaca, NY, United States - MB31MN | ecosystem: Environmental > Terrestrial > Soil > Wetlands > Peat | place: USA: New York... | reverse complement strand
CGCGCCACCCTGGGCGGCATGATCGCCAACAATGCCTCCGGCGCGCATGTCCCTGTTTATGGTTGCACGGCGGATCATGTCCATTCGTTGGAAGTTGTTTTGGCCGACGGACGAATCCAAACGCTGGCCACGGGGGGGCATTTTGGCCTGGAGAAGTTGGTGGCGGAAGCCGCCGGCGAAATCCGGGAGCGCATGCCGGCCGACTTGCTCAAACGCTGGCCGGGCTACGGCCTGGACCGCTTTTTGCGCGAGCCCAACGCCAGTCATCTTCTGGCCGGAAGCGAAGGGACGTTGGCGGCGATCCTTTCGGCTGAATTGAAAATTGTGCCGTCGCCGCGCCGCAAAAGCATGGGCCTGATTTTTTTCGCCTCGGTGGCGGAGGCGATGCGGGCGACGGTGGAATTGCTCCGCCTCAAACCGGCGGCCATCGAGCATCTGGATCGCGTGCTCTTTGAGCAAACCCGGGGCCAGTTGAATTTCAAAGCCGCGCGGGACTTGTTGCAGTTGGACGCAAAACCGTGCGAAGCGATTTTGCTCGTCGAGTTTTTCGATGACGCCGGGGACCGCCTTGCCGCAGTGGGCGGCAAGTGGCTGGGCCAGCGCACCCTGCTCCTGCAGGACCCGGCCTCCATGAACCTGGTGTGGCACTTGCGCAAAGCCGGCCTCTCCCTCCTGACCGGCTGCAAGGGAGACGCCAAACCGGTCGCAGGCATTGAAGACGCGGCGGTTCGACCGCAGCAATTGCCCGAATATGTCGCCGCGCTGTCGTCCCTGTTGGAGAGGCGGCGGCTCAAGGCTTCCTTCTACGGTCACGCCGCCGCCGGGTTGTTGCATGTCCGTCCGGTGCTGGACCTGCATGACGCGGGGGACCTGAAGAAATTCCGGCAAGTGGCCGATGAAGTGGCGGCGCTGGTCCGGCAATTCAAAGGTTCGCTGGCGGCTGAACACGGCGTCGGCATCGCCCGCACCGAATACATGCCGGAGCAGATCGGCCCCAAACTGCTCGGTTTGATGCGGGAGATTAAAAATGTGTTTGACCCTCGCGGCTTGTTCAATCCGGGCAAACTCCTTCCCGACGGCCGCTTTAAGATCGACGCCAACCTGCGCCTGGGCGCCGGGTACAAGCTGGCCCTGCCCTTTGCGCCCGTCCTGGCCTTTGCCGCCAGGGACGGCTCGTTCACCGCCAATCTTGAACAGTGCAACGGCTGCGGGGGCTGCCGCAAGGAGACGCCCACCATGTGCCCCACCTTCATGGCCACGGGCGAGGAAATCATGTCCACGCGCGGCCGGGCCAACGCCATCCGCGCGGCGCTGGAAGGGCGCGGCACGGCGGACCCGTTGCGCGGCGCGGAAATGGAAATGGCGCTGGGCAATTGCCTGGCTTGCAAAGCCTGCGCGGCGGAATGTCCTTCCAATGTGGATCTGGCCTTGCTCAAGGCCGAACTGCTCCACGCCCGGCACGAGCGGCACGGCCTTTCCTGGCGCGAACGGCTTTTCAGTTCCGTGGACCTGCTGGGCCGACTGGGCTGCCTGGCCCCGCGCCTGGCCAACGCGCTCTTGCAATCCGAGGTGCTGCGGCGCTGGGCACAAAATCTTTTTGACATCTCGGCGCAACGCCCCCTGCCGCCCTATGCCCCGGAACGATTCGATCACTGGTTCGCGCGGCGGCCGGCCCCTTCCGGCGGCGGGCGCGGACGGGTTTTTTTGTGGGACGACACCTTTGCGCGCTATCATGAGCCGCGCATCGCGCGGGCGGCGGTGGCGGTGCTGGAAGCGGCCGGATTTTCCCCGGCCCTGGTCGCCGGCCGCCGCTGTTGCGGGCGGCCCGCCTTCAGCCAGGGCTGCCTGGACAAGGCGGCCGCATCGGGCCGCCGCAACTTGGAATTGTTGACAGAAAAGGACGGCAACGAGCCGGTTCTGTTTCTCGAACCGTCGTGCTATTCCATGTTTGCGCAGGATTATCTGGAGTTGAAACTGCCCGGCGCGGCGGAAGTCAAGGCGCGCTGTTTTCTGTTCGAGGAATTTGTGGAAAATCTGCTGGCGCGCGAACCCGGCGCCATCGCCTTTAACGCCGCGCCGGAGAAAGTCGCCATTCACGCCCATTGCCACGCAAAGTCGCTCTTGAATCCGGATTTTATGAAACGCGTCATCGAGCGGATGCCCGGGCGTTCGGCGGTGTTGCTGGAGACGGGTTGCTGCGGCATGGCGGGGGCGTTCGGCGCGCTGGCGGACAAATATGAATTATCCGTCAAAATCGCCCAGCCGCTGCTGGCGCAGATTCGGGCGCAGCCGGAAGGCACAATTGTAGTGGCATCCGGCACGAGTTGCCGTCATCAGATCGAGCATCTTTCCGCCAGCCGTCCCCGCCACATCGCGGAAGTGCTGGCGGCGGGGTTGCAAAAGGAAAAATGACGAATGTCAAAGCAATGGCCCCGTCCAAGTCCGGCAACTGGCTTTCCCTTTCGCTCTGCGAGCTTCGGCGAACAGTTTAAGCGTCGAAATGAATTGCGGAGACGGCACGAGCGCAATGGCGCGGAAGGCGGCTTGCAATCGCACCTTTTTTGGAGCATATTTTCATTTGACGTGGAATTGCATGAAGGCAAACGCAAAAGAGCAACGGGTTGACTTGGGGGATTTCATTGTAGCGGACCCTGCCATTTGTCACGGCAAGCCCACCTACAAAGGCACCCGCATCATGGTCTGGCAGGTTTTGGCCATGCTGGAACGGGGCGAATCTTGGGACTACATCCGGCAGGCGTGGCCCGGCCGCATTAGCGACGATGCCATCGCGGAAACGATTCGCCTCGCCCGGAGTTCTCTGCTTGACGCGCACGGGCGGTTGGTGAAGGAGTCGGCCGGGGCCTTCGTCGGCGAATGAATGTCCTGGACGAAAACCTTGCCGCCCAGCAATGTGAAAAACTCAGAGCATGGCGAATTCCGTTCCGCCAAATTGGCAGGCATCTGTCAGTGCATGGCGCCCTCGATGAAAACCTGATACCTCTGCTTCACCAGTTGCCGCAGCCGACCTTTTTCACCCACGACAAAGATTTTTTCCGCGCGTCGCTCTGCCATTTTCATTATGCGGTGGTCTATCTTGATGTCAGCGATGCGGCGGCGGCGGAATTCATCCGGCGGTTCTTGAGACATCCGACCTTTGACACGACCGCCAAGAGGATGGGAATCGTGGCCCGGGTCCAGACCAGCGGCGTGCAATTCTGGAAAAAGGGCAGGCCGGGATTGCGGGTCGCCGAATGGAGTGAATAAAGTTGGGAAAAGACGATGAAGACGAAACAGGAACGGACCCTCTCATGCGCGATCCGCTGCGGGACGGGCATTCTCTCGAAAGGGGTGACAGAGTCCTCATTTGAATTCTTATCCTGGTTCTTGGATTTCTTCCCCAGTTCGTGCAATAATAATACCAAAATGGGAATACCGGACGCGGCTTTGAAAAAATTAACATACCGCTCATACGCTTTGAACACGCCCACAGACGCCGTCGCATTGAAGAGGACACATATCAGAAAAATGGGCAATGCAATGCTCAGAAGTATTTTCTTCTTTCGGCTCATTTTTATTCTTTCACTTCTGGCGCAATTGCCACTCACGGCGTCGGCTTCTTGAGAAACGGGGTGAACAGTTCCATGGGTAACGGGATGAAAGTGGCGGTGTTGCGGTCGCTGGAAATCTCATTGACGGTTTGCAGGTAGCGCAGTTGCAGCGCGATGGGTTGGACGGCGATCATGGCGGCGGCTTGCACCAGCTTCTCCGCGGCCTGAAATTCACCCTCGGCGTTGATGACTTTGGCGCGCCGTTCCCGTTCCGTTTCCGCCTGGCGGGCCATGGCCCGCTTCATGGTGTCGGGCAGCATGACGTCGCGCACTTCGACGGCGGTGACTTTGACGCCCCACGGGCCGGTATGGCTGTCGATGATTTCCTGGAGGGTGCGATTGATCATTTCGCGGTGGGCCAGCAGTTCATCCAGTTCGCTCTGCCCCAAAACGCTGCGCAAGGTGGTTTGGGCGATGAGCGATGTGGCCTGCAAAAAATTCTCCACCTTGATCACCGCCGCTTGCGGATCAATGATTTTAAAATAGACCACGGCATCCACCGTGACGGGCACATTGTCGCGGGTCATCACTTCCTGCTTGGCCACGTTGATCGTGATGACGCGCAAATCCATCCGCACCATGCGGTCCACCATCGGGATGAGAAAGACCAGCCCCGGCCCTTTTGCGCCGATGAGTTTGCCCAGGCGAAAGACCACCGCCCGTTCGTATTCGCGCAGGATGCGCAAGGCGGAGGGGAGGATGATGGAGAGAATGATGACGGCCGGCACCAGCCAGACCATGAAGTTGACCGCGAGGTGCATTTGATTATTTTCCATAATTTTTCAGGATTTAGGTTTGACGTGCAGGGTTAACCCTTCGATTCCGACAATTTTGACCGCCGCCCCCTTCACCAGGGGGGTTTGGCTGACGGCGTTCCAATACTCGCCGTCAATCATGACCTGGCCGCCGCCCTGGTCGATGGCGGTCAGGGCCGCCGCGGTTTTGCCCAGCATGGTTTCCGGCCCGGATTTGACGGGCAGGAATTGGGCGCGAAGCCCGGCGCCGATGACAAAGAGGAAAAAGGCCGCCGTCAGGATCGTGGCCGGAATGATCAGGCCGAGCGACAACTGAAAAGCCGGCTCGCGGTCGAAAAGCATGATCGACCCCAGAAAAAAAGCGATGATTCCGCCGCCGGTCAAAATGCCGTGGGTCGCGGCAAACACGTCAATTATAAACAAGGCCACCGCCAGGAGGATCAAGGCCAGGCCGGCGATGTTAATGGGCAGAATGGTGCTCATATAGAGGGCAAGGATCAAGGCCACCGCTCCGGCCACGCCCGGCAGGATGGCGCCCGGATTGCTCAACTCGCCGATGATGCCGTAGATGGCCACGAGCATCAGGACGAACATGACTTCGGGATGCCACAGCCTCTGGAAAATCTTCTCGCGCGCCGCCATGGGGATGTCCACGATTCGTGCGCCAGCGGTGTGCAGGATGGTCTGGCCGACGTGGCGCTGGTCCAATTGTTTCAGCAGGCCGGGGATGTCCGGAGCGATGATGTCAATCACCTTTAAACGCAGGGCGGCCTCGGCGTTGGTGCAGGCGCTTTGCAGAACTGCGGATTTGGCCCATTCCACATTGTGCCCGCGTTTGCTGGCGATGGTTTCGATGTAGCTGGAGGCATAGTTTTCCAGTTTTGTGCGGGGTACATCGTTGCTGGCGCCTTCGTCGCCGCCGGTCAGCGAAAGTGAAAGTGGGTGGGCCGCGCCAATGGTGGTGTTGGGGGCCATGGCCGCCACGTTGGCCGCCAGGGTGATAAAGGTCCCGGCGCTGGCCGCAGTGGCGCCGGAAGGGGCAACATAGACGACGGTGGGAACGGTGTCGCTCAGGAGTTTTTCGACGATTTCCTTGGTGGAATCCAGGAGGCCGCCGGGGGTGTCCAATTGAATGATGAGGCAGGCATCCTGTTCCGCGGCAGCTTGGTCAATGGCGCGGGTGATGTAAGTGGCGGTGGCAGGCCCAATTGTTCCATCAATTTTGGCCAGGCCAACCTGCCCGGCCCGGAGGGAGGGCCACGCCAAGAGAGCCATCGCCGCCAAGCCCGCTGCCATGCGCTTGCCAAGAATGCCAAAGGCCATATGTCAATGAAAGATAATGGCCCGCCGCAGCCATGCCAAGAAAGAACGACCAAAGAATTATCAAGAAATGACTAATGTCCAAGCACGAATGACCAATCAATGACGAAGCGCCAATGACGAATCTCGCCAAAAACGGTGCGATGCCCGGTGTCCCTTTTCGTCATTGGGTCATTGGGACATTCATTCGTCATTAGGATTTTGTCATTGGACATTTTCCCCACAATAATAGTTCTTGAATCGCGGGGCCATCGGGTTATGCTTGCCGGTCTTTGACAATCATTTATGTCTCGAATTTGCGAACTGACTGGAAAAGGCTCGATGAAGGGCAGTCACATCTGGCGCAGCGGCAAAGCCAAGAAAAAGGGCGGCATCGGCACGCACATCACTGCCATCACCAAACGGCGCTTTGCGCCCAATCTTCAGCGCGTCAAGGCCGTGATCAACGGCCGGGTGCGCTATATCCGCGTTTCGGCCAGCGCGTTGAAAAAGGGTTTGGTGACCAAGGCCCCCAAGCGCCGCTGGACCAAACCCGAGCCGGCGCCCGCCCCGCAGGTTTAGCAAACGGCGCGAGGGGTGCATTTGGGCAGCCACTGCTAAATCTTAATCCTAATCTTAATCCTAATCCTAATCTCTTTCTGATTAATGTTATGATTAAGATTAGGATCAGAAAAAATGGTTTACCCGTGTTTTCTTTTCAGGTGGCGCATGGCGGCCCGTTTTAATTCGCGGTCGGCCTCGCGCTCTTTAATGTCCTGCCGTTTGTCAAATTCCGCTTTGCCCCTGCCGATGGCCAGGGCCACTTTGACGCGGCCGTTTTTCCAGTAAAAAGAAAGGGGGAAAAGGGCGTTGCCTTTGCTGGCGGCCAGGCCGAGCAGTTTGCGGATTTCCGATTTGTGCAAAAGGAGTTTGCGCGGCGCCTTGGGCTGGTGGCCAAACCGGTTGGCCTGGAGGTATTCGTCAATATGGGCGTTGTGCAGCCAGACTTCGTTCTTTTCGACTCTGGCAAAGGCATCGCTGATTTGGGCCTTGCCGGCGCGCAGGGCCTTGACTTCCGAGCCATGCAAAACGATGCCGGCCTCGAAGGTTTCCAGAATTTGATAGTCCCGCCGGGCTTTGGAGTTGTGCAGAATTTCGGCCATAAACAAAATGCCCGAAGGCAATCCTTCCGGCTGGAGCGCCGCCGGGACCAGCGATCCTCAGGAGGAGCGGCGCCGTTTTCTGGCCACGGGCTGGGCTTCCTCTTCCTCTTCGGTCCCGCTGGACATGGAATAATCCATTTTGCCGTCGATGATTTCCAGCAGGGCGACGTCCGCCGCGCCGAGGGTGGCGGTTTGATCAATGAGGGGCCGGCTGCTGCCGCCGCCGGACGTCAACTGCCGCACGCGCCTGGAAATGAGATTCACCAAAACGTTGGGGTTGCCAACTTTCGCCAAAGCTTGTTTGATGTATTCGCTATTCACGAGCCTCTCACAATAACTGCTGCGCCACGGAACGCAATCACTATATTTGGACATTCTTTTAAGAAGAGCTTGCAAAAGCCGGGAATTTGCCCAAAGTCACACACAAAATATTGCCATGAACCCATTGTTTTCGATGCTGCCGATCTTTCTGGCTCTCTCTGTCGCTTCCGCCGTTGCGGAAGACACCGCCCTTGTTGTGGACGCCGACCAACCCATAGGGAAGGCCAGCCCGCTTCACTATGGGTTGATGACCGAGGAAATCAACCATTCTTACGATGGCGGCCTTTACGCCGAACTGGTCCAGAACCGCGCCTTCCTGGACAACGCCCAGAGGCCTGTTCACTGGTCCGTGGTGCAGGGCCCGGGCGCGGCGGCAACCATCGCTCTGGACCGCGCCGCGCCGCTCAATGACATCCTCACCAACAGTTTGCGCCTGGACGCGGCCACCGCTTCGGAGTCGGGTCGGGCGGGCATTGCCAACGACGGCTATTGGGGCATCCCGGTCAAGCCGCATACGAAATATCGGGCCTCTTTTTACGCGCGCGCCGCCGCGGGTTTCAAAGGCCCGATCAAGGTTGCCATCGAAAGCGACGACGGCGCGACCACGTTCGCCGAAGCCAAAGTGTCGCGCCTCGGCCCCGGGTGGAAGTTGCACGCCGTCACCTTGAAAACAGGCCGCGTGACGCCCACCGCCAAAGCGCGGCTCGTCCTCTCCATCAACCAGCCTGGCACGGTGTGGTTCGATTTGGTTTCCCTGTTTCCGCCGACGTTTCACCACCGGCCCAACGGCAATCGTGTTGACATCATGCAATTGCTGGCCCGCCTCAAGCCCTCCTTCCTCCGTTTTCCCGGCGGCAATTACGTCGAAGGCGACACCCTCGCATCCCGCTTTGATTGGAAGAAGACCATCGGCCCGCTCACCCGGCGTCCTGGGCACGCCTGTTGCTGGGGCTACCGCTCCAGCGATGGCTTGGGGCTGCTCGAATTCCTCGACTGGTGCGAAGACCTTAAGATGGAGCCGGTCCTCGCCCTCTATGCCGGTTACAACCTGAACCACACCCACATCGACGCCGGCCCCGCTCTCCAACCTTATGTGCAGGATGCGCTCGACGAAATCGAATACGTCACCGGCGACACCTGGACCAAGTGGGGCGCTGAACGCGCCAAGGACGGCCATCCCGCCCCCTTCAAGCTCGCCTATGTCGAGATTGGCAACGAAGATTGGTTTGACAGTTCGGGAAGCTACGACGGCCGTTTTGCCCGGTTTTACGACGCCATCAAAGCAAAATACCCGAACCTCAAATGCATCTCCACCGTCGGAACCGAGCATCCGTCGAACCAAAGGGTTCACAGCCGCAAGCCGGACGTCCTCGACGAACATTACTATTGCGCCGCTGCGGAGTTCGATCAGGCTTCCCCGGCGCATTGGGACAAATACGACCGCAACGGCCCCGAAATCTTCGTTGGCGAATGGGCCGCCTACGAAGACACCAAGCCCTGGCAAGCGCCATCGGGCCAATTGCCGCCCACCCCAACCCTGAAAGCCGCCCTGGCTGACGCCGCCTGGATGGCCGCCATGGAACGCCATTCCGATCTCGTCGTCATGCAGTGTTACGCCCCGCTTTTCGTCAACGTCAACCCCGGCGCGCGCCAATGGCGTCCGGACCTGATCGGCTACGACGCCCTCAACGTCTATGGCTCGCCCAGCTATTATGCCATCCGGATGTTCAGCCGGAATCACGGCGACGCCATCCTCAAGACCTCCGTCGCCAACCCTCCCCTCCACTACAGCGTCACCAAAGACACCAAAACCGGCGACATCTGCCTGAAAATCGTCAACACCCAAGCGACGCCAAAACCCGTCCGCATCACGCTGCGCGGCCTCGCCTCCCTCGCGCCGGACGCAACCGCCATCACCCTCTCCGCGCCCGGCCCCGGCGAGTCCAATTCAATTGACAACGCCGCCCATGTCGTTCCGGTCACCACGACCGTGCGGAACATCAAGCCCGCCTTCACCTACACGTTCGCCCCCTGGTCCATCACCGTTCTGCGGCTGAAAACGGTGAATATGAAATGAAACTCTAAAGTGATGATGATATGACCATCTACCAGGAGTCCAAAGTCTTGCGCGACGTGCGCCGCATCAAAGAGGAAATTTCAAAGGAAGCGGCGAGGCTCGGCCACGAGAAATTTTATCGGTCGTTAAATGGGACGGCGGCAAAGTTGAAGGCGAAGTATCGCACGAAGAAGCGAAAGGCGCCCTGCCGCTGACTCCTAAACGCGCCATAAACGGGCGCCGCGCAACAGCATCTTTCTATTTCGGAAGATGGTGATTTCATTGGCTTGCAGTCTGCGGGGAATTTGCTAAAACAGCGGTATCGGGCATTATATTAATCGTTATGGCCAGAATTGACGCACTTTTCAATCTTATGTTCGAGCAGAAAGCCTCGGACTTGCATCTCTCGTCGGGCAATCCCCCGATCTTGCGCATCAACGGCGAGCTGACGCGCGTGGATTATCCCCCCCTGGAGGACGATCAGCTCAAAATTATGCTTTACGAGATCGCCCCGGAGTACAAAATCAAAACCTTCGAGGAAACCGGCGATGTTGATTTCGGCTATGAGATCGCCAACGTCTCGCGCTTCCGCGCCAATTTCTTCACGCAAAAATACGGCATCGCCGCCGTCTTCCGCCAGATCCCCAGCAAAGTCCTTTCCTTCGAGGATTTTGAAAAGTTCGACGCCCCGCTCCCGGCTGTGCTCAAGAAATTTGCCATGTTGCACAAGGGCCTGGTGGTCGTCACCGGCCCGACCGGTTCGGGCAAATCCACCACCCTGGCCGCCATTGTGGATTACGCCAATAAAAACCGCAAAGACCATATCATTACCGTCGAGGACCCGATTGAATTCGTCCATGAAAGCAAAGGCTGCCTGGTCAACCATCGCGAAGTGGGGCTGCACACCAAGTCCTTTGCCTCGGCCTTGCGCGGCGCCTTGCGCGAAGACCCGGACATCATTCTGGTGGGCGAATTGCGCGACTTGGAAACCATCGAACTGGCCCTGACGGCCGCGAGCACGGGGCATCTGGTCTTTGGCACCCTGCACACGCAAAGCGCCGCCAAAACCGTGGACCGCATCATTGACGTTTTTCCCGGCGATCAACAAAACAAAATTCGCGCCACCCTGTCCGAAGCTCTCAAGGGCGTGGTGGCCCAGGGTCTTTTCAAGCGGATTGACCGCAAGGGGCGGGTGGCGGCGCTGGAGGTCCTCATTTTCAACACCGCCGTGGCCAACCTGGTGCGCGAAGGCAAGACCCACCAAATCCCCGGCATGATCCAGGTCGGCAAGAAATACGGCAACATGCCCCTGGATGATTCGATCATGGACCATCTCAAGATGAAACGCATTTCCCCGGAGGAAGCCTATGACAAATGCCTGGACAAGAAGAAATTTCGCCCGTTCCTGGCCCGTCCGCCTGAGGAGGACGAAATGTGAAAATGGCCCCGTCCAACCCATGCCCCACCCCGTGAATTATGCGCCGCGCCGAACTTGATTACATCCTGATGACCATGCTCGGCATGGACCGGCAGAGCGAAACCCTCATCCGCCGGCGCAAAGCGGTGTCGGACTTGAATTTCACCGTGGACCGCCCCTTGCAAGTGGAACAAGACGGCGAACTGGTCCCGGTGGCCTGCAATCCGCCGCTGGATCATTTGACCCCGTATCAAACGGAAATGATTGCCTTGAATTTGATCAGCGGCAATCCGCGGCTGACCGAGGACTTGATCCGCACCGGTTCCTGCGACGCCTCCTACAGCGTGGCCGACATGTTGCGTTTCCGCGTCAATATCTTCACCCAGCGCGGCAAATTTTCCATCGTGATGCGCAAGCTCAGCACGGAGATTCCGACGCTGGCCCAGTTGAAACTGCCGGATATTTTCCGCAACGTCGCGCTGGAAAAAACCGGCCTGGTTCTGGTCACGGGCGCCACCGGCTCGGGCAAGACCACCACGCTGGCCGCCATCCTCCATGATATCAACACCACCAAATCCATCCACATTATCACCCTGGAGGACCCGGTGGAATTCGTCCATCCGCACAAGAAATCAACCTTTAACCAGCGGGAGATGGGCAGTGATTTCAGCACCTTTGCCGCCGGGCTGCGGGCCGCGTTGCGCCAGGCCCCCAAAGTGGTGCTGGTGGGCGAAATGCGCGACCGCGAAACGGTTGAAATCGGCCTGAGCGCCGCTGAAACCGGCCACCTGGTTATGAGCACGCTGCATACCATTGACGCCGGCCAGACCATTAATCGCATCCTGGGCATGTTCGAACCCGAGGAGCAGGAACAAGTTCGCACCCGCCTGGCCGATACCTTGCGCTGGATCATCAGCCAGCGGCTGGCCCCGCGCGTCGGGGGCGGGCGTTATGCCTTGTTCGAAATCATGGGGGCCAACCTGCGCACCAAGGATACCATTATTCATGGTGAGGCGGAGGGCAAGAGCTTTTACGAAATTATCGAGTCCAACCACTCCTTCGGCTGGCGCAACTTCGACCAGGCTTGTTTGGAGGCTTACGAAAAAAACATCATCACCGAGGAAAGCGCGTTGATTTATGCGAGCAAACGCGGCTTCGTTTCACGCGGCATCGATGCCATCAAAAAAGCCCGCGGCGAGAGCCTGTCCACCTCGGACCTGAAAATGAAAACGGACCCCGCGAAGGCCGGGCCGTCCTTTCCCACAACCTTCAAGATGAAATGAGCCATGGAAGAATTTGATTTCATCGGGCCGAACGATAAACCCGCCTTGCTGGCCATCACCTCGCCGGAAGCGCTCAACGCTGCCAAAACCGTCCTGGTCGAGATGGGTTACAAGGTCCATGTGGTCGAAACCCATCCCCAGTTCGAGACCCGCTATAACCAGGTCAATTACCATGTGGTCATCATCGAGGAAAACTTTGCCGGCGGCAACGTCCTGGAGAATCCGAGCCTGCAAATGGTGCAGGCGCTGCCGATGAGCCAGCGGCGTTACGCGGCCTTTTTTTTGATCGGACAGACCTTCGAAAGTTTGAACACGCTGCAAGCCTTTGCCCAAAGCGTCCATTGCGTCCTGAATTTCGCCGAACTCCCGATGCTCAAGGAAGTGGTGCAAAAGACCATTGCCGAGAATGATCTGTTTCTGAGCACCTTCCTCGAGGTGCAGCGCCGCGTTTATCAAAAAGGGGCCTAGGGCCGCCGGGGTGCCAACATGCCACGCCCGCGGCTCGATCTGGCCCTAGTCGAACGCGGCTTTTTTGCCAGCCGCGAGAAAGCCCAACGGGCCATCTTGGCCGGCCAGGTGCGGGTCGGCGGCCGTCTGGCGCGAAAACCAAGCGAGCCGGTCAAGCCCGATGACGAAGTTGTCCTGGCCGCGCCCGAACGCTACGTGAGCCGGGGCGGTTACAAGCTCGAACATGGATTGCGCCATTTTCAAGTGGAGGCCCGGGGCCTCACGGCCATTGATTTGGGCGCTTCCACCGGCGGATTCACCGATTGCCTGCTGCAACACGGCGCGGCCCTGGTCTATGCCGTTGATGTTGGGCGCGGCCAACTGGCCTGGAAACTCCGGCGCGATCCCCGCGTGATTGTCATGGAAAAAACCAACGCCCGCTCCTTGACCCCGCGCAGTTTTCCCCATCCCTTCGCCGGCGCGGACTTGCTGGTGGCCGATTGTTCCTTCATCTCTCTTAAAATCATTCTGCCGCCCGCCGTTGCATTGCTGCGCCATTGCGGTAGAATCCTCGCCCTCGTGAAACCTCAATTCGAAGCGGGCAAGGCCGAGGCCGACAAAGGCGCCGGCGTCATCACGGACCCGGCCATCCACGCCCGCGTCTTGCATGAATTGAGGGAGTTTGCCGGCGCAAGAACCGCCCTGCATTGGCGCGGCGAAACCCCGTCGCCGCTTCTCGGACCGGCGGGCAACAAGGAATTCTTGGTTTTGCTTGAAAAAGAAACCTGAAACACTTCGGAAAATCGGCCTGATCGCCAATTTCGACAAAGCCGCCAGCCGCCACGTGGTCTTGCGGGCCGCCACCCTCATCGCCCGCACCGGGCGCGCCGTCGTGGCCGACGAACAAACCGCCCGCATGGCCGGCTTGCGCTGCGCCACCTGTCCCAATCCCGCCGCCCTGGCCCGGCAGGCCGGCTTGCTGCTGGTTTTTGGGGGCGATGGCACCATGTTGCACGTGGTCCACGAGATTCATGGCTCGGATACTCCCATTCTGGGCATCAACATCGGCCGGCTCGGATTCCTGACGGCGGTTTCCTCCAACGATTTGCCCGGCGCGCTCCAAAAAATCTGGCAAAACGATTTTGTCATCGAGTCGCGTCCCCTCCTCGAGGCCGCCGGCCAATGCCAGGGAAATCCGATCCACATGCGCGCCTTCAATGACATCGTCATCAGCCACGGCGCTGTCTCGCGCGTCATCGAACTGGACGTCCACGTTGATGATCAACCGCTGACCCGTTATCGCGGCGACGGCCTCATCGTGAGTTCGCCGGCCGGTTCCACGGCGTATTCCCTTTCGGCGGGGGGGCCGATCATCAGCCCGGAGGCCCGGGTTTTTGCCATTACCCCCATCTGCGCCCATGCCGTTTCCAATCGTTCCGTCATCATCAACTCAAACTCGGCCGTCCGGGTGAAACTCCTCAGCCGGCACATGGAAACCATCATTTCCGCCGACGGCCAGATCCAGGCCACTCTGGGCGCGGACGATGCCATTACCATCCGGCGCAGCCGGCGCCCGGCCAGATTGCTTCATTTGGGCGACAGCTCCTTTTTTGCCGCCGTCCGCCAAAAGCTCCACTGGAGCGGTTCATCCGTTTAACTGGGAACCATTAAGGGGGAGAGGGTTGTAGCATTTTGTCGGTTTTCTTTACATTTCTCAGCAACAATCCAGTGACCCATGACTCACATTGGCGCTAAATGATGCCCATTAGCGACAATGTGGCGCATTGTGGGCCGGGGTTGCCCTTTCAGCGCGCTTCCCTTCAAATCGTTTAAGCCCTGTCTTTCGCAACCATCAAGCAGCCGGAGCGAAGTAGCGCAACGCACGACTGAAGTAACTGGGATTCTGTACCCCCCACCCCCCCGCTACAGTGCTACAAACGTTGATTATCAATGACTTAGGGTGCTACAAGGGTGCTACAATTTGGCTTATTTGTAGCACCTGTAGCACCCTGGCATCACACCCACCGCATCCGCTCACAGCAAGGGCGGCGTGGAGGCCAGAATCCAGGCGACACTTGCCGCGTTTCTATTCCACCGAAAACAGCGAGGAACCTCGAACAACGGATTTGCCGCGAAGAATGGCAGAAAAGGCAAGATTGATACATAGGTCCAAAAAAGGGGTAACATCGGCTACATCGTTGATAGTCAACGACTTAGCTGGCAACAAAATCGGCAACAGACCAGTAACATGTTACTGCTTTTCTTGTCGCGCCATAGCGAAGCGACGGCGGATCGTCGTTCACTGCTTCAAAAGCTGTATAAAATTAGCCATCTGATAAGGGAAGGGCAAAAACGGGGGGCAAAAACATAAAATATCCGCGAAGAGACAGAAAAAGGCCCACGCTGTTCGTGGGCAAGAAATCAAATGGGAAATCCCGGTTTATTTTATTTTATTTTTCGCTTGCCCAAAGCCAACAAAACGGGCTTACTTTTTTTCATGAAGAAATTAATGCCCATCATTTTTGGATTATTGCTCCCAGCCATGCCGACGGTGGTACACGCTATGCCTCCCAGTTTCGGCTACTTCACAAACGAATTTGATACCAACACCATCACCATCACCAATTACACCGGCTCCGGGGCTGTGGTGATTCCGGAAACCATCAACGGGCTGACGGTCACCGTCATCGGAAATGGCGTTACCGGCGTCTTCCTCAATACCATTACCAACGTCACCATCCCGGACAGCGTCATTGCCATCGAGGATGAGGCATTCGAATATTGCAGCAACATGGTTTCCGTCACCATCCCCGAAGGTGTGACCAGCATCGGGTACGAAGCGTTCTATCAATGCACGAATTTGCCCAGCGTCACGATCCCCAACACCGTCCTGAGCGTCGGGGGTTACGCGTTCGGGGATTGCTACGCCTTGACCAACCTCACGATCGGCACCAATGTCAACACCCTCGGTGAATATGCATTCGAGTATTGCGAAAAGCTGCCCAGTGTTACCATCCCCAACAGCGTAACTACCATCCAATACGGGGCGTTCTATGAATGCGAAGACCTGACCAACCTTACGATTGGCAGCAACGTGAGCAATATTGGAACTTATGCGTTTTATGAATGCGAAGACCTGCCATCGTTGACCATCCCCAGCAGCGTCACCTACATTGGGTATTATGCATTCGCCTACTGCTACGACCTGACCAACCTCGTAATCGGTGACAGTCAAACACTCCCCAACGAGGGCACAACCATCGATGATTATGCGTTCTATTACGACTACTACCTGCAAAACGTCAGCATCGGGAATAATGTCGTCAGCATCGGTTATGGTGCATTCGATTATTGTTACGACGCTTATATGTCCGTCACCATTGGCAATCGTGTCAAGACCATCGGGGATTATGCTTTCTATTACACCGAATATCTAACCAACCTTACGATAGGCACAAATGTCCAAACCATTGGTTACGAAGCGTTTGCGTATGATTACTACCTGAACAATGTTACGATCCCCGGCAGCGTGACCAGCATCGGGGATTATGCGTTTTATGACGACTACAATATGACCAATCTCACGATCAACAGCGGCGCCATCGGCCAATATTCGTTCGAAAGCTGCTCCGCCCTGAAAACCGTCACTTTTGGCAGCGGCGTCACCAGCATCATTGGACAAGAGCCGTTCTATTATGACACCAATATTACCGGAGTCTATTTCCAAGGGGACGCTCCCACCGCCGACTCGACCTTGTTTAGCTTTGCCGGCACAACCAATTTGTTCGGCGCGACCAATTTGACGGTTTACTATTATGCCGGCACGACCGGCTGGGGCAGCACTTTTGCCAATATTCCAACCATGGAGCTGGCGCCCAATTTACTGCAAATAAGCCTGGGCCCAACTGGCGCGCGCGCCGCCGGAGCGAATTGGCAATTGGATGGCGGCCCCAATCAAAACAGCAGCGTAACGACCCTGGTGGATGTAAACCCGGGGAGTCATATCGTGTCCTTCACTCCCATCTCCGGATGGCTGACGCCTTCCAATCAAACAATCACGATCACAAATGGAGAGTCGGCCAATGTTGTCGGCATCTACACCCCGACCAACTCCTCCAGCAACGGCCTGGTTCTCCAGACCAACGGCTACGGCGCCATTCGCCACTCGGCGTGGCCAACCCCCTTGGTTGTCGGCAAATCCTATACAGTCAAGGCCACGCCCGATTTGCAGAATGTCTTCGCCTTCTGGTCAGGCGGCACCAATCAGCCTTATTCTGTGCTGAGTTTATCGACCAGCTACACATTTACCATGGCGTCGAATTTGGTGTTATCGGCCAATTTCGTCACCAACGAATTCTCCGGGGTCGCGGGAACTTATAACGGTCTCTTCATCTCGACCCATGGCGTCACCGAGAAAACAGCAGGCATGCTGAAGAGTTTGATCGTCACCAAAAACGGAACCTACAGTGGATCCATATTAATCAATGGCGCCAGCCATGGCATCAGCGGCAGCTTTAATTTCGCCGGGATGGCCACGAATAAGATTATTGCACGCCCAGCCAGCCAAGGCGGATCTTTGCTCCTGGAGTTGGCGATAGACGCAAATGATTCTCCCTCGGAAATGACCGGGACGGTTTCAGGAACCAACGGTTCGGGCTCGAATGCGGTGGCGTGGACGGCCAACCTGACTGCTTATCTCGCCACCAACAGCCTGCCGTCCGCTCAATACACGATGCTCGTATCCCCAGATACAAATAACACCCCACCAGCCGGATCCCCTGGCGGCGACAGTTACGCCTTGATCACCAACCACAAGGGCCTGGTCAAGATCACCGGGGCCTTGGCGGATGGCACCATCCTGAGCGAAAGCGCGCCCGTTTCCCAAGACAGCTACGTCCCGGTTTACTCCAGTCTCTATGCAAACAAAGGGTTGCTCTTGGGCTGGATTAACCTGAACACCTCCAGCACCGCCATCAACAATCTGACTTGGATTCATCCGGGGACCACCAAGGGATTGTATCAGGACGGCTTCACCAATGTTCTGACCAGCAGCCAAATCCAGATCTCGACCTGGACCAATCCGCCGGGAAATCTTGATCTGCTGACAAACTTGGCATTGCTCAATAGCATCAGCAGCACCAATGCTATCACCAACATTGCCGTCTCGACCACCGCCAAGGGCGATATCACGGGAGCATCGGTCACCGGCAACATCGACCCCAAAACCGGTTTCCTGAAAGTGACAATCGGCAGCGGCTCCGGCAAAGTGACCGGCTACGGCGCGATCATGCTCGACCCAAACGGCAACGCCACCAACAGCGGTGGATATTACTTGATTGGAACTAACGCCCAAGCTCTTGAAATAGAGCCTTAATCCACAGGGGCATGGGTTCGAATTAAATTACTTCCAAGCGGATACGTCCAAATTAAAGCTGAAGACTGGATCGTCGAAGCCTGCGTTCATAATCTGCCCTTATTGGTGCCAAGGATGATCTTGGTTTTATTCTCTGGGTCTGAAAACCACCTGCCGCTAGCCAGCGCCAAAAAATCCGAGATGTGATAATGTGAAGAACTGACCCTTTCATGACCCTTTCACATCTGATAAGGGAACGGCAAAAACATGGGGGCAAAAACATAAAATTGCCGCGAAGAGGCACAGCGCGGCGAGCCGCAACCGAATCTGGACTTGCCCGCAGATCACGCAGATTAACGCCGATACGCAAAAAGAATACTTCATCTGCGTCCATCTGCGTGTTCTGCGGGCAAAGGCCTTTTCTTGTTCAAGATGGTATCGGTCTGGAAAATCGGCACCACGGCAATGCGCCACCTTACCGGGTCGGAAAGAAGACGGCTAAACGCGCCTGAAGTTGGACCCGCCTTTCAAACCTCCTATTGGAAGCCAGGAGAAAACACGATGCTTTAAGAAGTCAGAACCCTTTACACAACGCATTCATGGGGGAAGAAAACCATAATATGCGATTATGCCTGACCAGTTTACGCGTTGGCAAAACCAGATTGGCGTCGGCGGCAAAGGCGGATTTGTTGGTGGACAGCGCGGGCGCGCCGGACTAAAAATAAAGTGGCTCTGGCGCGCCGATGCGGCAAGGGATGACCATGAAGGTCAAACTGGGTTGCGAAACGATTAAACATGGGCTCGGCGGCTTCCTTGGCGAACCTGCTGCGCAATGCCGCAAGAAAACGATAATATGCGATTATGCGCGACCCGTTTACGTTTATGTGCATCTTGGAAATCCAGACGGCACAACCATCAAAGAATAGAATTGTTAATAAATTTTGCTTGCAGATGGCAGTGCAATGGATGACATACTGCCTCGTTATGCTGAGTTTCCCAGTCAAATATAGGGCGTCAACGCGACAGGTTGAATGTGTGTTCGCGAATGGTGCCGACATTCAGGCAGTGAGGTCGTGGACTGCTCCCGCATATTTGAGAAACAAGCCAAGAATTCGGGATGCTTTGGAATTCTCACAGCTTGCTGTGAACAAGTGGCGGTATTACAAAAGAAAAGGATGTGTGGCGTCGGATATGGACGAAATCCACGAATACATCACGGATAATCCCTATAATGAGGTGGCAATTTGTGGAGTTGCACGGGCACCGTGGTATAAACACGGTCCCATTTTGGGTGTGTGCTTTTTCAGAAGAACCTGGTGCAACAATCTGATTGTAGATTACCTCACAACTCATCCGTTAACGAAAATGGCGGGCATTAGCGGAGGTTGCGGTTCTGCGTTGTTGTATTTCATAGCGACCGTCGCGGATGGAGTCGGGCCAAAGCATTTCTGGGGTGAAGCCACGCAAAACTCAGCGAAGTTTTACGAATGCACTTTAGGCTTAAGACACACGACCGATTTAATATTGGCGAGCGCACACAATTTGACGCAGTTCAAGAATCAGATGAAACTGAAAATTGAGAAGGCTGTCGCATGAAAAGGAACAAGCAACAGGTTCCATTTAAGGATATGAGCTTGGACGATGTGTTTCAATTGGAGAATCACTACACGGCTACGATTGGGGAAGGGGCTGTTGGGGTTAAGCCTTACAAAAAAGCAGGCAAAGTGACGCTTTACGCAAAAGGAGTGCGCCGTCAAATTGGAGGAGGCTCTCCTCGCCCAATAAGTAGTAAGCGTGTCAAAAAAAGGAAGCGTGGTTAGTTGCGCTGGGAGGTGTGGTTTTGTACACTATCATCCGGTCACGGGGCATGTCGCCGGTTGTAAATCGCTGAATATGAGCCACATGCGCACGAAAAGTGATGTGAGCGATTTGAACTTTGTTTTGTCATTTTCCGCAGCAGCCAGGATGCCAA
>Ga0326728_10011861_pt1 | contig 19677 bp, 17 predicted proteins | sample MB3enrmetagenome_FD_207602 | JGI IMG/M metagenome (GOLD analysis project Ga0326728, IMG submission 207602) | Lab enriched peat soil microbial communities from McLean, Ithaca, NY, United States - MB31MN | ecosystem: Environmental > Terrestrial > Soil > Wetlands > Peat | place: USA: New York... | reverse complement strand
TTGATGGAGGCGCAACCATGCCTGCAAGATACTGTGAAGAAAATTATGTTGCGGCGGATTCCGCTTCACACCTACGGGGACGTCAGAAAAAGAACCCCCGCAACATAAATCCCGGCGCAACACATTCCGGCTTATGTTTAATTGCACATAAGCCGGAGCTGGCACCGGACGGATTTAAACCAATGACCGTATTTCCTCGATAAGCAAGGCGCGTTCTGACGGTGCAACAGGTCATTAAGGCAACGAGCAACTCTCAAAATTGAAATCACGAAATTACAGGCTCCAAAGCCCGTAGTGCCGCGTTCGCTTCATGCAGCGCGGTTTTTTATGCCCTGATATATGGAGGAGAAATATGGACGAGATGACTTCCGTCTGGTTTGACGGCATGTGGCATGGCGCTCTTGCTTCACTGCTTTTCATATTTGCAATCATCGGCTGGCCCGCGACCAAGCTCATTTTGGGACTGATTTTCAGCCCTTTCACGCACCGGGCACCAAGAAAACCCTTGGGATCAAAGTTCTGGGATCAATACAGCCTCCCGAATGCCCAAAAGCGAAATCCGTTCGAACCATGAGTCGCGCCATGTTTGCACACAAACGGGGTTGTGACCGACGCGGGTTTGCGGTCGGTGCTATCCTTTATATATTAATGCTGACTGGCGTCATGAGCGGTGTGCTGTTTTCAAACAACATGCAACTTCTGAAAAGTAATGTTCTGGTTCAGAACAGGCTAACCATCCGTTCCGATTTACAAGCCGCCTCAAATACGCTTTCTGCCGAAGCGGTGTTCGGGACAGACAACCAGACCTTATGCCCGCCGCGCTCGGTACATCAATTGAACGGCAACAACTGTGCCACAGCGCCCATCGCTCTTGTCGATTTTGCCGATGTTAGCGGAAATCAGTTGCCGTCCAATTACGCCAGTGCCGCATCGTCAGGTGCGTCATCGGAAGTCGGCGTTTTTGTGGCTGGCGCGGGCCTAAAGCAGCTCGATCCTTACGGGCATTATTACATCTATTGCCGTTGGGAAAACCCCCGCAGCACTCCAGCGGCACGGGTATTCGTACTGTTGTCGGCAGGGCAGGATGGCGTTTTGCAAACGGCATGTGGCGATGGCGCGGCTAACGGCGATGATGCACTTGTTTTCCTTACGGTTGGCGAGGCGATCAATCGCGCCACGCTTTGGCAGGCGGACAGCCAAAATGGCATCAGCTATGGCGCGACCGGCAGCAAACTGACGGTCGATGCCAATGGAAATCTGACGACTTCGGGCAGCCTTACGGCCTCTTCATCCGCACTATCAGGAACTTTAAGCGCGAACAGTGCCGCCATAACGAGCGGCCTTACGGCGGCGACAATCACGACGACAGGTGATGTCGGCATTGGAACAATGTCGCCCGCACAAACATTGGAGGTCAATGGCATTGCACAGGTTGATACAGGCTTGATTACCCCAAAGATTTATCCAGCGAGCGATTCCACAACGGCACTCCAAATCACCAAAGCTGACGGCAGCACAAATATAATGAACGTCGATACGACGAACAGCTTTGTCGGCATCGGGACGACAAGCCCCACAGCGCCCTTAACCGTTGTTTCTTCGGGAGCAACCCACACAATAAGTGCGACAATCACAGACATCAGCGGAAAGTCCGCAATTAGAGGAACAACCGCCGGAAATGGCTATGGCGTCTATGGGTCTGATGGAAACATGACGGGCGCTGGCGTTTACGGCACTTCCCCCGGATGGGGCGTTCGGGGTGCAAGCACAAATGGGGGCTATGCCATTTATGGCTCAACTTCTCCAAACTCTGGATGGAAAGGCGGCGTTGGGGTTTATGGAGAGGTAACAGGGGCCAATAAGGGACAGGCCGTACAGGCCGTAAACAATAGCATGACAGGATGGGGAATATACTCATCGGGAACCAGCCCAAATTACTTTGCGGGAGCTGTCGGGATCGGAACGACAAGCCCGCAGAATGCGCTCGACATTAGTAACGGTGGCGGGATTCACATAACATCGGGAACACCCAGTTCAACAGCGGCAGTCCTTTATAGCGATGCCGGTACACTCATGTGGAACGGCGCGCCGCTCTTAAGCAGCACGGCAACAATCCCCGTTTCAAGTATTAGTGGCATTGTTCCTGTCGCCAACGGGGGGACAGGTCTTTCAGGTCTCGGCTCTGTCGGTCAGTGTCTTCAAGTCAACAGCAGCGAAACGGCCTTGACGTATGGCCCGTGTTCAACATCTCCGGGGGGATCACCCGGACAGGTGCAATTCAACAATGCAGGCAGCTTCGGCGGCTTTACAGTTGATGGCGACGGCACACTGGATACAACCATCGGTCTCCTCACAGTCACAAAGACAAACGGCGTAGCCTTCGGAGTCTTGGCGACGCTTGGTGCAGGAACGGGCCTTGTGTCTTCTGGCGGTAATCTCAATCTTGCCATACCGGTTGCTGTTGCGAACGGCGGTACGGGATTAACAAGCTATGCAGCCCATTCTGCCCTTGTCGCAACAGGGCCGACGACGATTAGTGGCAAAGTTCTGCCTAACTGTATCGACACATCCGGCCAGCATCTAAACTACAATCAGGCGACGGACACATTTTCTTGCGGTACGTCGTCAAATGTTGCCCTGCCAAGCGCATACGGGATCGGTGCCTATGCTCACGTAGCCAGAACCACGCAAGCATCGGCCTGTTCCAACAATCCAGGGTTTCCCGTTGCCGCAGGAACAACGATAACGCCAACCGATTATTGCGGAAGTTATCCATCAAGTTACGTTCACTACGTTTTTTTCGACGGATCGGCTTTCTTTGGTACGTGGAGATTAATGGAAGCGATGACATCAACAAACATTTATGTCCTCGCGTTAAGGATCAACTGACAAGCAACCAATTCCATAAATTACAGGGCATTTCGCCCGTAATGCCGCGTTCGCATGAGGCAGCGCGGGTTTTTCAAAAGCAAATGACAAGGAGAAAATCATGAGAAATATAAAATTCGGAACATTTGTGATGGATAAGGAAGGCGTTTTGCACGGAAACATCTGCGGGCTTGGCTTCGGTTCGACCGACGTTCTTTCAGAAGAGGCGACGAGCCATGACGGCAAACCATACAAGAAGCTGATCGCCGATCCGTTGCGAACTCCCTACGAAGTTGGCGCTGCGTTCCCGAAGAAAAAAGGCGACATGGACTATTATTCCATCAATTTGGAATCGCCTTTCCTGCCAGCCCCGATTAGCGCAGCTCTATTTCCTGATGATGGGAACAAAGGCTCGTTCAATCTTGTCTGGAGCAAGTCGGAAACGCCGAAGCCCGCCGTAGAAGCAGCGGTAACCGCCAAGCAAACCAAAGGCCACCGGCCCCAGCATAAAAGCCCCGGCATGACGCCTTAAACCCCCGAAACTAAAGCCACAACAAACCCCGCAAGATCAATGTCTTGCGGGGTTCTTTTTCGGAATTTCATTTCAAAGAGGCATTCAATGAATGACGACTTAGGCCCACGCATTTTTGACCTAGATAAGCTGGAATCTTTGGAGCTAGAATCCGAACGAAACCTGCGTTCCTCCCGGCCAACTCGACGTGCCAAGAAGGCCAACACCGCTCAACTCGACCTCTTTTCACAAGCCTTACCGAAACAGGAGACATCCCATGCAAACGCAGACCAGATTTCAGGGAACGGAGAGCGAATTACTGAACCTGAAGTTCGACGGGAGGATGGAACAAGCGATCCTGAAGCACTGGCGGACATACGAATCCAAGCGGGTGGAAGCTCTGTTGACGAAGCAGTTGCTGAAGAAAGCCTTGGCGCAGAAAGCCAACGAGCTTCTCGATCTTCAGATGGATCTGATGGCGGAGAACCTCGATCCGGCGCTGGCGAAAATGGAAGCCTGGGATCGTCTGATGAGGCCGGAGGAAGACGCGAAGGAAGAAGCGGAAGCCTGGGGCATGACGCTGGAGGAATATCGGAACCGGCAGTAAGTTTTGCTTTTGAGGAAAACGCTGAAACTGCCAAGCCGTCACGCGACTATCGCATAACGGCTGAAAGCCATATTGGCGAAGGCGGGTTACGAAAGAAAGCCGAGCTTAATCTCGACGCCATTCAGCTTCTCAAGGTTATCGAAGCTGATGGACGACAAGCAACAGACGACGAAAAGCACGTTCTCGCCCGCTACACGGGCTGGGGCGCACTGCCAGCCGTTTTCGATTACTACACGGGACGCGAAGACGAATGGGGCACCGTCCGCGACACAGTCCGCGCTGTGTTATCCGAGGAAGAATATAACGCAGCCCGCGCGTCTGTCTCGAATGCCCATTACACGTCACCCATAGTTGTTGAGGCAATCTGGTCGGCGCTTAAGCGTTTTGGCATAGGCGCAGGCACACGGATACTGGAGCCGAGCATCGGCACAGGCAATTTCTTCGGCCTCATGCCGGAAGCCCTCATGCCGCGCACACTTCGCATCGGTGTTGAGTTGGATTCCATCACGGCAAGAATTGCCAAACAGCTTTATCCCGATTCCGTTATTTTTGAGAGCAGCTTCGAGGAAGCGCCATTCCCCGACAACTTCTTCGATGTAGCCATAGGTAACGTGCCGTTCGGCAACTACGGTGTCCATGACCCGAAATACAAGGCATGGCAGACAGAATCCATTCACGACTACTTCTTCGTCAAGACGCTGGATAAATTACGCGAAGGCGGCGTTCTGGCCTTTATCACCAGCCGCTACACGATGGACAAGAAAGACGACATCATCCGTCGCCACTTGGCCTCAAAGGCGGATTTAATAGGCGCGATCCGTCTGCCCAACACGTCATTCAAGGATAATGCCGGAACAGTCGTTACGACTGACATCATTTTTCTGCAAAAGCGCGCGTCAGGACAAGAGCGCATCGGCCTCGCATGGGAAAATGTTCAGGATCACATGGCGCGGGACAGAAGCGTATTTTCGCTAAACGAGTACTATGTCCAGAAACCGGAGATGATGCTGGGCGAAATGCAGTCCGTGCATAGCCGCTATGGGCGGCAACCGGAACTTATCGGGGAAATCACCGCCGATAATTTACAGGCTGCCATAGCGAAGCTGCCACGTGACATTTACGCGCCGTGTGTGGAAAAGCCTTCGACGACTATTACGCAGCCCACCATAGATGAAGGCGCATTCGTCGGCATCAAGAACGGAGCCTACGTCATTGTTGATGGCGTTTTAGGCGTTCGAGAAGACGGCCAATTTACGCCTGTATCGTTGAAGGCAAAAGCCGAAGCGCGCGTGCGCGGCATGATGAAGATAAGAGATCATGTAAGAGCCGTCTTCCAGACCCAACTGGCCGATAACACGGATGAAATTATCACACAGGCGCGTCGCAACCTGAACTACGCCTACGACAGCTTCTTGGCGAAGTTCGGATGCTTATCGAGCAGGGAAAATGTACGCGCCTTCAGCGACGACCCGGATGCTCCCCTGTTGCTCTCTCTTGAAGAGAGTTATGACGAAGTCACAGGCAAGGCCGCGAAAGCGGCCATTTTTACACGTAGAACGCTTGACCGCTATCGCCCTGTCGTTAGCGTCGAAACAGCAGCCGAAGCGCTGGCCGTCTCTTTAAACGAATATGGCCGCCTCGACTGGCAACGCATGAGCGCCGTCACTGGCCGTTCGCTTAGTGCTTTGCAGCAGGAACTTGGGTCGCTTGTTTATGACAACCCTGAAACCGGCGCTTGGGAAACGGCAGACGAGTATCTCAGCGGCAATGTCCGGCAGAAATTGGCGACGGCTCGTGCCGCAGCCGCCCTGGACAAGAAGTATCAGCGCAACATAATGCCGCTTGAAGGCGTACAGCCGGTTGATCTTGCCCCCAGCGAGATTACGGCACGGCTAGGCTCGACATGGGTACCGACCGATGATCTTGCGGACTTTGTTTCCGATGTTATCGAAGCGCCTTCTTCAGCCGTGCGCGTGGATTACGTGCCGGAACTTGCCGCATGGTCGATTACGGCAAAGGAATTCGTCAAAGCCAATGTCGCTAACACCACCACCTATGGAACAGCCCGTTTTACTGCGATCCATCTGATCGAAGAAGCGATGAACGGCAAACCGGCACAACACGGGCAACGCAACTTGCCTTCTGTGACATCTCAACGCCAAGCCCTGATCGCTTTCATGTGTACGGGGCCATACGTTCTGCTTTAATCGAACGTGGTGTCCCTGCCTCGGAGATTGCGTACATTCATGACGCAGACACCGACCTCGCCAAACAAGCCCTGTTCGAGAAGGTCAATGGCGGGAAAGTCCGCATTCTCCTCGGCTCCACAGAAAAAATGGGGGCTGGCACCAATGTGCAACGTCGCCTTTAATCTCGACAAAGACGACCGTCAGGCCGTTGCCGCTGACGATTATCCGTTGGCCGCCGATGATTACAGGGAAGAAGAAATGCTTGAAACAGGGGAAGCTCCTGACGCGCCCAAGCGCAGCGACCATGTCGTCAAACCAATCCAAAAAATAGATCTCGCCATATAGCAAAACTCGCTGTCGCGACGAAATTGACACGCCACAGATATTAGACAACCCAAATATATTAGAGGCCGTTATGGAACCGGAAGTATTTCGCGTGTCCGAATTTTGTGTGCGTTATGCAATCTCGCGCAGATCATTTTACCGTGAACTAAAAGCCAACAGACTGCGAATTTTCAAACGAGGCCGCCGAACGCTTATTGCGCGCGAGGATGCAGAGCTTTGGTTTCAAAATATCCGTCAGCTGCAGCCACAAACAAGCGCCCAATAACAAATTCTTCCTCCGCTCATCAATCGTTTCTTCATTTATTTAACAGGGGCCATATCATGACGCTCTTTCCGTTTATTGTAGCATCATTGCTTTTTCTGTTTACGGGCCACGCTTTCGCCGCAGGAATGTTGTCCGTGCCGATACCCTCTCAAGACTGGGGTCTGAGCTGGATTAATTATTTATTCTTCGGGACACCAATCAATGTCTTGAACGGAGCCATCAATACGGGTGTATCCGGTGCATGTAGTTGGCAAAGTGGGTTATCTAAAGCCCTTGGGTATTACAGCAGCGGCATGCTGGTTCTGGCCGGAGTTCTCCTGCTTTACCATCTAACGGCGATGATCGCAGAAACCGCCCACAGCGGAACACCAATGGGGAAAAACGCCAATCAGATATGGGCCCCTCTGCGACTTGTGTTTGCCATAGGGCTTCTTGTGCCTATAGGAACGAGCGACAATGCGCCTTGCACGATTGTCGGACTAAATGCAGGCCAATACATCGTAATTCAAATGGCCAAGTGGGGTTCAGGATTAGCGAGCAACGTCTGGGGAACATTCACGAACAACGTGAATAGCCAGCTAACGGCCAATACAGTCACGGCTTGCCCGAAAGGCGTTATATCGGAGCCTGTATCGCCATCATGTGTCCATGTCTCACCAATGGCTCAAACGTTTGCGCTTGGGATGGTCGGCAATCTCGCGTGTATGTATTTCTATAACCAGTACGTTATGATTTTGGACGGTTCGGGAAACTCCAACATCCAATACAACTCCGGGTCACACCTCATTGGAAAAGAAGGCGCGGCCAAAATTTGCGGTGGTTATGTGCCGGTCGATGCGGCCAAGTTGGCCTCGAATGCCTATTCTGGTGTCTATGCGGCCCAACAGACCGTCGTCGATAAATACGTGAATGGGCCGTTTAAGGACTATGCCAAAATTTATGCAGAATATTTTTACAGAATGAACGGCCTTCCCGGACCACCGGCCAACGATTCCGTGCTGCACCTTGTTCAGCAGTTCCAAACAGACCTGGATAACGTAACGCAAGCAGCCGCGCAGGCGGCGGATGTGGCGCAGGCCGAACAAAATGCTCGTAACAACGCTTTCTTCACCGAAAGTGGCTGGCTTTCTGCGGGCGTGTGGATCAACTCGATATCTCGCCTGCAAGCGGAACGGTCAGACAGCATCCAGAATGGCTTGCCACAGCTTGTTGCCCCGACCTTGCCCGAAGAAGTGAAGGCGGAAGAAAGTCCGTTGGGAGATTATCTGTCCACCGAAGCGCCGATCCATATGGATATCAAATCCTGCAGCAGATCGGCCTTGGGAGACCTTAATGCCTTCAACAAGTGGCTGATGCCGGAAAACGGCTCCAGTGCAAAAGCTCTGGCTGCGGCAGCAATGGCCGGAAGCCCCGTACCGACAGGCTCAGGCATTGGCGCTTCCGTATTCAATGCCATCCTTATCCTTGTTGATAAGGTTGCCGGTTGGACAAATGTTTGGAACGATTCAGGAGCCCTAGCCATCAAATTCGACAAGTCCCGCAATCCATTGGCCGAGATTGCTACTTTCGGACAAAACGTAGTCGGGACTTCCTCAAGTCTCATCGGGTGGGGCGCGACGATTTATACGGGAAGCGGCTTAGCCAAGCTTTTGGGTTATTTGCCGGGAGTCGGCTCCATTCTTTCCTTGCTTGGTAACGGGTTCTCTGTTGCGGCCACGCTAATCATCGGCATTGGCGTAGTTTTACTCGGCGCAGGCATACTGCTTGTCTATGTTTTGCCACTGGTGCCGTTCATAAGGTTTTTCTTCGCAAGCCTGACTTGGATCATTGGCGTTGCCGAGGCTGTCGTGGCGGCGCCCTTGCTGGCTCTGGCACACCTCAGTCCAGAGGGCGACGGCCTGCCGGGAGCATACGCCAAACAGGGATACTTCTTTATCCTCAACATCTTTCTGCGTCCGGTGTTGATGATCTTCGGCCTAATAATAGGCGTTTTATTGTTCAATGTCGGTATCGGCTTTCTGAACGGGATGTTCCTGTTTGCCACGCAAGGAACCGACGCAGCCACAACTCAGGCCCCTGCGCTGTCCCGGACGATCTTTACCATAATGTATTGCGCCCTGGCCTACGTGCTCGGCAACAATTGCTTCAAGTCCATCGGTATGTTCCCGGAATATGCCCTGAGGTGGCTTGGCAGTAGTGGACATATAGAAAAGATGGGTGATCACGGCACCGTCCTGAAAGCCGTTGGGATAACCGGAGCCTATCTGGGAGGCAAAGAAGTCATCACGCTGGCCAAAGCTCCCGGAGATGCGTTGGCGGGGATCGGCGGGCACATCCAAAACCAGCAAAGGAACGGGCAGCAATTATCTGCGACCAAGAATATTGAACAAAAATCCGGCAGCGCCGCCACAACCGGCGGAAACTCAGCAGCCGGAGGCAACGCAAGACAAATGCCGCCATGCAGCCCCGGACGGAACACAGATAGCCCCGGCACGAACAACACAAGCAGGAATGACCCCGGTCTGCCGTTGTTCACGCAAAAGGGAAAACAGCAAGCAAATACCACGAGGCAAGAAACGCAGCAGACTAAGCAGCAAGAGCCGAGCGCCAGAAGTTTGAACGCAGCCCAAAATCCAGAGGGCAAGAAAACATAATTGGACGCAGTCCTCTCTGGTGCTAAAACTTCCTCATGAATGACAAGGTGTGGAGCTTTTCCAGAATCTCATCGCTTGAAAGTCAACAGCCATGACAAAACGCACTTTCACGGCATCCGACATTCGGGAATTTGTTGAAATCTTCCGCAATTCACCCGATGTCACGCCTGAGAAGTTTTCAGGAATGGAGTTCATTGCGAACCTATGTCGTCAGATGGAGACAATGTCTGACGAAGATATCGTTCACGAAGTTAAAAGGCTGTATGCAAAATCTTAACTCAGTTAAGCCTATTAAAACGATACCAGACAGGCCCCGTCTTTAAGCGCCATACCGACAATACAATCGGTATCAGAAAAATACATGCCACAAGGGCAAAATATGAAGGGATAAACAAGCAACCAATCATAAGTAATGAAGGAATAATGATGCCACACAATACGGTTCCGAATTTGCCGTAGACGATGCCTTGAGCTTGTGTATATCCCTTTTGGGCCTTACAGAAGGGACACACAGTCGCATCCTCGTGAACACAGGATTTACAAAATGGGCAGTCAGCCATTTACGAACCTCTATTTGAAAAGTCCTGAACAAGGTTATTGGGATTGCACAGAGAAAACAAGAGTCAGAATTTTCTCGTAATTTGTACTGCACGACAACAGCGGAGAAAGCGACCATTGAACAGTCAGGCCGCAACCATCTCCCACATAATAAGACAACTCTCAAAATCTGACCACAAAGCCCATAACGCCGCATCTGCGTGGTGCAGCGCGGCATTTTTCATGCACAAATATTGGAGAGATGTATGGAAAAGGAGACTGTATATCAACCCGAATTTCAAAAGCCGTTTTTGATTGAACTTGTCTTCAAACCCAAAGAACCCGGCCACAAACTTCGTACCGTCGAAAGCCAGTTGCTTTCCTCCTACAGCAGTGAGATTCTCAAGGAAATTGAAGCTGAGGAAAAAGCAATAATTGAGCAAGAACGAGCCAAATAGGCTCAGGAGAAGGTGCCATGCACGCAGCCCTTTATGCCCGCGTCTCGACAGGTCGGCAGGCTGAAAACGAACTTTCCATTCCCGACCAGTTGCGCCAGATGCGCCAATGGGTTGAACGCAATGGGCATACCGTCGTCAAGGAATACGTGGAGCCTGGCGCAACGGCCACCGACGACAAGCGCCCCGTTTTTCAGGACATGTTGGCCGATGCGACTGTCAAAGGGACAGCGCCCTTTCAACTGATCGTCGTGCATAGCTTCTCGCGTTTCTTCCGCGATCATATTGAAGGGGCCATCTATCAAAGACGGCTACGCAAGCATGGCGTCAGGGTTGAATCCATCACCCAGCATACGAACGACGACCCGTCGGGAGAGATGCACCGCAGCATGATTATGCTTTTCGACGAATATCAAAGCAAAGAAAACGCCAAGCACACGTTACGCGGAATGCAGGAAAACGCCCGTCAGGGGTATTTTAACGGCTCCAAAGCTCCTTTTGGCTATAAAACCGTAGATGCAGGGCAAACGGGTCTTCGTGGCCGCATGAAAAAGAAATTGGCAATCAACGAATCCGAGGCCGACATCGTTCGAGAAATCTTTGAACTGTATGTTAGTGGCAAAGGCAACATGCCCCGCATCGGCATGAAGGAGATCGCCAAAACATTGAACCAGCGCGGCACCCGTATCCGAGGCGGTCTGTGGCGGGTTCAAGTTATCCATCAAATTCTGTCAAGCACAACCTATGTCGGCTCTCATGTATTCAACAAACTGGATTCAAAAACCCGTCAGATCAAGGCCGATTCCGAGTGGGTCAAAATCTCCGTCCCCGCCATTATCGACCAAGACCTGTTCGACAAGGCAACGAAGCTACGAGCGGCACATGCGCCCAAGTTGTGCGCGCCACGCCGCGAAAGTTCACCCAACCTTTTGACCGGCTTGCTCAAATGCGAGCATTGCGGCGCAACGATGGTGTTGCAAACGGCCAAGAACAACCGTTACCGCTATTACAAATGCTCAAACCGTATCAGCAAAGGTAATACGGCCTGCAAATCGCGCAGTTTTCCGATGGAAAAGCTGGATGAACTCGTACTGAACGCATTCAAATGGCAAGTCTATACGCCTGAGTACATCCGTGACGTGATTGACGACCTTCGAAAATGTACCGGTAGGCAGGGTGGCGAGGAAAAAATCAGGCTCAAGAGGCTGGAAACCGAGCTGAAGGAGATTGAACAAGCCGAAAACAAGCTGTTCGAGGCCATCGAAAAAGGCGTCCTTGATCTGGATGATCGCCTGAAGGTCAGAATCCAGCAGCACAAAACGCGCCGGGAAGCCATAGCAGCAGAACTGGCCATCCTTCAGCAGATGCACCAAACCCCTCTGCAATCGCTAACGCCTCAAAAAATCAAGGCTGCGGCGCAAGTCTTGAACCGCCGCTTCTCGGTCTCCACGCCCTTTAGCCGCGCCTATCTCAAGGCCACACTCAGCGAAATACACGTTGGCGACGAGTTCCTGAGGCTCATGGGGGAGAACAAGGCAATGGCCAATCTTGTCGCCAGCAACGGCAAGATTGAAGCCGATAAACCGGTACTCAGATTCATACCTAACTGGCGTCCCCTACGGGATTCGAACCCGTGTTACCGCCGTGAGAGGGCGATGTCCTAGGCCTCTAGACGAAGGGGACATGGAAGGGCGTCTTTCTAACCCACAACCGCTATCAAGCGCAACAATTATGGGAAAGCCGTCAAACGTCTTTTCCCACGCAATCCGCCATTTTTGACTTTTCTCTCACCCGTGCTAAAGCAACCCGCATGGCTGCTTATCAATACATCTATGTCATGAATGGCGTTACGAAGACTTGGCCCGGCGGAAAGACGGTGCTGAACAACATCCGTCTTTCGTTCTATCCCGACGCCAAAATCGGCGTTCTGGGGCCGAACGGCTCCGGTAAATCCACGCTCATGCGGATCATGGCGGGGATCGACAAGGATTTCTCCGGCGAGGCCTTCATGGCCGATGGCGCAACCGTCGGTTATCTGCCGCAAGAGCCGGAGCTCGACCCTAAACTGACGGTCGAACAAAACGTTCTGGCGGGATTGAAAGAATCCAAAGCATTGATCGACCGCTTTGAGGAAGTCAGCAATAAGCTGGGCGAAGTCGAAGACCCTGACGAAATGCAAAAGCTGATCGACGAGCAAGCGGCGCTTCAGGAAAAAATCGATGCCGGGAATTTGTGGGATTTGAACCGCACGATTGAAGTCGCGCTGGATGCATTGCGTTGCCCGCCTGGCGATGCCGACGTGACGAAACTTTCCGGCGGCGAAAAGCGTCGCGTCGCGCTGTGCCGCCTTTTGCTGCAAAAACCAAATCTTCTCTTGCTCGACGAGCCGACCAACCATCTCGATGCTGAATCCGTCGCGTGGTTGCAAAGATATCTGGTGGATTATCCGGGCGCCGTCATTCTCGTAACACATGACCGTTATTTTCTCGACAACGTCACGGGTTGGATTCTCGAACTGGATCGCGGCAACGGAATCCCTTACGAGGGCAATTATTCGGCGTGGCTTGAGCAGAAACAAAAACGCCTTGAGCAGGAATCGCGCGACGAAACAGCGCGGCAACGCACGCTCGCCCGCGAACTGGAATGGATACGCAGCTCGCCCAAGGCGCGGCAGGCGAAAAGCAAAGCGCGCATTACCGCCTATGACACGCTGCTGGCGAAAAGCGACGCGTCCGGGCCCGATACGGCGCAGATCGTCATTCCGCAACCGCCGCGCCTCGGCAGTCTTGTCGTGGAGGCCGAGCATCTCCGCAAAGGCTATGGCGACAGGCTTCTGATCGATGATTTGAGTTTTAGACTTCCGCCCGGCGGCATTGTCGGCATCGTCGGCGCGAACGGCGCAGGCAAGACCACCCTCTTCCGCATGATCACAGGCGCGGAAAAACCGGACGCGGGAGATTTCCGCGTCGGCGATACAGTGAAACTGGGTTACGTCGATCAAAGCCGCGATAGCCTGCGGGCCGACAAAACCGTGTGGGAGGAAATTTCGGACGGCCTTGACGTTATTGATCTTGGCAAACGCACCATACAAAGCCGCGCCTATGTCGCCTCGTTCGGCTTCAAAGGCCCCGATCAGCAGAAAAAAGTCGGCCTGCTTTCCGGCGGCGAGCGCAATCGCGTGCACATGGCGAAAATGCTGAAGTCAGGCGCGAATGTTTTGCTGCTCGACGAGCCGGGCAACGATCTCGACGTCGATACGCTGCGCGCGCTGGAAGACGCGATCATCGACTTTCCCGGCTGCGTCGCCGTCATCAGCCACGACCGCTGGTTCCTCGACCGCATCGCCACGCACATTCTGGCTTACGAAGGCGATAGCAAGGCGATCTGGTTCGCAGGCAACTATCAAGACTACGAAGCCGATCGCCATCGTAGGCTCGGCACCGAAGCCGACCAGCCGCATCGGATCAAGTATAAGCCGTTGGTGAGGTGATCTTATCCTCTCCCCTTGCGGGAGAGGATAGAAAACCTTAGTTTGCGTAGCACTTGCGAAGCAAACTTTAGGTTTTCTTGGTGAGGGGTAAAATCGGCCGAACCATGTAATAACCCCTCACCAAGTTTTGCTAAGCTCACGCAAGTGCGTTCGCTAAGCAAAACTATCCTCTCCCGCAAGGGGAGAGGAACATTCATTTGAGAGGCCCCCATGTGTCTAACCTGCGGTTGCGAACTTCCCCACGATCACAAGCATGGCCACGATCATCATGGTCATGCGCATGACGCGCCGCTTGGCGCCGTGCACGAACATCACGTCGATAAAACGCGCGCGATCAAGGTTGAGGAAGACATTCTTTCCGAAAACAACCGCTATGCCGCCGCAAACCGCGCAGTGTTCGCGAAGCATAATATTTTGGCTCTAAACCTAGTTTCTAGCCCCGGTTCCGGCAAGACGACATTGCTCGCGCGCACGCTTTCAGAAAAGCGTTTTCCGGCTGCCGTTATCGAAGGCGATCAGCAAACCGATCTCGATGCTGAACGCATTCGCACAACGGGCGCCCCTGTCGTGCAGATCAACACGGGCCGCGGCTGCCATCTCGACGCGCATATGGTCGGCCATGCGTTGCAGGATTTGAAAGTGGAATCCGGCGCATTCGACAACGGCGTGGTATTTATCGAAAACGTTGGCAACCTCGTCTGCCCCGCTGCGTTCGATCTCGGCGAAACGGCAAAGGTGGTGTTGCTGTCGGTAACCGAAGGCGAGGACAAACCGCTCAAATATCCCGACATGTTCCGCGCCTCGAAGCTGATGCTCGTCACGAAAAGCGACCTTCTGCCGCATGTGCCGTTTGATGTGGAGAAATGCCTTGCCTATGCGCGCAAAATCAATCCCGCCATCGAGATTCTGACGCTATCGGCAACGACGGGGGAAGGGTTGGAAGCGTGGTTCAAATGGCAGGAACAAGCACGCGCCATCGCCAGGTAATGGATATACTGCAAACCATCATCCCCCTTCCCCGCGCGCTACCGCCCGTTCTCGGCGCTGGGGCGTTTTTAAAAAACACGTTGTGCCTTATTCAAGACGACAGGGCATTAATCACGCGCGACAACGGCTCGCTTGACAGCATCGCCGCCATCGAAGGCTATGAACGCACGGCGGCTGAACTTCTCGCGCAAGCTGAAATAAAACCCATCGCCGTTGCACATGATTTGCATCCTGATTTCGCCAGTACGCATTTTGCGCTGAAAAGCGGCCTTAAGCCGTTCGCCATTCAACATCACCACGCGCATATCGCCGCCATCATGGCCGAACATGGCACAACCACGCCTGTGCTTGGTCTCGCGCTGGATGGTTTCGGCCTCGGTCTCAACAACGAGTCCTGGGGCGGCGAGTTGTTACGTGTGGACGCGACCGGCTTCCAACGTCTTGGCCATCTCGCGCTATTACCTCAACCCGGAGGCGACATCGCGGCCCGCCAGACATGGCGCATGGGCGCGGCGGCATTGCGCTCACTGGGGCGCGACGATGAAATCACAACACGCTATGCCGCTTTCCCCAACGCATCCACGCTTGCAACCATGATGGAACGCGGCATCAACTGCCCGCCGACGTCCAGCGCAGGTCGCCTGTTCGACGCCGCCTGCGGCCTGTTGGGAGTCAAACCGATGGCCGCTTTCGAAGGCGAAGCCCCCATGGCGCTGGAGGCGATGGTGCGCGAACCGAAAGTCGATGAAACCGGATGGACGATTACGGAATCAGAAACGACATCCATTCTAGATATGCGCCCCTTGCTGGAGCGCCTGACGGAATTGCCGCCCCAACCTGGTGCGGAACTTTTCCACGGCACATTTATCGCCGCGCTGGCCGACTGGGCCCAAAAGGCCGCAGAACAAACGGGGATACGCACCGTCGCCTGCGGAGGGGGCTGTTTTCTCAACAAAGTCTTGCGTGAAGGGCTTGAGCAAAGGATGATGGCCGCGAATCTATTGCCGCTCTTCCCGAAAAACCTTTCGCCGGGAGATGCGGCCATCAGTTGTGGACAGGCCTTTGCTGCCGCGTTGGCCATTTAAACGAGGGAAACTAGTATGTGCTTGGCCATTCCGGCGCGAATTACAAAACTGTGCGATGACAGCATGGCCGTTGCCGATGTCGGCGGCGTTGGCCGCACGATCTCGCTGGCGCTGGTCGATGATGTCGCCGAAGGCGATTACGTCATCGTCCATGTGGGCTATGCGTTGTCGCGCCTCGATCCGGAGGAAGCCGAAAAAACGCTGAAACTGTTCGCGGAAATGAACGAGGCCGGCGCGCGCGAAATGGCGGCAAAGGCGGACTTGCCGCGCCGTAGCGTAGCGAAGGCGGGCGCATGAAATACATCGAAGAATTCCGCGACCGTGCGCTGGCCGAAAATCTTGCCGCGACCATAAGCAAAGAAGTCCAACCGGGCCGCACCTATCGCTTCATGGAATTCTGCGGCGGCCATACGCACGCGATTTATCGTTTTGGGCTGCCCGATTTGCTGCCGCCTGAAGTACAAATGATCCACGGCCCCGGCTGTCCCGTTTGCGTGCTGCCGATGGCGCGTATCGACGCCGCGATTCAACTGGCGCAGATGCCGGATGTTATTTTGTGCTCGTACGGCGACATGTTGCGCGTGCCGGGCGGCAAACGCATGAGCCTTCTCAAAGCCAAAGCGCACGGCGCGGATGTCCGCATGGTCACCTCGCCGCACGATGCCGTGGTGCTCGCAAAAGAAACGCCGCACAAACAAATCATCTTCTTCGCCATAGGTTTTGAAACCACCACGCCGCCAACGGCTGTCGTCGTCAAGCAGGCGCGCGTGTGGAACCTCAAAAATTTCAGCGTTTTCTGCAATCACGTTTTAACGCCGCCCGCGCTGCAATGGCTGTTGGAATCCAGCGCGAACGCGGCGGACGGCGTGCCGCCTTTGGATGGCTTCGTCGGCCCATCGCACGTCAGCGCCGTCATCGGCACGCATCCCTATGAAATCGCGGCAACGCGTTACGGCAAGCCCGTCGTGATTGCAGGCTTCGAGCCGCTCGACGTCATGCAGTCTATCCTGATGCTGATCCGCCAGGTCAACGCCGGACGCGCGGAAGTCGAAAACGAATACACGCGCGCCGTGAGCCGCGAGGGCAACGTCAAGGCGCAAGAATTGATGCGCGATATTTTTGAATTGCGCGATACGTTCGAATGGCGTGGCCTCGGCTTTATTCCCAACAGCGCGTTGCGTCTGCGCGAAGCATATGCCGATTTCGATGCCGAGCGCCGTTTTACGCTTGCGCCGAGCGAAGCCAAGGAAAATCCCGCTTGCCAATGCCCCGCCATTTTGCGCGGCGCAAAAGTCCCGACGGATTGCAAATTGTTCGGCAAAACCTGCACGCCGGAAAATCCCATCGGCTCATGCATGGTGTCATCGGAAGGCGGCTGCGCGGCGTGGTACAGTTATGGAAGGCAAAGGAAAACAGCATGACGGCCAAACGCTTCGAACGCCCTCTCGACCTCAAAAATGGCCGCATCGACATGACGCATGGCAGCGGCGGGCGGGCCATGGCGCAGCTTATAGATCAACTATTTGCGAACGCTTTTGACAATCCGGCTTTAGCCGAAGGCAACGATCAGGCGCGCCTCGATGCGCCTGCGGGCCGTTTGGCGTTCAGCACCGACAGCTTTGTAATTTCGCCTTTGTTTTTCCCCGGCGGCGATATCGGTAGCCTCGCGGTGCACGGCACAGTCAATGACGTGGCGATGTCGGGCGCAAAGCCTTTGTGGCTATCGGCTGGATTTATTCTTGAGGAAGGCTTTCCGCTTTCCGATTTAAAACGCATCATCGACTCGATGGCCGAAGCCGCGAGAAAATGCGGCGTCAGCATCGTTACCGGCGACACCAAAGTCGTTGAAAAAGGCAAAGCCGATGGTTTGTTTATTTCCACAGCCGGCATCGGCGTCATACCGTCGGGCATTAATTTATCCGCGAAGCACGTGCAGGCAGGCGACGCGATCCTTATCAGCGGCCCACTCGGCGATCACGGTGTCGCCGTCATGGCGAAACGCGAAAATCTCACGTTCGAAGAAGAAATTCTTTCCGACAGCGCGCCGCTTCACGATCTCGTCGCGAAGATGATCGCATCAGGCACCGATCTTCATGCTTTGCGCGACCCGACGCGCGGCGGATTGGCGACGACGCTCAACGAAATCGCGCAGTCTGCAGGTGTAGGAATGCGCCTTGAAGAACAATCCATCCCTGTGCGCCCATCCGTCCGCAGCGTATGCGAAATCCTTGGCCTCGATCCGCTTTACGTCGCCAACGAAGGGCGTCTGATCGCGTTTTGCGCCGGAAAAGACGCCGAAAAACTTTTGAAATCCATGCGCGCGCATAAACACGGCGCTGAAGCATCCATCATCGGCAAAGTCGTCGAAGACCCCCGCGCCTTTGTCGAAATGCAAACAACCCTCGGCGGCCAGCGCATGGTGGATTGGCTGACGGGCGAACAGTTGCCGAGGATTTGTTAGGGTTAGCTAAGCGTGTATCGATTTATTCGTTGGGAAGTTTGGGTCCTTTTACATCAGGCTCATTTTTCCCAGGCGCCCCAGGCCTCAGAACTTTGAGCAACCCTCTAGCCTCCTCTTGGTACCCCAAGGCGACCTCTTGATACATAATGATCTCGCGTGGATCCAACCTCAATCTGACAGGATGGTCTGCTTTTATAATGCGATCTAGCGCACCAATTATTTTTTTCTCTGCGGATTCATCAAAATTTACGCTTTCAATAACTTCCTTTAAACACTCAAGGGCAGATGGAATATTACCCTTATTAATTAAATCAATTCCTTGTTCTAACAATTTGGTATATGCCGTTGTTTTCAACTCTTCCAATTTTTGGTCAACTTTGTGTCCTGTAAAAGCACAAACCTTTTTAACAAGTTCAATTGCCGCATAGGCAGTCCATACGGATTCCTCTAAAACACCTGGTATTTTACGCACAAGAGTATCCAAAGCCTTATTAATTTTTGCAATTGCCGGTTCACACTCAGAAAATCTACTTAATGGATAATCGCTGTCTATGACGTCATCAATAAAATTTTGGTCTGATGACAGATAGGCTCTAACTACGGTTTCAGCCTTTTTCACCTCTTTCATCCCAGCTTGTCCTATCCCGACTTTCGGACCGACGTTTTTGATAAACTTCAGGATAGGGAGCGTATGAGCAAAAAGCAGCTCACTGTTCAGGGCTACGTTAATGAGTTCGGACAAAGCCTCTTGTATTTTATATTGAGCATCGCCGAGAGGCCGGTGTCTATCTATTTTTGTATTTTCTTCAAAAGACATAATACCCCCTAAAAAATATCAGCCCTGGTTATAATTCTTTCGGAAACAAATCTTCAACATCAAATCTTGGTTAATATAGTTTCATTGGGGTTCTCTCCCATCCCACCGACATAAACCCCGCTGCGCGCATAACTTCGGGTTTGTAGATATTGCGAAAGTTAACTTGGGCCTTTACTTAGCCTATTGCCACGATCTACGGCAAACGGACTATGAAGCCTTTTAATGCCCAGATCTTGAAGCGCTTGAATTTGATTGTCTTCAAGCTTTCCATCTTTCCACTGATTTCTTGCCCTTTTAATCCACTGTCCTAGGGAATGCGATGAAGGCAGATCGGAAAGCTTTCCTCCCCCTTTAACATAAGCTTGAAGTTCCTCAAACCTCCTCCACCATTGTTTTCTGCGGTCAG
>Ga0326728_10011858_pt1 | contig 19684 bp, 12 predicted proteins | sample MB3enrmetagenome_FD_207602 | JGI IMG/M metagenome (GOLD analysis project Ga0326728, IMG submission 207602) | Lab enriched peat soil microbial communities from McLean, Ithaca, NY, United States - MB31MN | ecosystem: Environmental > Terrestrial > Soil > Wetlands > Peat | place: USA: New York... | reverse complement strand
GGCTCCCTGCCAGCGTACTGCCTTGCGGCGAGAGTTTGCGTGAGAGCCGGATGCGGGAAACCTGCACGTCCGGTTCGACGAGGGGAGAGGGGGTCGTGCTCTGCATCGCCTCTTCTCCTACTCTACTCTTGAAGGTCCGCGGCCCCCAGAGACGGGGGGCTGCACTGCGCTTGCTGAGTACGCGGCAGTGGACGCCGCCGACCACCAGAGCCGGTGCGGGCTGACCATTTTCCGCATGCGTTTGCCAGCCGATGAGAGGGCGAGAATTTGAAGCTGAAAGCCGCTGATCTACAAAACAGGTCCGCGCTGCGCCTGCTTATTAAGTGATCGGGTCACTGCGTGATTGAAGAAGACGACTGAACCGCGGACCTACAAGTCAGGTCGGTGCCACCTCTTTGAATTCGGGATTTGCGGAGTTCGGATTCCAGTTGAACCACCAGCTTTCTTGCATAGCGTATGAAGTGGTGTCCTGATAGCAGCATCCCAAACCCTAGGTCAAACTTCGGTGGGTTGAGGAGCCAATGGGTAACAAGTCGCAACAGGAACTTCCAGGACGCTTTCCGGTAGGAGGACAGGATGCCTTGGTGGACGATGGAGCGAACAACGATTCCAAGCGTGGCCAAGAGCGGAAATTCAGGCGGTTTCTGCGGCTTGCGGGCTTTCCACTGAAGAAGCGAACGATAACACCGATCGTAAAACGCCGAGGGCGCGTATGGGGAAACGAGAATCTCGCGGAAACCCTCCAGTTAGGACAGGCAACGGGAGGAGCGTTCTAAAATTGGGTGGATCGAAGTTGCTGGTCGCGGTACTATCCATTTGTAATCGGCCTTCTTTCAGCATTCGATCAAGAAGCGGAGTAGTAGGAGGCGCCTGCAAAAACCCGGCCATGGCCCAAGGAATGGCGGCTTGCTCGATGAAGTCCGTTTGCTGTATGGTCGTGGCCGACCGGGTACAATCCGTTGTTCACGTGCCAAAGCTCGTACGGGTCAACCTCACGCTCGATAGCCCTCTTGCGCTGAGGCGACCGGTGAAGGATTCGCACCGTGAATTTGTTGAATACGGCGCGAGTGAGGGCATCGATCACTCCCTTCGAGTGGCTGTAGTCTTTCCACCCAAAGCTCGAAACTGAAATCCCCTGGTCGAGGCCACGTAAGAACTTGAAACTTTGTGCGGGGAGCTGGGACCCGATCTTTTGTATGGCGGATTCCAGCGACTCGTAAATTGGAGTGCCATGGAGGGGTTTGAAGAGTCCTTTGCCGAAATAGAGCGCCATCTGCTCGGTGAGAGTTAAAGCAATGGGCGCCTCAGCGTGGAACCCTTCCATGAAATGCCAAAAGACGGTGCCATTGCGCATGTCGGAGGTGACCGGGAAGCCTGCCTCCGTCAGGACTTCAATATCCCGCTGGACAGTCCGCTTTGTGACGCCCAACTCCCCCGAAAGCTGAGCCAGAGTACGCCCCAAACGTGCGGCGAGAAGCTGGACAAGCTTCCATTGGCGAGCAAGCTAGCTCCCACGAGGCACGGTCGTACCTGCTCTTTGAAATCGGGAAACAAGCAGGCGGCATTTTACCACCCGCTCCTCCAAGTGGCCGTCCCGGAACATGACCGCCTCAATACCATTACTTGGATTCGGGAGTTGCGTCGTCTTCACCGCCGACCAAGTCAGATCTTCATCTTCAGATTCGCTCCGTTTGATCTGCCGGTCGGAACCCTCGTCACGAAAGAACGCCGCGAGTTTGCCGCTCGCCAGTCTCACCAATGAAGGCTGGCTGATTCCCATTCCGGGAACAGGGTTGCTAATCACCCACGTCTGTCCACCGTCATGTGTCAGCGCCATGGCAGCCGCGTTGAAATTCTCGTTGCCCAACGGCAGCAAAAGAGTTCCATCCTCGAGGACCAGAGGGTGCGCGCGGGGCATCCAGCCCGGTCGTCTCATCATCGGGGTCTTCAGCCAATCTTCAACTTCGCTCGCTTTCTGGCTTTGGGCATACGTGTGAACAATTTCCTCCAGCCCGTGTATGTGTGGAACCAGGAGGGCTTCCTTTTCCCAACGAGGTGGGCCTGGTTGCTGGTAATCCGAGGAGATTTTGTACAAAACCAGGCTGCTCCCCCAAGCCCATTGGAGAACGTCCAGCAACGTGACGCGGATTAGCCACAGGCGGCGCTGTTGATCGATGATTAGGGCGGGATTGTTGTCCAAAAGTCCGAAGGTATCGGACACGACGAAGGGCCTGTCCCACCTGTTCGCACCCAGCCGCCGTCGCGCGCCTCCGATCCGGACGTCGTCGCTCTTGTCGGCATCCTACTCGTACTCGAAGGAAGGTAATCTCGTGCCGTTTTCATACCATACTGCCAACAGGTCTCCGTTTGGGCATTCCACGATGCAAGACGCATGAACGTGGCCGCGACTCTCTGTGGACGGGTCAAGAATGAGCTCGCTTTCGTACAGAGCTTGTCCGTAGGCGTTATGAAGAGCCAGCATTAACCACAGGGGTATTAAGCAAACGGACCTCATCTCGGTTCCCATGCGAAGCAGGCAGCGCTTCATTCCCGAGGATTGACTCGTCCTCAGCGCCCAATCAACGTAGGTGGACATCCAATTTCCACTACTGCGCTGGCGGGCAAGGGCGAGAGCCAGCTCGTCGGCTCAACGTGATGTGCCTCCTTCAGCGTCCACGCATGCCGGCCCGAGAGCCGGTGGAGGCGGGCCGTCGGCAGCATTGATCGATGTAGGTGCGGTCGAAGAAATACAAGAAACCGTCCTGCGCTCCAATAAGGAGGTCGAGGCGACCATCGCCGTTCCAATCAGCCACCGCCGGGCATGGGTTGTGGCCGTAAAGAGGGCGATCCACCAAGTCACCACGATAAATGAAAACAGGACGCTCCTGGCTGCCCACGTTTTGGTACCAGCCAGCATTGGCTTCCGAATCTACAATCAAGTCCAGCTTGCCGTCACCGTCCCAATCTACGATTTGAATTTTGCGTCGCCCACTCTTGCCGGCGCGTTCAGCGTTCAAGCGCAGGGGATTTCCATTCGCATCCAGAAAGATCCGCGCTGGCGGCTTCAGTTTCAACTGCCCTGCCTCCCGGTAGCGTTCGTAAAAGGCCAGATAGCCCTCGGGATCGAGCATGACCAAATCAGGGAGTCCGTCCCCATTCCAGTCCACCACGCAAGGGGTCGTTCGCCACTGTGTGACCAGCTCTTTGCCTTTGGGATTCCACCACGTCCAGGCTGGCTTGGGCGGCGGGCCCTGCCATTCCACTTCGATCGGCTGGGCGGCCGCGAGCTCCGGCTTTGTGCGTGTGCCGACGTTGCGATACCAGACTACTTTGCCCCAGATGCTATTCACAATCAGGTCGGGTTTCCCGTCCAGGTCCCAATCAGCGACCGTCGGGTTCGTGTAACCCCATTTGGCTTCCATAGGTCCCTGAATCGACCCGTTAGGGCCGGCCGTGATGCGGATGGTCTCTCCCGCTGCCTTGAGGTACCCGCGGTCTACGAAGGCGGGCTCCTTTGTGGTGCCCACGTTCTCGAAATACTGAATGTAGCCTGCATCATTGCCGCAAAGGATATCGAGTTTACCATCGCCGTTCCAATCGACGGGCACGGGTCGGGCGAGGCCGCCGCATTTCACATAGGGATCGACCTGTTCGAGGTACTTGGGTGGCAGGAGTTTTGGAGTCTGTCCTTTGGGCGCAACATTTTCCACGAGCACTACGCGCCCATCCTCCTCGCCGATGAGGAGAGAAGGGCGGCCGTCGCCGTACCAATCCACCACGCGAGGCTGGATCATGCAGAGGTCCATTTTCAGCGGCTTCCCATTGACTGTCAGCAGCTTCCCGGCGGTCAGAACCGGCTTGGTCCGCGTACCCACATTCTCAAAAAGCGTCACGGTATCCAGGAAGTCTCCGCCTATTAGGTCGAACCGACCGCGGCCGAACCAGTCCACCGGATTAGGGGCTGGAGTCCCGCGCAAGTCCAGTGTCTTTCCCCCTGCTTGCAAGGCCACCGGTGAAGCATATTGAGGATGTCCATTGCTGCCCACATTGCGATGGAAGTACACATAACCATGAATAGGACCGTTCGTCCACTCGCCCTTCGCGTTGTAAGCGTCATCCCATCCGTATTCGCGCCAGTCGGAGGTGCCCACCAGCAGATCGATCTTACCGTCGCCGTCCCAATCGACTGGATACCACAGGTCATCGCTCCCCACGTGGTAGTTGCGGGGCAATTTCACCGGGACGAAATGTGTGAGTCCATTCCGCCGGACGTCGCTGTAATAGCCCCCACTCACGACGAAATCCACCGCGCCGTCGCCGTCGAAGTCGGCAGCTGCCAAGTCCCTGGTGGCAGGTCCGATCCAAAGCGCACGGTCGAATAGCGGCTTTGCGTTCGTGCCAATATTCCGGAACAGATACGTACCGCTGTAACCGACGTCAGGGCAGCCAACGATCACGTCTGTATTTCCATCCCGATCGAAGTCCAGCGCCACCGGGTGGGGCCAGAGGCCGACACCAAGCTTGGCGCGCACCCCAGCGCGGCCATAGGATACACGGTCCCCAGCCCCCACCATGGCAGGCTCCACAAGCCGCTTGGTTTCGCCCTCGTGCCCCAGGTCGAAATAGATGAAGTAGGTCCGAGTGCCGGTAGAGCGCCACGCGATTCGCGCCATCGGTGGCCTCCACTCCAGTTTGGCGGGGAGAACCCGGGCTGACACCGCGTCGACCACCCGAAGAGAATCTGGTGAGAACTCGAGAGGAAACTCGGCCCGAGTGAGAATAGGTGTGGCGGCGGGCGCGGCTGATTCCACGCGCATCCGGTAATGATTGATAGTGACCCACCCGGCGGAGCCGGAAGCTGGCCGTTTTTCGATTTCGAAGGCCTCTGCCTCCGGAAGCAGGGGCAAGAGCAGTACCGAGACCAGGCACAGCAGGCAAATCAGCGCCCATACCTCAGACTCCTTCGGCGTGGGATCAGTCCGCGAGAACCGAGGTTTCATCACCATAATGCCTGCGGTCGTTTCCGCGCTTGCCCTTAAGGATGCCCCGTCTTTGGTGCCAACACGATCTTGACGATCTGGTAGATGCGGATCGGGGGCAGCTTGAATTCTACGCTGTCTCCACTCTGCTGATACTTCAAAGTGACCGGTTCCGGCGAGTCCGGGTTATAGACGACGACTGACGTGACCCGGCCTGGGGCCAGCCTGAGGCGAACCGCGACGTTTTCCAGGACGCGGGGCGAGAACTCTTCGGGCGGGCCACCGAGTTCGAATTTCTGCCCGACAAACACCGCTCGGGTGGGGATCCGTGAGTAGTAATTTACAAAGTGGGCGGTAATCACTTCGGATTGGTCAGGCCCTGCTTTCCGCCAGGCATTGCAGCGCAGGCCTTCCAGTCCGTCCTGTGCCAACACGGACAGGGAGGTGTGAGTATTGGCTTCCAGAAGCGCCTTCAAGTCCTCCGCCTCCGGCGTCGGAGGGAAAGGAAACTCCGGCACCAGGCTCGCCTGGTAAAGGTTGGTGATCTCATGCAGGTCGTTCGCCTCGCTCTCGCTTAGCCAGTAAAGCGCGAAATGGGGCAATCGCAGGACGTCGTCGATTCTATCTCGACGCAAGAGAAGCCCTGTGCCCACCTGCTCGGAACGCGGCGCCACGCCCGGTCGGACCCGAACTCCTCCCCTCTCATCGAATTTGCCGGAATCGCCGATGTCCAGCCACAGGCCGCCCTGAGCGGCGAAGTTGTGCAGCTCTGTCAGGATATTGTCGGGCAGATACCAGAGGCCCGAGGTGATGACGGCCTTGTATCGTGCGCTCAACCGGGCGCTGCGGACTTGGGCGGGAGGAATGATGTCATAGAGAATATGATGCTCGGACAGGTATTGACTCAACGGATACAAGGTGGACAGGTGGACGTGGTTCCCCCAGTAGGCCTGGTCGTAAGCGAAAACTACCGCGACATCCGCCTGGCTTTGGTAGCCGTCAAACAAGTCGGCATGAGCCTCGAAAAAGTTCCGGTACTTTTTCCGTGATTCTGGTTCACGGTATCCCCCCTCGATAAATGCTCCGCCGCCGCCGGCGCCCGCTTCCGCCATCGAGAGTTCAACGCCCGGGGCCTCCTGCGAGTAGTAAAGGAGTGTCCCCCCGACGAACTGCATCCCAAAGGCGAGCTTGAACTGAAGGATGTCATCGAAAAAGACTCCCGGAGCAAGCTGCCCGGGACGCTGCATGTCTTCGAACATGATTAAGCGACAGTAAGGGGCCCACTCACGCGGATCCTTGCCGCCTTCGACGCGCTTAAAGACGCCGTCGATGTGGGCGAACGGCCCCAGGTTACTTATCACGAAGAAATGGGGATTGACTTCGCGTCCCGCGGTCCGGAGGTCGCGCAAGTAGTCGCCCAAACTCCGGGACCAGAAAGCCTGCGTTTCATGCCACAGCGCCCCCTCGCCGGGATAGCCGAGGTGGAGTGAAGCCACGTCGCTGCTTCCGAATAGCTTTTGGAGTTCCGCGGCCGCAAATTTCTGCCGAAGGTAATCGCGGAATTTGCTCTGATCGTAAGAACAATAGTCAGTCAACTCCATCTCGTCGGAAAAGACGCCGTCCATGCCCGTTTGGGCGATGACTCGGGTGACGTTCATCAGGTAGTTTCGCCAGATAGGATTGTTCACGCACAGTTCATAGCGCTTGTACGGATAGTTAGGATCCAGCGCGTCCTTCCCTTTGGGGGCGCGGGGCTGGGGAAAGCCGGGGAACATCTGAGCTGTCACGATGTCCTTGTCGGGCTGTGGCCCGAAGCCAAACTCGCGATAACGGTTCCAGTGATCAAAGAATTCCCAGAAGCCCGTGCGCTTTTCATGGTCACCCAGGATGGCAAGGTTGTTGATGTAAGGAATGATCCACCGCACGCCGGCGGTGTGCATATGCGCCGTGTACCTCTGCAACTCAGCGAGCTTGGCGCGCGCCTCCTCTGCGGTAATGAGATTGGCCCGCGTGCCCTGCGGCCCCCCGAAACCCTCTTTGGTGCCGTACACGCTGCTGAATACGACGTCCTCGCCGACATGCATGAGCGTCGGAGGGGCCTCGGCGATCTTCTTAATGTATTCAGGGTTGTTGACATGGCCCTGGCTGTAGTCGATCAGGTAGGTAAATGGAACGGAAGTCTTCCATTCTTGCTGGCCAAAGGCAAGGGGCGCAAGCAGAAGTGAGGCGGCCGCCCAAGCGGCCACACGTGGTGGGATACCAGACATAGTCGTCACTGACTCTATCAGCAAAACGCACAGAGGCAAGCGCTTTGCTCGCTTGCCCCCACGCGTTAAATCTCCGAAGTTGGAGGCCTGCGGGCCAGTTCAATACTACCACAACAACTTCAGCGCCAATTGAATGATGCGTGGCCCGCGAGTTTACTCGCGATTGCGCCGAAGTTCGAGTCCTGCAAGTCAAGGTCGGGATATCCGACCTGCTTGTGGTTAAAGGCGTTGAAGAACTCCGCCCGAAACTGCAACCCCAGCCGCTCATGGATAAGGAAGCTCCGCCTCTTCTACCGGGTTTAGCGCGTTCTCACAGGAGAAAAAGAAGAACCTGCGGTTCTTCCCATCGTCGATTTTCGGGAGGTAGACGGGGCCCCCAATCGTCCCCCCCAACTGGTTCTCATGATAAGGAAGTCTCTGCACGGCAAACGGATCGCGGGCATTGAAAATGGTGTTGCGGACGAAGTCATACGCGGTGACTGTTACCTCCTGCCCCACTTTGCCCGGCTGCAAAGTAGCGTCCACGCGCAAGACATCACCCACCTGTAGGACGATGCCGTCGCGCACCATTGTTTCGAACCCTGTGAAGCCTAATTCCTCCCTATAGGTGCCGGGAGGGAGGAACGGGACTTCGAAGTCACCGAGGTTGTTCGTGCTAGTCTGTTGCCTGGCGTTGGTTGTCTGATTGGCGATAGTCACATTGGCCTTTGGAATGACCGCGCCGGGGCTGCCCTTTACCGTCCCCACGATGCTGCCCGAGGCGGTCTGGCCGTTGCCTACCTGGGCGTCAACCAGCAAGAAAAGGGTGATCCCGCATGCGAGTGCGATAAACCGAATACTTCTCTTTCTCAACACTGTCTTGTCCTCCTCTACTAGCTCATACAGCCAAGCCCCGACGCTTGCTTTTTCTATGCTCCCACGAAATTCACTGCGGCAAGTGTCCTCTCTCCGTGGCCGCCACGGCTGACCGCCTGCGGTTTGGCATTGATGCTGTGCAGCAGCGGGGAGCTCTCATGCCAGTAAGCTTGAAATGGGGCGCGAGCGAGCCGCCGGCTCCCTCATGCCATCCATCCTGCGGCCTTTTGAAAACTTGAACTCTAACAGATTTTTGTTGCTTGACAAGCCTTTTTTAGAATATCGTTTCATTCTACGCAGGACGTTCAAGAAACTGTTGACATGGCCGGCGATTGCTGCTAGTGTGGCTTGCTACGCGATGCTCACTCAGGCCAAGACATCCGCCGTAAGTGACGAAGAAGATACGCTCCGCAAAGAGTTCAGTGTTCCGCATCGTGCACACTTTGGAAGTGCTCGGCGACCTCGAGTCAGCCGGCGGCGACCGATACAGTCTTTCGCCGACCGCCGTCTCAGTAATCCCGAATCGAATAATCCCTCGCCTGCTTGAGGTGGCCGCGACCGGAGTGAGGGAGCTAGGGCGGGAGTTTCGGGTAACGGTCAGCTTGGCATTTCTCTTCGCGAATCATATTGAGGTGATTTACGTTGTCGAGAGTCCGCAGAGGCTTCAGATGCCCTGAAGTTGGGAGTGAATGAGCTGGTCCTGACAGCGATCGAGGAACCGGGATCCGTCGGTGACTCTGGTGAAACTGGCGTGACCGATGACGCCCGCGAACTGGATCAGGACCAAAGTTTGATCTTGGTGCGAGGCGCTCAAGTTTATTTTAACAGCGATCGGAAACCAACATCCCGATCTAGATCATTTCCTTCCCTTGCCAAGTGGGATGTGCACATCGAGCACATTCATCAAGGGTGGCTTAAAGGAGGCTTCCGTGTTTAGGCTTCGTCTTTACATTCAAGTGGTTCTGGTTTCTGTGGTCCTAGCCTGCTTGACGGCGCGCCTAGACGCGCAAAAAGGCGAGATCGACTTGGTTGGCTACGCGCACACAGATCTTTCCTGGCTGTGGCCCAGGAGTGAGACTATTCATGAGATCTACCCCCTGACCGTTGAAAGTGTTCTGAGGATGATGAAAGAACATCCGGATATGATTTATGCCCAGAGTGCGGCCCAGGCCTATAAGTGGATGGAGCGCTACTACCCGGACCTTTTTGCGGAAATCGCCAAGAAAATCGCCTCCGGTCAGTGGGAGGTGGTGGGCGGATCGTGGACGGAACATAGCACCAATATTCCAAGTGGCGAGTCCCTGGTTCGCCAGCATCTTTATGCCAAACGATATTTCAAAGAGAAGTTCGGTGTGGACGTCAAGATCGGCTGGCTGCCGGATTCATTTGGCTTTAACTGGAACTTGCCCCAAATCTACCGCAAGTGTGGGATTAACTATTTCGTGACGCACAAGCTGAAATGGGAAGTCGAGCTGAGCGACCCTCCTGTGCCGTTTCCGTATCACCTCTTCTGGTGGGAAGGGCCGGATGGCTCACGCGTACTCGCCTTCCATACGCTCGGGGACTACTCCCAGGAGGTCAAGGCCGAGGAGATGCTACAATACTTGGACACCCTCAAATCCCTGCACAATGTGGATAAGCTCTTGATCCTCTTTGGAAAGGGCGATCACGGCGGTGGACCCATGCCGGAGATGATCGATCGGGCGGTAGCTCTGATGCACGACCCCAATTTTCCCACGGTCCGCTTCGTGAAAGCTCTGGACTACTTCCATGAAATCGAGGTTCTTCCCCAGAGCAAGCAATTCCCCGTGGTCGACGATGAACTTTACGTCAAGACGCATCAAGGGACCTTCACCACCGACTCGCAAGTGAAGCGCGACAATCGCCTGTCCGAGGTTCTGCTCACGAACGCGGAGAAATTCGCGTTGGTCGCCAGCCAATTTGGCGTGCCTTATCCCAAGGATTCATTGCAGGAGTTGTGGGAGAAAGTGCTCTTCGGACAAGTTCATGACAACCTTGATGGCTCCTCAGTCGCGCAAGTCTACCGCGATGCGGCGACGGATTATGCTGAAATCAAAATCGCGGGCACGGAACTCGTGAACTCCTCCCTGGCGACGGTTGCCAAGCATGTCAACACACAGGGGCAAGGGCGCGCCATCCTGATCTTTAACTCGTTACCGTGGGAAAGAAGCGACTTGGTCTCTTTGGATTCGGGAAGCTTCGCGGGCCTGAAGTACTTCAAGATCATCGACAACGCGGGACGCTTGGTGCCTTATCAAATCATCAAGGAGAAGGGAACGGAAAAGGCACTGTTCCTCGCCGACAATGTTCCAGGCCTGGGGTACAGGCAATTCCGCGTGGTGGCCAGCGACAGCCGGCCGGATTTTCAAACTGACCTAGCGGTTTCAGGCCTCAAACTTGCGAACAACCAAGTGGAAGTTGAAATTGACGCAGACTCCGGAAACCTTAAATCCCTCAAGAAGAAGGGTATGGAAAGGAACTTCCTGCGCGAGGACCTTCAAGGCAATGCGCTTGAGGTCTGGGAGGATCGGCCCCCTGATACGGCGTCTGACGGTGGCGAACCTGCGTGGAACATCTATCTTGGCGACGTACACAGAGTCGAAAAGGCCGACAGCGTAGAAGTCCTTGAAAACGGGCCGGTCCGTGCTCTCGTCCAAGTGAAGAAGTCATTCGGCAAGTCTTCCTTCCAGGAGAACATTATTCTCTATAGTCATGCGGATCGCGTGGATTTCGAGCTGAGCGTCGACTGGCACGAGAAGTACCGCTTCGCTAAAGTTGCCTTTCCAGTGAACCTCCAGAGCGCTTTCGCCACCTACGAGATTCCGTTCGGCTCCATTCAGCGCTTTGACTGCACCCTCAAAGAGGATCCCCATGTCCGCCTGAATCTACCCCCGCGAGCATGGGAAATCGCCGACCGCACGAAGTGTGAGGTGGCCGGGCAACGCTGGGCGGACGTCAGCAACCAAGCGGGCGACTACGGGGTCACTCTGCTCAACGATTCGAAGTATGGATTTTCGTACCAACATAATACTTTGCGCATGAGCCTCATCCGCGGACCGCGTCGCGGGTATCTTGATACGCCGGAAAGTTGGTCGGATCAGTCGGAGGAGCCGATCGTGGGCATCCACCACGTGAAGTACGCCCTCGTGCCGCACGGCGGTGGCTGGGAGGATGTTAACGCGACTCGGCGGGGCGCTCAGTTCAATGCTCCTCTGTTGGCAAAGTCCGAGCCATCCCATGCTGGACAGCTTTCCGGAACGTTCACTGCGCTCACGATCGAGCCCGCAAACGTCACCGTGGAATCACTCAAGAAAGCTGAGGATTCCGATGAGTTCATCGTGCGCTTGTTCGAGACTGACGGGAAGAGCGCCAACGCGGTTCTCACCTTCAGTCGCAGACCGCGAAGCACGCACGAGACCGACATGCTCGAATGGGACAAATACGTTGAGCCAAAGGCTTTTGTCGTCGAGGGCACGAAAGTTCACGTGGCGGTGGCTCCGCACGAAATAAAAACCATTCGTGTGAAGTTTTAAGCGAGCAAAGCTGGCCTCCTTTGCAACCCGCACGTGGCGTCGCTCTGAGACGAATACTTTTGAAGCTCTTGTATGCTCACTTGATGCCCTTCGGCCCTAGCCAAAGGGATGCGATGTACTCTTCCACGATCATGCAATGCCATCATGGGGAAGGAAAGAGGAAAGGCGTGGCGTCAGTCAACGTAGGTTCCTATGGCCACGTCCGGCAATATCACGACTTAAAGTAGGATGGAGAATCCATGAACCGTGCGAAGAGGTAGGACGAGAGCCTTGTGTGGTTGTTGAGGCGGTCGACATCGAAAACCCGCCCGGACGATTGCATTCAGAGGCAGTCAGGTGTACGTTATCGGTCCGTAGAGATCTGAATAAGGAAATGTTGGTGAACATGACTTCTAGCGACAGAGCCATGCAGCTCAATATTCTGAGCCGAAGGGAATTCTTGCGTGGCATCGCGGGAAGCAGCGCACTAGCAGGCGCTCTATCCGCAAGCGTGCCGAACGGCGCTTCTCGCGTCACTTCGCCGGTGGCGCCCGTCCCTGTCCCTGACAAACTTGTTGTTTTGACCTTTGATGACGCTGCCAAGTCGCACGGGACCTTTGCGGCCCCATTTCTGAAAGACCTCGGGTTTCGCGCCACATTTTTTGTGAGTCATCGCTGGATGAATGACCATGAGAACTTCATGACCTGGAAAGAAATCGCCAAAATCCACCAGTTGGGCTTTGAAATCGGCAATCACACCTGGACGCATGACGACTTTTCAAGACCGAGGAATACGGCAAGGCTGGAGGGAGAGCTGGCCCTTATCGAGAGGGAGATCAGCAAAGTGGGCGTTCCCCGGCCCGTAAGCTTCGCTTACCCGGGCGACGATTTTGGGCCGGAGGCCGTCAGGATTCTAAGGCACCAGGGATACCGCTTTGCGCGAAGGGGCATGCAACCCGAAATTCCCTATGGGCAGATGCAGATCGGTCCAGCCTTTGACCCGAAACAGCACCATCCCTTACTGATCCCGACCACGGCGGACGCCTACCCGGACTGGACGCTGGCGTATTTCCAGCAAGTAGTGGGGCGAGCACGGGATGCAAGAATTGTCGTGCTTCAGTTTCACGGAGTTCCAGACCCGGCGCACCCCTGGGTCAACACCCCGCCAGAAAATTTCCGGCTGTACATGACCTACCTCAAAGAGAATGGTTTCCAAGCGATCGCCCTCCGAGATGTGGAACAGTACGTAGACTTTGAAAACCCTCCCGACGATCCAGTTTTGAAAATGTCCTACCCCGCGGTCAAATACGACTGCCAGGACCTGCCGGAGGAAGTGCTGGCGACTCGAAGCGACCTGCAATATTGGCTGGAAAACATGCTGCGCTTCCACCGGTACACACTGGCCGAAGCGGCGGAAGTCTGCGGCCTGACCGAGACCGAGGTGAAGAACAAGGCCGTGAGTCTTGGCCTTTACCCTGCCAGTCCTGAAACAGCGGAGGGGAAGCAGATTCGCATATTGCCGTACCCGGGCGGACGACATCCGCGAGTAGGCTTCAAGGAGGGCGCTCTTAACCCCATGCGGGGAACCAAGGCCAGTATCTTCTTGCCCTGGGACCACTCGAGCTATGTGGTCGTGGATCTTCCGGAGGCGATCCTTTGCAACCTTGGCCTGCTCTTCCTGGCGCACACAGACATCCCGACCATTTGGGACGAGCAGAACATAGTGCTCGAGAACATCGACTGGGAGCGCAGGCCCAACGGGGTCCTGAGTTTCAGTCGCTCTTTGCCCGGCGGCATCGTCTTTGGCGCCTCGATTGCCCCCGTCGAACAACACGTGGAAATGGAACTCTGGATACGAAACTTTGGCGGGCAAGATCTGAGTGGGTTCCAAAACGAGCCGAGTCCACTTGGCCAGGTTTGCGTGATGCTGAAGGGTGCGCCGGGATTCAATGCCCAGATAAATGACAACAAGATTTTCCGCGACGGTGTCGCAGCCGTGCATGCGGACTCGGGGGACGACCGTTGGATACTAACCGCCTGGGAACGCGTCGGCAAGGTATGGGGTAACCCCCAAGTGCCTTGTATCCATTGCGACCCGCTCTTGCCCGACTGCCCCTTCGGGAAAACGGTTCGCACTCGGGGACGACTGTGGTTTTACCAAGGCAAACAGATCGAGCAAGAAATCGAACGGGCAAGGGGTTGGTTCACAGACTCGTTTGTTCATTGACACAGCGGACTGCGTCGCGGCAGTGATTTCTGGCCCTCCCCAAAGTGCTTTACCTGCTTTTTGCGCAATTGCTGGGCCAACTTCGCGGATTACTTCTCTCCTTGGGAAGATCTTGCTAGAAATAGGTCGTGCGGGCATGCAATGCGTTCCAAGCGTCAAGGGACGTTTCCACAGAGACTTTGAAGTCTGGCCCTTCCGAACCTGTGGTGAGAAATCCGCGTTGAACAGTTGTAGAGCGCTAATTTCGCTCTTGCAGTTCAGGCCTTCGCCAAGGCAGAACAATGGCGCAAGCCGTCTAGAGCGGTGATCAGAGAGGGGAAGGAATGAAGTGCAGTCGCCGGAGGTTCTTGGAAGTTGCCGCGCTGGGGGGAGGCTTGATGGGTTGCGGGAAACTCACCAGGGCTTTCCTCTTCCCCGGCATGGGAGAGGATTTTTCCAAAGTCCCTGGAGTGGTGGTGTCGCACTCGCCGGCGAGCACGGGTATCTATCTTTCCTCACCCAGCCTCGTCATCCTTCCCGATGGCAGGTATTGCGCCGCCTGCGATGAATTCGGCCCTGGCTCCACCGAGCTGACCAGCGGGGTCACGCGCGTGTTCATCTCAGGCGATCAGGGCCAAACGTGGGAGCGACTACCCGAAGTGAAGCTGGCGTCCTATTCGACGCTGTTAGTTCATCGCAAGGCCCTATACCTCATTGGATCGACGAATTCCGGGGACAACAGCCGGCTTTTCATACGGAAATCATCGGACTGGGGACGAACCTGGACAACTCCCACGGACCCTGAGAACGGCCTGTTGCGGCCCGATGTTCCGGTCCAGACCAACGCCGGCAACATCACTATTTGCAATGGCCGCCTCTGGTTCGGATCTGTCTTTGATCTTCTGGGCCCGCACGGATGGGCAACTTCATTCCGGTTTTTCATCATGTCGGCCCCGCTCAAGGCCGATCTGCTGAAAGACTCCAGTTGGACTTACTCCACTCCCATTGTTCACAACCCGACATTCCTGCAAGGAGGTTTTCAGGGCCTCGTGGAGGGGACGATCACTAATGGACCGGCGGGCTGGCCCGTGACTCTGTATCGTGTGGATTATCACCAACTCCAGGAAAAAGCCCTGGTTGCCAGGCCGTGCCGGGATGGCAAAATCCTGGGCTTCGATCCCCTGAAGGACTTCATCAACTTCCCCGGGGGTTGCAAGAAGTTCATTGTCCGGTACGACCGCGCGAGCGGGCTCTATTGGAGCCTGAGCAACTGGGTACCGAAGCGCCACGCGGGCATCAAGGATGTGGAGCGAACACGCAACACGCTGGCGCTGATCAGCTCACCTGATCTCTACCGCTGGACGATCCACACCGTCGTGCTACACCACCCGGATGTCAATTTTCACGCGTTCCAATACGTGGACTTCCAGTTTGATGGGAATGACCTGATCGCCTTATCCCGCACCGCCTATGACGACGGCTTGGGCGGAGCCCATACCCAGCACGACTCCAACTTCATTACTTTCCACCGCTTCCGGAACTTTCGCGACCTCACCCCGAAGGAAGCAGCGGACGGCCTTGCGGATGAAATCGTGCAATGGAATAGCGGAGGTTAGACGGGGCGAACAAGCCCGCAAAGGCTCAGAATCGATTCGCAACGGACCATCTGTGAAGATCCTCGAAACGCGCGCCTGGAGAGTCCCCGTCTACCTGACTCCAACTCTACTTGCCGCTCGCCAAATCTTTCAGTGCGGAAAGTTGTGATGAGTTCGAACCACCGCCCCGAGCTTCGATCAGAAGCACGCTAGCTGGCCGGCAAATCGGCTGCCTCGTCGGGCGCAGCCGCCTGCAATGGGAGGTGACGCGCCAATTGACACTGGATAGCTGCACAGGGGGGATTACAACCATCGCCTGCGAGCCCTCACATCTTCGTGGCTTGACGGGGAGTACCGTGTCGCATGCGAACTTCCCAGTCATCGGTGGACTTTTCATCTGAGAGGTCTTGAGAAGAATATGCGCAAATTTGTGGCAGCCTTAATCCTATGGCCGTTCACATGCATTCCGGGGATTACTCAAGAGAGCGCCAAACCGGAGAAGGTCTTACCCGCCATCAACGAAGTCGACCTTTGGCAGCAAGTCGGGCAGCAGCCTTACGAATTCACCTGGACCCAACGGGAGCAGGATCCGCACACGCTGGTGGATTTTGAGGATATGCAAGGCTGGAACCTCGAACTATACGACGGCGCGCAGGGAGAGTTGCGGCGCAGTTGCGAGCAGCAGTTGTGGGGGGAGTATGTGGCCAAAATTGTGTACTCGGGGGTACGCGAGCAAAGCCGCGTGATCGCGCGCCCGCCGCAGCCCATCCCCATTCCCGGGGCGTTTGACTCCGTTGATTTATGGGGTTATGGAAATCGTTGGAGCTGGGTATCCGACCCCACCACTCCTCCCGTCCAAGTCACCGTCTTAGTCCAAGACGCGCGGGGAAAGGAATTCCGGATTCAATTGACCGACATTCAATGGAAGCAGTGGTGGCTGATCCATCGCCGCATTCCGCGCGAAGTTCTGAACCAGATTGTTTTACCCGCCCGCTTCACCGGAATCGAAATCAGCAAGGCCACGAGCCCGCAAGCACGCAGCTTTTTCTGCGATAGTTTGGCGTTCTACAAGGAGGAGCTGAAACCCCTCACCTTCCAGCCACAACCGAAGCGCAACCTTAAGCTCTATCGAGGCGAGATCGTGGGGACGAACACGGGTCTCGAGACCCTACCATTCCCGACCCGCGAGGAAACCATTTTGCCCGCGAATTTTGAGAAGAGCCTTAAGGTGACGGTCAGGGAAATCCCCCCGCGCCATTTCGAATTGCGCTATGAGGGCCGGGATACAACGGTGGTTTATGACTATCGTCCCGAAAAGGGCGGCCTAGGGGAGATAACGGCGCGCGTGAATGGTGGCGCGACTTTCAAGCCGCTCATGGGTGGCGGTGTTCGATTCGCCGATACGCCAGCCGGTACCGTGGCCGAAGGTGAATTGGTGTCCGCTGAGCTCCTGGATGGGGTCGTTCGCGCCACCTTCCGCGTGGGATCGCGGAGGATGGAATACGAGCTGCGACTGTGGCAAAAGTCGCTGGTCCTGGACGTCTGGTGCGAAGGCGGCGAAGCCACGGAGCTGAGATTCGGCCAAGTATCCGGCGTGAGCCATCCCCGGTTGGTGACGGTTCTGTACCTCACGTATGGAAAAACCAATCCGCGCGTCCTCGTCTCCGGCGATGCGGCCAGCCCCGTCTTTAGCTCGGTCTGGTTTGACTGGTACCGCTCCAACGCCTCCGAACCCTATTATTCCGATACTCCCAAAGTGACCAGCGACACGGCTGAGATCAATGGCGGGATGCGCTACTTGCCCAAGACGGACGGCTCCCGCAACAATCTCTACGAGAGAATCTTCATCACTAATTCCCCCAATTACGAGGAGACGCTGCCGACCATCGCCAATCCCCCGTCGGTGCGGCAGGAAGAGGGCAAGCAGGTTCTCTGGACGGTGACGGGGCCGGAGTCGTTCGTTAAGGATCACGAGCGCTGCGCGCGCATCCGCTCCTATGGTCTCGACAAAATCATGCAGCATAGCCATGAGGTCACCTGGCGCGACGGAGGGGATAGCTTTACGCTGAAGCTGCACGCCGCGCCCCAAAAGGGTGGCGACGCCATGCTGAAGTGGTATATCCAGGCCCAAAACGACATGGGATGGCTGCAAGGCGTTTACACCAACTACTGTGACTTCGCTCCCGTCAATGAAAACTGGAATCCTGACCATGTACAGCGGTCGTCGGATGGTGAATGGCGGCGCGCCTGGCCCCGCAATTATGCATTGAAGCCGGCCAAGGCTGTGGAATTTGATGAATACTACGCGCAGCGCATCAAGGAAAAGTTCGGCGTAAAAATGTCTTACACCGACGTGCATACGGCAGTGGAACCCTGGGACTATTGTGACTTCGACGCGCGCGTGCCCGGCGCCGGAACCTTCGCCGCTACTTTCTATGCTTATGGGCAATTGCTCCGGAACGATCAGCATGTTTATGGGCCTACCCAGTCCGAGGGCAGTTACCAGTGGCTCTACGCGGGGTTGACCTCGGGAAGCTATGGGTGGGCTTACACCAAGGTGAACCTCCTCACCCAGCCGCTAGATGTTTCATTCATGCTGAGGAAGATCCATCTGCTGGAATGTGATTACGGCTTGGGCGACACGGCCTTCTACCTCAGCCAGATCGACAAGGACTGGGCAACCTCGCCCAAGAAGCGCGAGTATCTCGACCTTCTCCTTGCCTCTGCCATTGCTTACGGAAACATGGGCTGGCTGGCCACGGAATTTGACCCCGCCGGGGATTTCAACATCGAAGCGATGGCGCGCTCATACTACATGATGCAGCAATTGCAACAGCAATATGCCTTCGTTGAACCCAAAACCATCGAATACGCCGATCGCACCGGCAAGCTTCTGACGCCCAGCCAGGCGCTGGCCTCGGGCGCCAATGCGGAAGGCCGCCTGCACGTGGTTTACGAGAATGGAACCGAGGTTTATGTGAACCGCGCGCCGGCGGGGACGTGGACCGTCATGGATGTGAGCCGCACGCCCCACGAGTTGCCGGTGTCCGGCTGGCTGGCGTTCAACACCCACAACCACTTTCTTGAGGTGTCCTCCACTATCGCTGCGCATCGGTTTGACTACGTGCAAGCCCCTGAATTCGAGTTTCTCGATGGGCGTGGCCAATGGACTGAATTCGGCAACCTGGGTGCGAGCGGCAGTGTGGTGCTGCGTCACAGCGCCGAGGGCGTGCTGGAATTGATTGATATTTACGGCAACCAGCGAATTGCCTTCCGGGCTTCGAGCGCAACGTCGGTGATTGCCTATGACGCCGAAGGCAAGAGTCTGGGCAAGGTTGAACTCACCGCGCCCCGGCAAGGCTGGTACGAATTCAAGCCCACCACCGAAGGCCGACGATACGTGTGCGCGGCCGTGCAGTAGCCCGGATTATTGCCGCGGAAGACCCAGGTTCGCTGCGCAACCAATTCACCAATTTTGCCAGCCGCAGCCAAGCGGTCCAACAAGTCGTCGAGGAGAAGCCGCCGCGACTGGATGCCGAAAAATCCCCGCCTGCGGCGTGGACGCTGTCATTCCGATCCGTCATCTGACGGAGTAGCGGTCGCGGTAGGGATACCGGTTACTCGGTACACCCCGCAGGGATCCGTACGTGCGCTAGTTAGCGCAGGAACGATGTAAATTCCTAATCTACTTGATGGTACAAAACTATGATGATGAACACTGCGAAAACATTAACGGAGGGTTTCCGATGTACTTGGATCTTTCAACCAGCGCGGCGTCCCAGGGCCAACAGAGGCAGCCCGGGGGCTGCGCAGGGCTTCGTTCCAGCCGGAGCCCCAACGAAGTCAGAACCCTTTGCCAAGGATCACCGACCGAAAGCAAGAAAAGCACGAAGGAGAAGCAAAGAACAACGGACTAAGCAAAACCAGGATGGAACTGAAACCTAAACCCAGGGGTGGACCAATTCCAGGCATCAAAGTGGGCCAAATCAGGTTGGCAGAATCGCCTGAGCAAGTCATTGAGCTTGGCCTCTTCCCTTACAGGCAAGGTAGCACCGATTACGGAGCTGTCTCAACACTTTGTGCAGGAGTTGTCTGGCACACGGTTGTCAAGCCCAATTAGAAATCCCCAATTCGCTGATAAGGTTGTCCAATGCAGTAGACACCAGCTTCGGAGCGCGGGAGGTTGGCGCCGACGGACCATGCCGAGCGTAGCCGCCTTGCGCTTCGGCTGAAATCAGTGTTCCAAGGC
>Ga0326728_10011857_pt1 | contig 19686 bp, 23 predicted proteins | sample MB3enrmetagenome_FD_207602 | JGI IMG/M metagenome (GOLD analysis project Ga0326728, IMG submission 207602) | Lab enriched peat soil microbial communities from McLean, Ithaca, NY, United States - MB31MN | ecosystem: Environmental > Terrestrial > Soil > Wetlands > Peat | place: USA: New York... | reverse complement strand
CCCAATTGGATCTGGGCCTGCCTGGCTCCACCCCGCCCCAGTCCTTTGACCACGGATGCCATGAACATCCGCCGCGCCGCGCCACTCAACTGCGCCAGGGTTTGCTTCCAGACCGTTCTTAGTTCAGAGGTGATTTTCAATTCCATCCCTAAGAGTAGCACCGCTCAAGTAATTGGCGAGTTATTAGTGGCCGAGTCCCTTAAGGAGCGCGGTTCTTGAAGGAAGCCGGCCACGTGATTTGCACCCAGAATGCCACCCCATACCCCTGAGTGACGAAGAATCGTTACCAAGCACATCCTCACAAATCCCCCAAAAACGCCCCAAAAAGCAAGCAAAGCCAGTAAAGCAAGGGTCTCGCAACATAATTATAGGAGACCCCCCTCCTACAAAATGTTAGAGGACCCTTGCTTTTGTTGCTTTACTGGCTTTTTATTGGGGTTTTGGAGGGTGGTTCAGATCGGCACGTTGGGGGAGACTAGTTTTCAGTTCGTCAAACCGATGTTGGCAAAGAACTCCAATAAATCGGCCATGAACAGATCGGGTTCGCTGGCAAAGAAATGACCGTTGTTCCCGTATGGAGGTTTGATGACCAGTTTTACCTTGCCGCCAGAGCTTTGGAACGCTTCGCACATCTGGCGCACATAAGCGGGCGAATGGTTCCAATCGTTTTCGGCATAAATCCATAACGTTGGGACGGCGGCTGATTTTCCCAATTCGCGACAAGCGGCGATCCAATGGGTTTGAACTGCCGGAGTCACCTCACCATTTCCAGCCATCTGCCGATAGTTGGTCCCGCCCGCTAGGTTCACGACTCCGCGCACGCCTTCCATCCTGACAGTCGAAGACGCCAACGCTGCCCAACCGCCTTGGGATTGCCCCATGATGAGCCCTCGGTCTTTGTTCACGTACCGTTGCTGACGCAGGTAAGCCACGGCGCATTGGATGTCTTTGGCCGCCTCAAGGCCAGATTCTATTGCCGTATCCTTGAGTTCGCTGTCGGGTCCTTGGGAATTGCCGTAGCCGCGCCGGACCAGCATCATCACGCTGTAACCCCGGCTGGCCAATGCGCGGTTCAAAACAGCATAGTCGTTGACCTCGTTAGTATTGACGGTGGGATGCAATCCATATCGGCCATGATTCATCACAATGAACGGATGCTTGGCAGAATCGTCTGGCCGGTAAATCCTCGCTTCCAACTGGTATTCCTTACCCTCAATGCTGGCGGGGAACATCAGGTCCTCGACCTTGACCGCCGATTTCCCAGCGGCAGCCATCCTCTCGGGATTGGGATGTTGCGAATCTTTTTGATCCCCTTTCAGGTAACAGGGTCTGCTCAATGTGACTACGGAGTAATTAGCGCCAACGGGGGTAACGCTCATGATTTGCCAACCGTCGCTGGCAAGGCGCGCTACCACCTGATTCAAGAACATCACGCCCCCACTGATAAATTTATACTCCCATTGTTGGGTGGGGTGGGAAGTCGTGTCTCCGTCCTGGGGTCTTTTCAATGTGACCACTGAGTAATTATTAGTGCTGGCCGAGGTAACGCTCATGATTTGCCAACCGTCGCTGGCAAGGCGCGATACTTGCTGATTCAAGAAATTCCCGTCCCCACAGACGAACTTATACTCACATCGTTGAGTGGGGTGGGAGGTTGTACATCCGGCCAACACAAGGCCACAGACGGCGATGAGAGCCCGAATGAAGTTTTTCATATTTAGTCTAGTTGCAAACACCGCAAAAGGCATTGAGTTTCGCTCCAACGTCGCAAATCACCGACCCAGAACGTTGGCGCTAATCCAAATAGTAGGGAAGTGCAAAACCACCCAAAACTAAGGATACGGTCGATTCTTAAGGATACCGGTCGCTATTCTAAAGGAGCGCGGTTCTTTAAGGAGGCAGGGTGTCGGGCTTGAATTCCTCGCTGCCGCCTTGAATCCAGCCAAATCCATCACCCCATACCCCTGAATGACGAAAGTTCGCAACCAAGCTAACCAAGTCATATTGATCTTTCTTGGGCTCATGGGAACAAAGTGCAGGTATTGGCCAGATGGCCCATCATTGAGAATCAACAGCTTCCAAAGTCAGCAGCAGGTCTTCATCCTCATTTCGCTAGTAGTCCTGTTCATGGCTTCTCCCTGACCGTCCACTCCAGCCGATAAACGACTCCCGGCTGCAAGGTCACAGCCTGGCTTCCCAGCAAGGTGGCGCCATCCTCGGAGTAAACGGTAATGGTACCTTCGAAGGGCTGGCCTTGCGGCAGCTTGAACCATTGGCGGTCCGGCCCCAGTGCCCCCGTCGCTTCCAACTCTAAACCATTGCCCCGGGTGTAATCCCGCCTGGCCGTCAGCAAGATTCGCTTTTGGAGCCAGTAACCAAAGATCCGGTTGCGCTCACACCGTTCGGAAGCGCCCGCGCCATACAACACCCCCAGGATACGGTCTCTTCTGGTCACAAAACCCACCGCGAAGATGTAACGGTCCCGTTCCTCGCGCGCTCCAGGCAGGCGGATTTCCTCGCCGAAGGTCCGGCCGTCGCTCGACAGGCTGTACCACAGCTTGTCCGTATCCGCAGCCCCTGTCACATCTCCTTTCTTGTGCAACGCCATCACATAGTAATCCTTAGCGCCCACGCTGAATTGCTTCACGTCATTGACCGCATGGTCGGTGGCCAGCGCCAGACTGCCAAACTTGAATCGCCTCGGCGTCTGGCCTTGAGCCCAATAACATTTACCCGGGTCCCGCCAATTGGTGAAGTAGAGAATCCATTTCCCGTGGTCCCTGAGTTGGACATTAGCGCCATTCTCATCTCCCGGTTCGTATTCGGCGTAACCTTCCACCGCGACAATGTCCGACATCGCCGCAGTGTAGGGTTCTGGTGAACCGTTCCAAGTTCGGCCATCTGGACTAAAAAAATAGACCGGCTTGTTTGCCTGCTTTCCGCCGACCAGTGCCGTCGCGAGGGCATGAAGTGAACCATCTTCCGCGCGCTGAACATTAACGTAGCTGACATGCATAAACAAACCATGCTCGATCACCGTGTGCCGGTCGTAAAAGTCGATGAAGTCCGGTGTAGAGGCGCTGTAGACCCGGTCGTTGACGGTGTCCACGCCGTCCCAGGCGGCGTAGAAGAGACGCCAGCCCTTGCCGTCTTCGATGGTGCTAGATACAACGCGTGGCGTTGCACTACTCGTCCGCTGGCGACCCGGCGGTTCTCCACCAGGCTGTAGTAATAATGTTCCTTGCCGTTCTTCTTTCGAGTGGTGCAGCGCAAAAACATAACGGCCATCGATTATGCACACCGACTGCCGCGTTGGAAGAGGGTAGGTCTTCACTACAGCGCCGTTTGCGCCCTTTTTGCTGGTACCGGAAAAGGCCTCCACTGAACCTCAACGACTTACGTCGGAAAGAATTCTTAGGGCTGGTCCCAATCCGCCAAGTCGGGTTAACCAGGTCCAAGCCGAAAGTGCGCGTCTCTACAAGCTGCTCCAGGACGGCGTTGACACGAGCATCAAGGAAACCGGTTATCTCCCCGGCCTTAATGGCAATGGCAATGGTCAGCGCGGAGGCAATGGCAACGGTCAATCCCAAGCTGACAACGGTGCCTGGAACTGCTCCGGTAAACAGCGGGACCTCATTCAGAAGATTGTGACCGAGAACAACTTGGAGAAGGCCAAGATCGAAGTTCTGGCGCAGGATCGGTTCGGCAAAGGCGTCAAAGCCCTCAACAAGCTCGAAGCCTCAGGATTGATCGAAGAACTGCTGGAACAAACAGGCCAAAACAAAGGCCGGAGTCGTTTCTCCAGCCGTTTCCAGAGGGCAGGTGCTCGATGATTGCTGCCCTGGATTCTGTGCAGGTTCATTCGCCTGCACAACCGCCCAAGGTCATCGTCAAAACCAACCCCATCGAGACGCTCCAAAAGACCGTATCTGCCTCCCGTCTCAACACCTGGCTCCAGTGCCGGCTCAAGTTCTACTTCCGCTACGTCCAGCAGATCCGGACCGTTGGTTGCCCGTTGGTGGAGAGCATCCAGTTTAGCCCAATCTCCTGCCCGGATGTAAAGCTTCTCCAATTCCTCAGACGTGGCTTCCGTGGCCCTATCCTGCCAACCAAGCGTCGTCTCTCGTATCTTCAATGCTCGCTCGTAAAGCGGCGTGGCCTCCGCTGGCCGATCCATGCGCCGATAAAAGCCCGCCAGTAAGTTTAGATAGCTCGCAGTCGTCGGGCTTTCAGACCCTGCGGCATTTTCGGCGACCTCCACTGCTTGCCGTAAGCGCGGTTCAGCCTTCACCTCCTCTCCTTTCGACCCATAAAAAGACGCCAGGGAGGTAAGGCTTCCGGCAGTATCCACACTCCCTCGGCCCAGCACGTGTTCATTAATCCTCAATGCCCTTTGGTAAAGCTCCTCCAGCCGGGCGGCCCCACGTTTGGCTCGATCACGGCTGTAAAGATCCGCAAGCTGGATCAGAGCCTGGGCCGTCTTTGGGTGATTTGCCCCAAAGGTTTTCTCCTGGAATTCGACCGACTCTTCCACCAGCGGTTTAGCCTTTGAATCCTCACCCATCCTCACGCGAAGCGCTCCAAGACATTCCTTTGTTAACACGGTGCTTTCGTGATTTGGCCCGAGGACATGCTCCTTAATCGCCAATGCCCGTTGCAAGAGGGCTTCGGCTCGACCGTAATCATTCAAACGGGTAAGGCGTACGCCTTCATTGCTGACCAAGATAGCTGTGTCCGGATGTTCGGGTCCTAACACCTTTTGGCAAATGTCCAATGCCCGTTGGTTGGCGGATTCCGCTTTCGCGTTATAACCACTGCCGACAAACAGAGCGCCCAAAATGACGAGGCTTTCAGCCGTAGCGGGATGTTCGACGCCGAGGTTGCGCTCATCAAGCTCCAGTGCCTTCTGGAGAAGCGGTGCTGCCTTAGCATATTCCCCTTTGACTCGGTACAGCTCGCCGAGGTAGGCGAAACTCCTGGCCTCGGCCGAGTGATTCGTCCCTAGAACCTGTTCTCGAGTTTTGAGCGCTCGCTGGAGGAGTGATTCAGCCTCGGAATAGTTGCCTGTGTCGATATAGAGCATTCCTAGTCGATCCAAGCTGTTGGCTGTGTCCTCGTGTGCTGTGCCGAGTACCGTTTCGTCGATCTTCAATGCCCGCTTTGAAAATGGCTCAGCCTGCGCATAGTCCCCGAGCTTCCGATAAAGCTCGCCCAAGCTCCTAAGCGTCATTGCCGTTTCAGGATGCATGGGGCCAACCGTTGTTTCGCGTATTTTGAGGCATTGGCGATACAACTCCTCGGCTTGCCTAAAATGAGCCAGCTGTCTGTGGAGGTCCGCCAGATTCTGGAGAGCAGCGGCCGTGTTCGTGTTCTCTGATCCGAGAGATGATCGGGAAACCTCCAGGGCATAGCTGGCAACGGGAAATGCCTGACTATACTGGCCTCGGTCATAAAGCGTCCTCACCTGTTCATTGAGCACCTGTACTGCCATCGTCTCGCCCTGAATGCACCAGCTGGAGATCATCAAGATTACGCCGAGCACCACCAAAGCTTTGGATGGAATCGCCCCTCCTTCGATATCAAGTAGCGCGTCATGCCGGAACTGAAATGGGATGGCCTGGAAATGATTGAGGAGCTGCGCCTGTTTATGTTGGAATTCCTGACCTGCTCTACCTTTGGACATCACCATGCTTCTTGTTTGTCAGATCAGGCTGCGGATGCAAGCAGATTTTGAAGCTCGCCGCCCACGCTCATCCCCCACCACCGCCTCATGCCAGAACAACGACATCCATTCCTGCGCAGCCAAACGGTCCTCTTTTGAACCCCCGCGTAGCTCTGTTTTACCGTCCAGGTATTTGATCAATCGAGCCTCACCCCACGAAGCGATCAACTCGCCCTGATCTTTGAATAGCGGATAGTACTCTGATTTCCTTTTCATAATGCCTCAATCTAAGCCTGGACCGTCATTTCGTCTCGTCCCCTCAACGCCCCCATTGCAGCAATCCGGGTTTTGAGCGCCCAACTACACCTCCAGATCCTCGACGGCAGCTTTTCCAATTCTTTCAATGCCCGGTCTGCTTCCCCCAGTTTCAGCCAATATTCCGCCGCTTTGATTTGGAGAGCGTCGTTGATTGGCAGCACTTCGTTGGGTGGTGGTGGTTTGGCTTGGTGAACTTGGACCGTGAATCGATCTTCCGGCACCTTCATTGGGACCGGCTGCATGAACTGGTTTTCTGTTTTCATGCGAGCAATTGTGGCAGGCGGGGTTGGACATCGGCTGGGCACCCTGAAAATAGTTTGTAGGCGTTGATTCAGATCAGCTTATTGACCTCAGCCTTCAACCACCAAGGGACTGTCAATAACCCCGCTTCACAAGCCCATAGACCGCCACGATTACCAGCACGCAGATCAACGACATCAAAAAGGCAGAACTGACGAAATACGACACTCCGATCATCACGATTCCCCCGACCATAGGGCTCAGGGATTGCTGTTTCTTGCCGTAGATGAAGTACCCCACGCCAATTGAACCCCACACCAAAGAGGCAAAGAGGAAACTGGCGCTAAACATCAGGACTGCAGAATGCCATCAGCAGCGGGTTTCGTCAGGTGCTTAAGGAATTGGCCCGTTTGACGACCGAGGCGAGCCCATCCATCTTTCCGGCCATGATGCCATTCCAATTTCCTCTGGGGGATTTTTGATGCCCTTCCGTTATGCAAACGGATCTTCTCAAAGCCATCGACCTTGCCCTATCGAATGCATGGAATGCCGCTCATGAAACCGTGCAACGATATGAGGATACCACTGCTGCCTGGATTCATGCCGTTCTGCACAAAATTGAAGGGGACATGAACAACAGCCGGTATTGGTATCGCCGCGCTGGGAAAATGGAGCACGTTTCTGACGAACCAAAGGCGGAACTGGTGGAGATCAGGAAAGGGCTTGCCGCTCAGGAATAATCGGAGGCGTGGGCTTGCTCGATGTTGCTTTGGGGCCTGATCGAAGACCGGGCAGATGAGGGAGCGGACCAGGCTAATTCAAATGCTCAGTCGTCTCCCGTCCCTCTTTTTAGCTGTCGGTGGGGCGGTATTGAGAATCTGGTCCAACTTGCGGGCTTTGGTTTTTCCCAACAGCTTTGAACGGCCTTGAATGGGAATGAAAGTTCTGGGGTGGGGGAATGACGCTGATGGCCAATTTCAGGGGCTCAACCGCTTCAAGATTTCTTCCGCAATTGACCCAGGACGCGTTTTTCTTGGGTGGGTGGGATGCTGAGACCCCTGGAAGATGACGGATCAGGAGCAGGCCGGATGGTTTTCGGGTTGGCGTTGAATCCGTGGGGGGGCGGGTGGACTGAGGCGCGATTTTGAATTCTCCCGCAGGCATTCTCCCAATGAAAAAAAGTTCAACCCGGCTGACTTACCAACCAAGCTCGCGCAGCAGGCTCAACAGGATTGAGGTGCATCCTGGCATTCTTGAACATGCACGAACGGCTATGACAGCTTTGAACCTGTTGTAACTTCGGCGGTTGAATTCGTAAGTCCTTGATAATAAAGATGGCGGAGAGAGGGGGATTCGAACCCCCGATACGGCTTTTGACCGTATAACGGTTTAGCAAACCGCCGCCTTCAGCCACTCGGCCATCTCTCCGTTAGCCCTGTAAACATTGGCTGTCTTACGTGTCCGCACCCACCTTTATCGCGAACACATTTGACAAGTTGCAACACTTATGCAACGCTATGACGTATGCAAACTACGTTATCACGCAAAGCCAAGCAAGAGGAAACCTGGCCCCGGAAAGTGCAGCCGGGCCGGGCCATCGTCACTGTTTACCGGCGCAAGACGCCAAGCGGCAACGTCGCCTTCATGGTTGCCAACTATGCTGACGGTGAGCGTCGCCGGTTCGACTCCTACGCCAGTGAAGCCGACGCCCTGGAAGCAGCGGACACGCTCGCCAAGCGGCTGGACAAGCGGGATTACGTGGCCGCGAGCATGACTCAGGGCCAAGCGATTGAATACGCCAACAGCGTGGCCCGGCTGAAGCCGTTGGGCATCACCGTGGACGCCGCAACGTCCGCCGTGGCCGCGTGTCTTGGCAAGGAGCCGGGAAAGGTGCCAGACCTGGCCGGCCTACATGCCGCCGTGAAGTTCTATGCCGCACGCAACAAGCAGACCGTCAAAAAGCCGGTTCCCGATGTCGTGGCCGAACTGCTCAAGATCAAAGAGTCTCGCGGGGCTTCCGTGCGCTACGCTAAGGACTTGCGGCTGCGCCTGGAGCGGTTCGCCGGGGATTGCAACAAAGACTGTTGCAACGTCACTACCGCCGACGCGCAAGCATGGCTGGACGCGCTAAACCTTAGCCCGCAGAGCTACCGCAACTATCGCACGGTGTTGCATACCCTCTTTGAGTTTGCGGTTGCTCGTGGCTATGCCGCCGACAATCCGATTGAGGGCGTTGAGCGGCTCAAGGTCCGCAACGGTGACGTTGAGATATTCAAGCCGGTTGAGATTGCCCGGTTGCTCGAAGCCGCCCGCGCGAACTATCCCGACTTCCTGCCGAGCCTGGCAATCGGCGCGTTCGCCGGGCTGCGCTCTGCCGAGATTGAGCGCCTCGGCTGGCAAGACATAGACTTCGCCAGCCATCACATCGTTGTCACCGCCAGCAACGCCAAAACAGCGAGCCGCCGAATTGTCCCGCTCTGCGACAACCTGGCCGCGTGGCTGGCCCCCTACTCTGGCCGGGAGCAAGGCAAGGTTTGGTCCGGTGAGTCCGTTCTGTTCTACAAGCGGCAGCAGCAGATTGCGCTGGCGACGGCGGTTGAGGCCGATGAAAGCAAGGGCGTCAAGGCGCAGAAGCCGGTTGAGTGGAAGGGCAACGCCTTGCGGCACAGCTACGCCAGCTATCGCTTTGCCATCACGGGTGACGCGGGCCGCGTGGCTGGCGAGTGCGGCAACAGCGCGAGCGTGATTCACAGGCACTACCGGGAGCTTGTCAAACCTGCCGACGCAGAACGCTGGTTTAACGTGAAGCCTGAAGGCCCGGCCAACGTCCTGCCAATGCCCGCCACTGCTGCCAGCGCCGAGGCTTGAAATAGCGCCGCCGTGAGCGCAAACTGATAACCGCAAATCGCCCCAGCCCGATCAGCCGGGGAAGCCCTGCCGGGAGAGTGCCTTCATCACCGCCCGGCGGGCAAGCAATGAAGGTGTTGAAATGAGCTTGTTAGACGCTCCCAGCGACGGCGAGGTAGAAGAGATATTCAAGCAAACCTGGGAAGAGGAGGTTGCTGGCAAGCAACGCGGCGGCTCAATTGGCCGATTCACATTTCGCGCTAACCTCCGTCTCGGGGAGCGCGACCTGAAGAAACGCGGGCAACTCGACCTGTTCCGCAAGACACAAACGTTGCCGGATTATCCAGAAGCCGAAGCCGCCATAAAAGCAGGGTGGAATCAATGGCTGTGGCAAGAGTGTCGCATAGAGGACCGCGAATCCGGGGACACTCTAGAACTGAATCAGGTTCTCCTGCTTTACGGGCTTCGCAATGACCAGTCAGCAGAGGCTCGGCAGGAGCGACTGCGCCGTTGTTCAAATCTGATCGAAGACTCCAAAGCTCGGGGTGAGAAGGCGTTTCTCCGCAAGCTGCGACACTCCCGAGCGGAGCCGCCGCGACAACGGAAGGGGTATCGCCAGTGCATTCAACTGCTCCTTGCTAACTGGCTTATTGCCTTCTGGTGGCTTATGCCCCTAAAGGCAATCGCGAGTCACATGGCAAGAACCGAAGGCAAAGCTCAGGACGACTTCTACCCGAATCTTCGCCAGATCAAGACTCGGAAATCCCCTACGGATTGGGGCCGTTTCTTCTACGCTGCCGATCCTCCTCTAATTGACTGTATCAATGAGGACAATTCACCTGCGTTCAGCAAGCGTGGCAAGCTTCTGCTAGAATAGGCAGGCGCTTCCCGGGCGTCCGGGCTTGTCACATTCTGGCGGTCGCGTCCGCTACGCAACCCGGTAGGTTGTCAGCATGAAAACGACTGGTTCATGCACGCCGGAAACCGCCACCGGCACCAAGTTGGCGGCTGAAATCACTGATAAACGCGGTTTCGCCGCACGGTGGGGCTTTTCCATTCGACACATTGACAACCTGCTCGCGCAAGGCTGCCCTCACCTAAAAATCGGAAAACGCAGGGTCAGGCTCGTCGTTAGCGAGGCGGATGAGTGGATGAAACGGACGTTCGCCACGCAACGGCGTCGCCCGGTCCGCACCGCTGCGAGCGTTGGAGTCGAGCAGGGGTGAACCGTGAACCCGTCGAGCGAACCGGTGCGCCCCTGCCGCTTGCAACTCGGGATGGACCGCTGGCCATGACGCGCGAATTCCCGCCATTCCTGCACGATCTGCTGCGCTCGCCCCCGCGTGCCGGTGAGGGTGTCCACGGCTGGCTGTTTCGAGTCGCCAGGCAGCTACACGCCCACCTGCCAGCCAGTGAGATTGTGCGCCTACTCGAAAACCAAGTTGCAAGTTGCGAGCGGAATGTCCCGCGCTCTGAAATCGTGGCAGCCGTCCAGAACGCCCTGGGTTGCGCGTGGCAGCCCACCGGTAAGGCTGGGACGGCTCAGGCTGTGAGAACGTGGCCCGGCGTGAATCAGGAGCAACGCGAGGCCATTACCCGCCGAGGCGGAGGGCTGGCGGACCTTTGGGAAGCGTCCCCGGTACGCATCGAGGACAATGCCGCACACACTGAGGGAATCATTGACGCTCTATTCCCTGGCAACCCGCTCTTGTGTTGCGGCAAGTCCAATTCGGCTTTCGACACCCGCCCGCGTGAGGACTGGCGCGGGCAACTGGCTGAGCTTGCGCTGATAGTCCCGTCGCCCATGTCCGCCGTCGAGGGCGTCACAAAGGAAGGCAAACAAAGTCGCCACGCTCTGAGCAATACCGGGCCGCGCCGTTTTTTGGTTGTCGAATTTGACGACGGCGGCCTTGACGATCACGCCGCCACTCTTCTGCACCTAGGCCGGTTCGCCCCGCTCGTTCTGGCGGTTCATAGCGGCAACAAGTCACTTCATGGCTGGTTTCTAGTTGGGGGCCAGCCCGACCCCAAGGTTGTAAAATTCTTCCGCTACTCGGTTTCGCTCGGCGCGGACGCTCGGCTTTGGACCCGCTCACAGTTTTGCAGGATGCCCGACGGTTTGCGCGATAACGGTAAACGCCAAACCGTGTACTTCTTCTCACCCAGGCCATTGGAGGTCTCGCCGTGAATGAACTGTTGGACACCCCCGGCATAGCCGACGAATATATCCCCCTGCCAGACGAAGCCCCACGAGAACCCGCCCGGCAGCCGCTCACTATCCGCACCGCCGACGAATTGCTGGCGATGCAGTTTGATGATTCAGACGTGATCTTGGGCGACCGCCTGCTGGCCGATGGGCAATCGCTCGTAATCGCCGCCCAGGCCGGGGCCGGCAAGTCGCGCCTCCTGCTGCAATTTATCGCCGCCCAAGTTGCGGGCCGAATGTTTTTGAATTTCACCACTGGCCGCGCGGGGATGCGCTGGCTTGTCCTGCAAACAGAGAATTCCAACCGCCGCTTGCAGCATGACCTTGCCAAGCTGCGGGCTTGGCTTGGCAATGACTGGGCGAAATTCAATGACCTTGTTTCCCTTCACACCGTCGAGCATGACATGGACGGCTTTATCGCCTTGGACTCGCCCGACAATCGAGCTGCCGTCGCCGAATTGGTGGACCGCATCAAGCCCGATGGTATCGCCGTGGACCCGCTCAACGAATGTTCCACTGGCGACCTGAATAAGGACGTGGACATGCGGGCAACTGTGACCACGCTCTCCCGTATCTGCAAACATGGTAACCCTAAACGGGCAATCCTGGCATTGCACCACGCCCTAACTGGCAGGGCCGGAGCGGTAAAGGTAATGGGGCACGACCGCGCCAGCTTCGCCCGAAACTCTAAAGCCTTGCTGGCTTGGACTCGCGCACAGATCAATGTTGCGCCAGTCGAGGGCGATAACAATGACCGGCTCGTAATCGCCTGCGGCAAAACAAACGACGGGCGCGAGTTTGAACCCTTCGCCGTCAAGCTCAACCCCACAACCATGATCTACGAAGTTGACCCCACCGTGGACTTGTCCTCCTGGCAAGCCGAAATGACCGGGAAACCTCCAGCCAAAGACCTTTCACCCCCGGTTGTGGCGCAGATAGTGGCGGAACTTGGCCGCACTGCCGGGCCGCCCCGCAAGGTCAAAATCATAAAAGAGCTTATGGCGGACACCGGATGCGGCAAATCCGCCGCTTATGATGCCGTTGACCGCGCCACTCGCGCCAAGGCAATCCACTACACGAAGCCGACTAAAACCTATGTCGCCCAATAGAATTTCCGGCAAATTTCCGCCCGGAATTCCGCCTAGAAGGGAAGTGGAATTTCCGTTTTCCGCGTGGCCCAATAGGGCCGCGGAAACGGAAAAACCCCCGGCTCGGAAAGTCAGTGCAGAATTCGCTCTGACTTTGCGCCCTGTGCCGGGCAACTGGCAGACCGGGCCAACGCAACGCCTACGGCTGGCCCTCAAAGTCTTGTTGCGCGGCTTCGGGTTGCGCTGCGTCTGGTGTCGGCCAGCAGCGCCAACGGGCAGGGTTCACGGCAGAACCGAAAGGGCACGGTAAAAGCAGGCGGGCAGGTTCGTCGCGGCGGGGTCCGTAAACTGAAAGGTGCCAAAGGAATTCGTCACCTCGCCCACGAGCGACCAATCCGTCAAATTCGTACTGCTGAGTATCTGGTAGGCAGCGCCAAACCCGCCAGTCACGAACACGCGGAACCCCGTCGGCGTAAAGCCAGCCAAATCTGCCGGCGTGCTCAGGGTGGATGACTTCGTAAAGTTGGCCGTGATCATTTCGCTCTGGTCCATCGTCACAGCGACCGGGTTGTTTGTCCCGCTGGCGTCGCCGCTCCAACCCAGAAAAGCCTGTCCCACATCCGGCACCGCAGACAGCCAGACCGTCTGCCCGCTGCTGTAGAAAAGGGCGTAGGGATTTGCCGCCACGCTCCCGTTGCCGTCGCCAAACACCGCCAGCGAGTAACGGCTGGCCGGGAGTGAGGCAAACGTGGCCGTAACGAGTTGTGTCGGTTGGTTGATGATCAGCGTCGCCGGGTTGTTGGTCCCCGTCACGCTTCCATGCCATGCCAAAAAGTAATTCCCCGGTTGAGGTACTGCCGCGAGCTGGGCCACCGCGCCAAAGGGGTAAAGCGGCGTTTGCAGACCCAGCACAATGGAGCCGGAGCCGAGGACGCTCGTGCTGATGGGTGTTCCGAAGACAGCTTGCACCGCCTTGTCGGGAGTCATGGTAGCCGTGACAGTTGGATTTGTTCCGCTGGCCTCACCGAGCCACTCAAGGAAGCACCAGCCATTAGAAGACGTGGCTGTGGCCGCAACAAGGGTGTTCGTGACGTAGCCGTTGATTCCGCTATTGGGCGCGGCAGTAAGGCTGACGCTGCCCCCGCCAAGGGTTTTGTCTCCGAAGAATTGTACTGTGATCGGAGCGGCTTCGGCCGAGGCCGTGTAAGCCTGGTTGTAGGCAATGGCGCGGATTGTAGCGGTTCTGGCGAGGGCAAAGGAACCGCCGTAGTGTCTCCGGGTGTAGTCCGGTGCGCTGCCGTCGAGCGTGTAATAGATGTCCGCGTTCGTGCCGTAGTTGCTGCTCATCGTGATCTGGGCAGGGCCAAAGCGGTCAACCGTACCGCCGCCTACGTCAATCCCATCCACCAAAACCACAGGGCTGTTGGTGAGGCGTAGCACCATAGTCGCACTACCCTGGCCCAGTTGGTTGGAGACAGTAACCGAGTACGCGGCGGCTTGGCTCAGGTCAAAACTGGAGACAGCAAGATTGGTTGCGGTCGCGCCGGCAATGGGCACGCCGTTAAATGACCATTGGCAGCTTAATGGGCTTGCAGACGAACCAGCGATACTCAGGTTAGCGCCGCCGCCCTGGGGGACCGAAGTTGTTGCTGGCGATTGCAGCCAGATTGTGGGAACCAGTAACGGAAGAATCGCGATACCTTGGTCTCCCCCAGCCGCAATCGCCACCGCGTTTACCAGCCCGGCAGGCACATTGCATTGGCCTTCAGCATTCCAGCCCCACGCGACTACCGTGCCGTCCGCAGTAAGAGCTACACTGTTTTGGCTCCCCGCCGCAATCGCCACCGCGTTGGCCATCGGCGCGCTGCATTGGCCGTAAACGCATTCCCCCCACCCCACAACCGTACCGTTCCCCTGAAGGGCCAAATTGAAGTAACTGCCGGCGGCAATCTTAACTACGCCACCTAGCCCCGCAGGCACGTTGTTCCAGCCGTAAACCGTGTCGCCCCAACCAACCACCGTACCGTTCGCTGTCAGAGCTAAACTGAAGTTGTCCCCTGCCGAAATCGCCACCACCCCACTCAGCCCCGCAGGCATACTGCATTGGTCCCAAGAGTTGTCTCCCCAAGCGACAACCGTGCCGTCGTTTTTGAGTGCCAGACTGTGGGTGCTTCCCGCTGCGATTGCCACCACTCCATCCAGCCCCGGCGGCACATCGCATTGGCCATAAAGGTCGTTACCCAAGGCAACCACCGTGCCGTCTGCCATCAACGCCAAGTAGTGATTGGCACCAGCCGCTATTGATACCACGTTGCTTACGCTACTTGGCACTGCCACGGGAGGATAACTTGTGCCACCATTCCAGTAGAGACCTCAAGCCACCACTCCCATATAGGCGCTGGCTCTGATCAAAGAGGCACCGAGCAGGCAAAGCGAGAAGATAATTGCTTTCCGCCGTCCAGGAATCGGGTTCGGCCCACTGCGTCCGCTGCCAAGAACGTCTCGCGCAAGGTTCCCAGCACGTTCGAGTGTGAGACAGCATGTGCGCTGTGCCAGCGAGCCTGCGATGACGTGTACGGGGCATTGCTGGCGCAATCATATCGCAACTTCACCCCACGCCTGCCCGAGCGCAAGCACCAAGCGCGGTTCGGTCAGTCCGGCCCGAGTTTCCAGAAACCGACCTTGCATAAAACACCGGTCATATCGCCAGGCGGGCGAGCGCGGGCGGCGCAGTGGCCGCATGAAACGAGCACCGCCTGCGCGCACCATTGCGAATTTTACTGCAACTCGGCACACTTTGGCTCATTCTTGAAGGACTCGGGAAGTTTCTAATGGCAGACGAATCAAAAAAGCTTCCAGTCGGTCAGCAGGTGTCCCTGCCGGGGCACTTCGACGTGCCGGTTGTCCTGGAAGCGGCGCGCCCGCTCGCCAAAGGGTTCGAGTGCCGCGTCCGGCTGCCCAACGGCACGCTTGAGGAGGCCGTGATTTCGCCAGAGGAAGCATCCACGCTCGCGGGCACCGCGCCAACTGCCGACACCAAAACGCCTCTCGTCAACGCCGATCAGCTTCGCCTTTTGGTCGAGTCCGCCCGCATCCGGCTCGCCTACGCCCACGACCGCCAGTTTGCCGTCAGCCTCTCCGGCATCCGCACGCTCCCGCACCAGATTGAAGCGGTGTACATGAAGATGCTGCCGCAACCCCGGCTGCGCTTCCTGCTCGCTGACGACCCCGGCGCGGGCAAGACGATCATGGCCGGCCTGCTCATCAAAGAACTAAAGCTCCGCGAAGCCATCGAGCGCGTCCTCATCCTTTGCCCATCGCCGCTCACGATCCAATGGCAGGACGAAATGCTCCGCTGGTTCGGTGAACAGTTCGAGCCGATTGATTCGGCCCGCGACAAACAGAGTCTCATCAACGCTTGGGCCAAGGAGAATCAGGTCATCGCCTCCATTGACTACGCCAAACAGGACGATGGGGCGTTCGTGTCTTGCCCGCGCTATCCGTGCTTCACGCATCCGACCCGATGCAGCTCTATAGCCGCTCTGCTCAACGCTTTTTTGAGGAGCACTTCCAGTGCTTCATCGGGGATCAGAACTTATCCAGTCCGACGGCGGAGGAACTCGAAAGGGCACGAGAGCGTGCTCAGGCTCGGAGCGCGTTTCTCATCGCGGGGGAGGGCGGCTAAGCGCCGAGAAGGAAAGGAAGTGAATGGCAGCGAAACGGAAAAAGAAAGTTCAAGACCAGCGCATCATTGCCAACATGGGTCTGTTCTGGAGCAGGGGCCAGGTGCGCTGGAAAGGCAACGCCGGGATTGGACCGGCCCGCGTCGCGGGGGTGCGTGCCGTCGCCAAAAAGAGGGGGGAAGTGGATTTCTGGAAACAAACTGGCATTTACAGTCTCTACGATGCCAACTATCGCTTGGTTTATGTGGGTCAGGCGGGATTGAGCGACAAAACCTGCATCGGGACTCGTCTCAAGCAGCACATCAAAGATGCCCTTGCTGGGCGGTGGGAAATGTTCTCGTGGTTCGGTCTGCAAAGTGTCAACAAAACCACGAACGAATTGCGGAAACGCTCGAAGATTAACATCTCCGCGCGCAATCAGTTGGCGAATGTTCTCGAAGGCATCATCATCGAAGTCGCAGAACCGCCCCTAAACAGTCAGAGCGGTCGGTTTGGTCGCCGTGTTGAACGCTATCTACAATTCGACGATAGCGTTGACCACGCCGCTCAGGCCCATGAGAAAACCCTCACCCTCATCAATAACCTCGACGCAAAACTGGACGATACCAGAAGGCGTCTCACAAAACACACGCAGCAGGCTACAGCCCGGCTCGACAAAAAAGTTACCAAGGCACGAAGACAATTGTCCAAAGCAATTAAGATGATTTCAAAATGAGCCACGACGACAAACGCCTTATTGAAGATTACTTGCCCATCGTGGCAATCAGCGCCGAGGCGTCGCGGGAGAAATCTGTTCGCAAAGGGCACATTTCAACTCTGCATCTCTGGTGGGCGCGGCGTCCGCTCGTCGCTTGCCGCGCCGCCGTCTATGGCGCGCTCGTACCCCCGTCGCAGTTTGTGCCCAACGGCGGCACCGATGCGCAGAAGAAAAGTCTTGGCCGCGCCCATGCCGCCAAATTCATCAAACGCCTCTGCCAATATCCCAGCGATTCCAAGCCGGATCAGAAAGCGGACATCGAACGCGCCGTCAAAGAAGCGCAGCAACACATTCTCAAAGCGCACGCCGACCGGCTCACCCGCGAAACGGGCAAAGCCGTCTCGGTTGATGACATTCTGGCGGGGCACGCGCCGCGTCCGCGCGTGCTCGACATGTTTGCCGGCGGCGGCGCGATTCCGTTGGAAGCCTTGCGGCTCGGCTGCGAAGCCTACGCCCTCGACCTCAATCCCGTCGCGCACATTATTCAGCTTTGCACGCTCGTTTATCCGCAGAAATTCGGGAAGCCCGACCCCGATGCGCGCGGTATGACTGGGCCAAAGAACGACAAAGGTGAAACCACCTGGGGCGGCCTGGCCGACGAAGTCCGCTACTGGGGCAACTGGGTGCTGGAAAAAGTTCGCGCCGAGATTGGCGACTTGTATCCGCTCATCCCCGATCCCGAGTTCACGCCGCCGAAGAAGGGCAAAAGTGGCAAGGACGACGATGCCTTCGCCGACCCGCAGCACGTCATGGGTTTTGCTGACGACCCGCAGCAACGGTTGAAAGCGCGAACCGGCTAAGGATTCCCTTCATTTTGGCATCCGTGTCTTCGCGGATGGTCTGCATCTTCTTTTGCTCATCCTCAAAAACGGCTTTGAGCTTCGGCCTCTGCTCGGCGGTCAGATTGAGTTGGGTGGTCATGCTCTCCAAGCGCTGCTCGGGGGACTGATACATCCGCATCATCATCCTCTTCTTCGGTGCATTCGTGCCCGCGTCCTGTGCGATGGCCATGCTGCCAGCCACCAAGGTGCCTAGCGCCACGGCCACAATTAAACTAAGTTTCTTCATTTTCTATGGTCCTGTGTGTTGTGTTGGTTTGTTTTCGCCCGCCGCATTACCCACTGGCGGACCGTTCATTTATTACAATAGGAGAACACCGGGCAAGCAAATTGGTTACACCGAAGTCGCCACAACCAGCCTCAATGCTCCTGATTTCTATAATAACCGCTGCCAGATCAAGAAAACCCCCAGGATTGCCCCACAACCGACCGATCCCCATTCCGCTACCTCATCCCCTCCAGCTCATCAAAACCGCTCCCAGGTACTTTCCACAGTTCAAAACCTGTACCGCCAAGATGAGCTAGCTCCTACTGGGCGACTTTGACGCATTTTAACTGGGTCTGGTCCCGCAGAAGGAGTCTGCCATCGGCAAGGGCCATGGGTGCCCAGTTTTGGTTTCTGCCTCCGACTTTGGAAGCCATGTCATTTTCTGAGCCTGCTGCCCCTTCGGGAAACAACTCTGCTGATGCGAGCGGTTTGCATTCAGAGGGATTGGGCTCTGCGAGATATAACGACCTTGCACCGTCAGAAGCCAGGAGCAGCCCGTCAGCCAAGATCATACTGCCTTTATTGAAGTCTGGTGAGCGTTTGGTCTTCCACATGATCTGGCCATCCAAGCTCATACAGACCATGCCGTCACGGCGGTCACTCGTCCCGTACTCACCGTAGAAATAGCCTTTGTACAAGACCGGTGGCTTTGTTTGATCCCCGAATTGCTTGGTTGTAAACAACTCAATCGTGCCGTAGCTGCCATCTGCCTGCTTTTCGACCTTTAGCATCGTCGCGCCGAGCTCGTAGCCACCAACGATAAGGACTCTATTGTCACCGGCATCAACGGGACTCGGCACCGCGACGTGACAATGCCAGTTCGTGTATTGCCAAAGGATCCTTCCTGTGAGCGGCTCTATGCCGACGATGTTGCCCATTTTAGTTTCACCGCCTCCGCCACCCATGAGAGGGTTAGTAGATGGCGTGACCATGACCACATGGTCTTTTCCGTCCACCTTCACGAGGGCGGGGCTTACATACCCGACAAGACCAAGAGCCGGTGTTGTCCATTTAACCTTTCCTGTGAGCTTTTCGTAGGCCACAACACCTGCTTTGGGGGCCTGCGATGCCACGATCAGCAAATCGCCGTAAATGAGAGGATTCTGGGTTATTGCCCACATCGGGAATCGGGCTGGAGCCCCGGCTGCTCCCCTTTGTCCGGCTCCATCCGGAGAGCTGCCGCAGGGTGTTCCTCCCGGTTTGTGTGTTTTAATGTCCATGCAGTAAAGGTCGCCGTTGTGACCGCATGAGTAAACATCGTTGCCGTCCACAGCGGGAACGCTTCGGGAGCCGGGGAACATGACGGTTCCCGGAGCGTCATAGGCAAAGTTCCAAAGCTCTTTACCGGTGGAGAGGTCGAAGCAGCGGATATTGTCGCCCACCTTGTCGTCCCTGTCCAGCAAGTAAACCTTGCCGTCCTTGACTACCGGCCCGCCATAGCCTCTGCCAACTGAGGCAGTCCAGAGAACCTCAGGACCGTTCGTGGACCAGTTGCGCAAAAGGCCTTTCTGGGGCGAGTAACTGTTCCTGGTGGGCCCGAGATACTGGGGCCAATCATCCGCAGCGGCGCAAAACAGAAGCACTCCGAAGGCAATAATGCCGACGACCGGTTTTGCAAAAGGAATAAGTTCCTTGGTCTTCATGAGGTGATACTAGTGTAGTGTTCATTAAATAGGTGGACAGAAGTAAGCTTTTGGTGCAATCTGGCTGGCATGGCAAGACCTGTACGCGGTTTGGACATGGATTCTGATCAACGGAAAGAACTTGAATCATTGGTC
>Ga0326728_10011854_pt1 | contig 19688 bp, 23 predicted proteins | sample MB3enrmetagenome_FD_207602 | JGI IMG/M metagenome (GOLD analysis project Ga0326728, IMG submission 207602) | Lab enriched peat soil microbial communities from McLean, Ithaca, NY, United States - MB31MN | ecosystem: Environmental > Terrestrial > Soil > Wetlands > Peat | place: USA: New York... | reverse complement strand
GAGCCGAAAAACTGTCCGAATATTCGCCGGATCGCTGTCCGAATTAAATCGGCACCGCGTCCGAAATGAATCGGATGGCTGTCCGAATTAAATCGGAATCACTGTCCGAAATGCGTCGGAATACGCAGAACGTCAGCAAGGCATTGCCTACTGTAGATTTCGTGCTTACTTACCATCACGAGAACCACTGCGTCCTGGGCGTTGCGAAAGCCAAAGCGGGCAGGATCAAGCGCCATGAGATACATTATGCCGAAGTCAACCACTACAGCAAGGAGGTTTCCTGTGGATAATTGCTTTTATAATGCTTTAGCGGTGCATGGCCCGGCAGCAGATGTTGCGACGTTCAAAAAGCAGGCCGTGGGGTATGATCCGGAGATGACAACCAAGGAAAGAAGGAAGGTGAAGCCATGTGCACTGAACTTCCACAGCTTGGTGCCAATTCCTGACCGGCTCCTAAAGGCTGGCGACCCCACAGGTCAACATTGGGAGGATTGGGAGGCTAAACATTGGGGTGTGGCGGGAGGGGCATTACTCGAGCACAAGGCTGCCGGAGTCCTATGTATCGTCGAAGAAGGCAAGCCTAACGTCCTGTGGTACTCATTTGACACGTTCGGGCGTCCGCCCATCAAGTTTCTAAAGCAAGTCAGCAAGAAATGGCCGACGTTGCTATTCCTTTTGCATTACCAAGAGGAGGGCGCTATACGCATCGGCATTGCGAAGGTCAAAGCGGGCAAAGCCAAACACTACCAACTCTAAATCGAAATCGGATTCGGAGCCGGGTGCATTGAATGTGCGCCCGGCTCGTTCCCAGGCACACCACTTCGCCCAGGTTGCCTTCATTCAGGTGACAACCATTTCCTCGCCGACGAATCCCCACATCCCGGCGCGGCACAAAGACAATGTGGGCAACAAACAGAATACGCCGACGGTTGCTCAATAGAACTCCTAGACTTTGGTCCTGCGAGCAGTAGCCCAGTTCTCAGGTCCAACAACAATAACCAACAAGAAGTAAATCGGGCCATGAACAAACAACCCTTTTAGCCTTTCCTACAATTGGCAACGGCAGACTGGCGGGGCCACCTAACTATCGAATATGAAAGTAACAACCAAAACATATGAAAAGCTCATTTTACAAGAGCTTACTGAACGAAACGCAACTCAGCACAACCCCTGCACGCTTGAGCAGTTAAAAGCTGCCTTACAGGCAACGCTCACGCCATTGCAGGGGACGGGGGATATAAGCGAGATAATGCTGGAGAGGGCTCTTCACAACTTAAATGATGACATCCTGATAGAACTGCATATACCCGAATACAGAGCCAAGGAAAACTTAATAGAGATAAGACCACATTGGCGGTTTGTGCCCTACCGTTTCTTGAATGATGTTCCATTTAATTATTTGATTAGCCTGAAACCCAAGTAGGCACACCCAAGTCCATAGTCATTCATAGTCCTGCCTGCCTTAACCGGTACGCAGGGCTTTTTATTTATATGCGTCGCTTTTCCTTGGTGGCGCTATCCCGGTTTCCATTCCTGAGCCCCTTGAGACAGAAGCACCAGTGCAGAGTCCCCGTGCCGTAAATCCTTGCCCGGCGTCGTTCAGGGATTGCGTTAAACTGGCACCGAGGTCAATAAACTGAGGTTGCCGGTTGAGCCAGAGGGGAAATGGACTCGACATTTGCAAAATCTCAAACATACAATTAGATCGGCGACGGGAGACAAGTCGGCCAATTGTAATGATTCATCGCCTCCAACTATACAATTAACGGATTTAGCCCTTCACCCTATACGCCTTTGAGAGCGCCTGTCGGTCAGGATTGGTCTTCAGGGACCCCACAAGCGTTACGACAGCGCCAAGGGCGATATAAGGCCAGCCATTGCCATGTGTAGGCCCATACACGTCATCGGTTGGGCAATGCGGGCGAGGCACATACTCGTTTAAGCACATCCTCGACGATCTTAATGGTACGGTTGGCCAATACTCTTGATTGTTACAGTACAAACACATACAAGACCCCTCGACATACGGGTGCTTGTGCGACCTCAACGGACAGGACATGGTTATCTTTAAGGAATTCCTCCAGCACCGCAAGCGCAGCGGTTCCGCCATCAAAGCCAGACATCGACCTGGCGCGTTGTCTTTTGCTCCTTCGTGAAACTTAAAGATACCGAAATGGCTTGACACTTTTCGGAGACTTTGATAGGCTTACTTATAGATTCAAAAACGGGAAGAATCCTGCCGCGAGCCAACCTCGAATCCGGCAGCGGGCCACAAACCTCAACGCCCTCCATTTAAGCAGCGGAAACCAAATGGCGCCCGAAAGGCCACCACGCTAAACTGGACAGCAATAACATCGACGACATGGCAATTCACACATTTCAGGCAGGCAGCATCTCCCGTTTCCCGGGTTTGTCCAACCCGTATGTCATGTCGTCGCGGGATCATACACTGCCTGCCTGTTTCCAATTATACAGTTACGGATATATGAAGACGACAGACAACAACGACAGCTACCCCTACGGGACAGTCAACCTTTGCCTCGCCCAAAGACTATACAAAAGGGACGATTGCAGTGCCCTGATGCTCCATCTATACATTGGGGCCAGGCGCAATCTTAAGGATAGCCGGTGGGAGTTCAACATTCCCGACATCTCCATGCAGACCGGAGTAGATCGCCGTGTCCTGGCAAAGCACGTCAGAATCTTACAGTTAGAAGATGTATTCATTCCCGCGGGCCAAACGTCCAAAGGGGCTTCCAGGTTCACCCTGAATGAGGAGGCTTACGACCGCCGATACGTCAATGTGCAGGTGGAGCAATGTGCACCCAGTGAACATCCGAAGGAGCCCGGATGTACACGCAATGCAAATACACCCAACGCACAAAGGTCCGCCGGATGTGCATCCAGTGTACATGCCGATGTGCATTCAATGAATACCCCATGTGCATCCGGTGAACACCCCGATGTGCATTGCGTGCAGGGGGAATGTGCATTGGATGTAGAGCAGGATGTGCACGCAATGTACACTAAGAATATAGACAAAGAAGAAGAAGAAGAATGCAGACAGAAAGAAAGGAAGGAAGAAGCGGATCCCTGCCTGTCTGCCTCCCTGACTACTTCACACTCCCCTGAACTCTACAAACCAAGTCTAAACCCTTTCAGCCGCCCTATCTTCGTCAAAGACCCCAATAGCCCGGCTCAAAGAAACGAAGTCAAGCAGAGTCAGGTCAAGTCAAACGATTCAGCCAAGTCAGAACTGGTCAAAGGGTCAACGATGGCTCAACTGTCAGACACTGGTCAAGTATCAGAAACTCGTCAACCCTCAGACACTAGTCAACTGTCAGAAACTGGTCAATTATCAGAAACTGGTCAACTGTCAGAAAGATCAAGCGTCGGCACAAATACAGTTGCTGCCTCCTCCTCGAATGTTACAGATACAACACCTTACGACTATACAATTGGCAACGAGACCCATGAGATCCGTTTCGATTCAGAGGAAAGAAATGCAGCTACCTCGCCAGTCGAAAAGGTCACAGTTCTTAAACATGCCTTGGCGCCCTTTACTACAATTGGGAATGTAGGTGTGCCTCGTGCCTCAGTTCTCCAGGTAAACGGCAGGAGTTTTGAGTTGGCCAGGCAGTTCTTCGAGGCCAACCCTTCACTGCCCGTTTTCAGCCTCCTTAAAGTCTTGTGGGAGTGCAATCGTGTGGCGTTGGAAAACCCGGTTGAGGACAACGGATTCAAACCCTGCTTCACGCATCGGGCAGCCACAGAGAGCCTCACCTACCTGATGAAGAACCTCGAAATGATAAATGGAACAATGCCAGACAATGTGCGGCTTCCACAGAGTACGCAGTTTATTGCAGTTAGCCCAACACCCTCAACAAGGTAACCAGGAGACAACTATATGTTCATTACGAAGAAAACAACAGAGCCAGCGTCGTCTTTCGTCCCAGCGGCGAACTTCCTGGGGCTTGATTCTCACCTCATGAAGCAGTTTGGCGGCCGAGCATGCGCGCTCCTCGACAAACAGGATCGAGAACTCCCAAACGCCGCCGCCAGTCTTGTGAAGCACTTGATCTTGGCGGGTGACCCAAGAGAGCTGGTGCATTTCGCCTTTCTGCACAATCAGAGAGCTCTATACAATACGCTGCGGGAGTTCATTGCCCTTAATATAGAAAGACCCGACATCCCGGAAGGCTTAAGGCCGGAGTGTGGGGATATAGCCGCCCAGTTTCTCACGCAGGCTTATTGTATATATCATGAGCCGAACAACGCGAGACACATCAACAACTACTGGTCGTATTGGCTCGCCATTGACCTCAGGCGCGTCTTCAGGCCCTTCGAGGTCCGTTTAGACCAACCGAGCACCTCGACGCCCCAGAAGGAAGCAGGAGTCGATTGTGAAGAGTAATGACAGCTATATGAATCATACAATTGGCGTCCAGGCGATTAATTATACAGAACTGGACCCCGAAGGAATCATGACAGACATTGCCAACCAGAGCCCCACCGTTGAAGAGACGCTCGATGAAACCAAGAAAGCCAGGGCCGAGAAGCGCCTGGATGCGGGCTTGAGGAGAATGGAAATTGAACAAAAGGCACGGCTGTTGGCAGAAACTCAACAAAGGATGGCAGAAGCCCGGCGCACCTTTGAATCCCGGGGAGTGGCCAGGGAGGAGCAAATGGCCGGTTTCCCCTCAACGATGGAGGACATGTTTCAGGCAATGAAGGCCAGAGAGGATCTACTGGCCATGGAACGAGAGCAAAAGGAGAGGCTGCTTCAAGAAAGCCTCGAAATGCAGGGGCGACTTCTGGGTGAGGAATGGCCAACAGCACGTGACCCTTTAGAGGCAGCCAGGTTCGACCACGTCCCAAAGTATGGCCTCCTGTACAAAAGGTTGCTGGCGGAGGCGTTTTCAGGGCATCAAACCGCAACACCGTAAAAACCCCATGAACACCCAGCAACATCTTGAGGAATTGAAGGCAGCCATAAAGCAGTGGGCAGAGTCGGAGCGTATCCTTAAGATTCTCCGCACTGAAACTGGCAAACCGCTGAAGCAATTGACCGAGGAGGAAATCATAGAATGGCACGAGAAGAACAACCAGACACACCCGTAACCTGCCAATTGGTGAAACATAAACCTGTGCCGTGGCTGTACCGAAATGAAATGCCAGAGCCGGAAGTCAAAACCCCAAGCCAGTGGTTCTCCAAACGATGGCCCCAACAAGCAGAGGAGTTTGGCACCCCCTTCCTGGAAGCCGTGTACCTCGACAATGACCTGGAAAAGCACGTCAACCCGATCTCGATGAATGAAATCTTCTTTGCCTCGATCCTAGCCGGCGATGAAAACATGGGCCATAAAGTCGTCTTTTACACCCCGGATAAAGAGTTTTACTTTAAGGACCCAAGAGAAGGCGGCATTTTCAAAGCGACCACCGAGCCCAAGCTGAAAACAGTGCTGTCGTTATACCTCTTGAAGTGCGCCGAAGAATTGGAGGACTCGACTCCGAAGTTCAACCTGTTCGTCCGGTTCCGCAAAGACGATGAACTCCAGGCGGTCATCAACAAGGCGAGGTCACTCCTGGCTGTCGATAAATCGTTCTTTGGCGCTGATTCACCCAACATCAGGACAGGGGGAAGGGAGGAGGGGCTAAAGGTTGCCAAGGCGTTCATCAACCTCGCCGTCGAATTGAACCCTCAGAAAAGTCTCACAGTAACGGATTCGTACACCGCATTCCGGGAATTCTGTGTAAAGAATGGCTTACTGCTCGTAGAACGGCGGCACTTTCAGGACCTCGTGGGTGAGATAATCACGGAACAATATGGCCTGGGGTTGAGGAACGACATTCTGAATGCATCTGGGCGTCACCAAAGGGGCTGGAGGGGTATCGGTATGCGCGACGATGAACTGCTGCGGCTTGGCCTGGGGAAGAATTAGACATCCGCAAGCCCGTTTGGCCCGTGTTCTCCTCCTGGCTTCAGCACGATGACGTAGAAAGCGCACGCATTTGGTCTCCAGAGCGCCTCTCGGCTTGACCCGCCTCACGGTCAGATCAAGAGGCCCTGCGCGGAGCGGATCTGAGCGTGACCAGTGAAGCGATCCGCTAGCTCGCCCCTCATTACGGAATGAGGATAGCATGGCGTCGGGATGGCTGTCGCACCATGACGCTCCCCTCAAGACACGTAAATCGTACTTGTCACTAAAGCGATCTTCACCCCACTGCCATACGTTTCTTCCCATGTCATAGAGCCCAAGCCGGGTCGCGATGTAGCTAGCCGCGCGTGCTGCCGCGATTAGCTGAGTGTACGAAGGAGCGTGACCTCTTACTGAAAAGGTGGTCTGCCTGTTCGCGATCTGAGTGCCGGCAGTGGCATCGGGCGCTCGGGAATCTCCCGTGCTTTGCTGCCCCTGGCAGAGAGACCCAACCAATGTGGCACTGATCGTGAAAAGTCGGAACGGGCTGTACGTCACGTTCGTCTCTCGCACTTTTGTGAATGGGTTCATGCGGGTAGGATTCACTCAGTTCATAGAGGCAGAAGGTCCCCGGAGACCTCACCTGCGGACCAGCACGACGCGAAACCCCAGATCTTCAAAGGCGCTGGTTTGGTCGAGTGGAGTACGGAGGGCCGTTAGCATTCGCATCCCGCCCATAGGATCTCGCAACCACCCGCTGCCTCTAATCAGGTTCTTACCCGAGTCAGTATCGTACCTCGCCATCACCGTAGATACGCTATGCTTCCAGTTCGGGTCCGAATGTAGGCACTTAAGCATCTGCTGGCGAACCTCCGCATTGTTCATCTGCTTGCTGTAGGGATCCTCACACCACTCCCTCACGTTTCCCGCGAGGTCGAATATGCCGAGAGGATTTGGCGCGAATGAGCCGACGGGAGCTGTGCGGGCAAAACCATCCCTATAACCGTGAATATAACGGTCGAGTCCGGTCACCCTGTGAAAGGACTCATCGGGAAGGTTGCCGACTCCTGAGGGAGGAGGCCACTCGTGTCCCCACGGAAACTTCCCATTTCCACATGCCTGGCTCCATTCGCCGTCTTTGGGGAGGCGGTATTCGACGTTGGTCGACAGAAGCCCGAGGGTATGCTCCACGTCAGTCAACCAAGTGCAAAACGCCTTCGCGTTCCCCCAAGTGATATCGCATACTGGATGCGTCGGTCCCTGTTGGAAACCTGGAGATCTCCAGTTCCTTCCCTCTCTGGTTACGAAGGCGTCACTGTAACTCGTGTCCTTCGCAAAGGCTTCGAAATCCTGAACCCTGGTTTCCCAGATGCTAAACAGCAACTCGCCTACGGGCACGAAGACCATGCCAATAGAGTTCGTCCATCGCCTCGTGAAATCAGGGGGCAGAGTGTTCATAGGGTTTTTCTCCGTAAACGTGATCCTCGGCTCTTTGTCCTCCTGCCGGGCCTTGGTTTCGGCCTCGCGTTTGAGGCGCTCAGCTTCGGTCCGTCGCCGCAGAGCGATTTCCGGGTCCGTGTCACCCAGCCATCCTTTGCGTTCGAGCGAGGCCATGACACGCCGGATCTTGGAATCCTCGCTGTCGGCGGCGCCCAGGGCTTTCAGATGCGCGCCTGCTTCCCAGCCTACATGGGGCCGATCGAGTTCAACGGCGGCAAGGGCTCGAAGTAGCCAAGCCGTCACCGAGTTGGTTTGCTCCCGCACAACGGCGTCGCTCTTGTCGAAAAGTTCTTGAAGCAGTCTGTGACGCTCTGCAGCAGCTACGGTCTTTTCCGCCTCATCGGCGATCAACATGAGCACGTCTATTTTACGCCGAGCCTCAGCGGCTAACTTAGGAGTCGGCCGTGAACTGTTTGTTTGCTGCGCCGGGCACAGAGCGGCGAGTGTAATCAGCAGAGTGAAGGAAGAGTAGACGCGCAGTTTCATACGGTTGTGGTCAACGCCGTACCTTTTACACTGGTGGTGCGTGGTTTCAAATCTGCTGAGAGCGAATTGAGCATTTTCGATTCCGTAAATCGGATGAAAACACCGCTGCCCACACTTTGCCACTCGCCCCACGTTGCCTGCTGGGCATACACTTTGCCGCCCAGCGTTGCGAGCCACGAGCAGACGGCGAAGGCTGCCAGAAGACGGACCTCGCAACCAGATTGCGAAAACTCTGAGCACGGCGGAGCATCAACCACGGGCCCACTGTCCTTTGCGGTGATTGTTCCTGCACGATTCATACTGTCCTCTGTAGTTTCGGATTCTGAAGCCCGCCTGATATTATATCGAATAGCCGGTGACCGGGGTAGCTCAGGCATCAGGCTCATGGTCGGGCCCGCTCCAGATACAAATCCCAATTGGCAACGTTGCGCACTTTTACGGCCCCGAAGTAAAACTGCTGTACTGCCCTAGTGGGTATTGACAGGCGAATTTGATGGTCAAGACCGACTGTCAAACGCAGCATTGCCCATGGCGAAGTCTCGGTTTTTTCTTTTCGGGTTTTCCAAGTGAATTTTCCATGGAGTTCGGCAACTACAGGTTCCGCTGCTGCCGCTTCGCCGCAGCTTGATGCCGTCGCCTCCAGAGTCTGCAGGGTGTCAGCCTTGGCAATATCGTCCCGGAATTGCTGACGCGCAGTTGTTGAGATATCTGGGGAGCCAATGGAGCTGATTTCAGCCTGGATTGTGCGATTGCGGTCCTTGACGCTAATCTTCCCATGGCAGAGGAGTCTTCCTGAGCTGTCCCGGGTCAACTCAATAAAGCCGGTGCCCGAGTCCGTAGAAAGCTTCCATTTCCCGAGCGCCACGCTCGTCGTGGCACGGATGCGCGCACTTACCGATTCGGTGATTCTCTCCGCCGCAGCCTGCTTTGCGCGGGCAAGATCCTCAGCTGCCTTGGCCGCCTGTTCCTGGCGCCGTCTTTCTACGGCCTGCTGCGCCTCCTGATATTGGGGAGACGCGTGACCGGCTTCGGCCGCTTTGCGGAACCACTTCACCGCCTCGCTTTCATCTTTAGGCACGCCCTGCCCGGTCAGATAGGCCGCGCCGAGGTTGTTTTGCGCGTCGGGGTTACCTGCTTCAGCCGCCTTGCGGAACCACTTCGCCGCCTCAGTCTCATCCATCGTCACGCCTCTACCGAGGCGATAAAGTTCCCCCAGCTTGAACTGTGCGTCCGGATACCCTGCCTTTGCCAAGACCTGCCATGAGTCTGCTGCCCCTTCTCCCTGGATATTGAACGTGAGATTGGTTAATCCAGCTTGAAAAGGCTTGCGAAGCCATTTCAACGCTTCCTCCCGGTCCCGGGCCACACCTCCTTTGCCGTCCAGGTACATGATGCCGATGTCGAGCTGGGCTTTAGAATCGCCAGCCTCGGCTGCCAAGCGATACCATTTCAACGATTCAGTCTCATCCTTCACCACACCACGGCCGTTGGCATACATCCAACCGAGGTTACCTTGTGCAGAGGGGTTTCCTTGCTCCGCCGCCTTCCGATGCCATTTTGCCGCTTCATTTTCGTCTTTGGCGACACCGGTGCCAGTGGCATACATCCAACCGAGATTGTTTTCGGCCCAGCCATGCCCTTGCTCCGCGGCTTTCTGATACCATTTCACCGCCTCGGCCTCATCCTTGGCCACACCACGGCCATTGTAATACATCCGTCCGAGGTCATTTTGTCCGTCCGCATCCCCTTGCTCCGCTGCTTTCCGATACCATTTCACCGCTTCGCTATCATCTTTGGGGAGGCCACCTTGCCCATTCTCATACCAGTACCCAAGGGCACGCTGATCCTCTTCATCCCCAGCCGTGGCCGATGCCTTGATTTGCTCCGTTGTCCGCTTAATCCAATCACGGAAGATCCTTTCCTTGCCGAGCCATCCTCTGCGATCGAGCGAGGCCATCACCTTCCGAACAGCCGGATCATCACTGTCCTCCAGGCCAAACTCCTTGAGCCGACGCCCAATCAACCACCCCGCACCAGGATAATCTAATTCGACCGCCGCTGCACCCCGGATGAACCAGATGTTCGTTTGCGTCGGGGCCAACGCCAAGAAGTCGGCGCTCCTAGCCATGAACTCGCGGAGCAACCGCGCACGCTCTTCCGCGGAACTGGCCTTGTCCGCATCCTCGATGATCAGAAGCAGGGCGTCGTATTTGCGCCCGGCGTCGCCTTTGAGTTGTGGTGGTGTTGCAGCCGATTTAGCCGTCTCAGGCGGCACAGCCAGAGATTGCGCGCTTGTCGGCGCGGGCGGTTCTGCTAGCCTCTTCCCCAATGCTTCCAGCGAAGCCTTTTTCTCAGGTGGGGCCAATTCCAGCGCTCTGCCCAGAGCCGACTTTGCCCCGCCGGAGTCGTCTTGCCGGACGGCGATTAGTGCAGCAACAGCAAACGCCTCGTATCGCCTTGGGTCAAGCCTCGCGGCTTCGTCTGCTTTAGCCTTGGCCTCGGGCAATTTGCTTTCATTCATTAACGCGCGGGCCTCCTTGATGAGGCCATCGTAGCTTTGGGCGACCGATGAGGCGTCGAGTCCGCCCGTTTGGCAGTATGCGCCGGAAGCCGCAACCAGGAGGAGGAGCACGGCGCCGCACAGTTGTTTGACTGACACGAAGATTATGTTCATTTTGAGAGCGGGGACCGAGCGTTGCTTTCTGAGGAGAATAGAGCATCCTCCAAACCCGACAGACAGAATCTGTTCGTTATAGGAGCGAGTTTCGGTTGACCAGCCTGCAACAACGCTTCCCGGCTACTGCTTGTGCCAGCTGGGCTGCGCTGCGGCTTTGGAGTGTCGTCGTCCAGCAAGCTGCTGAGTGGTAACATGCGTCCGGTCGAGGCTGCACGCGGCGGTATTAACAGCCATCGCTTGTCTGATCCGTCTGGGTTATGCTGCGCCTTTCGCAGCGCAACGGTTGCGGCAACCGTATCACCACCATGGATCGCGACCAATGGAAGGAGGGCGAAAGGCTCGTACCGCGTCGAATCTAGCTTAATAGCCTGCTCCGCCTTGACCTTGGCGTCGGCAGGTCTCTCCTGCCTTAGGAACACGCGAGATCCCTTGACGATCTCCTTGTAACTTGAAGGGATCTGTCCACTCCGCGCAACTGCCGCCGAGAACAGCATCGCGTAACACCACACTCGCACTATCTTTAGCATTGCTACGGTTCCTTCCAATACACCGGTGACTTCAAAGGCACGCAGTGCTTGTACGGGGATATGGGGATGTACTGCCATATAAGCCCTGACTCGTCCACATAGAACAGCGCCACTTCGCTTTCGCCGTTCGAATCAGGCTCATCTGGCACCCACAACCTCATTTTCATCGTCACATCGGCGACCTTTCCATCCGATTGGTATGCCTTGATTGCAATTCTCTCCTTAAACGTCTCCTCTAAATGAGTCCCCTTACCGTTCATTTTCATTCCTGGTGGTAAAGAGCTTTTCAGTGAAACATGCAACAACTGACCATCGGCCAAAGCCTGGTTAAGCGTATGCAGATTTGCGTTGTTTAGCTGAATGTACTCATCCCACAGCCTCCGTGCTTCCTTTAGCTGTTGGAGGTACTCATCCCACAACCCCCGAAACTCCAATAGGCCTTCTTGGGAGGTCTGCCCCTGAAAGGCCCGGTACTTGAGAGTCGTGCACGCCGTTTGAAGTTTAGCGACCTGCTCCCGTCCTTGCGCAGTGGCCTTCACGAGGCCGTCTACTTGTTTTCGACACTCATCAGCGGCTGCTTGGATCGTGTCTATCGAATCCTCATTTTCCACCAGCCACCCTCTGCGATCAAGGGTTGCCATTATCTTGCGAACCTTTGTGTCGTTTGTGTCATCGGCGCCAAAGGCAAGCAGTCGCCGCCCTGCCTGCCAGGCCGCTTTAGGCATACACAGTTCGGTGGCAGCTGCCGCTCGTAAAAGCCAGATGTTCGTCTGATTTGGGTTCTTACCGAGAAACCGCTCGCTTTTCTGCATGAATTCAAGTAGCAGTTTCTTTCGTTCCTCCTGATTCGCAGCCTTATCCGCATTCTCGAGGACCAGGACCAGAACGTCGCGGAGGCGCCGAGCCTCGACGGTCAATGGGTTCCCGGCAGCGGACCCGGCGTTCGTGCTCGATACCGTTTGAGAGTCCGCGACCTTCGTCATGGCCAGCACGAAGAAGCATAACCACGCCCGTCTCAGCAGGCACTTTGCGACTGGCATAAACCAGGTTGGGGGAAGTTCAGCCGTGATTGTTCTCATAGATCAAGAGGACCATTTATCTCCGCCGTATGCTTCCGCTGAGAGTGTGGGTTGAGATTCAGAGTAACGAGGCGGCGGCTACTCAGACCGGATTTCCTGGAGCGCGGATTTGGCCATGTTGTGGCCTTGCTCGGTGGCTTTGGTATACCACTTCACGGCTTCGCCGAGGTTCTTCGGCACACCGCGACCTCTCTGGTACATCCAGCCAAGGTGGTACTGCCCGTTGACCTGCCCCTGTTCCGCCGCGTTGCGGTACCACTTCACGGCTTCGGCATCATCCTGACGGACCCCGAAGCCGAAGAAGTAAATCATGCCGAGATTTTCAGCGGCATCGGCATTACCCAACTCTGCGGCCTTCTGGAAGGTCGCCGCCGCATCGATCCAGTCCTTTGCGCTTGAGGCCTTTTCTATGCGAGCCACACCAGCCCGATACCCTGCATTGGCCTCGCTCGATGAGTCTGTCCCATTGCCGTCGCTGGTGTTGGGCGCAAGCACGATGAAGAAAGCACACCCTGCTTGGGGTTTGTCACTTCTGTAGTCCATCTGATTGGGACCCAGGTCCATCCAGGTCTTGTCGCCGGTTCGAACGTAAGGGCTGGGGGGTGCAGTCCCCGGGGAAACCGATTTTGTCTGGGGGTTGCGGAAACCCATGATCTCTAATGGACTCAAGTCACCGGATATTAAAGAAACAGTGTCGGAGACGTATCGATCCAACTCAGCAAGCTGAAACTCTTTTCGCTGTGGCAGCCGATAGCGGACGCTCTGGATGAGATTCGCCTTTGTGTCTCGTTCAGTCAGCCACTTGCAAAAGGTCACAGCCGCTGAATAGCTTGCAAAGGCCGGGCTTTCCGGGTTACGGTCAGCATTGCGGGCCAAGAGCGCCTCATTATTCTGTTGCTTCACCTGGAATGAATAAGCCTCGCACATTGAATTGTTCTCCCGAAGGAACAGCAAAAACTCGCTGACCTTCACGGGTCTTGAGAGAATATGGACGCCGGTTCCATTGATCGGGACGAAGGCCATGCCGAGTTCATTTTCCCATTTCGCCCCCGGCGTGGGCTGGAAACTTGGCATTTGGTCGGTCATCAAGCCCTTGCGCTCGAGTTGGGCAAAGAGCTTGCGAGCCGCGGCATCATCTCGTTTGTCTGCTCCAAGGGCAACCAATTTCCGGCCCGACTCCCACGCAACCTTGAGGCGCCTGAGTTCCAGCGCGACGGAGGCGCGTGTCATCCAGACCGGGATGGTGTCGGGGTAATCTCTGAGGAATTCCTCGCTCTTGGCCAGGTACTCGGCGAGGTACTTGGCTCGGTCCTCAGGACTGCCGGCCTTATCGGCATCCTCAACGATGAGCATCAAGACGTCGAGTTTGCGCCGGGCATCGGGAGGGAGACTTGGCTGCAAAGCCTGGGGTGATGCGGTTGATTGCGCGGCCCCTTGCGAGGGCGAGGCAGGAAGCTTATCCCTGAGAGATTCCAGAGACGCCCTTTTCTCAGCCGGCGCCAATTCCAAGGCCTTGTCCAAAGCAGCCTTCGCTGCGGCACTATCGTTCTGTTGGATCGCAATCAGGGCTAGGACAGCGTACGACTCGTAACGTCTCGAATCAAGCTTGGCAGCTTCCTCAGCTTTCGCCTTCGCTTCGACGGGTTTTTCCTCTTTCAGCAGGGAGCGGGCATCCTTGATGATTTCTTCGTACTTTGCGGTCTGCCCCAGGCAGGCCGTGCATGCTGCTGCTGCGAGGATTATCGGGAGCAGCGTTAGGTGTTTGGCGAGACTCATAATTATTTCGAAGTTTTGTCTAGATCCCTTAGAACATCATCGACAGCGCTGGCTTGAGTTTTAGGCGGTTCCTTCTTCCTCACCCAATGTCCGAACAGTTCATCTTCCGAATCCGGTAGGAACCTGCTGTCGGTTTTCGGGACCGGTTGCTCTTGGCCGCTGTCCAAGAGCGACCTGCGGCTGGTGGCTGTTCCGGCCAGGCCCGGCTTGGGCTTTGGAGCGTCGTCGCCGAGCAGACTTGTCAGGGAGAACCACGGCCCGGGCGAAGCCGGGGGCTGCGCCGCAGGTCCAGAAGATGGAGGCCGACCGACCGGGATTAAATCCGAGTTGGAGCCAGCATCGGCTGGTGGCGGTGCTTGGGACCACTGCGCGGCTTGTCGCTGGTATTCGGCTTGCAACCGGGCTTGCTCCTGTTCGAGCTTGGCCTGTTGCTGCCGGATCTGATCCTCTGCCTCCCGAATTTGCTGCCGCGCCTCCCGTGCTTCCTCCTCGGCACGGGCCTGCGCCTCTCGGGCTTCCCGAGCCGCGGCGTCCCGCTGCATTTGCTCCACCAGCGACTGCCCGAGCTGCTGCAAGCCCGACGAAAATGCCTGGCCCGCCGCTTGATACGATTCGGCTCGCGCGATATGCTGGTTGGCTGCCTGTACGCGTTTCTGCTCCGCTTGCTGCTGGAGTTGGAGCAATTGCTGGCGCCTTTCGCTCAACTGCCGCTGAATCTCGGCCATCCGTTGCTCGTACTGTTGCTGCAACTGCTGCTGTTGCTGGATTTGTTGTTGGAGCTGTGCCTGTTGCTGTTGCCGCTGATTGGCAAGTTGCGTCGCGGCGGCGGAGGTGGCTGCCTGGCTGGAATTATCCGCATCAGACTGCCCCCAAAACCAAATCTTTCCGAAATTGACCTCAACGTGGTCTGTAGCCACCAAATCCGCGCCTTGGTTGATTTCTCCAGGCCTTATGTCCATTTCTTTTCCGCTGACTGAAGCATTCGCGGTAACACCCGCTTCACTCAGCTTATAAATGACTGAAATACCTTTGCCATAATGATTCCAGAATTGAACGTTCCATTGATACTTTTGCGCATTGGAGTCGTATCCAACGCGCTGGAGGCGGCATTGCAAGTTTCCCCAGCCGCCAGTAACTGATTGCCACGGACCGTAGGCGGGAGGCGCTGAGGAATTGTTGCCAGCAGCGGTTGTAGGAGGCGACGGGGAATTGTTGCCAGCAACGGTCGTAGGCCTAGAAGAATCAACCCACACTTCGTAACTGACGACACGATTGTCATCGATGCTTAAACATCGAATACTGCCGCCATCCTTGGTTTCTTGGGGTTCGAGCGTCAATAATGAACAATCGCACCAGCGTTCACCGGCCTCGGACCATTGACCTCCGAAACTCATGTTCAGCTGATATTGAATCCTTATCCTGTTTGATGAACGGTTGCGGATCACCCATTGACATGGAGCGTCGGGCAAGATATTCCCACCCCCGCCATACGGCCCAATGGCACCCTGCCAGTACCTCCAGTCCAGGTCGGTGTATTGCCATCCGTTTTGGTCCTTCATCGGCATCCATTGCGACCACTGACCGTCCTGTGATTGCGCTTGCGCCTTGCTGGCCACCATTAGCAAGGACAAGGCCGCAAAGATCGCTAAAGAAAAAATATTTTTCATGTTCAGAGAATTAATTGGTCTGCGCTTTGGCTGCTTGATTCATAGGTTGATACTGTATCGCTGCCGGTCATCTGACGGCTTGATCCGGATGCTGGACGGTCGTTCGATTCTGGTTGCTTACTCCGATGTGCTCCGCGAGCCGGTTTCTTTCCTGGGTGCGGCAGCTTGCACAGTTTGTAATGTTTCCTGCGCGAGCAGGACGACCGACACGCATTGGGGTTTTGTCGCGCCGGTTGATCGACGTTGCATGGTCGAGAAGGAACTGCTCGTTGGTCGTGCTCATTTTAATGGGTGCTTTTGAACGAGGGAGTCATTCGGTCCTGAACGATTGCCCCTTTGATTGGAAATACGCCGGTCTCCGGATTGAAGACGGAATCCGCGAGCTTGCTGGACACGCCGCCAAAATGCCGGACGCAGGCATAAAAGCTGCACTGGTGAGCAGTCCACTCATGCTCGCCCAAAGCCCAGCTCGCAATTCGCGCTGCCAATCTCATAAACAATCGGCCAGCCAGCAACACCGCCAGGAAGACAGCACACCCTGAACGCCCTTCGCCTGTTTCTGCTCGGTGATCACCCGACTTCACCAGAAATCCAGGGAGGTGTCGAGGAGAATCGTTGCGCGGATTGAAGCATTGCTCGTGCCAAAGATGCCAAGAAGTGCTCCCTGGCAATCCAAAAGCCCCAACCAGATGTCCCCATACCAAAAGGCGCAACCCCCAATGAAGAGCATTGCGCCGGGTCAAAAGCCTGATCTTACGCCTTCGCCTTCTTCGCCGTCCTGACCTTTGCCCACCTTGCCTCACGGGCCTTGGCCAATGCCTTTAGCCGTGCCTCCCTCACCTCCTTCTTCGTCTTCTTCGGCTGCCTTGCTGGCTTCTCCGCTTCGGTTGCCGGGGCCTCTTGTGCTGGAGTCTCACCTCTCCTTGCCGCCCATCTCGCCCTCTGAGCAGCAGCGATGTTTGCACGGCCCTCGGCGCTGAGCTTCTTCCTCTTCTTCCTCCTCCCGTTCTTTGGCCGATCAGGTGCCTGGCCTGGTTCAATGCGAGCCTGGACAGGAGCCGAAACTTCACCGCCCAGGAGTTCATTGAGTTGATCCTGCAGCCCCAAGATCTTCTCCTGGAGGTCGGCCGCATTTCGGAGTTGTTGTGGCGTGAAATTGCTGATGTTCATAAGACTTCGCGTTACTTGGCGCCCAGAATTGCGTCCTTGGCCGCCTTGGCGACCCGGAACTTCACAACTCGCTTGGCCGCAATCTTGATGGCCTCGCCCGTTGCGGGATTTCGACCCATCCGCGCCTTTCGATTCACCAGCACCAGTTTGCCCAAACCGGGGATGGTGAACTTGTTCTTCGCATTTTTATATGCCAGGGCCACCAGAGCGTTTAGGGCCTCGGTGGCTTGTTTCTTGGTGACTCCGACCGTTTCAGCCAGAGATGCCGTGATCTGAGATTTGGTCAATGGTTTTGCCATAATGGAGAGAGGGGTAGCCGGAAGCCCTGGTGTTGGCAAGAAAAAATGACCGCTGATCCCTCCTGCGGTTCAGGATGAGTTTGAGCTGCGGGTCCGGCACCGACCTCCATGACCAGGCGACCGAAAAATGGCACTGCCGCTCGAAAGGGATACGTTCCCTCGACATGCACCCGGTTGAGCAGAATTGAAGGTCGGATAGTTCTCCTGTTCCGTGGGCTCTGTGGGCTGAAAACAGAGCATCGTTGGTCTCTCCGCACAATCTCCGTCCCGCACCTGTTCATGGCCCAGAATTGGCTCTTGACTCCCCTGTGGCGAAGCGTAGGCTCTGCTCATGGCTATTGGGCGACCACGTTTTGAATCTGGCCCTGCTCGGGTGAAGGGAAGAGCAGGTCCAGGTCTTCGATTTGGTGGTTCAATAAACGCGCCCTTTCGCGTAATCAACAGTTAACCCAGATACTAAATAACATGAACGCAATCACAGATTTATTCCCCATTGCCGGCATCGCCTTCACCGTGGGCACCATCATCTATGCCTTGAAATATCTAGCGCAAATCGTCCACACCCAGGAGCGAGTGGCTGATGCCCTTGAGACTATCGGACGCAAGTTGGAAGGTGGCAACAAGCCAGTGGCTCATTGACCCAAGGCGCAGGCCAAAGAAGATACGATTGTGCCTGGAGGTAAGCAGGTATAGCAGGCTATAGGCGATTATATGGACAAGCACGGCAAACCGCCACAAAAGCTGGAAGACCTCATTCCAGAGTTTATTGCCTCGATTCCGCCATTTCCTGAACCATGCAAGGTCCACTATTATCTTTCGGCCGATGGTGCGGGTTGGACGTTGGACCTGCATTGGACAGACGGCAGGGCTTCTCTGATTGATAGGCGGACGAACCTGGGTCTTAGCTCCGAAGATGCCGAACGACAAATAGGTACAGAAAATGGTTGCTATGTCCTTAAAGCTCGGTAATCACCCGGTCGCATATAAGGCCGTGTCGCGTTAAATCATCTGTATAGAGAATATGAACATTGTGCCGCCATCTGAAAGGGCAAAGGAGTTTCGTGTCACAACTCGCCCCAAAGCGGTCGTAATCACAGCCATATCGGCTGGCTGGCTGGTGGTTTCCATCGCTGCCTGGTCATGTGATTATTCCCGCACCATCCGTGTTCTGGCTTTGCTCATCCAGGCTCTGTTGCTGGTGGGCTCTGTCTGCCTCTGGCGATTTGAGCGACCTCGAGAAGTTCGTATCCAAGGGGATTTTCGAGAGCCTCCCGTCATTCATGGACGATGATTATCGGAGTGCAACATTGACACTTGATTGGGCAAAGCCAGAGGCTAACCTCACCCCACGAAGAAATCTATTCTATACGAGATGACGGGTGTTCTCCTGATGATGCTTGGGGCTGTGCTCCTCGTCTATGTGTATTTACCACTTATCAATCCGCCACTGTATAGAATAGACAGTCAGCGAGATAGAATAGCCAGTCAGCAAAAGACTGCACCCATAGGTCGCTACATTTGCGGCACCCCGGCTTCACTTGTGATATTGCGGGGAGCTTGGCATTTCAATCGCAGAGCACAGAGAGTGAAGCAAGAAGAGCAATGTGGAAAACCGTAGAATGGCCACTTAACCGTTGCGAGGGCCTTCTATTCCTATATATCAGGTCTATATCACTTTATATCCATTGCCGTATGCACTATAGCATGAGTCGCAATACATAGAGCCATACAGATGGAGCTAAGCGATACAGGGCCTATTACGTATGGCCTATGAACGCTATAGGGGCTTTGGACCCACCTATTCGAGAACACGAGAGCCAGGTTTCCATCCTCTCAACTTTCGATATTCATCAACAGCGCCTTTAAGAAAGTCACGTAGTGTGCGTAGCCTATTGATGTCCTGCTTGTCAACCGCAACTCTATTAAGGTCGAACCTGGAATTACGGGACAGAACAACATCACGACTGGTTCCTTCATTTACTATCACCTGCCAGGTAACGTCATTGGCTGTCCAACTACTTTCAAAGTCTGGATAGGCTGTACGGATAGGATGGTCTAGAGTAATTGTAAGCTTTGCAATTGTGTCATCCAGTTTAAGTGCCTCAATATCCCCGAGCTTGAAGCGGTCGGTGGTTGCGCTCTTCGTTATGGGGTCGCCCTGCCGTGGGTTTGCCGTTGCGGTTGTCGTGACTGTGAATTCAGGCTCCCTCATAATCACGTCATACTTGCTTGTATCCCAAACAGAGTCTATTCCGTAATCTCCCATGAGCGCCTCATCGCTGTATTGGAAGTGATGTGGAATTTCTGAAAACTGCTTATTCACCTTGGCATAGAAGTCCTTTAGGGCCTTCATCTTTTGGGCGTCCCTTTGTTCAGCATCAGCCTGGACCTGTTTGAGTGTAGCAGTTCTTTCACCTTCCGCTTGTTGGGTTTCCACTATGCCGTTCGTTATGATCCCCGAAAGGACTTGCGCGTAGCCTCGGACAATGGCGGTCCCTCCAATCACGGCATTCCCGCCCACGATAGCGTTACCAGAGACGATTGCGTTATCGCGAATGATGGCGTTGCCGTTAATCTGAGCGTCCTGAA
>Ga0326728_10011853_pt1 | contig 19692 bp, 12 predicted proteins | sample MB3enrmetagenome_FD_207602 | JGI IMG/M metagenome (GOLD analysis project Ga0326728, IMG submission 207602) | Lab enriched peat soil microbial communities from McLean, Ithaca, NY, United States - MB31MN | ecosystem: Environmental > Terrestrial > Soil > Wetlands > Peat | place: USA: New York... | reverse complement strand
TTAAAAAATATAGATGAATTGATATGACTATTATTATGAACCCTCAATTGAGTCATGGCAGTCATTCGTTAACGTTTCAACCAGTAGAATCATTTAAATACGGCAGGAGGCGACCTTATGAAGGATCAATCCAAGACAAATCAGGTCATGATTCAAGAACTGGCTTCATTAAGACAACGGATTGAAGAACTGGAACAATCGGAATCTGAGTGGATGGAGGAGAAGGAAGGGTTAAAAAAGAGTGAAGCCCGTTTCCGCAGTTACTTCAATTTACCTATTCACGGTATTGCCATAATCTCTCCTGAGAAAGGATGGATTGAGGTTAATGACCGCATCTGTTCAATGATTGGCTATTCCAGGGACGAAATCACTCGTATGACATGGTCGGAAATGACACACCCCGATGATCTTGCCGAAAACCTCAAGCAATTTAATCGTGTTCTATCCGGTCAAATCGATCATTATAATATGGATAAGCGTTTTATCCGTAAGGATGGAAAGGTTGTCTGGACCAATCTTTCTGTGGGGTCTGTTCGGAAACCTGACGGCAGCGTGGATCATATGATTGCCGTGGTTGAGGATATTACGGAGCGCAAACGGATTGAAACAGCTTTAAGAACAAGCGAAGAGCGATTTTCTAAGGTCTTTCAAGCGAGCCCTGCCGCGACTTATATCAGCACAATTTCTGATGGGCGCTACATCGATGTCAACAACAGCGGTCTGCAACAGCTGGGATATACCCGAGAAGAAATGATCGGCCATACGGTTCGGGAACTGGGGATTTGGCATAATTATTCCGGGCGTAAACTTATTCTGCAGAAATTAATTGCACTGGGTTCCATACGCAATGAACCGGTTCTTTTCCGCATGAAAAACGGCGAGGTCAAAGAGACTCTTTTGTCCTGCGAAATCATCAGACTTAATAATAAAGAGGTCATGCTCTCGCTTGTGTATGACATTACGGAGCTTAGACGGGCAGAGGATGCGCTGCGGAAGAGTGAGGAATTATTCACAAAACTGGTGAATACAATTCCGGATATTATTGTCCACACGGATCTCGAAGGGAATATCATATTTGCGAATGAAAACTCCCTGCTGATCTTTGGCTATAAACGGGAAGAAATCGAAGGTCAAAACGTGCTCAAATTCGTAGTCCCCCGTGATCAAGAGGTTGCGAAAAAGAATCTGAAACTCCAGCTTAATGGCAGGCTGACTCCCACGGAATTCAATTTGTTGGCCAAGGATGGAAAAGAAATCACGTTTGAAATAAACGGAGATGTCTTACGGAAGGAAGATGGGACACCCTTTGGCATTGTGCATGTGTGTAGAGACATCACAGAACGCAAGCGGACGGAAAGAGTATTGCGAGAGAACGATGAACGTTTGCGCGGCATCACCCAAAACCTGCCCGGAATTATTTTTCAGTTCTATGCAAAAGACGATGGCGAATACGGATTAAGCTACATCAGTGAACCATTAGATGAATTTTCGAAAATAATAGTAGGAGAGGATGCAGCAAATCTGGATACTTTTTTCTCATCATTTGTTTCCCGTGTCTATGAAGAAGACAGGGATAGATTTCTGGTCTCCATTAAAACAGCGGTGGAGACAGTAACTCCCTGGAATTTTGAAGGTCGAATCGCCTTACAGTCGGGCATGATGGTCTGGTTTCAGGGACTATCCATACCGACGCGCTATGAAGATCAACTGGTCTTTGACGGGATTTTATTGAACATCACGGAGCGCAAGCTGGCGGAGGATGAGCTGAAGCTTTTCGCCGAAAATCTTGAAGATGCCAATATAGCGCTGCGTGTATTAATGAATCGCAGGGATAAAGATCAAAAGGAATTTGAAGAAAAATTGCAGGTCAACATCAATGATCTGGTTATTCCTTATTTGAAAAAGCTGAAGATGGGGAATCTGGATGATCGTAATAAAAATTATGTGAGTGTTTTGGAAAAAAATCTTAGCGATATCTTATCTCCATTTATGAGAGACATTCGATCTTCACATAAGAATCTTACACCTCAAGAAATTCAGATTGTCGACCTGATCAGACAAGGAAAAAATACAAAAGAAATCGCTGATATGCTCAACGCATCGGTAAACACTATTGCGACCCATAGAGATAATATCCGGAAAAAAATGAACTTAATAAATTCTAAAATCAATCTTCGCTCACATATCCTATCCCTCAAATAACCAGTATTTTATCTAGACGATATATCCTCAATAATTCATCGATCACAACGATTGCAAGATGAAAAAATAATAGTATAACTTACACAGCCGTTTTTATTAATGTTGATAAATATTACATTAATAATGTGAACGCTGAAGGAGTTGAATACATATTTTTTGAATTATGGTTTAGCAGTGACACCGCGGAGCCTCGCCAGTTTTAAAACTTTCAGAGAAACTTGGAATCATCCTAAAACCGCTAAAATTCATAATGAACTGTTAAAGGAATATCCGTCTATTTCTATTAGGAGGGTTTGTTATAAGCATAACCCGTCAGTGACTAAATATAACGTAATCAATATAGGAGGCAAAAGAATGTACAACGCAACTGCAGTTAAGGAAGATCAGTCCGTCAAGGTTGATCTCCGCGCCGGTAAATATCTGACGTTTTTCCTGGCCAGCGAGGAGTATGGCGTGGAGATACTCAAGGTTCAGGAAATCATCGGCCGTATGCCGATCACACCGGTGCCGTTAACATCAAAGTATATCCGTGGGGTTATCAACCTTCGGGGGAAGATCCATCCCATAATGGATCTCAATGTCAAATTCGGCACGGATCAGACGCAGATTACCGACGAGACTGGCATCATCGTCATCAAGACAGCCAGTATGATGATGGGGATTCTGGTGGACAAGGTCTCGGAGGTGGTGACCATAGCTTCCGGCGATATTGAAGATACTCCGTCCTTTGGAGCGGATCTTAACCCGGAATATCTTTTGGGCATAGGCAAAACAGGCGGCAAGATACGGATGTTGTTAGACATTGACAAGGTGATAAATGCTTCGGACGTCATCCATCTGCAAAAGGCTACTGATGTTGTAAGTGAGGAAACCAAGTCCGAATCCAAAGAAGTAAAAAACTAAAATAAATAACTAAAGAAACAATAAAAAGGAGATAGGAACATGCTTAACAATATGAAAGTCGGAACAAAGCATATCGGGAGCATTTTATCGGCGGTCGTCTTTATTGCGGCAGTAGCTGTGATAGGTTTCGTCAATATAAAATCAATAGCCGCCCGGAGTGAGGTGATGTACAGCCAGAATACCGCAGCCATTGAGGAGATGGGGTCCATTAATACCAACCTTGAAAAAATGCGGGGAGATCTCTACCGTTATATTGCCGTTCCTGCAGACAGGAATAAAACGGCGCAGAGCATCAACGAACAAATTAGTTCGGTTAACGATATTGTGCGGAGTTACCGCAGCCGGGATTTGAAAACCGAGGAAAAGAAAATTTTAGGCGAATTTGAAGTCGCCTGGCCGGAAATGCAGCGCGGTTATAGTGACGCAATGAAGGCAGCGGATGACGGCAGGGATGATGAGACTGCCAACCTGATGTCCGCAACAAGCTATGTGGTAGCGGCCCGGGTAAAAACCCTGGCGGCGGTTCATGAACTTAATGAAATCAACCGCAAAAGCGCCGAGGCAGCCAACAAGTCCATCGGCAGCGCAGCCTTTACGGCATCCATTGTTCTTTTAATTGCGTCTATATTGGCGGCGGTTACAGCCCTGACATTTGGTATAATGCTGAGCGCTTCGATAACAAAACCCCTGAATAAGGCAGTGATAATGATTCAGGAATTTGGGAAAGGACATCTATCCGACCGGCTTAATCTGGAGAGAAAGGATGAGATAGGTATCTTAGCAAAAACAGTGGATCAGTTTGCCGATGATCTTCAAAAATATGTAGTAAAAGGGATGCAACAAATATCGGAAGGTAATATCGATATCGAGACCCCGATAATGGATGAAAAGGATGAAATCGGCCCGGCTCTGAAAAGGATGGTGGAAACCATGAAAAGTATGGGTAATGAAATGAATGTATTGACCAGGTCGGCAATGGAAGGAAAATTAGATATTCGCGGTAATGAGGGAGCTTTTAAAGGCGCTTATCAGGAAATAGTTCAGGGCGTCAATAAAACCCTGGACGCGGTTATGGGTCCGATCAATGAGGCTTCATCTGTTTTGGTCCAGGTAGCCAATAAGGATATGACAGCCCGTGTCAAGGGAGACTACAAGGGCGACCACGCGAAGATCAAGGAATCGCTTAATTCGGCGGTGGAGAATCTGGATAAGGCCCTTCAGCAGGTGGCCATTGGCGCCGAGCAGGTGGCCTCGGCCAGCGTCCAGGTAAGCACCGGCGGGCAATCACTGTCACAGGGCGCAAGCGAGCAGGCAAGTTCTCTGGAGGAAGTGTCCAGTAATTTGCAGGAGATGTCGTCCATGACAAAACAAAACGCTATAAACGCCAAAGAAGCCAAAGGCGTGGCAGATCAGGCACGAAGCAGCGCTGACAAGGGCGTAGAGAGCATGAATCTGATGTCTTCGGCCATCAACAAGATCAAAACATCATCTGATTCCACGGCCAAGATCGTCAAGACCATAGACGAGATCGCGTTCCAGACGAACCTTCTGGCTCTGAATGCCGCGGTGGAAGCAGCCCGTGCAGGAGATGCCGGCAAGGGATTTGCGGTAGTGGCTGAAGAGGTCAGGAACCTGGCTATGCGCAGTGCGGAGGCGGCCAAGAACACGGCCAATTTAATTGAAGAAGCGGTCAAGAATTCGGAGAACGGTGTTGCCATCAATGCCGAAGTATTGAAGAACTTCCATGAGATCACTGAAAGAACCAGCAAAGTCAGTCAGGTAGTGGCGGAAATAGCCGCGGCTTCGGATCAGCAGGATCAGGGAATAGGCGAAGTAAACAAAGCTGTGGAGCAGCTTAACCAGGTAACCCAGCAGAACGCGGCCAATGCCGAGGAATCGGCCAGCGCCGCCGAGGAGATGTCCTCTCAGTCCGAAGAGATGCGGAGCATGGTGGCCAGCTTCAAACTTAACGGCTCAGGAGAATACACCCAGTCTCCGCGGTTGGACAGACCATCGGGGCATCTGCTGCACAATAATCCGGCTCAACAGAAAAAAGGCTTCAAAGCTTCTGCCGGCTTTGTGCCCAATCCCCGCAAGGTGATACCGTTGGATAACAGTGATAAAAGTATATTAACCACTTTCTAACCCTTTTTAACCCCTGCCAAAGGGTGATGTGGAAAATCCCTTTCTCTCCTGTTGCAACAGGAGAGAAAGGGACCCTTACCGTATAAAACAAGATCGTTTTAAAATGTGAGAGAAAAACAGAGATAAAACCAATGTATATAGAAAGTCTAAGAATGCATAAAACAATTGAACTAAAAGCAGAAGAGACACTGCGGGAAAAAGAAGAGCTTTATAGAATTATATTTGAAAATACAGGTACGGCAACCGTTATATTCGAAGAAGATGCAACTATAACTCTGGCTAATGCGAAATTTGCGGAACTGGCCGGTTACACAATAGATGAGATCGAAAACAAGAAAAAATGGACAGAGTTCGTTATTGAAGAGGATCTGGAACTAATGAAAACGAGGCATCGTTTACATAGAATTGATCCATCTGCCGCTCCTAAAAGCTGTGAATTCTGTTTCATCGATAGATATGGTGAAACAAGAAATATATTTTTAAACATCGATATAATCTCTGACACGAAACAACGCATCGCATCACTTCTGGATATTACCGAAAACAAACGGGCAGAGGAAGCGCTTCGATTAAACGAAGAAAAATATCGATCCATTCTTGAAGAAATGCAGGAAGGTTATTTTGAGGTTGATTTTGCCGGTAACTTTACCTTTTTCAATGACTCATTATGGCGGTACTTTGGCTACTCCAAGGAGGAATTGATGGGCATGAATAACCGTCAATATACAGACAAGGAGAACTCAAAAAAACTTTTTCAAACGTTTAATAAGGTTTACAACACAGGGGAACCCACCGAAGGATTTGATTGGCAGATCATAAAAAAAGACGGGACTAAAAGATACGTTGAAGCATCTGTATCGTTGCAAAAAGATTCATCAGGTAAGCCAATAGGGTTTAGGGGAATTGCCCGCGATGTTACTGAACGAAAAGGGGCGGAAGAAGAGCTTAAAAAAGTACAGTTGTTCAATACAGCTATTCTCGACAGCATTCCGGGCATCCTTTACCTCTATGATGACACCGGTCACTTAGTTCAATGGAACAAACAAAATGAAGAAGTAACAGGTTATTCCAGCGAAGAACTCAAAGGCATGTATGTGCTCGACTGGTTCGGCAGTGTAGAACCCGATACATCAAATATCATAAATAGCGTAGCAAATGTGATGAAGAATGGGTACGCTATGACCGAGGCCCGTATTATAACCAAGAGCGGACAAGCTGTTCCCATGATTTTGACCGGAGTCAAACTTGCCATTGCCGGCAAGAACTACCTCCTTGGCATAGGCATTGATATAACCAAGCGCAAGAAGGCGGAGGAAGCGCTAAAGGATAGCGAATTAAAATACCGCAACATCTTTGAAAATGCTATTGAAGGCATTTACCAGTCGACGAGAGAGGGCAGGTTTGTCACGGCTAATGCTGCTTTAGCCCGGATGGCTGGATATGAATCACCGGAGGAATTAATTGAATCTATCAAAGATATAGGAACGCAGCTTTATGTTCATCCCGAAGACCGGAAAAGAATTCTCGCAATCATAGAAGCAAAAGGCTTTGCCGAGGGTTTTGAGGTTGAATTTTATAAAAAGAACGGAAGCACGTTCTGGGTTGTCATCAATGCCCGAACAGTCAAGGATGAACAAGGGAAAATACTCTACACTGAAGGACTAATAGAAGATATAACTATTCGTAAGCATGCTGAGGAACAACTTCACCAGACCCTTGAAAGTCTCAAGAAAGCTGTTGGCACGACTATTGGGGTCTTGGTATCCGCCGTAGAGTCCAGAGATCCCTATACGGCAGGTCATCAGAAGAGGGTTGCCGATCTCGCCCGTACCATCGCCACGGAAATGGGACTTCCTCATGACACCATAGAAGGAATTCGACTGACAGGTTCTATCCATGACATCGGGAAATTATCCATACCTGCGGAGATATTGTCCAAGCCTGCCAAACTGACAAACATTGAATTTTCTTTGGTTAAAGAACACTCTCGGATTGGATACGAGATGCTGAAGAGTGTGGAATCTCCCTGGCCGCTGGCACAAATTATTTACCAACACCACGAACGGATGGACGGATCAGGCTATCCAAGAAATCTGAAAGGGGATGAAATTATTATGGAGGCCCGAATTATGGCTGTGGCCGACGTGGTGGAAACTATGGCCTCACATCGCCCTTATCGTCCGGCTCTGGGTATTGAGGCCGCCCTTGAAGAGATCGAGAAAAATAAGGGAATTCTTTATGACGCTACTGTTGCCGATGTCTGCCTGAGATTATTTAGTGAGAAAGGCTATCAGCTTAAATAAGATGGAGAAACCATTCCCATAGAGAAAATATGATTGCAAATAGTAATCTCAATCTTGGCGACTGCCAAATACTGTGGATTTGGTGAAAGAAATAACCAGCGCATTTTTTTCTTTGATCACTCCTGCACATTACCAAAAGAAAGTTAGTATAAAATCCGATCGAATAAAATCATTTTTCAAGGTGACAAAGATAATCAAGGAAAGACATAATTGGGACGATGTCTGTGATATAACTATTATCAGAAGATTTTGCCATTATAGAGTTCACCGATGAATTCATGGACAGGAATTACCGTGACATTATCAAACTGATATCTTCTAGTGCCGCAATAAACACCGATCATCCGTTCAACCGTTACTCAATTGTTTGTGGTGAGGCTTCTCATCGGCTTTTCCCATGACCTGTTCCACTTTTCAGATCGTTTTACTTCAATCGCTGCAATCCGCTGCTTGCTTTCGGGGCGCTTGTGAGCCGTTTCCACAACAAAATCGATAAACTGCTCACGTATTCATTTTTTATAAGGAAGAGCCCGCCCTGCTTGAGGTTGGTATAGACATGATAAGGCTGTACCCACATTTGTGATTTTATCCGCTGAAAAAGTGTGCCGCTTATTTCGCTATCGCTCCGGGGCTTGCAGCACGTCGCTTGCCGCTTCATAAGCAACGCACCTTGTGTTCTTATGAATCAATGAATGTTATAAACTACCCTGAACGCCGGGGTAAAAAGGGAAGAGTGAATCTGTAACACACCTGATGACTTAGAGCATGGTGAATAGATTAGATCCTCTTCTCATTGCTTAGTTCAATAACTCGTACGGTATCATAAACCTTCTCACATGAGAATGAGTTTGCACTTACAAGGTTGATTCGAACGAAGCTTTTTACCAACGCGAATATTTCTAATTTTAGGAGGCAGTTTTATATGTTAGCAACGGTTCTGGGGATAGATATTGCAAAACAGAAATTTGATGTAGCACTGCTTTTAGATGGGAAGACAAAACAGAAGGTCTGCAAGAATTCGACGGAAGGTTTTGAGACCCTGATGGTGTGGCTGGAGAAACAGGGAGTTCAAAAAGTCCACGCCTGTCTGGAGGCAACGGGTAATTACGGAGAAGATTTGGCGATCTGTCTTCATGAAGCCGGTCACATAGTCAGCATTGTCAACCCCGCACGCATCAAAGGATTTGCTCAGAGCGAACTGATTCGCACCAAGACGGATAAGGTTGACGCGGGAATCATTGCCCGCTTCTGTCTGGCGATGAAGCCGGAGCTCTGGATACCACCTTCACCGGAAATCAGGATACTGCGGGCACTTGTCCGGCGAGCTGATAGCTTGATCGATATGCGCAGCCAGGAGAAGAATCGGATCGGTACGGCTCATGAATCTGTCATTTTTTTAATTAAAAAACATATCGTTTATTTGGATCAAGAAATTGAAAAAATCAGGAAACAAATTACCGATCTCATAGAACAGAATCCGCGTCTTAAACAAAAGAAGGATTTACTGGATTCTATTCCCGGACTCGGTAAGGTAACCATTCCTGCTATTCTAGCAGAATTGGATAATCTTGAGAAATTTACAAATGTTCGAGAAGTGGTTGCCTTCATTGGGCTTGCACCAAAGGAAACTCTTTCAGGAACATCCATAAAGGGCAAACCCAGATTATGCAAAATCGGTCATGTACGACTCAGAAAAGCCTTATATATGCCGGCACTGGTATCGATTCAGTGCAATCCTGTTATGATTGCTTTTTATAATCGTCTGAAAGAAAAAGGTAAAAATGGCAAAGTAATCGTTTGTGCTATTATGCGGAAACTGGTTCATATTATCTTTGGTATTCTAAAATCCGGTAAAAAATATGATCCAAATTATAAATCAGCTTTAGCTTGACAAGAACGGTATCTATTCAGCTAATCACAAATACAGCCATTTCACGCCTATCCCGTCTATTATACCCATCCATGTTATTTTTTTCAGGAAAGGTATTTTAAGGGGATTGTAATCCCCGTTAATTCTTCCCTGCAGCCTTCAAAAGATCTCCTAATATTTTATTATTTTTCTTTTTTCAAAACCAACTAGCGGTGTCTTCTGCACGAAAGTTCTCTTCCATGCCTTCGGCAATAAAAATTTTGTTGTTTTTGATTCTCTTTTTTTCTTTTCTTCAGTGAAAATCTTTATCGTTACAAAAATATTCTTCTAAAAAGCGCGAACAATATTTTCGCAATACCCTCCTGGCATGGCATAGAAGCGCCTTTTGGCTCTTTCGTGCTCTTTGCACCGCCTTTTTGTGAAGTTGGTTTTTCAAAATGTTTTTAGAGGGAAAACCATTTAACGAAAGGAGAAAAATGAAAATGAATAACAAAATTTTGGGAAGAGCAATTGAGCTAGCGAGGAGAATAGCCAAAGTTTATGGACGCAATGTTTATGTTGCAACAGGCATGAAGGGTTTTGAAGTTTATGAGAAAAAACCTCAATTCTGCAAAAGATTTTATATTGTCGGGGAATCAGGCATTGTTAGTTTGGTAAATAATACGCTCGGGCGTAGAGAATAAATTCTTATTGCTGACCTATCGGCATAACGGGGGAAAGGGAAGTTTTATGGCAAAGCATAATCCAAGAATAATAGTAGAGGTAAGGGGAGGGGTGGTGCAAGCAGTGTATTCAGATACAGCCAACGTTAGCGTTGAAATTCTGGATTACGATGAGATAGAAACAGAAGATGCCACACCTGAATTCATTAAACTGGAAGCAGAAACAAAGGGAATGTTGGAAGTCATTTAACTAGTAAATGGACAGAGAGATCAATCCGCATGTTGATTTTTATTGTAGCTCTAAAAGAAACTTGCATGATACATGTTTTTTTATAGATTAAGATTAGCAATATGGTTAAAAAACCATCTTTGAAAGTTTTTGGGGCATTTTTGGGGGTATGCAGAAAATTACATATTTAATAAATGTAATGATTAATAATACTTAGATAATCTGTTCGACTCCCGCCGCCATAGGGAACCCAACAAAGCCTAAGGAAGTGTAAAAACCCGTTAGAAATAGCGGGTTTTTTTATTGTTATCCAAAAATGTATTTTGGAGGAATGGGTGACCACTTGGCCTTTTCATATGTGCATTTGAACGTTACGCCTGTTCTTTGAAAATTAAGTTTATTGTCTAGTTTGGATTAGAGCCATGTTCAAACAACACATCGTTATCCGGAAATTCCATTGAGCTGTGGATGGTTTTGTTTGTGATGCCGATTACTACGTTGTTCTTATCAAAGCTTATTGTCACCTTTTGCGTTCTATAATTTATGCTGCTGGAAGCACTGGTTCCCGTACTTGTTTGTGAAATCGTGTGAGTGTATGTAAATGTTATTATATCATTATTTTTTGATATTTTATCAGGATCCCCCAGCAACTTAATGACCTGTGCTTTTGTGGTTACACCGCGCTCTATTTGATTAAGGTCAGCCTGATCTATTGGACGTCCAAATGATACGCATCCGGCAATAAAAATTGCCAGCAACACTGTTAAGGACTTTTTCATAGTGATTTCTCCTGTTAGCGCACATTGTCATTTATTGAGGATCAGATGTCATACAAAGTAATCTCGTCGGCGTTCAGTGGCCATGGCCTCCAACACCAGATCCAGCTTTAATTCCTTCCCCGTCGTAGTTACCATTTGGGCTGTAGGGTAATATAATCTGCACTTTATATTTGCAGTTTTCGTCTTTGTTGTTCTCCCAGAGATTTGGCCAGTAATCTATCGGCAGGGAGACAAATCCAAATGTCTTGACGCCGACTTTTACTGCATAATTGCTAAAGTATTGATAGGAGTGCCTTTCCATCATCGTCAGTTCGTCAAGGCTTTTTATAGTCTCCTCGCGGGGGTAGTCTGTGCAAACCTTTGCGCCTTTTTTAATAAAGACTAATCCCACAAGTGTTTTGTCTGAAATACCTTCAGGATTGTACAACTTTATTATACGCTCATACTTACCGACCGGTATCTCATTCACTTCCTGCATCTTGATGATAGTGCTGTAGCCGCCGCAATTTATCAAAACCAGTGCGCCTAGTCCAAGAGTTGTGTTTCTTATTACGTTTTTAAGGTTGTGTTTCTTTATCATTACCGTATTTTCTTTGCTAAGTGCAATCCGCTCTGCCACTTTTTGACGCCACATTCTGTTTTCAAAAGAACAAAATCGTAAATTTAGAAACTAATCTCATTCACTAAAATTATATACATTCATGCGATGATTTTCAATTAATATTTTGATATATACACTTAATATCGAATACTTGTTACTGCGAGTGAGTGTATGAAACTATAACAGATTTTTTATAGATGTAAATTTAATTTTGCTTTTATAATTATCTTGTCTTATTAGCTGATGACTTTTTTTATTTTTAAATTTGACTAACAGGGATGGCTTAGTAATATTTTCATCGTTCTGATATTAACGTTAATACATTAAAGGATTGCCCTAGCGGTTGTGTTATGAATATGAAAAAAAAGAGAGCAAACAAGACAATGATTATGAGGTATGGGGGAATGTTGGAAATTACGTATTGTAAAAAATTAATACTTATATATCTTTAATTCATCAGTTTGACTACCGCCGCCCCAGAAGAAAATCCAAGACAATCCAAAGAAATATTATAAATTCGACTTTCCGTTGAAACACCATAGCGATGGATTGATTTACATCTTCAGGAGCGCTGGGCTGATGTTATTGACCGTTCCATATGCCAATCTGATAAGAATGCCAGGGAACAAGAGATGGTAAGTAAGCCTACTGTATATCATCAATACGGGCAGTTACATCTTCATGGTCCTTGAACTTAAAACCTTTTTCTTCAAAGAGTTTCAGGCAGGTATCCACCGCGCTTGCATCTAGCGTAATTCCCCGTTGCTGTTTGATTTTTTCCAATGCAGCCTTTGTTCCCATCGCAGCCCGATACGGCCGGTGGCTGGCCATGGCTTCAACCATGTCTGCAACCGTGATAATTCGTGATTCCAGAAGTATTTCATCACCGGAAATACCCAATGGATATCCTGACCCGTCAATCTTTTCATGGTGTTGATAGACCATGTCAACAATTGCGGGAATAAAGTCAACCTGTTTTAATATATTATAACCCACCAGCGGATGAGATTTAATCAGGGAAAGTTCAATGTCGTTCAATCGTGTCGGTTTTGTCAGGATTTCGGCTGGTATGTATATTTTCCCGATGTCGTGAATCAGGCTACCCATACGAATCAAGTCAATTTTTTCGGCTGATAAACCCATGTCGCCGGCAATGGCGGTGGCCAGTTGTGTTACCCGCCTTTGGTGACCTGCTGTGTAAGGGTCTCGTGATTCAACGATAATGGAAATAGCGTCAATGGTACTACTCATGACAGATTCCAGTTTCTCAAAGCTCCTCTTGAGCTCCATTTCCGATTTTCTGATATCAGTCAGATCTTTTAATATGCCAACCAATCCGATAAAGCTGTTTTTTGTATCAAAACTCGGCGCGCCGCTGATGCTGAAATATCTCTCCGAACCATCCTTATGAATAAGAATGACTATATCTTCTTTAATGGTTTGCTTTCCGTTTCTGACTTCCTGAAAAGCTTTATCATATCTCAATGCGTCTTCTTTTCTGGCAATATCCCCAAAATATTTACCGAGGATTTCCTCAGATTTATATCCTAAAATTGTTTCAATTGCCGGGTTGATATAGGTAAATTCCCCTTTGATCCCCAAGGTATAAATTATATCCGGTGCATTTTCGCTGAGTGATCTGAACCGCACCTCACTTTCTTTTATTCTTTGATAGGCGACAGCGTTATTGATGCTGACACCAATCTGCGGAGCAATGCCCATCAAAAGGCTCATATCCGTCTGGCTCAGAGGCCTCTTAGATTGCACATTATCCACAATCATGATTCCCATGGATTCCCCTTTATAAACAATGGGAACGCAGATAAAAGACTGTGTGCCCATATCGCGCACGAAATCAAGACTCTTCGATGAAAGATTATCCTCAATTTCGGAAACGTCATTGATTAAGATTGGTTTTTGTTTTTTGAAGGCAATTACCGCCACACCCTTTGAGTTGGGGTTATTAAGATGAAATTTGATGTTCTTAAGGTAATCTTCATGTTTCGGGTTATATCCGTAGCTATCCGTATAAATAAGGCAGTCTTTTTGTTTGTTGGCAAGCATGATCATGCCCCTGTCGAAATCCAGTCTTTTCCTCAGGGATACCATTATGAATCTAAGCAGTTTATCGATCTCCAGGATCATGGCGGAGGCCTGGCCTATTTCCTGAATCAGCAGGGCCTCATTATATCGTTTACTGATTTGGTCCAGGAGGCGGTCAGCCGTATCTCCCTGAGTTTGAACATTGGCGAGCGATTCTTTCTTCTCCCGATATTCGACATACAGTGTTATACTGAGGGCTATAGTGATATATGAAAAAATCAGTTTATCCCAATTATTGGAATTAAGAATCATCAAGAGTATGGCACAGAGAATAAAGCCTAAAACGAAATAATAATTTCGAATTTGTTTCCAGAAGAAAATGCGTGTTTTTTCCCAGGTGACGATATAAAGGCAACAATCGCCCCCCTTGTGAATGCAAACAGGATGTTCGACATTAGCAAATTTATTGGTGAAGAGCTTTGCCAGAGACTCCAATGTGCCAATCCGGTTAACGCACTGATAGGGCTTTTCAATTACTCCCGGTTTCACTGTGGCCTTCACTTCAATCTGATTAGCTCCGATTCGTTTTATCTTCAAGACGGTTGCCCGGCTGATGCGCGCGTTAATTTTTCCCAGAAAGTCATAAGCTGCCGACGGATTAATGAATCCCAGCAGATATTGTCCCAAAGCCCCGGAGGCGCGGGAGGTTGTGGAAAAACGTCCTACTTTTCTTGCGATGTTAGGATCATGTGTCATTTGCACGAGCATTTCGTGGAAACGATCGCTTTGCTTCTGAGTAAGCCAGTGGCCCTCGTCATTGAGCTGATAGGTTTCAATCTCCGCATATTTTAAAAGGGGGGCGATATCGATATCCGGAAGATATCTTTTCAGATACTCGACGTAGCTATTGGTAATTCGGCTATTATAAAGAGGAATGTCAGTCATCATTTTTTCAGAAACTTCTTAATAAAAAAACGAATTAAGAATTTAAGCTTCACTTTGGTACTTGCCATCATATATTCACCATACTCTCTTCCATAATTCACATCCATGATCCATAGATTATATTGTTTTGCAGAAGGAACTCCCTTTGCCTCTAAGTAACTTGCCGGATAAACCAGAATGGGTATTTTGTCAATCGCAAAAAGGCCGGCCAGTTGGGAGATGGCAGGCGACAGTACTTCCCATGGCAAGCTTCCGTCGTTGACCAGAATCTTGATCCCATTGAGGAAGTCTGAAAGGCTAAAGCCCGAATCCGATCTGTTGGCAATGAGCACAGCCTTCAATATCCCTTTGTGTTTCAGCGAGAATCCTACACAATTTCTTACAAACCCGTGCCGGGCATACAGGTGCGACAGAGATTCTTTGCCTTCTTGTTCTTTGCCCAAGCGTAAAACATCCAGCAAGAGGCCTCCTGAGACATTCCGGTAAAAAAGATCCAATTCGCTGATATCGGATGATATAAACGGTTCAAGCGACCACCCCTCAGGGAGCGGTTGACGAACACTGGACGTCGGATAATTCAGGTAGGAAAAGAGATCAAGTGAACAGGCGCGTGGATTATTGAGGTGTCTGGCAAAACCGCCGAAAAAATGATCAGGAAAACTGTTTTCGGGGCGAAAATAGAACATCATATAGTCCATTCCTACGGCAGGGAGCCGATAGAGACCGTCAAAATAACGGATGATCTGTTTCAGAATTTGCAGACCGACCCGTTTATTGTTGAGCGGCATTGCGGCAAGGTGATGAACCATCCATGTACGTTCGTAAGACCGGATCATAGAAACATGCCCGTAGATTCGGCCGTTTCGCTGGTAGGTCATTTGGGCGATGATTTCCGGATTATCATGATAAAGTTTCCGATAGGTTTCTTTCATGGTTTGCCTGTAAGATTGGACCAGATCATATTTTTTAGGATAAATGAACCCGCTTGCAAAAAGAAATTCCCATAACTGATCTACATCCACTTCAACAGCAATATGAGTGTTCGGGTCTATCGTATTCATGATAATATGACTCAGGCGGTTATAATCTGCAATTGCCATATCGAGGATGACAATGCCATAGTAGCGATTTTTTTTTCTATCTTCACGACGGCCCAGAACCTGGGCCTTGCATTTTATTTTCAAGATTCCGGCATAGTTAATGGTCAGATTAGGAATGATCATCCCGGATATGAGGACATCCTCATCGGCTGATAAACAAACGGCAAAGCCCGAGGTTGAAAGATCACGAATATCCATTTGGATTTTTTCTTTTGTTGCAGGATGATCAAAAGTGATATTCGGCAGAGGAGTAATCTGAACGCGGGGATTGCGCAATTTCTTCTTGAGAAAACGATTAGTTTGGTTGGTTTCCGGGGCAAAGACAATATACCGTGCTGCGTGATCAAATTGCTCCCGGATGCAATTACAGGATGCAGAGAAAATCATCTGCCCATCCCGATAAAGATTGACGGTTGACGGGCAGGTGGCATTAAACCAGCGGAAAGAGCTGTTTATTTCCGGTCTAACGGCAACGCCAAAGGCTAGTGAGCTGAAATCCACAAGACGGCCTTGAGCCCAAAAACCGCTCTGCACCACTTCGACCTCGACGCCGTGGCAAGGATAGCGTCTGGCCCGGCGCTGACCAACAATATACCCCTTATCGGGCATATAAATGGTGAAGTGATTCTCTTGCGCGTCCCTGATCCGGGCGGGAATGAGAAACACCGAGAGCCCGTCCGTGAGCATGATGTTTAAAATAGTCGCATTTTCCCTCATGTGGCGGTTTTCCACGGGCCAGTGGCAGGTCATCCCGCCATCGCTGCAAGGTTCCTGATGCGCGGGAACAAGAATATCCTCATTATACCGGGGGTGATGAAGATGCACGTATACAGTGCCTTCCGTGAAGTGATGATTATTCCACAGATTAATCAGTTGTTTCTGCTTGATGGTCTTGGCGGAGTTGAGATTTTGGATAAGGTTCTGGTTGTGAAAAAGCAAAGGAGTGGTCGTTTCGTCGCGTTCAGCTAAGTTTTTAATTTCTCTGAATGTTGGCTTAATATTTTGATCCATCCTAAAACTCTCCATCATGGATAAAGGTTCCCGATTTATCGCCGGCTATTTTCCAACAAGAGGAAATCAATACAGCCGTTGCTTCTAATGGGTTAATGGGTCTTAATTTTCATTGGTTCTTTCTGATAAAGTTTAAAATTTCTGTTGCGACTTCCTCCGTCTTTTCAAATTGTATGGCATGGCCGCATGCCAATGAAACCATCCGATTCCTGTTTTGATCGGAAAACAAATGCCCGATGAATTGCATGACTTTATTGTTGTCCACAATTCGATCATGTTCCGCCATAATCGCCAGTACGGGAAGACGATTCTGCATCATGGCTGACCAGGACAGTTCCTGAATTTCATCCACGATACTAACTGATTTTAATGTGACCATGGTGGTTTTGAGAGGGTCTTTCTCAATGAAATCAAGCCACTCATCAATCAATGTAAAATCGGTCGCTTCCAGGGGAATAGGGATACAAGCATGATTACGTTCCGGTTTTATTTTTAATGAGGAAATCATCCCCAGCGCGACTTTTTCAGTGACACTTAAGACAGACCGAAAACGTTCATTCCAGAAAAATCCTGGCGCCAACAAAATCAGGCTGGAGAGCTCATCTCCCAATCTGGCTTCGGCAATGGCGGCGTATTGGGCTCCCTGGCACCAGCCGGCGAGATGTATCCGCTTGAAGGACCGCTTCAGGGATTCGATTTGCGTCACCACATCCCCGATAACTGCCGTAATGGAACTCAGGTCGCCCTGCTGTTCGTTTAAACCGCACCCCCGCCGGTCGGGTGCAACAACGGTTATGTCCGGCGAGATGGATAGTAATTGATTCGCCAATGGCGCCTGCCATCCTGAATGACTCATGTCTCCGTGTAAAATCAGTACTACATCGTCACCTTCAGCACAGCCCCAGCGCCGGTAATGAATCTTATACCGATCGGGCATTTCAAGAAAGCAGAGCTCAGGTGCGCCGTCATCCATTTCACTGGGCATGCGGCACTGTATTCCAAATCCGGCATTCCAGTTTTCAACCGGTATGACCTTTAGCCCCTGAACTGTTTTCAGGTAGTAGGGTGAACGCAAATCCAGCAGACCATCATGCCCGAATCTCAGCATCGGTTCTGCCGGCTCCCGATCCACCAAATAATCGCCGAATGCCCCTTCATGGGCGATAAGACTCTCTCCGGCAGCTCCGGAGGCCACAAGAGCAGCCCTTGTGAGCAAAGAAGTTTCGCCGACATGGCATCCGATAATGACAGGCCAGCCCAGTTTCTTGAGCTTTTCAATCATTCTTAATGCCCTGATAAGACCGCCTACCCTCGATACCTTGATATTGGCTATGAATTTTCCTTCAATATTCCGGTAATGTGACAAATCATCAATGGTGCAAATACTTTCATCCAGAATAACAGGGAGACCCGTAGCGACGCTGAACTTGCTGATATCTTCAACATGCCGCGCTCCCACAGGTTCTTCCACAGCGAATATTCTGCCTGTGCCGAGGGCAAGGATAAAGGCTATGGCTTCGTCACAGCGATCCTTCCACAAATTGTTGGCGTCAAGACGAATACGCGGGGAGGGGATGTGATGTTGTGCGGATAGTGTTTCAAGTAAATCGAGCTTTTCAATATCCCGTTCCAGATTGCCGCTTAACTTGATTTTGAAATCCCTGAGTCCGCGAATCAGATATTGATCGACCAGGGTTGTATATTTCCATTTTTTGTCATCTCCCAGCACGGCAGTGTAGTGACCGCAAAGTTTGCCATCTTTCAGTCCCAGCATTTTTTCCACGGTGCAACCCCTTTCCCGGGAAAGCAGGTCAAGCACGGCCATTTCTATGGCGCACCATGCCGATGGGTAATTATCGATTGCTTTTTCATTTTGCTGTGCCCATTGTTTCAGATCTTCCAGTGTTTCGAAATTCACTCTGCCATGGGAAAAATTTTTCTTTATCCAGAAAAGACTCGCGTCAAGTTCATCACCAGCCACATAGATTCGCGGACAACCCTCACCATATCCGATGCTTCCATTTCTTTTGGCATGAACCCAGATGCTCTCTCCTTCGTTCCTGATTGCCGCGGCATGACGGATGGTTGTTTTCAAGGCTAACCGCAGTGGCTCAGCTTTGATCTGTAAGGTCTGTCTTGTCACACCTTCTTTCTCCTCATCTTTTGATAAAATACATTTATCCTATAACAATATATAATGGAGAGTTCTTTAATGTCAATTAAAGATTTACCGACATTATATTGTGTGCGTTTCCAATGATTGTTGCAGGGCGGCATTGTTTTCGTTATGAACTGGAATTTCACATTTTTGTCGCGGTTGATGCTTGATATAAAAAAGGAAACAGTCGATTATTTCTTCTACAAAGTTTTAAGTGAGGGACTTGCTTTTTTTTACATGGAAGAATTGAGGTTTACGAATTGAACTGTTCATAACGTTATGGCTGAGAACAAATCCTGTCTTTCCCGTTTTTCTTCGCATCGTACATGAGCTGGTCTACCCGGTGAACAAACGCTTTCATCTCTTCCTTCAATTTATACTGCGACAGACCCGTACTCACTGTCAGATGAACCCTCTGGCCCGCGGGACAAAAAGCTTCCTTTCCTAATTCCGTTTGGATTCTTCTGGCCGTCACAAGGCCTTCTTCGCTTGTGGTCATCGGCAAAATGACCGTAAATTCCTCACCGCCGTAACGATAAGCGGAATCAGTCTCACGCAGGCATCGTTTGATTACCTCACCGAGCCGTGACAATACATAGTCCCCCTCAACATGGCCGTATGTGTCGTTGAACATCTTAAAGTCGTCGAGATCCAGCAGCAAAATGGTCAACGGCTGTTCATAGCGATTCGATCGTTCTATTTCTTTTTCGAGCTGAGCGTAAAAATGCCTGGAATTGTATA